>Ga0187894_10002560_pt1 | contig 21548 bp, 17 predicted proteins | sample GBC1701081metaG_FD_136650 | JGI IMG/M metagenome (GOLD analysis project Ga0187894, IMG submission 136650) | White microbial mat communities from a lava cave in the Kipuka Kanohina Cave System on the Island of Hawaii, USA - GBC170108-1 metaG ...
CTTTTTACTTCTTACTTCTTCAGTGAGTTGTGGCGCTCTCGTGGGAACGGCTGCCGTTGGGCATCACCGAGACGGTGCGCGAAGTGGTCTTAAATGCTGCATTGGTGTCTTTGGTTAAACTGTAAATATCGAAGCCGAGCGCATCTAAATACATCGCCAGATCGTCGGTTGAGGTGATGTTCAAGACGGGACGATAGCCGTAGTAATCCTTAATTTCCAGCAATCGCTCAATCACCTCTAGGGGTTCAAAACTGAAAGTCGGGTCTTTGTAGCTTGCCATCTTTGTTATTCTTCAACCTCCTTCTCTCTTCTCTACGAATCTCTTACTCAAATAGTTTTTTGTTGTTGCAAGAATAAGATGATTCGCTTGCTGCATACGTTGTTTTTTCTTTTCGCCTCATAGTCAGATACTTAAAGAATGACTTTAATAGGTGAGACTTGCAAGAATAAAATTCTCGACGAAACGAAATAGACGTAAACTGTGAAGGCTGGCAGGGTAGGAGCAGGTAGGAAATTTAAGTCAAATTACAGGCAGTTCTATGGCTTCGATCTCTTTTCTTGACCGGGCTTTTAAGTCACAAGCCATCCTCATTTGCTGGCTGATGGAGGCAACTATTTCCTTGTCGGGAATATAAATGAGGATATTGGCGAAATCCGAATCGGAAATACTGGGAATTGCCGCCCCTGTGCGGTACATAAACATCTGATTCAGAAAGTATTTGCTCTTGAAATAATAAAGCAGATAATAAGGGTCAAGTGTAAAGCCTCTTAAAACTCGAAAGCCATTTGTGCAGATACAGCCGTTGAACTCTTCCGTCACTAAAGCGGTAGCGTGTTTTTTCGTGCCAACAGAATTGCCTGCAACCGCTGTGATAATGTCACCTGTTTGTAATTCATAAGAAGCACGACTTGGCAGTTCATATACGGCATGAGTGGTTGAATTGATGATTTCAAAGGCGTAAGTATTGATGTCGGAAAGTTCTATATATTCGACCACTTCTGAGCGGTTTGACATTTTCCGGCTCTTCACTTTGACAATCTCGGTCAAGTCGCCAAGCGGTACAGCATTTTTTTGCTTGAGGATGGCAAGCAAAGAACGGTTTTCAGGCGCATAAAAATCATAATCAAATCTGCCGTTCAACTCATTGAAAGTTGCAGCAAAAGAGTTTTCCGCACTTTGGAATTGCTGACGCTGAAATTTTTTATAGTTATCGGCAACGACAGAAAAATCTTCATCCGGTATGAATTCGCCGTCATGGTTGGTTTGGGCATTGCCGTAGAGGTCTTTTTTATAAATCGGTGTGCCGTTTTTGTTGCCTTGATAGCCCGGTTTCGTCACTTTGCCAAAAAAGACTTTATACTCCGTCTCACGGTTGGCAGAATCCTTCTGCAAAAATAAGATTGAGGTTTTCACCCCCGTTCCATAAGGAATAAAGGTTTCTTGTGGCAAATTGATAATTGCCAGAATGCGGGCTTTTTGTTTGATAAAATAACGGACATACTCTAAAGATGAATTCTCAAAGTGACCATTCGGCAAGATGATTGCCATTCTCCCGCCTTCGCGCAGCAATGACAGACAGCGTTCAATGAAAAGAATTTCCGTTACCTGTCCATGCAAAAGCTCGCTCGATTTGTAAAACTCATTACCTTTATTGACCCATTTATGCGCCAAGTCATATTGCGACAATATCGAACGAGTCGTGATTTTGCCAACAGTGCCAAAAGGCGGATTGGTTAATACTATATCAAACCCTTCGCTGGTAACATTCTGTTCTGAAGAAGGATTGAGTAGTTCTATTATTCTTTCGACGCTGTTTTCCAGTGCGTTCGCCCAAAAGATATTGACTTGTCCGTTAGCCTCTAACAGCAATTTCATCTTAGCGATTTTGGCAACGCTCTTGTTGATGTCCAGCCCGAAAAGATTTTGACCGATGATTTTATCCGCGTCGGTTCCGGGATAATTTCTCTGCACATAACGCAACGCTGAGAACAAAAAACCGCCGCTGCCACACGCCGGGTCAAGGATTTTCTCGTCGGGCTGTGGCTGCATCATCTCAACGCAAAAATCAATGATTGGCTCCGGCGTAAAGAATTGTCCGCGCCCTTCCTTGTCCTGATTTGCCAAAAATTTTTGGAAGGCTAACCCCTTCGCATCTCCCGACGAGTGGGTAAGCGTCATCGTTTGTAATTTATTGACAACAAAACCGAGGGCGCTAAGCGAGAGTTTTATTTTGTCATCTGCATCAAAGACTTCACCAAAGTCAGTCTTTGCCTGTTCAAATAACCGCTGAATGCGAGCGAAAAATCTCTCTGCTTGATTATGTTTTTCGATATAGCTCAGTTCGTTGGCGCTGATGGCAAAGGATTTTGATTGTTGATTTTCATCGGCAATTTTCACAAAGAGCAGCTTCATCATCTCTTCCATCGTTTGTTGCGGCGACAATCCATCATTGGCATAGATGTAATTATGAATCTCTTCAAAGATTCGTAAAAGATTATCGGCTTTTTGAAAGCCAAAATGAAATTGCGGCGTCATCTTGCCCTCGTAATCAAAATGCAAATCAAAGCGCCTCTTCAGTAATCAACCTTCTATTGTCAACCTGCATATCGCCTTCATTTATCGCATCATCAGGATGGATTGTCTCATAAACCTCTGTGAATTTCTCACTCCATTCATCAGAAATGTGCAGAACAGGATTGTCTTGAGCGTCAGTAAAAACAAATCCCATGACATAATTCTGTTGCAAATGGTTGGCATCTTCACCTGATGATTCAAGTTGTTTCGGATTGGCGAACAAAAATTTGTGTTCCTTGTACTTCAGAAAGATGTCAATCGAAATCATATTGAACTCCTCTTTTCTTGGCGTTGCTTGGGTTCGTTCACTGGTGACTGATATGCCGGAAACGAAGTGCGTTTCCAGTACCTTTACTTTCGACATTACATAACGCAGACGCTCTGCAATCTTATGGTTCAATTGCTCTCTGCTAAAATCTCGCAAAGCGATGATGGCTTTTGACTTCTCGGTCTCGCGTTTCGGCAGATTCTCCAGATACTTTTGCACTTCTTCGTATTCATAGAGAACCGTCGAATAATCTTGTTCAAACCTCGGCAAGTTCTCATAAATCCAACTTATGATTTGCGGCTCAATCGCAGTTTCTTGGTCAACCCAGCCGATTTTTTCTGCCTGAGTGATGAAAAACTTTTTCAGGCTGTCGTAGTTATAAAGTTTATGCCACTTCTCCGAGTTGGATTTTACCCCTTTCGATTCCATCACATACCATCGCCCCTCTTCGGCTCTTCTGAAATAGAAATCGCCGTGATGATTCGCGTGTTTCCTGCCTTCCCACTTTTCTCTGATGCGCTTCACTTCAAAGCCATAATCTTCGAGTTTCTTTTTTAGCAACAGTTCAGTGATGGAGCCGCTAACATAACCTTGAGCATTCGGACTGAGTTGTAACGCTTCCAGAAAAATCTCTACAGTGGTTTTGAAAACCTCTTCGACAAATCGTGTCAGCTTTTCAAAGATCGTCATTGTGTGAGCCTGCCTGTCTTACTCCTATGAGGAGCAGAGATGGAAGAGTAACAAGAATTCCTTAATGTGCATTTTGGAATTTCCATTAGCCTGTTATGCGGAAGCTGATCTCAACGTTAGTCCAATAATCCACAGGTTGTTTGTTTGTCTGATTTATAGCCGGTTTAAAACGAAGGTTCCAAGCTGCTTTTATGGCTTCTTCAGTTAAGCCATCCGGGAGACCTGATAAGACTTTCACCTCTTTTACTTTTCCATCCATGCCTACTAAGACGGATAATTGCACAGTTCCTTCTGTGCCTTTGTTACGTGCCAGTTTGGGGTATTGGGGTCTTGAAACCTTCAGAGGTTCTGGTTTCGTAATATCCTTTGACTCTTCGCTGGAAGCTACATCCGCTTCTGCGTTGGTATTTTCTCTCCTGATTTCTGATAAAGAAAGTGCCGGAGAGGATGTGGATAAGGAAGCAAGAGAGTTATCCTGATAAACCACTTCGCCGCCGATGACGGTCATGACACATCGAGTCTTGAGGATTTCCGGCGCGGCTATTTTCATTATATCGGCGGAAAGTACCGTTAAATCGGCAAGTTTCCCCACTTCAATCGAGCCTTTCAGGTTCTCTTCAAATGCCGCATAAGCCGCCCACAAGGTAAACATTTTCAAGGCATCCTGACGCGAAACGGCTTGTTCCGGGTGCCAGCCTTCGCCTGTGTAGCCGCGAATGTCTTTGCGGGCTACGGCAGCGTAAAATTCAATCATCGGTTCGCCGCGCTCAACCGGAGCGTCGGAGCCTCCGGCGATTTTAACGCCGCTTTTAATTAAACTTTCCCACGCATAGGCTCCCGCTAATCGTTTCATGCCCAGACGCGATGGCGCAAAGTGCAAATCGCCGATGGCGTGTGACGGCTGCATCGAAGGAATTACGCCGAGTTTGGCAAAACGCGGAACGTCCGCCAAATCAAGAATCTGCGCGTGTTCGACGCGCCAGCGCGGGTCTTTAACTTTACGCTCCGCAGGCGGCACAGCGGCAAACGCTTTTTCATATAAATCGAGAATCACGCGGTTCGCACGGTCGCCGATGGCATGCGTTTCGACCTGAATGCCCGCTTTTAAGGCTTCAATGAGCATGGGATACAACTCTTCGGGTTTTACGGTCGGAAATCCGGCAGTGTTATAATCGGAATAGTTTTCCAGCAACCACGCGCCTTTTGAGCCGAGCGCTCCGTCCATCACGACCTTAATAGTGCGGAAGGTGAAACGATTGTCGAACTGCGGAGCGGCTGCGCCATCAGCGATAAACTTAGTGGCTCCGGCGCTTGGACCGTGAATCGCTTTGTAAATTCGCAGCTTGATTTTGCCTTCGCTGTAGAGTTTTTTCAGCAGTTCGACTTCGCCCAAGGTGCCGCCAGCATCCTGAATCTGACACCATCCAAGTTCAATGCTGCGTTTGACGCCGAGCAAATATGCCTGTTCGGCATTGTCGCCTCGGTTCGGCGGAATCTTTGCGCCGATAAGTCCCTGCGCTTTATCGAGAAACATTCCGTTGGCTTCGCCGGTCTGTTTGTCGCGCATAATCTCGCCGCCAAATGGATTGGCAGTTTCTTTGGTGATTCCGGCAAGCGTAATCGCGGCGCTGTTGGCTACCGAAGCATGACCGTCGGCGCGGGTCAGATAGACCGGATTATTCGGCGCGATTTTGTCCAAATCCCAACGCGTTGGAAACGTCGGCGGTTTCCAGAAGGTTTCAATCCAGCCGCGTCCGGTAATCCATTCACCCGGTTTGGCTTTATCCACGCGCTCTTTGACTTTAGCGAGAAATGCCTCAAGAGTGTTCGTGCCTTCGAGGTTCAAATTCATCTCCCGCGCTCCGACTCCCGCCAGATGATAATGCGAATCGGTCATGCCCGGAACAACCGTGCTGCCTTTGAGGTCAACGACACGAGCCGCTTTCTTCTCATAGCTTTGTGCGCCTTTATTCGTGCCGACGTAGATAATGCGGTCGCCTTTGACGGCAATCGCTTCGGCTTTCGGCTGTTTGTCGTTGACGGTATAGATAGTGCCGTTTTTGAAGACAATAATTTGCTCTTTTGCCTGTGTAGTTTCTGCATTGACAATGGCGTTGAGTGGAGAAGCAGAGAGGCAAAGCGCGAGAACGAGAAATAAAGTTGCACCGATTTTCATAGTACCCTTCCGATTTAATGTCTGAGTTTGATTATAGCCTCACAGTACGCGGTAGAGAGGCAAATAACAATTTTCGGCTGCCGGCGCTAGAGTACAAACTTCAGTTTGGCAGTAGATTGCAAGGCATATCCATTGCGATTACGGCGAAGTTTAACACCCAAGATGAGCAGCATAAAGCTCGGCAGAAACCGAAAATTGCGCTCCTGAAGCTACTACCAAACTGAAGTTTGTACTCTAACACCTGTCGCCAAATGGGTCTTTTGCTTGATGCGTTAAACGAGTTATAGCCGTTCTTCTGCCAGATGCAGCACGGCAATTGCCTGCTCACGCGAAACACCGGGAAAGCCTTCCAGAAAATCCTCTATGGTTTCTCCGCCTTCCAGATAATCAAAGAGATTTTGTATAGGTACTCGCGTTCCTGCAAAGCAGGGCGTGCCGCTGACGATTTCAGGATGTACAACAATCAAATCTTCGGGTGGCGTAAACTTGATTTGTGAAGTTCCAAGCGTCTCATTTCTTTCATTGCCGATAACCATTTCAACTCCTTTCTTACAGATTATACTTACCGGCAGCAATTATGGCATCGGCAATCACTCGGCGTCCGGCAATCGCTTTGACTGGCGCATGATGCGCGAGGTCGTCCGTTACGCGCAGCAGTTGTTCGTTTCCCGTCTCTGCCGCAATCGTTCGCGCCGCCCGTTCTATGCGCCCCGCCGCATCACGCACATAGAGGCGGGTAATCTCCGTTTGTACATTAACCTTGCCTTCGCCTCGGTCGGCGGTCAGGCGTTGAGTCCTCAGCAGGGCGCTCTCCATGGCGTAGACATCCATTACCATATCGGCGACTAAACCAAGCGATTCCTGTTCCTCACGCGCCCACTCGCCATACGCTGCATTGACCCGATGAATCGCCGCCAGCGTCATGGCTTTGGCTCCGGCAAGCATCTTCACTTCATCTGAAAAGACGACATTCGGGGTAGTCAGACTCTTGGTATCTAAACGCTGCAATTCATCAGCAATAATGCCTTCCGCCGCTTCAAACAAGCATAATTCTCCGGCTCTGGCGCGTTTCAATAATTGCGTTGCAATCACAATGCGATTGATTTCACTGGTTCCTTCATAGATGCGGGCGATACGTGCATCGCGGTAGGCGCGTTCTGCCGGATAGTCTTTCGAGTAGCCGTAGCCGCCAAAAATCTGCACCTCTTCATCCACCACATACGCCAGCGCCTCGCTCATCCAGACCTTGATAATTGAGCATTCAACGGCGAACTGCTCCAGAACTTTCAAAACCTGCTGCGGGTCATCTTTGTCCACCTCTTCCAGCGCATCGTCAATCGCCCCAAGCGTCCGGTAGAGCATGGATTCGCCAACGTAAGCGCGTAGCGCCATTTCAGCGATTTTGTGTTTAACCAAGCCGAAGTTAGCTATCGGCTGCCCGAATTGCTGGCGCTCTTTGGCATATTGAACCGATTGACCGAGTGATAGTTTGATTGTGCCACATGAACGCGCCCCCAGCTTCAAACGCCCGATGTTCAGTACATTGAAAGCGATTTTATGACCACGCCCAATTTCGCCAAGTACATTTTCCACCGGAACTTTACAATCTTCGAGCATCAATGCAGTGGTCGAAGAACCATCAAGACCAAGTTTCTTCTCTTCGTGACCGCTAACCAATCCCGGTGTGCGTTCAACCAGAAACGCCGTAAATTTTTCGCCGTCAATTTTGGCAAAGATGGTGAAGAGATCAGCATAACCGCCATTGGTAATCCACATCTTCTGCCCGTTCAGAATGTAGTATTTGCCGTCTTCGGAGAGGGTGGCGCGAGTCTTTGCCGCCAGCGCGTCGGAACCGGAATGCGGTTCGGTCAAAGCATAAGCGCCAATCATCTCGCCGGTTGCCAATTTCGGCAGGTATTTCTGTTTCTGTTCTTCCGTGCCGAAAAAGACGATTGGCAGCGTGCCGATATTGACGTGCGAACTTTGCGAACCGGCAAATGAGGCTTGCAGGGCGAACTGCTCGCCGACAACCGCCGAACTGACTTTATGCAGCCCAAGACCGCCGTATTGCTCAGGAATATCTATCGAAAGCAGCCCAAGGTCGCCCGCTTTTCGCATCAATTGGCGGTGCGTGTCGTAATTTTTGGCATAGATTTCATCCTCTCGCGGGATGACTTCTTTGCGAAGAAACTCTTCGGCAGTGGCGGCAAACATTCGTTGCTCTTCGGTAATATCTTCCGGCGTAAATACTTGCGCGGGTGTACGGTCTTCCAGTAAAAAACTGCCGCCTTTGACAACTTCTTTAGCAGATTTGGTCATGCAGATATTTCTCCGTTATGAATCGGTTTCGGGTTGCGCCTTAGCCTACCCCATTTTTCGGCGCAAAGTCCACTGAATGAATTGAAAAAATATGTGGCAAACCAATCGCCTGTACAATCTTTGCGATGCTAGAATCATCATAAGGTGAAAATAATTTCAAGGAACGATAGATGCTGAAAAAAATTCTCTCGACCCTAATTCTCTTTAGCGCATTGTTCTTCGCTTCCGCCTGTAAGACGAAAGAGGCTCCCGGTGATTGGCAGGCTCTGGATACGCAGACCGCAGACGCCTTCTTTTCGGTCAATTTTGTCAATGAGAAGGTCGGCTGGCTCAATGCCTTCACCGACCGCAACTATACCCCAATAGGCGATGCGGCAAACAATCAGAATGCCAATACCTCAGCCGCACTCAAAGGCGAAGCAAAAGCTGACAGCAAAAAAGATAATGCCGCCCGCGACCCTAAGAAACCAGACCCTTTGCAAGCCAATCAGGGCTTTGAAGTCTTACAAACGACCGATGGCGGAGCGACGTGGAATCAACTGCCCGAGCAGTTCAAATATAAAATTCGTTCGGTGCGTTTCGTTGATCCGCAAAACGGCTGGGCATTGACGATTGACCGCAACATTCTGAGAACCACCGACGGCGGCAAAAGCTGGACTGTGCAGCGCAAAGCCGGCAAAGTGCAGATGAAACTCATCGGTAATCGCCGCAATCCGGTTTCTGAACAACCCGAACAGCTTGAGCAGCTTTACTTTATAGACGCGAATCGCGGTTGGGCTTGGGGTGGCGGACTCAAGAATGAGTATGCCGAAGTTCCGGGTATCTTTCTGACCACGATTGACGGCGGGCAGCACTGGAATCAGATTCAATACCCCTTTAGCCAAAATATCTATAACGCCTTCTTTTTGAACGCCCAAAACGGCTGGATCAATACGGCGGATGGCGAATTATACCGCACGACGGATGGCGGTTTGAACTGGACAGCAATTCAGTCAAAACCCAAACGCCCCGATTTTACCTTCGATTCTATCTTTTTTGTGGATGAGAATGAGGGCTGGACGGTCGGCGCTAGCGCCGGCAGACTGGCAAAAACGACTGATGGCGGCACATCGTGGCGCAGAATGGGCGACATTAAGGATGAATTTAAGATGAAAGCCATCTGGTTTTTGGACAAAAACGAAGGCTGGGCGGTGGGCGAAAACGGCGACATCCTCTATACCCCGGATGGCGGCAAAAACTGGCGCACTTATAAAAGTCCGATGGATAAAACGCTTCGCCATATTGTCTTCGTAAATAAAGATGTCGGCTATGCTGCCGGTCTGGGCGGGGCGGTAATTCGCTACCGTGTCGGCGGCTAGGATAGAATCGCAAAAAATCGGTAATAATCTGCAAGATGAAGGAGTTGCGCCGTTCTATCAGTGGTCTTTTGAATGAAACTAATAAAAAATTTGCGCCGTAAAGAATAGATGCAACCAAAGTTGCAAACTTGACATTCAAAAGATGAGCAAGTCAAAATTGAATTGTCTTTCGTTTTTGAAAGAGCAGGAAGCGGCAGAAGGCTTCAACTCTCGTCGCAACATCTGAGCCGTAAGCGTTCAGGGAGGAAGTTAAGGATATGCAGAATCGAGCTTTATTTGCAGGCACTTTTATCGAACAACCTTCGATTTGGAGCCGTCTGTTCGGCGAATTTGCCGAAGCCATCAGTGAATTCAGAGAAAATCCCAAAATTTATCTGACGAGCGCCTTCAAAGGCGATGGCATCGGCGGGCGTCGCCGTCAACGAAATCTACTTTATGGGCTGGCGACAGCCCTGATGGTCTTTTCCACGATCTTTTTAGCGATGTTGATTGCTTTCACGATCACTCATGCCAAAGATCAAGAGGTTGCCGAAGAGACAATGTACTATACCCCTTTGGAAGCCTTTCAGGATGAACCGCAAAAGGTTGATGTGCCAAAGGCAAAACAGAAAGCCGGTGGCGGCGGTGGTGGCGGACGTGAAACGCCGACCCCTCCTTCCAAAGGGCAACCGCCAAAATTTTCTATGCAAGAGCCGATAATCGCGCCGCGACCGGAGCCGCAACTCACCCCGCCGGCGATTCCGATTCCTGAGACGATCAAAGGACCCGAAAACCTCAATCAGAAGCGTGATGACCTTGCGCCCACCGGCTTAAAGACCGGCGTTGATGGAGCGCCTTCGCCGGGTCCCGGCAGCGGCGGCGGTATGGGAACAGGTAAAGGCGGCGGTATGGGCAGTGGCGCTGGCGGCGGCTTAGGACCGGGAAGAGGCGGCGGCACGGGCGGCGGCGACTTCCGTGAAGGCGGCGGCGATGTTAATACGCCGCAGAGCGTCGTTGACTCACGACCTGTGGCATTGAATAGTCCGCGCCCGAATTACACCGAAGCGGCACGGCAGAACAAAATTCAAGGCAATATCCGGGCGCGAGTTCTGGTCGGTCCTGATGGCAGTGTAAGAAAAGTCAGTTTATTGTCACATCTGCCGGATAGCTTGGATGAAGAGGCAATAACAGCGGCATATAAGTTGCGCTTTAGACCGGCAATGAAGAACGGACAAGGCGTAGCTTTCTGGGTGACGGTAGATATTGGCTTTACCTTGCGATAAAACAACTGCAAAATAGAGCTTTGAAGGAACGCCGCGAAAATTTCAACGTCGCGGCGTTCGCTTTGCTGAGGCGTTTAGAGTACAGCTTTGAGGCTGAACCCCTGCAATACGAAAGATGCAGCCTAAAGACTGTACTCTGAACAGGTAGTCTGCCAATGGCTTTAGTGACGACAAGAGAAAAACCGGCGACCAAAGAGCAGACGGCGCTCTTTACGATGCTTGAACAACAATCATTGTGGGCGCAACTGCGCGGTGAATTGCGGCTTGCCGTCAGAGATTTCAGCCGCAATCCCCAAGCCTTCCTCCGCGATGCCTTTTCCGGCGAGAAAAAAGACTCCCAACGCAGTAAACGCCTTCGCAACGGTTTAGCCGTTGCGCTCGTTGCTCATCTCATCATCGGCAGTTTGATTGCTCTGCTCAGTTGGCACACCGCTACGGCTGAAAAGAAGTCCGACGCACCAGAGTATGTGGTAAAAGAGATTCTCACCTTTCCTAAAGAGAAGCCCATAGAGGCGAAACCGCCACGTGTTGTTGCCGTCAAATCGGACGCGGAACTACCGCCCATAGTGATTCCACGCGGCGATTTATTAAAAGCCGGTGGCGGCGGACAACAGGGAACGCAGGAACCGAAAGCCGCGCCACCGACACAAACACTGCCGATTCCGCCAATCGTCGCGCCCGATTCTGTGCCGGTGCAGAGTCCTTCGATTCCTGTGCCGGGAAATTTGGTCGGTCCCGAAACTCCACCACCGCCGCCTGATACGCCAACTGGTTCAGGCGGCAACCGTAATGCTTCAGGGGCAGATAAGGGAGATAGGGGCGGTACAGGCGGCGGCACGGGGCAATCAAGAGGTCCGGGGCAGGGAACGGGTTCAGAGGCGGGCAAATTGGGGTTGCCAGATGGTGTGCCTACAGGTCCAGTTGAGATTATTAATTTCAATAAATTTCCAGAGCGCACCAATATCGTCTTTACCTACCGTGTCAGACCAATTGTTTCGCCTGCCGCGCAAGAGAATAAGGTATATGGCTATGTTTTGCTAGAGGCAACTTTCAATGCCGACGGCACGATAACCGATATTATCGTAAGGCAACATCTGCCTTCTATGGATGATGAAGCGGTAGCGGCTGTCAAACGGATAAAATTTCGTCCGGCAACGGTTAAAGGTGTGCCGATTACCTTGCGCCGTGTGCCGATTAAAGTTCCGGTCAATCTCGAAGCCCGATAATCACGCCACTTCTTTTCGCATTATCTCTCCTGCGCTTTGAATCTTATCCATCGCCTGAGCGATATTGGCGGAAGCGTTCAATTCCAGAATCAGGAAATAACCGCCGCCCAAATCTTCCGCCAGAAAGCTCGCGCCCTGATATTCAATGACCATAGGCTCGGTCTTTTGCAGTTTCAGATTTTCAATGGATTCTCGCCACGACTCCGCCGACAGCGCCACATAAGCAGCGCGAAGCCGCAGCCGGTCAGGAGAATTTTCGGGGAACCATTGCACCCCTTCGCCATCCGCTTCAACGACAATCGCGCCTTCTGCGCCGTCCACACTTTGCACCAATTCCTTCAAAGTCGCTTTGAAAGGCACCTTTACCTCGCTTCAGTTAGAATGAGAAACTCAGACAGGATTGACAGGATAAACAGGAAAATTCTTTCTTGTAAATCCTGTTCATCCTGTCAAAATTCTTCTCTATTCAAGGCGCACTCGCGGGTCGAGACGCGCCAACAGGACATCCGCAAACAGATTGCCGATAACCAGCATCAACGCCAACATTGCTACTGCCGCCATGACCATCGGCTCATCTTTTTTCAGCAGAGAATCATAAATCAACGTGCCGAGTCCGGGCCAACTAAAGACGTATTCCGTCAATAAAGCTCCGGCGAGCAGATATGCCAGCGAAAAGCCGAACAATGTGACAATCGGATTGAGCGCATTGCCGAGGGCGTGGCGAAAGATGACGCGCCGTTCACTTAGACCTTTAGCGCGGGCGGTGCGAATAAAATCCTGTGACAAGGTTTCGACCATCTCGCTTCGCATCTGTCGCATATACTGAGCCATGCCGATTGTTCCCAGCACAATGGTTGGCAGAATCAGATGCCAGAGGGTATCAACCACTTTGCCGAAGGCGGTAAAATTGTCCCAATTCGCCTGATCGTGAATGCCGCCGACCGGAAAAAGCCCGGTCTTTGCCGCAAAAAGAATCGCCAGCAATGAAAAGAAGACACTCGGAATCGAAAGCCCGAAATAAGAAATAAAGCCTGATAATTTATCGAGCCACTTATTGCGATAGACGGCAGCCAGCACACCAAAAGGAATGGCAATCGTCCACGAAAATACCAGCGCCGAGCCGGTCAGCAACAGCGTATTAAAAATGCGCTCGCCAATCAGCGAAGCGACCGGCGCTCTGTAGACATACGAATAACCGAGGTCGCCGCGCAATGCGGGAGAAAGCCAGTACCAGTATCGCTCAAAGATGTTATTGCTGTTGAGATGATAGACCTCTTCCATTCGCGCCAAGTACTCACGCGAAATCGTCGGGTTGCTCCGCAAATCGTCAAGAAAATTGCCCGGTGACAGCACCATCAGCATACTGGCAAGAAAGGTCACCGCCAGAAGTAACGGGATCGAAGCGAGCAACCGTCTGAGGATAAAGGTCTTCATGAGTAGCGCTTAGTCCGTAGCGCTAGTCCGTAGACTGTGGTATTTGAGTTTCGCTCTCGTCGCATATCTCACCCAAAAGCCTGACAATACTACGGACTAAGCGCTACGGACTATGGACTATTTTCTGATATAAATCTCTTCCGCATTCCAAGTGATGCGCGGCGGCAAGGTGGTCGGGCGAATGTTGGCGAATTTATTTTTGTAGGCGATGCCAAGGCGTTCGGAAATCAGATTGATTTCTGCCATCTGTTCCGACCAGATGCGCTGTATTTCGCCGAACATCTCTTTGCGTTTCGCCACGTCAAGCGTTTCATCAATCTGTTTTACAAGCTGGTCAATGCGCCCTTCCCATTCCGTCGAAGGGGTCTTCTGCCCGGGAAAGAAGGTATGATTCTGGCTCGATGAGACAATGACATTTTTGACATTTGGCATACCGGGCGGCACGCCTGCCTGCCAGCCCAAGACGATAGCATCATAATTGAAACTGCTTTCGAGCATCTCGTTTATGGTCTGAAAGGCTATGGGCGTGGATGATGATTTAATGCCGATGTCCTGAAGATTTCTGACGATGAAGGCGGCGGTCGCCTCACGCTGCGAATTGCCAGCATTGGTGTTAATTTTGATTTCAACGGTGTGTCCTTCCGCATCTTCAAGAAAGCCATCGCCATTGGTATCTTTCAAACCGACTTCGGCAAGCGTCTGTTTAGCAAGGTCTTTGTTGTACGGGTACTTCATCACCGTATCGGAATACCAGGTCTTGTCGCCGGGAGAAACCAGCGAAAAGATCGGCACGGCGCGACCGGCAAAGACCGTATTCGCCAGCCCTTCGCGGTCTATGCCATAAGAGAGAGCCTGCCGGAATTTCTGATTGCGATAGAGTTTCGCCTTCCAGGGCTCAACATACGGCTTGCCAGTCTTGGCATTCGTCCCGGTATTCTGATTCAGCATCAGCCAATAACAATCAAGCGAAATACCAACGTCCTCAACTTTGACATCGGCGGATTCCATCTGTTTGACCAGCGTGAACTCTTCGCCACGCACCCTGTCCATCACATCAATTTCGCCGGCGTTAAACTTCGCTGTGATGACGTTGAAATCTCTGGTGATAATAAAAATCAGACGGTCAAGGTACGGCAATCGCTGCCCTTTCTTATCCACCTTCCAGAAATAGGGATTGCGTTCAAGGACGATGCGCTGCCCTGAAGTGTACTCTTTCAAGCGAAAGGGTCCCAAGCCAACGACATCTTTTGGGTCGGTGTTGAGCGCCATCGCTTCGTTGAATTTGCCCTCGCGCCACGTCTGTTCCCATTTGTGTTTCGGCACCGGATAAAGGTTAAAAATAGAATCTAAAAATGCGCCATTCGATTGATGCAGCTTGAAACGCACAGTGGTATCGTTGACCTTTTCAAGATCAGGATAGATTGGCTTGTTATCTGCCGTCGTTCCTTGCCGGAAAACATCACGCAGCGAATTTTGCACCTTCTCATCTTTGATGACTTCATAAGTGAAAAGCACATCATCGGCGGTGAAGGGTTGTCCGTCTGACCAGCGCACACCTTTGCGAATGTAGAACGTCCATTCTTTGGCATCCGGCGTTGACTCCCATTTCGTGCAAACGCCATTATCGTAATCGGGCGGGTCGCCGCCATTGCGGTAGTCTACTAGACAGCGAAACAGATGGTTCTGCCCGACGAAAGCGGTTGCCGTATCGGTAGCCAGAATGATATTGAAGGAGCGCGGGTCGTTCGGAATTGCCATGACCAGTTGCCCGCCGTAATTGCCCGCTTCGGCTTGCGAAATGTATGCCTCCTGCGGCGCATCTCCCTCAAACGGCGGATTCGGTGTGCCGCTGCCGCCATTGGGTTTTGACGTTCGGCACGCGGCGGCAAGCGTCAATAATGCCAGTAATAGAACAAACGCAATCTTTTTCATGCGTCTACCTCCAATGAAAAAATCGCTGCATTGGGACTGGTTAGAAAATTATGGAAGCAATGACGGGGAGTGCGCCATCGCTATCAGTTTGAGCAAAGCCACTGAGAAAATCAATAGAAATTACCAATGCTCGCGCATCAGTTTCGGGAAGACTTTGAAGACCGTAAAGCCTCTGCCGAAAAAGCCGAAAACGACAATCACCGCCGCCCACAGGAAATAGAGCCCCGTAATCACCTCTTTACCGATGCGGGCGAAGTTTTCTACGGCGGTCGTGCTTACGGAAAGCAGATTGCCGGCTGCCGCTGCCAAAGCATTGTATTCAACGCCTACGTCAAGCGGTTTTTCCAGTCCCGACAAGAGAAATTGCACCAGCCACAGACCAAAGAGAACAGCAGCTTCCCACCACGCAAAGCGCATATTCGAGAGCAATAATGCCCCCAGTAACGACTGCCCGATGGTCATTAGGATTTCGACTTTTTGATGATGGTCAAACTCAATCGTCCCGGCGTAGCCCAGCGCAAAGCCAAAAGCGATGGGCAACATTGCCACCAACATCGTCCATTGATTGATATTGGAACTGACCATATTCATCACTGCCATCGGCGCTGCCGTGACGCGCCGCGCCCAGTTAAATGCCGACACCTTTTCAGGAAATTCAGAGAGAAACGGTGCAACCCACTGCACAAAGACAAAGGTTGAAATGCCCAGACTCAGGGAAATGGCTTTCAGGCTGTCAAGAAACGGATGCGCCACGAAGTACAAAATCAAGCCACCGGCAAGGAACAAGCCAATGATAAGAAGATTTCGCACGGCTCGTTTTTGAGCGATGATGAAGCGCGGCACGCGGTCGAGGTCTTCAATCCCTTCGTCTGCTGATTGCGGCGGAATTTTATTCAGAAAAAAGAGATAGACGCCGTAGATTACCGTCAGAATCGCCGAGTCTATCAGGTTCAATGTGCCTTTGTACCAGACGATGGAAAAATAGGCGATGCAGATAAACAGAAAGATGACCTCAACGGCGTGTTCGTCTTCGAGTTCAATCTCCCTGAGCTTTTGCTTTGTGCGTTTGCGCTTGAAGTAAGCCGCCACCGCATAAATCATAGGCCAACCCAAGCCGACCAGTAAGCGCAAGCTGCCGGTAAAGTTCGCCGTCATCAAGGCGGTGGCATGAGTGGCTTCCGGTGAACCGGGGCTGGCAAGGACGGCTTTGCCAGCCTCCCATGCAATGACCGCTTCGACGGCAAATTCAGGCAGCGTTTGCAGCCATGCAAGAATAGCAAGCGCCAAGCCCTGCGAGATGAAAAACTGCGCCGCTTCCGCCGCCCAGGCGATGACCATTGCCGAGCCTAAGACCGATGGAAACGTCCACAGCGCCGACGCGGCTCCCTGCGAGAAAGCGACGATTTTGGTTAGCGGTTTAATTAGGAGTTTGACGAAAATCAATGATGGCATTCCACGTATTCTTACGATAATTTTTAGTTTTTGAACTTCAACGCAAAGCAACAATCCTCATCTTTTGTTGCTTTGGACAGCATAAGGCTTATACCACACGGCAGAACAAGCTAACAAGCAACTTGCCAGTATGCTATAGTCTTGCCGGTTGCTGAGGTTGACGATATTGCGGAGGCGAGATGAGCGATTTGCAGCCCTTCAAAGATGCCAAGTATCTGAATCTGGAAACCTTCAAACGCGATGGCACAGGCGTACCTACGCCGGTCTGGTTCGCGGAAAACGACGGCACGTTATACGTCTATACATTAGCAGAGGCGTGGAAGGTAAAACGGGTTCGCCATAATCCGCGAGTTCGCATCGCGCCGTGTGATATGCGCGGCAATCTGCAAGGCGCTTGGGTCGAGGCAAAAGCGCGGGTTGTTGACCCACAGGAAGCCGAATTTGGACAGCAATTACTCGATAAAAAATATGGCTGGTTGAAAAAGATCGGCAATTTTTTTAGCAAAATCAGAGGCAACAAACATGCAGTGATTGGCATTCAATTGACTTGATACAGGCAGAATGCCAGCCGAAGCAACTATGAGTCTGCCCATCAATTTACCAGAAGTCTTTTGCGCTGTAGATGTTCTGCGCCGTTAATCCTTGCTCATCTGTTTTTCTACCAGTTCCAGATTGCGCGTTGAATGTTCGGTGATGCTGATTGCCGGTTCAGGAAGAATACGCGCCGGCGCTTCGTCAAGGTCTCTGGTGGTGAATCCAGGCTGTGCTAGGGCATGGTCGGTTTCTTTAGCGTCTCTCTTTGACCGCAATAATAACCAGACGAATACGCTGTCGGCTGCCAGAAAGGCTAACATAAACAACAGCGAGAACGCGATAATCAAGCCGTTGGGGAAGTGCAGTGCTTGCTTCATGAGCGCCATCACGCCAATCGTCGTGCCAAGACCAACAATGGTGACAATGGCGAGAGCCCAGGCAATAGACTCCTGCGAGGTTGGAGAGAGAGAGGTCGAACTTGATTGGTTAGCGATTAATTCATTACCACAATGATTGCAGTAACGTAAGCTCCGTTTGACGGCTGAACCACATAACGAACAGTACATTTCTTATCACCTCGTCGCCATTATACGCTACGGACGGACAGGATGTTTAGCGATTTTCTCGTCGGGCGACGAAGGATGTAGTAGATCGGCAAGATTGTTTGTTGAGAAAAGACGATTCGGCAGTAAACCGTGAAGCGCGAGGGTTGGCAACACTTTGCGGCTTACTGCCGAACTTCATATATTCAAAGTCAGCGTAACTGAATCGGTTAGCTCTTTGGCGAATAATAACCCTGACGGGCGCGGATGCGTAAATCGGTGCGTTTCGGAGCGCGTACCGTAATGCGCCGGAAACTGCCGTCATTGCGTTCATCCGACGAGTAATAGCCGAACAGATATTGCGCCTGCAATTCTTCGGCGATTTGCCGGAATGCCAGCGCCAGTTCTTCATCTTTCCTGGCGTTGAAGGCTTTGCCGCCGGTCTGTGCCGCCAAGTCTTCCATAAACCCTTGTCCCTTGCTGCTTATCACGTTCAGGCGGATTCCCGCGCCACTTGGATTGATGGAATAGAACAGGCAATCGCTCTTTAGAATCTCGCGCATCGCATCGCCAAGTTTATTAGCGACGCTATAGTTTTCTTCGCCATCCGAAATCACCACCATCACCCGGCGGCTGCCGACTTCTGCGGTAGTGTCTATGTAATGCGCCGCTTTCACGACAGTATCGAAGAAAGCGGTAGGCTCTTTCAACGGTTCAATGGACATGATTCCGGCAATTGCCTCTTCGCTGCTCACAGTACGCGCCTTCACTAACTTCGGCGTAACACGGATGGAAAAGAGCGAAACGCCGTCTTGCGGCTTTAGCACCGTTTTAATAAATTGCACCGCCGCCTGCTGTTCAAAAGCAAACTGCCCGTGCGTGCTGCCGGAAACATCGAAGAGGAGGGCAATTTCGACAGGCGTTTTCCCGGGTTCGCCCAGAGCGGTAATCTTTTGCGGTTGCCCTTCCTCTTCAATCACAATATCGTCTACGGTCAAATTTTTCACTGGCTGCCCCGCCTGATCCGTTACCGAAACCGGCACTAAGATCAATCGTGAACTCAGGCGCACCGGCACATCCTCATCCTGTGGCGCGGGTTCCGGCTTTTGTTGAGCCGGCGGCGGCGCAGGTTTGCTGGGTTTCTCTGACTGAGCAACGGTATCTGCCTGCCAGCAGAGAGCCAGCAACAGGACAATGGAGAGGGGCGCTATTAAATAACGAAATCTAATTTTTTTGCACATCAAATTCAGCAAAGTCATAATCGTATTATCTCTTCTACCTTGCCATTAAACGCTGACCGGCAGAGGAATCATTTTTTATTTTATTATGATGATAAAATTAGAGGCGCGGTTGTAATTTCAGATTCTCACTTCGCTGATAGATTTTTCAATCTTATAGCAAAGCGCCTCCAAACTTACTGCCGCGCCTCGTGCCGTTCAGGTAGATTTATCCACCTTATTGACTATCTCCGCTACTGACGGGACCACTGGCTGCCGGAGCATTGGTCAAACCGCGGCTGACCAGAATCTTCACTTCAACGCGGCGATTCTGTTTGCGACCATCACGCGTCGCATTGTCCGCCACTGGCATCGCTTCACCATAGCCGAACGGCAGCACGATGCGGCGCAACGGAATTTCCTGCTGTGCCAGATAACGCATAACGGCTTCGGCGCGACGGGCGCTCAACCGATCATTGAGGCTCTGCGAACCATCCGAAGACGCGAAACCACGAACTTCGATGACATAACCACGCTCCGTTTTTGCCTGACTGGCAACTTCATCAAGCATCGCTTTGGAATCTGCTGTCAATACGGCGCTTCCTACTTTGAAGTTGATGGTTGTGCTTTTCTTTTCTTCGTAATCATCCAAGGAGGAGATGCGTTCATTTGCCGCATTCACTCCCTGTAAAGCCTCGTTGGCGGTCTTTTGCGCGGCGGCGGCTCCGCCGTTGGCAAGATTGGCAACCTGCGCCAACTCTTCGATTTGTCCCGACAAACGCTGGGCATTCTGTTCGGCTTCCGTCAAACGAGTTTCCGCCTGACCTACACGGTTTTCAACCGGAATGACCTGAGAATTGACCGACATGGCGATAATCTGAGCATCATTCGAGAATTTGATTTTATCCGCTACTAATGCGCCAGAAGCATCGCCGCGACCTTCGACTTCAACATAGAGTCCGCGCAACACTTGATCCGAGCTATATTTCTTCGAGCCACGGAACGGATTGCTCTTCTTCTCTTCAATCTTCGTGTTGCCGGCAATCTGTACATTCACTTCTGAGCCGGTCATATCACGGACGACGAAACTGTTATTATCGCGGCTCAGAATGATGCCTTTCAGCTTCATCTTCTGCCCCGTCGCCACCTGTGTCTGCATTCTACGAGAGTCACTTCCCGTAGCGCTGTTACGGTTTTGCATATTATCCTGTGCCACAACTGCGCTGGATAGGGACAGGCATAACACCACCATCAAAGAGTTCAACAACGACATTTTTTTCATAAATTCCTCCAATAAAAAGTTGAGATTGGTCTACAGAGAGTAACTGCCGGGAGGTTGCATTCCATAAGGGAGTGCAACCCGAGCGGCTTTTGATGATACATCATTGAATGTGGTTTAAGCAAAGATACGGATTCACGAGACGAAGCGAGATGCAGTTCTGTATAAGAACAGAACTGCCGAACGCCACGACTGATGTTTTGTAGATAGGACTTAAACCAATTCCTGTTTCTCATACCGCAATATAGAGATGCAATCCGTGTGCAATTCGCTGCTTTTATTATTAAGTTGCTTATTTTGAGTAGTTAGAAAAATATCTACCAGCTAAAGCTAATCCCGACACTAGGTAATTTTTTCATTGTCAGGGTTTTTGTGATGAATTATTACAGGACAAAACGGCAGGCGGCAGCGGGAATGAAGGAAGCAAGTAACAGTTTGTCGTCCCGCAGTTATGCAGCTTGCTTCGCACGGCAGCGACCGCCGCCTGAGAGCGTAGTTTATCTCGCTTTTGGCTGTTCACAGGAAATAAGGTAGTGGCTCAATGGGGTGGGAGATGTCCGATAAACTTCAGTTTGTCGTTGATGAAACTACACGACAAACTGAAGTTTATCGAACCTCGTTTGCCAATCTCATCCCACCAACTTGAGCCACTACCAGAAATAAAGACACACCTTCTCCCTGTCCTATGCCCCGGCATCAATCTACAAATCGTAGTTGAAGCGGGTTTCAGAAGGCGTGTCTATGCCAAATCCTCAGCCCCAGCGCTAACGTCTGCTTCCGGCTTTACAAGCAGGGATGTTAGGAGATACGGAGCAAATTATATTTTTTAATTCTTCAATCTGTTGTTGCTGTTGTTTAATCTGCTGTTGTTGCTGCTGAATCTGCGCCTGTTGTTCTTTGATGGCGTTGAGCATCGCCAGAACAATCGGGTCGTTGTTAACCAGCAGATAGCCTTTATCATTGCGGCTGACGGCTTCCGGCAAGACCTTCTGCACGGCTTGGGCGCTGAAACCGATATGCTCGCCCGGTGCGTCAATGCCCATGGCATTATCGGGCTTGTACTCATAGCGAAGCGGCTGCAATTGCAAGACCGCGTTAAGACCGGTAGTGAAAGGACTATTGAGGGTTTTCAATCGCTCATCTGAGAAAGCCAGCCACGACCCGCCGCCCGGTTTACTGGCAGTGCCATTGACCGACAATTTCGCATCCGGCGCGACAGTGCCAATGCCAACGAGTCCGCCGTTGGTAATGATTAAATCGAATGTGGCGGGAGTGGCGGTCGAA
>Ga0187894_10002561_pt1 | contig 21546 bp, 21 predicted proteins | sample GBC1701081metaG_FD_136650 | JGI IMG/M metagenome (GOLD analysis project Ga0187894, IMG submission 136650) | White microbial mat communities from a lava cave in the Kipuka Kanohina Cave System on the Island of Hawaii, USA - GBC170108-1 metaG ...
AGCTGGCCAAAGAGCTCGTCACAGCCCTGAGCCTCTTCCTCGCGCGGGCCTGGTACCCTTGGACAGGGCTTGCGCGGCGTCATCGTGCTCCCTCCACCCGCCTCGGCTCGCATACTTTGCCCCACTTCCACAAACTACCGGTATTCGTCGAATAACTTTCAAGGACCGGGTCACTGGTATTTGTCAGGTTCGTGGTGTTATTTCCCAGAGAGGAAGAAAACAGTTTGAGCTGTATCTATCGATTTGTGAGGTGTGCAGTAAGGGAAAGATTGTCTTTCTGGCGATTGTTATTTTTTTTCGACCGGCGATTTGGTACCCACACACGGAAGGTAGAGCCCGAGCCCACTGTACTCTCAACAGAAACCGTTCCGCCCAAGAGCTCAAGTAATCGCCGTACAATGTAAAGTCCTAATCCTACGCCGCCGTAGGGGCGTGTGGTAGAACTATCCGCTTGTCGAAACATCTCAAAAATTTCAGGTATGGCTTCGGGCGCGATCCCGATCCCTGTATCGCTCACCCAAAACTCCACTCCATCAACACTAGTGAAAGCATCTACTGCTACACTACCCTTTAGAGTAAACTTCATTGCATTATTGATCAGGTTCTTTAGAATGACCTTCAATTTCGTCCGGTCTGTATGGAGAATCGGCAACCCTGGCTCCACCCGCCAGACGAAGCGAAGTTCGGACCTTTCCCGTATACGTTCTGTCTCTTGCTGTAACTCGCCAATCAATTTCACAATATGCACTGCCCCGATTTCCACGGGCATGCGACCTGCTTCTAATCGACTCACATCGAGTGTTGCTGAGATAAGACTTAATAATTCTCTTGCGTTGCTCCCGACTCGACGTAAAATATCGCTTTGTTCTCCTGTGAGAAGACCGAACTCGCTTTCCAATAATAAATCAGTGTACCCCATAATAATATTGAGTGGAGTACGAAGTTCATGTGACATCGTTGCGAGAAAATCCGACTTCAAGTTATTGGCACGTTCCAGCTCTTCTACGAGCTTCGCGTTAGCTAGTGCTAATGACGCAATCTGGGAAATTCCACGAGCAATGCGAAGTTGAAGAGGGGCGAGAGTTTCGCGCTGAAAGTATCCACAAACATGTAACCCAATGAGTTCCTGTCCCCTACGGAGCGGCAAGCATAATACCTTGCACAGACCAAACTGGGAGAACCAAGAATCGGGCATCAGCACTTCAGCCATGGACGGCCCAACCTCAACGGCTTCCTCTTCCTCGAAGCGATCTACCAAACGTGCGATTGTCGCACGGTGGACTCGTAGTACTCGGAGGACTTCCCGCTGTTCTGGGGTGTATCCCCAACTCGCCGCAGGTACATATCCTTCTTCTTGTGGTTGCCAAAGAAGGGTACAACAACAATTTCCTTGGAGAACCTCAGCTGTGAGTCGGCAAAGACGTTCTAACATCACCGGGGTATCGAGCGAAATGATGAGATCCCGGCCGATTCGTGCAAGGGCAGCTGCGACTTGCGCCTCTTCTCGCTCTGCTGCTTCTGCTTGTTTCCGCGCCGTGATGTCTCGAGTAATGCCTTCGATCGCGATGAGATTTCCTGCCTCGTCGTACACCGCCACATTTCGCTGCTCTATCCAAATGACCGAACCATTTTTATGAATCCACCGTAGGATCAAGGGCTGAGATATCCCTTTGCCAAAGGCAAAGAGTTGCTGCATGACACTACGGTCCTCCGGGTGAACAACCATTTCCAGAAGGCCTGGGTTAGCGTAGTACTCTTCTGGGGTATATCCGGTAAGGGTGATCATGGCAGGACTGACGTATTCAAACCCTGGTAACGGGGTAAGATTATAACGAGATACCACATCTTGTGCGTTTTCTGCCAATCGTCGAAAACGTGCTTCACTTTCTCGCAGTGCCGCTTCGGCCCGCCGGTGATTATCCCGCAGTTGTTTCGCACGTAGCGCTTGGGTTACCGCCGGCCCCAATCGCCCGAGTCGATCTTTGAGAAGATAATCAGCTGCCCCCTGCTTCATGCAATGGACAGCGACCTCTTCACTGATACTTCCAGAAACGATGATAAATGGCACGTCGAGAGCACGCTCTTTGACGAGCTCAAGTGCACGGAGAGCGTCGAATTGTGGAAGGGTATAGTCTGCAAGAATGATATCGAAGTACTGCGTTTGCAAATGGGTGAGATATTCAGGCTCCGTTTGCACCCACTCCCAGATGAGGGAGAAGCCTTCTCGACGCAGCTCATGCAGCATGAGCTCAGCGTCGTCCTGATGGTCCTCCAGAATCAGTACGCGCAAAGAGGGCGGCATGGCTTTCCGCAGACTGTGTGACTATCGTCCTGAGTACTGGTTAAGTAAGAGCCAGTAAAGTCCTAACTGCCGGACTGCCTCAATGAATTGCTCGAAGTCCACTGGTTTGACAATGTAACTATTCACTCCTAGTTGATAGCTTTCAACTAAGTCTCGTTCTTCGCGCGACGAAGTTAGCATGACTACAGGGATTGTCCGAGTATTAGAATCTGCTTTGATACGCTGCAGCACTTCCAGGCCATCAACTTTTGGTAGCTTGAGATCAAGTAGGATTACTTTGGGTCGGTTCTCGCGGTTGCGACTGGTATAGTCACCCGTGCAGAAAAGGAAATCCAGTGCTTGGGCTCCATCGGTCACATGCTCGATACGATTCGCTACATGGACTTTCCGTAAAGCACGGAGCGCTAAATCCGCGTCGTCAGGATTATCTTCCACCAGCAAGATCTCAACTTCCTCATGAGCCATAATGCCCTTTCCTCCTCATTCAAAATTGGCGCACGGGATTATGCGTGTCCAGGTGAGACTGCCTCGCTGTCGGAGAGCTTCCCATTTTGTCCCATCCCGTTGTGAACTATCCCATTCTGCATCACTTCGGTCTGCGTCGATTCTTTTTGAGCTAGAAGATCAACCTCTCCAATGGTGAAGTAGAAAACGGCCCCTTTATCGACTTCCGCTTCAGCCCAGAGACGTCCCCCATGACGAAGAATGACTCGCTGGACGATGGCAAGGCCTACCCCGGTTCCTTCATATTCTTTAGCATCATGCAGCCGCTGGAACACACCGAAGAGTTTATTGGCATACCGCATGTCGAAACCGACTCCGTTGTCTTTCACAAAATAGACCGACTCATCATTAACCTGCTGACAACCGATTTCAATGCGGGCGGGATCTCGCTTGCGAGTGAATTTTAGTGCGTTCGTCAGCAAGTTTACATACACCTGCTTGAACAGCGACGGGTCACCCTGGAACGGAGGCATATCCTCTATGATGATGTCCGGTTTTCGTCCATCTTGCTCTACTCGAAGGTCGTCGAGTATTTGCTTCACCAGAACAACAGGAATCACTGATTGTTTTATAAGTGCCTGACGACTCAGACGAGAGAACGCAAGAAGGTCGTCGATAAGATTGCCCATTTTCTGGGCATTATCTTGAATACGCTGGAGAGAACGGACGGCATCTGACGGAAGCTGCGGTGCATAATCTTCCATCAAAATTCGAGCAAATCCTGCCATTCCGCGCAGTGGCGCGCGTAGATCATGTGAAACTGAATACGAAAAGGCCTCAAGTTCTTTGTTAGCGGCTTCGAGTTGAGCAGTCCGTTCGATCACCCGTTGCTCCAACTCTGCATTCAGCCGGCGAATCTCTTCTTCCGCGCGTGAGCGCTCTTCTTCGCGTTGCTGGAGCGTACCTGCCATTTGATCGAACGCATGGCCAAGTTGATTGAGCTCCCCTGGCCCATGTGGAAGGCCGGTGCGGACGTTGAGGTCACCGTTGCTAAGTCGCTCGGTTGCATTTAATAGCAAATGTACTCGCCGCAAGATGAACAAGTCAGCACCAAGCCATGCCACCGCCAGAACAAGCGCCGCTGCCAGTCCGAGTCCAGCCAAATTGACTTTCAACACTCGATCTGACGCGGCGAAAGCTACCTGCGTAGGAATACCAACGCTTACGTAAGAAGCGCCTCCACCGTCACGCAACGGGGTAAACGCATACAGCCGCGAGACACCATCTTCGCCAATGGCTTGAGCTGTATCCTCATCATGGTGAGTCGACATTCCTTGAATTAAGGATGCTTCTGGGGCTTTCTTTCCGATCCATTTTGCTCCTTCAGGGTGGCGAACTAAAATCGTTCCATTACGATCAATCAACGAAAGAGTACTCCCAATAGGCAGCTCCATTTTGGCAGCAAACTGATTCAGCCAAGTGAGATCCAAAGTGGCAAATACGGCTCCTCGCCCTTGACCGGTCGCATCAGAGATGGGATACGTGAAGATGACGGTTTCCTTTCCTCTCCCTACTCGATTCATACTGTAATCGCTGACGGCAAAGTCGCCAGTCGCGAGGGCCTGTTGTACCGAAGCGGCTAAGGGACCGTCAGTCGCATGATCTTCCTCTGAGAGTGACGAGGCACTGCAGAAGATTTCACCGTTAGGCCGTGTCGCTCCAAGATTAGCATAGCGCCGGTGTTGTCTGAGCAGATCAACAAATAGTAAGTGGCATCCAGCCGTATTTTCACCATGCACTTCAGGCAAGCGAGCCAGCGTGACAAGAAGTTGGCGTACTCCTTCAATTAACTGCTCTTGATCCGCAGCGGCCAGTCGCGCCAATCGCAGAGCTTCCTCCTGAGCGTTTGTAGATGCCATTTTTCTTTCTTGTAGATCGGTGAAAAAGGTTAGCCCAAACGCCGGGACAACAGCCAAAAGTACGAGCAGGAGTAGGCGGAAACGTAGGCTCGCAGGAGAAAAGCGGGACATAGACAACTCCTTCTAATGAGGTGGGACAAGTACTCACAAGTAGCTCTACTCCGCCACTGTTTCTTGTCTATACACGGTGCATCGTCCCCCCTGTCCCGAGGAATCGGCGTGAAGAAGAAAAGCTTTAGGAGGCTATAAGGACTTAGTTCCTATCCACCTGAAAGAAAAGGGCAACCAGAGGACCGGAATCAGAACAGTAACCTTGGCAGGACACCGGCTCCGAAAAGTGATTGCACTGCCAGCAGTATCCCCAAAGGAGTAATCACCAAAGGAGACAGAAATGGCAGGTAGGTCAACCAAGGTCCATCAGCGCTCCATCGGTGAAAAATCCCACGAGCAGAGACGAGAAGCAATCCAGCACCAACGAGCACTGCGGCGAGTCCAATACTAAAGGCGGCAATTAAAAGCATGCCAAAAGCGATCCGCTGCAACGCAACAGCGCTGAGCAGGACTACGAGGGCGCCAGGGCAAGGGATCATGCCGCCGGTAATACCTAAAGCGAGGAGTGTCCCGTAGGAAACTTCCCTCTGTTCATCGGTCACATGGGCGTGGTGGTCATGGCCAGAGTCATGAGGATGCGCATGGTCAGGGTGATCATGGTCGTGCGTATGACCATGTAGATGGCCAGGTGCATGGGAATGGTGAGAATGCGCGAGAGTATGTCCATGATAACGAAGCCACGCCTGCCTTAGGAGCACGACCCCAGTGCCCGCAATAAGAATTCCTGAGATAAAACTCAACCAGGGATAGAGTTGTTCTGGCACGATATAGTGAGAGGCAAAGAGCGCAACCGCACCCAAAGCGAATACTCCAATTGTATGACTCGCCGTGACAGTTAACCCCAGCAAGAGCGCATGCCAAGCTGTTCCTCTTGAGCCTACAAGATACGCGGCGACCAATGTTTTGCCATGACCAGGTTCAAGTGCATGAAAAGCTCCAAGACCGATCGCCATAAGCAAAGCAAAGACGATGATGCCTGGGCTTAATTGTCGTGTCGTTATCAGTTCAGTCAACATGCTCCGTGGCGTACGTGCCTCTCTGGGCGACGAGACCAAAGCATTATCCACGGAGGATGGGTCAAGCGAAAAGGTACGGGCAGAAGCGGGTATGGAAAAAGTAAGATTTGCCTGCATGTCTTGCGGAGGAGCTTGGATCAAATCAGCAGTATAATTCATCAACTGATTACTGCGGCTTATTGAAGCGACAGAAGAAGTCACAAGTGAGGCGCCATTGTGCGCGGTTGCCACGATTTCTTTCCATCCTGCACGTTGTGGATAGTTATGGTCTTCGTAGACGAGCTGACCATTCGCCATTTCCAACGGTACGTGATATGTGATCGAGAGTCGAAGCGTCGGGAGGCCGCCAGCACCAGCCGGAAAGGTTAACGTGCTCGAACCTGAGGAGAGCAGGAGTTCTTGTTCTCCAATACGCAATGAAAGGCCTTGTTGCAGTTCTTGGACTTTCCGTTCTCTATAAGTAACCGAACTAAGCTCATCAGGCTGCGCACTCACTCCAGATTCCTGCATCTCTTGAAATGTAGGGATTTCCGCCATGTCAATAACATACGAAAGGCGGATGAAGGTTGGGTGAATCTCAATAGCAGAGAAATGATTGATGCTAAAGTTCCCCATAGGGTGGGCAGAGGCAGTAAGGGGAGAGGCGCACAGAAACGCGATGAGAGCAAGAGAATATATATACGACCTGCACCAGTATGATTCAGCGAACATGAGGTTCTCCTTGCGCGACCAAACGCTGCTCAATTTCAGCTAGCGTAACGCGCGCCAGTTCTACCCCGGAGAGAGAAAAATGGGGATTGGTCTCAAGGGCACGGTGAAGATAATACTTGGCTCTACGCTCTTCCCCCAGCCCGTAAGCGATCATGCCAGCGTGAAAAAAAAGAGAAGCATCCTTGGTACCCAAGCGCAATGCTTGCTTCATTGATTGCCAGGCGTCAGTGAAGCGTCCTATTTTATAATACGCCCAGGCAAGCGCATCTTCGGTGTAAATGTCGTTTCGTCGTGCCCGTTCGGCCTCTGCTAGCTTCACAGCTTCGTTCAGCTTTCGGTTGTGGTCTGCGTAAAAGAGAGCAAGTTGGCGAGTATAAGTGATCTGGTTGATCTCGTTGACATGCTCGATGTATTCAACCAGGATATATTGCTTTTCAGCTTCGTCTTGTCTTCCGGTAAGCAAGAATAGATCGCCAAGAGCAGCTATCGTATCCGGTGCAGGAACAGCGGCAACGGCTTTTTGATAAAGATCGATCGCTTCAGGGTAGCGCTGCTGTGCTGCGCGGACCCGGCCCAATGCAGCGAGCGCCTGATAATAATGCGGGAACACTGCAAGAGCTTTTTGGTGAGCAACTTCAGCTTCTTGGAGATGTCCTTGATTGAAGTGTAAGTTCCCCAATTGAACTAAGCCCCAGGCAAGCGGTTCAGGGTCACGTCGGCTGCCCGCTTTCACCGCAAGTGTCATCATTTCGATCGCGCCTTGCACATCACCATAGAGTTCTCTGATATAGGAAATACGACTGTAGGAAGCGAGCCCCGGATGCAGGTCTACCATTTTCTCGAACGTCTTTTCCGCACTCTCGTACTCGCCAAGTTCGACCGCGGCATCCCCTAGCAGCCCATACACAAGAGGATCTTCCGGATATTGTATAGACAGACGCTCGGCGGTTGCTTGTGCGGCGCGGAATTCATGCTTACCGGTTTGTACCCAGGTAAGCGTGCGGAGTCCTTCAAACGAGTCAGGAGTAATCTCAAGTGCACAGCGGACTGCCGCTTCAGCTCGAAGATAATACTCTGCATCTCCTGACTCTCGCACCTTCCGCATGTACGCATTAGCAAGGGAGACGCATCCCTCACTTCGTTGCGGAGAAATGGTGATCTCTGCCTCGGCGACTTGAATGGCGCGATCGGCAGGAGTCTTCGGAGAAGCAACATTGGCGGAGAGCGTAATGGCTGCAACAGGAAGTATATTTGCAGTAGATCGCGCAAGATGCGACCTATGAGCGAGACTTATGAGAGCCATCCCTATCACAGTGAGTGTAGCCCATCCTATGGTTTGCCAAGTACGCATATGAGTGCAAGTGCTTTGTAGGGGCGCAGTTGGCTGCGCCCCTGCTGGAGGCAATCTTACTTGACTATTCTCCTCGATCAATACGCTGTCGGTTCCGCCCATCATGTGAGCTTGGCAGGAAGGGGAATTCTGCAGCAATGCCGTTGGCAGTTGTGTCGAGACGATTTCCCGCCGCATCTACCGAAGGCACCGGCAATCCCTCTAATGTAGTCGCCACTGCGAGAGCAAATCCAAGCAACACCTTCCTCTTTTTCATTGTGAACCCCTTCTCTCAGCCGGATACAGAAATTGCATTCTACGGGGCAGTCAGACAGCATCCGGCCATGGTTGGTGCTATCACACCTCTTTCCCCGCCCTTTGACAGTACATCTTCTGTCTCTCCTTAGCGTCGTGGGTTGCAGTCTTCACACGACAGATACGTCTGCATCTGGTTATACGGAGAGAGAAGGGAGGTTGGATTGCTGGAAGAAGCATCGCTGAGCCTTTAGGATGGTAGAACTCTGCCGATTATTCTCTTCTCCTTGCGATAGTCTCTCAGGAAAAAGAGCAAAAGCAGAGTAGACAGAGACCTTGGGACAGCATTAGACCTCCATCCAAACCTTGTGACCGTTCGTAATGAAAAGAGAGCGAGACAAACTCCTATGGAAATACCTGCCTGGGACAGGACAGAACCGTTCGCGGCTCTCTTTTTAGAACCACAGAGCGCTCTCCTTACCGCATTGGAGCAACTCGACTATCAGAGAGGGGCAGAGCGCTTAATGCTCGCTGTGCTCAAGGATGCCGTAGAATGTATCGAGCGATACCACAATAGACATGGAGTGCGCAGCCGGCCAGAATATGAAGCCGCGTTGCATTGGGTACACTCGCGCGACCGAGCATGGCCGTTCTCTTTCGAAAATATCTGCCTGAGGCTGGACCTCGATTCAGATCGGCTCCGGTCTGCTTTGGCGGCATCTTTCTCGTTTAGAGGGAGCCACGGAGATACATTTCACCCGAAGGCTTCGGCAGCCCTCCGGTCGGCTCTAGAGTCACCGCCACAGCGGTGACCTTGCCGTAGAGTTTTGGCGGTGGCGCGGCGAGGATCTGACCAGTACCAGTGTGATCTGGCAAGAACAGACCGGCGCTAACCGGTCCTTCTTTTTCAGTCATAAACCACACCTGATACTCTTTTCCTTCTGGCGGTTGTGGCATGCCAAAGGCGTAGAACAACCATTCCTTCTTACGCTCATTCCATAACACGTGTCCTCGCGTATCAACCCCGAGCTTCGCGCGACGAAGATAACCAAGTTGTAAGCCAGGCGAGGTCAGTATCTCGATCACTCCTCGTTGGCGCGCAAGCGCCTCGCGCAATTGCTCAACCTCCCGCGCGTTTGTCGCGACCAGCAAACGCTGTTGTTCCAGGGCTGCGCGAAGCTCGCGCAGCCCTCGTTCACTGTTCGTTACTGCATCACGCTCATGAGCAAGTTCCGCTTTCAGGCGGGCAATTTCCTGCTCAGCGGCTGCAACATTCTCCTGCCCGGCTTTCCCAGCCTGCCGCGCTCGTAGCAACGCTTGCCCACGAGTAGTGGCTGCTGCTTGCACTCGCGTCAGCTCTTGCTCCCGGGAAGCAACAAGTTGTCGCTGTTCGGCCAGGGCCGATTCAAGTTGGGCAATGTTCTGAGACTTCTCGATCGCTAGGGCTTGCTGCTCTGCGAAAGCAGTATTGAGCCGCCGTACTTCATCATCGTGGCTTGCTAGCTTTTCTTGCTCTTGTCGTAGCAATACCGCAACTGTTTCGGCGCGAGTACTTTGTTCTGTCGCAACTCGCACCGCCTCGCGGTAGCGAAGACCGCCGATGACAATGAGGCCTGCCGCAGCCGCAGCCAGCGGCAGGGTTACCCACGCCAGCCGCCAACGCCGCGGCTGAAGAGGAATGACCTTGGCCCCATGAGCTTGACGATCTTGTCGGATGTGTGTCATCAACCGTTCTTTCACGGCGGCACTAGGTCCATCAGGAATCACACCGAGAGGAATGGCCCCTACAACCTCTTGCCACTCCTGCAGCTCCGCCACACACGCGTCGCAGGACTCGGCGAGATGTTGCTCGATTCTCGTCACGGACTCCTTATCGAGCCCGCCAAGCGCGTAGAGGGGCAGCAAGTCCTGAATTTCACTATGGTTCATTTGCTTCCACTGAGTAGAGGGCTCAATCGTTCGCGAAGCCGTAACAGTGCGGCCCGAATCCGCGTTTTCACTGTTCCGAGCGGCTCAGCCAAGTGTTCGGCAATTTCAATGTGCGTCAGGCCGCGAAAAAATGCGAGTTCTAGAGCCGTACGCTGGTCAGGGGGGAGACTTTCCAGAGCATCGTGCACCAGTAGTGCGCGCTGGGCGAGACTGACATTCTCTTCAGGATCGTCACCGGCATCCGCCGCTCCTGGATGTTCCTCAAGGTCTCCTTCCACCATTCGGCCGCCTCGACGGGCGCGGAGGGCGTCTATTGCTCGACTTCGCGCCAGGGTCGCCAACCACGCACCGACACTCCCTCGTTGAGCATCATAGCGTACTGCCTCACGCCACACCTGCCAGAAGACATCATAAACTACCTCCTCGGCACCATCCCGAGTGTTGAGAATTTTGAGAGCGAGGTGATACACCATCGTCTGGTATCGATCGTAGAGCCGCTCGAAAGCATCTTGCTGCTGACGTGCAATAGCGGCGACTAGAGTGCGGTCGTCCAGATCTCGCACCTCTTGCACTGTCTTACGACTGATAGAGGAAGACGGATTTTTTGCTTGGTTCACAGAAATGCTCTATTGGCATCTTCAGCGTTCTGCACTTTAGTAAAAAGCGTCGTCCTATAGGCTTGTAGGGACGCAGTCGTCTATCACCCCTATTCGTCTTCCGCTTGCTCTGTTTTCTTCAATGCTCGCTCAAGCCGTCGCACTCGTCGGACCAAGTCAGGCAATCGTGGTAACACAGCGGAGTAGCGCCGCCACGAAAGAATATCAACAGCAGGATAACCACCGATTACCGAATTTTCTGGTACGTCGTGAGGAATGCCGCTTTGGGCTGCTACCATTGTATTCTTCCCGACAGTCAGATGACCGGCTGCCCCAACCTGCCCCCCCATACGCACCCCAGCTCCAAGTTTTGTACTTCCTGACAGTCCGACCTGAGCAGCTAATAGCGCCCCTTCTCCAACCTCACAGCCGTGCGCAATCATAACCAAATTATCAATCTTTGCTCCACGATGGATCACGGTGGTTCCCACTGTTGCACGATCAATAGTAGTATTTGCCCCTACCTCAACCTCGTCTTCTAATACTACTGTGCCAGCTTGAGGGATTTTGTACGTCGAACCATCCGGCAGCGGCACGTAACCAAACCCATCGCCACCAATGACAACGCCACTTTGCAATACGACCCGATCACCAATCGTTGTTCCCTCCCGCACCACGGCGCCGGCGTGGGCGGTGAAATAGCGACCGATACGAACCTGGGGATAAATCACCACATGCGCGAAAATGCAGGCATGATCGCCAATCACTACATTCTCACCAATCACTGTATATGGACCAATAGCCGCCGCAGAACCAATCCGAGCAGTAGTTGCAACTACTGCGGTCGGATGCACGCCGAGGGGTGGCATATACGGCGGGGAGAACCACTCGAGAACCCTCGCGAAGGCGAGGTAGGGATTTGCCATCCGCAGAGAGGGGAGAGAAACAGCAGGGTCACTGGGAGCGAGAATGACCGCGGCAGCCTTTGTCGTTGCTAGCTTAGCAAGGTATTTCTTATTGGCCACAAAGGTTAGTTCATTTGCCTTGGCTTCATCAATACTGTTGACTCCAACAATCTCTACCGCTCCGTTTCCCCACACCTCACCCCCAAGCCGCTGCGCAATTTCAGAAAGTTTCATATCACTGTTCTCAGCCTCCCGCGTCTTGTCAAAGCGTTGAGCGTGCCATATCTAGCAGAGTCTCACCAGAACGACTATGCTTAAGATATTGCGTGTGAGGGGGGGGAACATGAGGAAGGGGTTTGTGGTGCTATTGATGGTTCTCTCCGGTTGCTCGTTTGGAACGGCAGCGCCGCCTCCGCCATCCCCGGCGTTGCCAGAGGTCGCCTACGTTGCTCCGTGTGACCCTAAAGCGGTTGCAGGGCTGACAAGAGAAGCTGTCGAGGCGTTACGCAACCGAGATTTACTCCTACAACACCATATTCAAAAGCTTGAACGGCAGATCCAGGGTGTTCAGTAACACAATTTTATATTATCTCAGCTTGCTACCCCATCTTCCCTATGTTAGGAAACCTGCCACTTATGGAAGTCTTAAAGTTCGGTATTCCTAAAGGTAGCCTCGAAGGATCAACCATCGACCTTTTCAAAAAGGCAGGCTGGAAAATCACGACCAGCTCTCGCAGCTATTTTCCCAGTATTGATGACTCATCTATCCGTTGCATGCTCGTCCGAGCACAGGAGATGGCACGCTACATTGAATCCGGGACACTCGATGCCGGTATTACCGGCAAGGACTGGATTATGGAAAACGATGCGGACGTCGAGGTAGTAGCCGATCTCGTGTATTCTAAAGCAAGCTTCCAGCCGACTCGTTGGGTACTTGCGGTCCCTCATGACTCGCCTATCCGTGTTCCTGAAGACTTACGGGGGAAACGGGTCGCGACCGAGCTCGTTCAATATACGCGCCGTTATTTTGCCGAGCAGAACATTAAAGTCGACGTAGAGTTTTCTTGGGGAGCCACAGAGGCGAAAGCTGCCGAGGGCTTGGTTGATGCCATAGTTGAGGTTACCGAATCCGGCTCGACCATCCGCGCTCACGGCCTGAAAATCGTGTGGGAGCTTTTTACCTCGAATCCGCAGATCATCGCCAATCGTCGGGCTTGGCAAGAGTCAGCAAAACGCGAGAAGATAGAACAAATTTCTCTCCTATTGAAAGGCGCACTCTCGGCAGAAGCCAAAGTCGGGATTAAGATGAACGTCCCCAAAGCCCAGCTCGACTGTATTGTCGACATGCTTCCGAGCCTGACAGCACCGACAGTCTCCCCCCTGTACCGTAGCGATTGGTTCGCAGTCGAAAGTATCATCAGCGAAGAAGTAGTGCGTGAATTGATTCCGCGCCTTATCAAAAATGGGGCAGTAGGAATTATTGAGTACCCGTTAAACAAAATCATCTAGTAGTACCCAAGAATCAATAAGTCTATTGACTAAAGCTCCTACTATTCTCTTTTTCCTGCCAAGATTCTTTTCTATAAAATCTTGACCTCGGGTCTAGCGAGGCCACGCTCCCTCGATCTTTTCGCTGAGCTTATAATAAATATCACCTCTGTTTATCCTATTTTTTCCTCCCCTTGCGGGGAGGGAGTTTTGCGATATAACAGGATCGATCCGCCTGGAGGGAAGAGTGAGGACTGCTAATGTTGCACTGGCTTCCAGAAGACGTGTCCCCTTACGGTGGGGGAATCGATGCGCTCTTCCGCCTCATCTATTATCTTACCGCAGCAGTTTTTCTTACCGTCACTATCGTGATGGTGGTATTTCTCTTCTGGTATCGCCACCAAGAAGGTCGCCGGGCTACCTACACACATGGTAACACCACGGTAGAGATCATTTGGACTGTGATTCCGGCCGCAATTTTCATCTGGCTCGGATTTGCCAGTAAATCCATATGGGAAGCGATCAAAATGACTATCCCACCAACTGATACCGAGATCCGGGTCACGGCTAAGCAGTTTAACTGGGAGATCCGCTATCCTGGCCCTGATGGGCAATTCGATACGGCGGATGACAAGCAAGTCGATAATGAGGTCCATATCCCAGTGGGAAAACCTATTCGAGTCATTCTTAAATCCAGAGACGTCATTCACAGTTTCTTTCTTCCCAATCTTCGGTTTAAACAAGACGCAGTGCCGGGCCGGGAAATCATTGCCTGGTTCCAAGCGAATAAGCCGGGCAAATACGAAATTCCCTGTGCAGAGTTATGTGGATTCGGGCACTCGGGCATGAAAGGCTGGTTACATGCGCTCTCCACAGAGGACTATCAGAAATGGGTTCATGAGCAGTGGCCAGGGATCTCCTCTTCCACACCAACAAGGGCGCAACTAGCGATACCGGAAGAAACCCCTCTACCCTCCTCAATGCCCCCAGCGTAAGCATCCTCGGAAGATTACGTGTATGGTTGCATCGAACTTTCAAGAGGAACAGACGGATGAGTGAAGCAGGAGCAATAGCAGCCCACACCGGGCATGCGGTGTATCCGAAAGAGCTCGGCTTCCTTCGCACCTACTTCTTTTCACTCGATCACAAAATGATTGGGAAACAGTTTTTGTTCTTGAGTCTCATTATGCTGGTGTTCGGCGGCCTTATGGCGATGCTGATTCGCTGGGAACTGGCGTGGCCGGAGACTCCACTCCCGCTTATTGGTGCTTCTCAGCAATTTATCGAGAAGGGAGAACCGCAAACGGGCATGGATCAAACCTGGCAAGAGTGGCTCTCAAAGGACGACATAGAGCAAAATTGGCTGGTGAAGAATCTACCGACTGGAGCCGTAACTGCCTCGTTTTACAATTCCCTGTTTACCATGCATGCGACTATCATGATTTTCTTTGTCGTTATGCCCTTTCTGGTGGGCGGCTTTGGTAATTTTCTTATCCCGCTCATGATCGGTGCTGGCGATATGGCGTTCCCGGTTCTTAATATGCTTTCCTTTTGGGTTGCTGTCCCGGCCAGCGTTCTGATGTTGTACAGCTTTTTTGTCCCAGGTGGGGCGGCGGCCGGTGGCTGGACTATGTACGCCACCCTTTCGGCTAAGGCTCAATACAGCGGCGTTGAGTGGGGGGTGAACCTCTGGATTATCAGCCTCACCATTCTCAGTGTGTCCTCACTCCTAGGGTCGATCAACTACATCACTACGGTCATCAACATGCGTGCGCCAGGCATGACCTGGTTCCGGCTTCCTCTGATTATTTGGGCGTTGTTCATTACAGCTATCCTCCTTCTGCTCGCTCTTCCGGTGCTCACGGCTGCACTCGCTATGCTCTTATTCGATCGTACAATGGGCACGAGCTTTTTCTTGCCCGAGGGCGGAGGGGAACCATTGCTTTGGCAACATCTGTTCTGGTTCTTTGGGCATCCGGAAGTGTATATTCTTGTCCTACCCGCGATGGGTGTGACCTCAGAAATCCTTTCCACTTTCTCCCGCAAGCCAATCTTTGGCTATCACGCGATGGTCTTTTCCATGATAGCGCTTGCTTTCCTCTCGTGGCTTGTCTGGGGTCATCACATGTTTCAAAGCGGTATGAATCCGGCTCTTGGAACCGCCTTTATGCTCACGACCATGGTCATTGCAGTTCCTTCAGCGATTAAGACTTTTAACTGGCTCGGCACCTTGTGGGGTGGGAATATCCAATTCACCTGCCCCATGCTTTTTGCCCTTGGCTTTGTTTCGAACTTTGTCATCGGCGGACTGAGCGGGATTTACATGGCGTCGACACCAGTTGATATCTACATCCATGATACCTACTTCATTGTTGCTCACTTTCACTATGTCGTCGCCGGAATCATTTTCGGAATGTTTGCTGCGCTGTATTACTGGTTTCCCAAAATGTTCGGCCGTATGATGAACGAAAGATTAGGGAAGATCCACTTCATCCTCACCTACATTTTTTTCAACGGTGCGTTCTTCCCTATGCACTTCTTAGGGGTAGCTGGCCATATGCGCCGCATCTATAATCCCATGCAGTATGAATTCCTCAGCCATATGCAGTGGTGGAATCAGTTTATCACTTACAGTGCGTTCTGTTTGTTTCTCTCACAACTGCCCTTTGTTTATAATTTTTTCTGGAGCCTCTTTGCTGGACCGAGAGCGGAGTCCAATCCTTGGCGAGCAAATACTCTGGAATGGAGTACCCCTTCCCCTCCGGGACATGGAAATTTTGCCATTACTCCAACCGTATATCGTGGCCCTTATGAGTACAGCTCGCCACTGGTGAAGGAAGATTGGCTGCCACAGGATCACCGCCTTGGACCTGAGGCTACTGCTGCAATCCGCTAGCTAGAGAGTTATGGCAAATACGATTCAAAGAATCGATCAATTTTCTCAGTGGCCCCATCGGCTGGCCCTTTTGGCTGCACTTGCAACCGTTCCGTTACTTTTCATTGGTGGGTTAGTGACGAGTACTGGGTCCGGTTTAGCTGTCCCCGATTGGCCGACAACCTTCGGGGAAAATATGTTTCTCTATCCCTGGTCAAAAATGATCGGAGGAATTTTCTATGAGCACAGCCATCGGCTTTTCGGCTCGCTGGTTGGTTTTCTCACTATTCTTTTAGCCGCCTCTCTCTGGTTTGGAGAGTCGCGCCAGTGGCTTCGTTGGCTTGGGATTGTAGCACTTGGCGCCGTCATTACCCAGGGAATTCTTGGTGGTCTCCGCGTCGTTCTTCTCCAACAAACGCTGGCGATCGTTCATGCCTGTTTTGCCCAAGCATTTTTCGCCCTCCTTGTTAGTCTTGTACTGTTTACGTCAACTGAATGGCAAGAAACCGTCACCAAGAAGTCAACAGCAGATGCGGGACAAGTCCAGCGGCTCGCCGTTCTGACAACAGCATTGATCTATATACAACTGATCCTCGGGGCAATTCTGCGGCATGCAGGCGAGTGGGCAATGCTACATATCGCAGGGGCAATCCTTGTTGCTGTTTATGTCGTGTTGCTCGCGGCTCGGGTTCTTCGTAACCATGCAGATCTTTCGGCACTGGCTCGATCTGCGATTCTCCTTCGCAGATTACTTGTGTGCCAACTTGTTCTCGGCGTTGGGACATATTTGGGGAAATTCACTGAAGTGGGGATGTTTTTGAATCCGTACGAGGTATGCTTCGCGACCTGTCACGTTGTTATTGGTGCACTCATGTTCGTTACTTGCGTGACTCTTACTCTCCGAACTTATCGTTTAGTCGAAAGACAACGGTTTGCTCGACAACCACAACTCTTTTCGAAACAGGCTTCCATATGACACCGAGAACAAATACTGATATTGCCTTAGATCTTCCGGCTGATCGCGCCCGACGTCGTGTGGCCGACTTTTTCGAGCTGACTAAGCCACGCGTCGTTGCCATGGTGTTAATCACCACGGCGACGGGCTTCTATCTCGGCGCTCAAGGGACACCGGATTACCTCACGCTGTTGAATACTCTCTTAGGAACCGCCCTCGCGGGGGGGGGGACGCTCGCGCTTAACCAGCTGATGGAACGGGAAGCAGACGCAAAAATGTATCGAACGAGACACCGCCCACTTCCCGATGGCCGATTGCAACCAATTGATGCTTTAGTATTCGGGACCAGCATCACAGTTTGCGGGCTTTCCTACCTGACGCTGACAGTCTCTCTCTTAAGTGCACTGGTGACAGCAACCATCGTCGTGACCTATTTATTCGCTTACACTCCCTTGAAGCAGAAAACCTCCCTTTGTAGTCTCGTCGGGGCTATTCCCGGGGCGTTACCACCAGTCATCGGTTGGGCAGCAGTGCGAGGAACATTGGATATTGAAGCATGGATTCTGTTCTCCATCATGTTTCTTTGGCAAATGCCGCACTCCCTCGCTATTGGCTGGTTATATCGGGATGACTACGCGAAGGCAGGGTTTCGCCTCCTACCCGTCATTGACCCCGATGGTAAGATCACTGGGCGGCAAGTCGTAGCGAATTGTGCTGCACTACTGGCTGTCGGTCTGCTCCCCAGTCTCATTGGCTTTACTGGAACGATCTACTTTTTTGCCGCACTTATACTTGGTGGCCTTTTTCTTTGGTGTGGGATTAGCTTGGCTTTATCGTGCTCACAATCTGCAGCTCGGCGCCTCCTTTTTGCCTCGCTGATTTACCTTCCTGTCCTGCTCACGGTCATGGTTATCGATAAAATTGCACTCTAGGCGGATAGGTGAATCAGAACGAAAACGATAGGCAACGTGCAGCGAACCGTGCGTTAGGTGTCGCCTTGGCAGTAGCGGTTGTGATCTATGTTGCGGCAACTATCTGCTTTATTATTATTGAATAATTGAAAGCGCCTAGATCCCTCGCACACGAGATGCCTATGGCCCGTGGTACAGCCTCGAATAAAGTTATTGAATTTCCCCTCAAGAAAATCCAACAAAAATCGCCGGTCACGGGCGGGAGCCCGCCCTCTTCGTCAACTTTGTCGGTCAATGGTGTACGGCTAGGGGTTCTCTTATTCATCGGTTCAGAAGCGATGTTGTTCTCTGGCCTGCTTGCGGTGTACACGGCTTTTCGCTTTGGCAATCCTATCTGGCCTTCTGCTCATCTCTACCTTCCGGTTCGCGTGACTTGGGTGAATACTTTCTTTCTGCTGCTGAGCTGCTACACCATGCATCGGGCGATAGTGGTTGGTAAAGCTGGCAATCAGCAAAAACTGATCATTCTCCTCGGCAGTACTGCCTGGCTCGGCACCCTTTTCCTCTGCATCCAGGGTTACGAGTGGATCCAACTCATTCATGATGGACTCACCATTACAACCGGAATCTATGGCGCAACCTTCTATCTTTTGATCGGGACCCACGCTCTCCATGTGCTTGTCGCAGTTATTTGGTTATTGATTGTTACCTGGCTGGCAATGAAGGGACGATTCCCGGCGACGCGGTTTGTGGGAGTTGAGGTCTGCGGTATGTATTGGTACTTCGTTGGCGGGCTCTGGGTAGTTCTCTTTGCGCTTGTCTATTTGAATTGAAATCCTAGGAAGAAATGTGTTTCTACGAGCATTTCATACTTGCCTGGGACTCGTCTGCCAGCCAGCATTCTTTTTTCCAGTCGGACTAATGGTATCCGTCCTCAGTTCGTCTGAAAGCTTCGCCCAGGGCTGTGCTATGTGTCAGACAGTTATGCCCCGCGGAGATGAGCCGATGGCTCGCGGAATGTTGTGGAGTGTCACTCTCCTTATGGTCGCCCCGTTTGCGGTCGGGGGAGCAATTGGGGGGTGGCTCTATTATTGTCATCGCACCACACGCCGTACGCCACAGACCGTAACTGCAGTGGTTCTCCCTTTCTCTCCAAAAGGCGGGCAAAAGGACCCGCTATGAGCGAATCGACAGTGGCAGAGCGAGCAGGCACCCGCGTCCTTCCCCTCCCTTCAACGCAAATCAGCTGGGGAAAGATGGGGATGTGGACGTTCCTCGCCAGCGACGCCACAACGTTTGGCGCTTTGCTGGTCAGCGCCGGCATTCTGCGGTCTCGTAATCCGGACTGGCCTCGCTCTGCCGATGTGTTCAACATTCCCATTGCTGCGATCATGACCTGCTTATTACTCATTAGTAGCCTGTGGATTGTCCTTGCCCTGTCAGCGGTTAAGAAAGGTAACCAAGCGCGATTTAAAACCTTTCTCCTCCTCACGATTACAGCTGGAGCCTTTTTTTTAGCGCTGCAAGCGTTCGAATGGGACCATCTTATCCATCAAGGCATGACCCTCAACAGCAATCCTTGGGGATCTGGTCTTCTTGGCGCTACGTTCTACGTTTTGACGGGATTTCATGGTGCTCATGTACTCGGTGGGATTGTGTACCTTATCTGCGTGCTCGTGGTCAGTCGCCATGGCCGGTATCACGCAAAGAATTATGATGGCGTGGAAATCGCTAGCCTCTATTGGCACTTTGTCGATGTCGTTTGGATCCTGGTCTTCACTTTTGTCTATTTGCTGTAGTCGGTATCACAGTTTGTTGAATAATACTTTTTCTTCCCGATAGCACTACCGTGATTGAAGTTTCTCAACTTCCGAGCCTGAATGCTTTTCTGAACGCGACAAGCGCTGGATTACTCGTCATCGGCTACTACTTCATCCGTCAGCACAATACCCAGGCCCACCGAGTATGTATGGCCTCGGCCTTTGTGGTGTCTATCCTGTTCTTAATCTCATATCTAACGTATCATGCCCACGCAGGAGCAACGCGTTTCAATGGGCAAGGGTGGATTCGGCCCGTTTATTTTACCCTTTTACTCTCGCACACCGTACTTGCCGCGCTCGTCCCGGTTCTCGCCCTCATCACCCTTATACGGGCCCTCCGTCAACAGGTTGATAAACATCGAAGAATCGCGCGGTGGACGCTACCAATTTGGCTCTACGTGTCCATAACTGGAGTCCTGATTTACTGGCTGCTCTACCACGTTTATACCTCAGGCTACAGCGGGCCAATAGCGTGACAATAGCAGTTCCACACCTGTCGTATCATTACTGGCCGTTTGCAGCCAAAATGCGGCAGGCATAAGCCAGCTTGCATCGTAGTTCCAAACTCTCCCTATAGGGTTTGCTGTTACCTTTACCCAGTTCGTCCACCCTTCGACAAGCTCAGGGCGAACGAAAAAAGCTAGGGTGCCAGGGAAAAAACCTGTTCGGGATGAGCTGTCGAAGCGCGAGAAACCTTACATTTTGGGTCAATCCATTGGCAATTTGCTCTAGGCAAGAAGGCCACGATCGCCGCTTCTCTTAGAGCAGCTCTAATGCGATATTATCGTGTATGGCAGGGTTCACTGTCCTTAACCAGGCATTAATAATAAGAAAAGAGGGATTTCGCTTTAACTCTCCGCGCGCTTCGCCGATATGGTCGGAGGGGGAGGGCTAGTGGAAAGCGGTGAAAAAAATAAACGAAAGTGCCCACAGTGTGGAAGTACTTTCGTACGCCGTTCCCACCGCCGAGGGGCACGTGACTACCTTTTAGGGGCTCTATTCATCTATCCTCTCCGCTGCCAGGATTGCAACTACCGCTTCAGAGCGCTCACCTGTGGGAAGCGACTGCGTAGCATCGGCATATCTCATAAATACAGCCATGTTCTCCCTCGCAAATCGCCGAAACGGTTAAGCGGGCGAGGGTTTTCTCTTACAACTCTTCTTGCGGGTATCAAAGAATTCTTAAGCCGATAGGGACAGCTACGGTTTTCTACAGACTCTGTGATCTGCCTCTAGTTGCAGAACAGGGGAGCGCGAGGAGAAAGAATCTTTCCTCTGCACCCTTGAGAGAGTAAGGGTGGGGTCAGGCTAAAGGCTGGTGAAACCGATAAGAAACAAAAAGACAGCATACGCTGGCACGAGAACGGTCACAAAAGCTCCAGGAAAAAGGAGATAAGTTAACATCTCGGCCGACCGTTTCCTAGCCATTTTCTGTGGATTAGAAGCAAAGTAAAAGCTGGCAAAAATAAGATAGAGAGAAATCCACCAGGGGATTTGCAACTGCAGTGCCTCTGCATCGACAAGGTCCCCCAACAGCAGAAGTACTCCAATTCCCATTAAGATCCGCAGCCGCCAGGCATTGAGCGCCTCTGTATTCATAATGTCAATCTTCCCCTTTCCTTCCAGTGCGCGAGAAAACAATAATAAGTTGCAGATATTTCTAAGGGCTTTCTACTGCTATCTTTTGCCAGAGCGCCTTTTTCATCCTGGTTCATTTCCTCTATCGGCCAGTCAATATATTCCTATTCACCCGGTTCGATGAGATTTCCCTCAGGTTTCTCCTTTGCTCACGAGAAGTTTATTTTGAGTGCCCTGAGGGGCTCAGGTCGAACTTTCTCCAGGGGGAACTGTTTGTGCTAAGGACTATGGGACAAAACCCCCACCGCATGGCATAAAGTTAAGGCGTCATTGCCAGCGGAGCGAAGCCATCTTTGCCTGAAAACAGAGATTGTTTCGTCGCTTATCGCTCCTCGCAATGA
>Ga0187894_10002562_pt1 | contig 21546 bp, 20 predicted proteins | sample GBC1701081metaG_FD_136650 | JGI IMG/M metagenome (GOLD analysis project Ga0187894, IMG submission 136650) | White microbial mat communities from a lava cave in the Kipuka Kanohina Cave System on the Island of Hawaii, USA - GBC170108-1 metaG ...
AGGGCGGTGCGGCCACCCGGGTCCCCTCCTCGGCGGCCGTGGCAAGGATTCGGACAAGAACATGGCAAAGAACGACGATCTGTTCGACCGCTCGGGCAACCGCAACGGCAAGAGCAACGGCTACTCGGCCAAGGACATCGAGATCCTCGAGGGCCTCGAGCCCGTCCGCAAGCGCCCCGGCATGTATATCGGCGGCACCGACGAGCGGGCCATGCACCATCTGGTGTCCGAGGTGCTGGACAACGCCATGGACGAGGCCGTCGAAGGCCATGCAGACACCATCACCGTCGAGCTGATGGCGGGCAATCGGATCCTGATCCGCGACAACGGGCGCGGCATGCCGATCGACCCGCATCCCAAGTTTCCCAAGCTGTCGGCGCTGGAGGTGATCCTCACGATGCTGCATTCGGGCGGCAAGTTCAGCGGCAAGAGCTACGCGACCGCCGGCGGCTTGCACGGTGTCGGTGCGTCGGTCGTGAACGCCCTGTCGGATGAACTGGTCGTCGAGGTGGCGCGCGATCGCGAGGCTTGGACACAGACCTATTCGCGCGGCAAGCCGACGACCAAGCTGAAGTCACTAGGCGCGGCGCCGAACCGGCGTGGCACCACCATCACGTTTCACCCTGACCCACAGATCTTCGGCGCGGCCAAGTTCTCGCCCGAGCGGCTTTACCGCGCCGCGCGGTCGAAATCGTACCTGTTCGGTGGTGTAGAGATCCGCTGGAAGTGCGACCCCACGATCCTGCCCAAGGATGGCTCGGTTCCGGCCGAGGACACGTTCCACTTCGCCGGCGGCTTGCGCGAGTATCTGGAGTCCGAGATCGGACAGCGCGGAACCTTGACGCCGGCGCCGTTCGCCGGCACGGCCAAGACTGAACTCAACGGCCACGAAGCGCGTGTCGAGTGGGCGATCTGGTGGCCGCAGGACGAAGAAGGCTTCCTGCGATCCTACTGCAACACCGTGCCGACCCCTGAGGGCGGGACGCACGAGAGCGGCTTCCGCAGCTCTCTGGTGCGTTCGCTCAAGCGCTATGGCGAGCTGGTGAACAACCGCAAGGCTAGCCAGATCACGGCCGAGGACGTGATGGACGGCTCGACCGGGCTGGTATCGATCTTCATCCACGAGCCGCAGTTCCAGGGGCAGACCAAGGAAAAGCTGGTCACCGTCGAGGCGACGCGCCTGGTCGAGTCGCTGGTCGGCGACAATTTCGACCACTGGCTGACCGGCGACAAAGAGTCGGCCAACGTCCTGCTCGAGCACTTCATTGCCCGCGCCGAGGAACGCGCGCGGCGCAAGCAGGACAAGGAACAGCAGCGCAAGACCGCCACCCGCAAGCTGCGCCTGCCCGGCAAGCTCGCCGACTGTGCCTCGTCCAAGCGCGACGATACGGAGATCTTCCTGGTCGAAGGCGATTCGGCAGGCGGCTCGGCCAAGTCGGCGCGCAACCGCGAGACCCAAGCCATCCTGCCGTTGCGCGGCAAGATCCTGAACGTCGCCAGCGCTTCGGCTGACAAGCTGCGCGAAAACCAGGAGATTTCCGATCTGATCCAGGCGCTGGGCTGCGGCACCAACAGCCACTACAGCGAGGATCGGCTGCGCTACGAGCGCGTCATCATCATGACCGACGCCGACGTCGACGGTGCTCATATCGCGTCACTGTTAATGACATTCTTCTATAGAGAAATGCCGCAACTTATTGAAAATGGGCATCTATTTCTCTCACAACCACCTCTCTACCGCCTCTCCCGTAGTGGCCGCATCGAATATGCCCGCGACGACGCGCATCGCGACCAACTGATGGGCAGCGTCTTCACGGGCAATGGCAAGGTTGAGATAAGCCGTTTCAAGGGGCTAGGCGAAATGCCTGCCGCGCAACTTAAAGAAACAACGATGGATCCGAAGCGCCGCACGCTGCTGCGGGTAACGGTGCCGATGGCAGCCAGCGAGGACGATCGGCGCGATGCCATGCGTACGTCGACGCTGGTCGAGGACCTGATGGGCCGCAAGCCCGAGAAGCGCTTCGCATTCATCCAGGAAAACGCCAAGTTCGCACAGGACCTGGACGTCTGAGCTTGAACCCCTCTCCGCCCGCACAGCGGGGGGAGAGGGAGGGGCCCACGCGCAGCGTGGGAGGGTGAGGTGGGTGCTCAAACACGCGCGGTCTAGCCAGCGCGATCACGTTCGTCTTCAACACCCACCTCACCCTCCCATCGCTCACGCGATGGGCCCCTCCCTCTCCCCCCACGTCGTGGGCGGAGAGGGACTCGGAAGGATGATCCATGACACCCGAGGAATTCCGCCGGTTCGGCCACCAGCTGATCGACTGGCTCGCCGACTACCATAACGGCCTCAAGGAGCGCCCGGTGATGTCGCCGATACGCCCGGGCGACATCAAGAAGCAGCTACCGGTCGAACCGCCGCAACGCGGCGAGCCGATGGATGCCATGCTCGGCGACCTCGAGCGGATCGTGCTGCCAGGCCTCTCGCACTGGCAGCATCCGCGCTTCTTCGGCTACTTCCCCAGCAACGCCGAACTGGCCGGCGTCCTGGGCGATTTCGCCAGCACGGGACTGGGCGTACTGGGCCTGGCCTGGCAGTCCAGCCCGGCGGTCACCGAGGTCGAGGAAGTGGTGACGGACTGGGTCCGCCGCATGGTCGGCCTGGGCGATTCCTGGAGCGGCGTGATCCAGGACACCGCCTCGAGCAGCACCCTGGTGGCGCTGATCTCGGCGCGTGAGCGGACCACCGGCTATGCGCTGTCACGCGGCGGCCTGCAGGCCGAGACCGCACCGCTGGCCATCTACGTGTCGGCCCACAGCCACAGCTCGGTCGACAAGGCCGCCCTGCTGGCGGGCTTCGGCCGGGCCAACCTGCGTCTGGTGCCAGTCGATTCGGCCTACGCCATGCGCCCCGAGGCGCTTGATGCATTGATCCGAGACGATATCGCTGCCGGCATCAAGCCCTGCGCCGTGGTGGCGACCGTGGGGACCACCGCCACGACGGCCATCGACCCTATCAGCGGCATCGCCGAGGTGACGCGGCGCCATGGCCTCTGGCTGCACGTGGATGCGGCGATGGCGGGCAGCGCCATGATCCTGCCCGAGTGCCGCTGGATGTGGGACGGCATCGAAGGCGCCGACTCGCTGGTGATCAACAGCCACAAATGGCTCGGCGTGCCGTTCGATTGCTCGCTGTACTACGTGCGCGATCCCCAGCACCTCATTCGCGTGATGTCGACCAACCCCAGCTTCCTGCAGACGTCGGTGGACGGCCAGGTCAAGAGCCTGCGCGACTGGGGCATCCCGCTCGGACGACGCTTCCGGGCCTTGAAGCTGTGGTTCGTCATCCGCGAGCAAGGTGTTGCGGGATTGCAGGCCCGGCTGCGGCGCGACATGGCCAATGCCGCCCGGCTCGCCGCCGATGTTGCCGCGGCGCCGCACTGGCGTGTGGTGGCGCCGGTCCACCTGCAGACGGTCTGTGTGCGGCACGAGCCGCCAGGCCTCACGGGCGACGCGCTCGATCGGCACACGCTGGGCTGGGCCGAGCGGATCAATCGTTCCGGCGCCGCCTACCTCACACCAGCGGTGGTGGACGACCGCTGGATGGTGCGGATCTCCATCGGCGCACTGGCAACAGAGGCACCGGACGTTGCGGCACTCTGGGACACCATCCGCAAGGCCGCTGAAACAGAAACCGCCGCTTAGACCTGGGAGCGCGTCATTCATAGGCGCTAACGTTGACGACAAACCAGCCATTAACCTCATCCTGAGGAGGCCGCGCAGCGGCCGTCTCGAAGGATGGGCTACGGACGGAGTCAAGGGCGTGTTCGCCGCGCCTGCGTTGTTGCCCACCCTTCGAGACGCTCGCTTTGCTCGCTCCTCAGGGTGAGGTTCGTGCGTATGCGCCCAGCGTCGAAAGCATGAGCGGGCCAGAGGCCCGCGCTCCCAGGAGCACGAGACTCTTACTGGCGGCGCACGAAACTGTGTCCGTGCTGTCAGCGCTGCATCAGCGTCAGACCACACGTCTGGGAGCAACCGTTCGTCGCACAAGTGCGCCAACAGTTCCCTCCGACACTGAGGAGTCTGCCATGAGACCAGCCGCTCTTGCCACGCTATCCGTGATTGCGCTTGCCGCCGCGATGGGCCCGGCGGCCGCTGCGACCATTGTCGCTGATTCGATCGAGAGCGGTTATGACCGCAGCGAGTTCGTCAGCATCGCCGATGGCAAACCGTTCAAGGTCGAGGTGCTGACGGCCGACGTCGGCGACCGCCCCCTGATGGAGCGCGAGATCCTGTCCAGCATGCAAGCCGCTGGTGTGCCCGGTGTACGGACGACCTTTGTTGCTGGCCAGCCGGCCATGAGCCCGAACGGCAGCGACTATCGCCTGGTCGTCGCGGTGAATCCGGGCGGCAGCACCTCGGCCGAAAACCTCTGTGCGGCCGATGCGAAGGTGGTGCCCGCCGCTGCCGGACGCCTGCACCTTGTCATGTCGTTCTGCCGCACAGACGAATTGCTCAGCACGGCAACCGGGATCACAGGTGCGTCCCTGCAGGATCCGCAGGCGCTCGCGTCGACGATGTCGGAGTTGATGGCGGTCGTCCTGCCGGCGACGACGCCGATCAGGACCAGTCACAACCACGGCATGCCATAAGCGAATGTTCACTTTTATTTTGACAATCCGCATATTTTGAGTCCAGGATATGCCGTCAAGCTGGAGTGCTGCGTGTGAAACCTTGGCGGCATCGCGACAGGGCGTTGGCGACTGGACCCATCATCGGCGCCCTGCTCCTGGGCATCGCGGCCTGTACGACTCCGATCGCCATCATCACGTCTGAGGGCGCCGAGTCACCCTACAGCTACCAGGAATACCAGGCGGCCGCCGACGGCCGCGATTTTCTGGTCGAGGTGCGCGGCGTGCCCTTCGCCGGCATGCCCCAGGAAGCCTTCGATCAGGCACTGATGGGTGTTCTGCGCTCCGCCCGGCCATCGCGACCCGCAGCCAACTTCACGACCCATCCTGGCGGTCCCAGCATGGTGCCGGCCTACCGCCTGGTGGTGGTGTTCAATCCGGCGCGCAATCTCGCTCACGAAACGCAATGCCGCGCGCTCGAGTCGGTGCGCCCGGGCCCGCCGCCATCCGGACCGGTGCGCGTGTCGATCGCGTTCTGCCGCAAGGACGACTTGATGAGCAAGGCGGTGGCGTGGACCACCGCCGCCGGCGTCGACGATCCGGCATTCCATCAGATGTTCGTCGAGCTGTTCCCCGTGATGTTTCCGCCCCGCAACCCGTTCATCGAAGGCCCGATCGTGAACTGGGACTAGCGCTCACGCGCTCGTCCCCGACTTGTGATCGGGCGATACGAAGCCAAAGCCGCTCCGGCGGAATATTCATCAGCGCGACGTGTCCATGCCGATGGCGCGTCTGCTGGAGGACAACATGATGAAGCGCACGGCAATTGCCCTGACACTGGCGCTTTCCACCTTGTCGGTGAATGCCGCCTCTGCGGCGGTGATCACATCCGAGGGTGTCGAAGGCCCCTACTACCACAGCGAATACTCGGCTGCCGCCGACGGGCGGGAGTTCCTCGTCGAGGTGCGTGGCGTGCCGTTCGCCGGGATGAGCCAGGAGGCCTTCGACCAGGCGCTCATGGCGGTGTTGATGTCGGCTCGACCGTCACATCCGGCGGCGCAGTTCACGACCCGCCCGGCCGGCGGCAACATCGATCCTGCCTACCGTCTGGTGCTGGTGTTCGGCCCGGCACGCAACCTGGCGTTCGAGACCCAATGCCGTGGCGTCGACAAGGCCCGCTTCGAGCCGGTAGTCGCCGGCCAGGTGAAGGTGTCGGCTACGTTCTGCCGCAAGGACGACCTGATGAGTCGCGCGATTGCGCGCACCAGCGCAACAAGCGTCGATGATCCGGCGTTTCGCCAGATGTTCACCGAGTTGTTCCCGGTGCTCTTCCCACTGCGCAACCCGCTGCACGACGGCGACAATCGCCGCAGCGGCCGCCGACGCTGAAACGTTCGCTCTGGGGCCGCACCGTGATGCGGCTCCAGCGCACCACCTGCCCGTCACTCTTCACGTGACGCATGCACGACCGCTCTGCTAACCAGCCGGGATGACCGGCTGGTATCGTTTGGTTGATCCTCTTCTGGCGCGCATCGATGCAGAAAACGCGCATCGGCTTGCCATCCACGCCCTGAGGCTCGGCCTGGTGCCGGCCGATCGCGGCGTCGATGATCCCGTCTTGGCCACCACGGCGTGGGGTCAGCCCTTTCCCAACCCGATCGGGCTGGCCGCCGGCTTCGACAAGAACGCCGAGGTGCCCGACGCCATGCTGCGTGCCGGCTTCGGTTTCGTCGAGATCGGCACGGTGACGCCCCGCCCCCAGCCCGGCAACCCGCGTCCCCGGCTGTTCCGCCTGGCCGAAGACCGCGGCGTGATTAACCGGATGGGGTTCCCCGGTGAAGGCCTGGACGATGTCCTGCAGCGCCTGAAGGCGCGGCCACGTGTGGGACTGGTCGGCGTCAATGTCGGTGCCAACAAGGACAGTGCCGATCGGGCCGCCGACTATGCCGCCTGCGTTGCCGCCATGGCACCGTGGGCCGACTATCTCGTGTGCAATGTCTCATCGCCCAATACACCGGGCCTGCGCGACCTGCAGGGACGCACGGACCTGCTGCGACTGCTGAACGGTGCCCTGGCGGCGCGGGGCAAGCACAGCGATGTGCCGTTGCTGGTGAAAATCGCGCCCGACCTGTCCGAGGGTGACGTCGAGGACGTTGCGAGCGCCGCCCTGGAAGCGGGTATCGACGGCATGATCGTGGGCAACACCACGGTGTCGCGGCCGGCGGATCTGCGCAGCCTACGCCGCACTGAAGGCGGCGGGTTGAGCGGCTCGCCACTGCGCGATCTGTCGACATCAGTGCTGCGTTGCGCCGCCCGCGCTGTGCGAGGCCGTCTGATCCTGATCGGCTGCGGCGGCATCGCCAGCGGTGCCGATGCCTATGCCAAGATCCGGGCTGGGGCCACGTTGGTGCAACTCTATACGGCGCTCGTGTTCGGCGGTCCTGGTCTCGTGCGCACCATCAAGGCCGAGCTGGCCGCTTTGCTGAAGCGCGACGGGTTTTCGTCGGTGTCGCAGGCCGTCGGGGCGGATTTGTAGCCTTTCCTGCCACCGGAAGCAGCGACTTCGTCATGAACCACCTGGCATGGCCGGTGGGATAGTCGGGCAGGCTGCCGAACACACGATAGCCCTGCTTTTCGTAGAACGGACGCGCCTGCCAGGCGAACGTATCCAGCCAGACGCCGTGACACCCCAGGCTCTGGGCATGGCGCTCGGCTTCGGCCAGCAGCTTTGCGCCAGTACCGCCGCGGCGAATGCGCTCGGACAGGAAGAAGTTGGCGACGAACAGCCACTGGTAATAGACGACGCCCTGGAGCCCGCCGAGCAGCGCGCCGCTCGCCGAGCGTGCCTCGACCAGGAAGTGCGCGTAGGGGCGATCGCTGACGACCTGGCGGTTGAAGCGGCGCAACCCGCGCCACACGAACTGCAGGTCCTTGCGCGCGGCCTTGCGCTGCACGCGGATCGTGACGGCAGGCGGTGCCGCGGCTGTTGTCGTGCGGGGTTTGGGCATTGCTATTCCTTCCTCCCCACGCAGTGGGGAGGTGCCCCGAGACGACGTTTCGACGCGAAGCGCCGAAACGTCGGTGGGCGGAGGGGAGGCGACGTGGTCTTGGTTACGAAGATCACGTCGGGTCCCCCTCCGGCCTTCGGCCACCTCCCCCACTGCGTGGGGGAGGGAATCTACATCCGAAATACGCCGAAGCGCGTGGGACCAATCGGCTGGTTGAGTGTGGCCGACATGGCCAGCGCCAATGTCATGCGGGTATCGAGCGGATCGAGGATGCCGTCGTCCCACAGGCGCGCGGTGGCGAAATAGGGCCGGCTCTGGTCGTCGAACTGGTCGCGGATCGGCTTCTTGAAAGCCTCCTCCTCCTCGGCCGGCCAGGCGCCGCCCTTGGCCTCGATGTTGTCGCGGCGCACCGTAGCGAGCACGCTCGCCGCCTGCTCGCTACCCATCAAGGCCACCTTGCCGGTCGGCCACATCCACAGGAACCGCGGGCTGTAGGCACGGCCGCACATGCCGTAGTTGCCGGCGCCGTAGCTGCCGCCGATCACGACCGTGAATTTCGGCACCTGTACGGTGGCCACGGCGGTCACCATCTTGGCGCCGTCCTTGGCGATGCCGCCGGCCTCGTATTTGCGCCCGACCATGAAGCCGGTGATGTTCTGCAGGAACAGAAGCGGAATGCCGCGCTGGCCGCACAGCTCGATAAAATGCGCCGCCTTCAGCGCCGACTCGCTGAACAGAATGCCATTGTTGGCCACGATGCCGACCGGATAGCCGTGAATGCGGGCAAAGCCGCACACCAGGGTGGTTCCGTAGAGCTGCTTGAACTCGTCGAGTTCGCTGCCGTCGACCAGGCGGGCGATGACCTCGCGGACATCGTAAGGAATCCGAGGGTCGGTCGGGATGATGCCGTAGAGCTCCTCGGTCGGGTACAGCGGCTCACGCGGCGCCTGCATAAGCAGGGTCGGCTGCTTGCGCCAGTTGAGGTTGGCCACGATGCGACGCGCGAGGCCCAGCGCATGGGTGTCGTCGAGCGCGTAGTGGTCGGCCACACCCGACGTGCGGGCATGGACGTCGGCACCGCCGAGATCCTCGGCGCTCACCACCTCGCCCGTCGCCGCCTTCACCAGCGGCGGGCCGCCCAGGAAGATCGTGCCCTGGCGACGCACGATCACCGTCTCGTCGCTCATGGCCGGCACATAGGCGCCGCCGGCCGTGCAGCTGCCCATCACCACCGCGATCTGCGGGATGCCCTGCGCACTCAGGTTGGCCTGGTTGTAAAAGATGCGGCCGAAATGGTCCCGGTCGGGGAACACATCAGGCCATTCCGGCAAGTTGGCACCGCCGGAATCGACCAGGTAGATGCACGGCAGGCGGTTCTGCAGCGCAATCTCCTGCGCTCGCAGATGCTTCTTGACCGTCATCGCGTAGTAGGTGCCGCCCTTCACCGTGGCATCGTTGCACACGATGACGCATTCAACGCCCGACACCCGTCCGACGCCGGTGATCACCCCCGCCGATGGCGCGGCGTTGTCGTACATCTCGTAGGCGGCGAGCTGTGACAGCTCGAGAAATGGCGCGCCAGGGTCGAGCAACGTCCGCACGCGCTCGCGCGGCAGCAGCTTGCCGCGCTTGATGTGGCGCTCGCGCGCGGCCTCGCCGCCGCCGCGCCGCACCTCCTCCACCTTAGCGCGCAGTTCGTCGACGCGCCCCTGCATGGCGGCAACGTTGTCCTTGAAGGCGCTGGAACGGGTGTCGATAGAGGATCTGAAGACGGACATGGGCGCTCGGCAATGGATGCTGTCGCACCGTAACCATCTGCAATCACAAGGCAAGAGGCTTACTGAAGCCCGCGTTCTGCCCGGCAATCCCCGATCGGCGTCACAGGCGTCGCCCGCCATCGTCCTACGCTGTGCTCAGGACGGCGATCAGCGCTCACCCTGAGGAACGGTCCACAGGGTGAAGCGATGACCAGAGCGCGCTGTGCGGGTGACCTAGCTCTTCTTCTTGGCTGCTTTTTTCTTGGCAGCCTTCTTACCCGCTTTTTTCTTCGCGACTTTCCTCTTGGCGACCTTCTTCACCGCCTTCTTGGCAGCTTTTTTGGGGGCCTTTTTAGCAGCCTTCTTCGCCGCCTTCTTCGCGACCTTCTTGGCGGCTTTCTTCACAGCCTTCTTAGGGGCGGCCTTCTTGGGGGCAGCCTTCTTCACCGCCTTCTTTTTGGCGGCGGCCCGCTTGGGCGCAGCAGCCGGCGTCACGATCGCGCCGGGCAATTCCATGGGCGAGTCGGGGTCCGAAACAAAGCCCGGGTTATAGGGGTTAGGGCTGCCGCTGCTGTCGAGATTGTCGAAGTCCACAATCATCCACTCCTCCCTCATGGGAGCCGAAGCCACCATCGCTGCGCCGAGAGTCGGGCCGGCGCCTCACCCGATCCGGTCATCCGATGACGACCATCGGAAGAACCGGGTTGATCCAATCAAGCCGATGGCATCCCTGACCGCCGGCAACCTGTGGGGAGTTAGCAAGGACCGGACCGTTGCACGCGCATTGGGACGGACCTGTGCCGTGGAAGCTTTCGGTGCTGGTTACTGACCTGCTGATGGGAAGAGAGAATGACCCTACCACCGGCCGCATGCTCCATCACCAAACTCCCCGCATCGCATTCGTTCTCGTTTGTCAGGAGAGTATCGTGCCGCGATGGGAAGTCAACTCGCGCGCGCAATCAAGAGCACGCGCCAACACAAAATAATGCGCACAACGTTGAGCAAGCGAGGTCGCGTTGCACGCACCAGCACCAACGTCGCCGATCGCTCAGCGATCGATCTCCAGCAGCGTGAGGTCGATGCATCATCCGAACCGGGTCTCGATGTCGGTCCAGGCCGGAAAACCGACGATGTCCTTGTATTCGTCGAACGTGACCGAGGTCCCGGTCCATGACAGCCGGTCCTGCCGGATGTCCGCCAGGGTATCGCGCAACAGCCGGGCCACGCGCATGATGAGCGTGGTACCCAGCACCACCATCTCGAAGCCCATCTCGTAGAGCTCGCGGTTGCTGAGAATGGGCGTCTTGCCGCCATCGAGCATGTTGCAGAACTGCGGGACATCGATCTCCCGGCCGACCCGCTCCAGTTCGGCTACCGACAAAGGCGCTTCGACAAAGAGGCCATCAGCCCCTGCCCGCACGTAGCGTTCGGCCCGCCGCAGGGCGCCATCCAGGCCCTCGATGGCGCGGGCATCGGTGCGGGCGATCAGGAACGTCTCCTTGTTGCCCCGCGCCGCGACCGCCGCCCTGATCTTGCGCTCCATCACCTCGACAGGCACCACGTCCTTGCCTTCCATATGGCCGCAGCGCTTGGGCGAGACCTGGTCCTCGATGAAGATGGCGGCGGCGCCCATGCGCTCGTAGGTCTGGATGGTGCGGGTGACGTTCTTGACGTCGCCATAGCCATCATCGGCATCGATCAGCACCGGCAGCGTGCAGGCGTCCATAATATCGCGGATGCCGGCCGAGATTTCGCCCAGGCCGCACAGGCCGACATCGGGCAGGCCATAGCGCGCGCCGACGACGGGGTAGCCGCCGATGATGTAGGCCGGAAAGCCGGCGCGCTGGATCAGCCGCGCAGACAACGCGTCGTAGGCGCCAGGCAGCACCAGCGGCTGCTCGCGCGCCAGCAGTTCGCGCCAGGTCGGCCGTGTGGCGGCGGCAGTGGCAGTGGTCATCATCCCTCCCCGATCGGTTGCGGCCGGCACCATAGCGGCGCGGTGTACGCCAGGCGACCGGCCCAGCCACCAACCTCATCCTGAGGGGGTGGCGCAACGGCCGTCTCGAAGGATGGGCTACGGACACCGTACGGTTGCCCACCCTTCGAGACACTCCTGAGCTTGTCGAAGGGGCTATGGGCCGCTCTCAGGGTGAGGTTAGTGCGGGCGCTGTACGCTCCCGCCGCGGAACAATGATCCTGCGCGTCGATGCAAACCCTGGTGCAGAAGGAACGACATGGGTGCCGCGGATCGCTACGCCGCGCACCTTGCCTTCAGCGCCTGGGCCACCTTGGACGCCGGCTCGCGCCCCAGGGCGGCGCAGATGAAGCGGCCGGTGTCGGCGATGGCGTCGAGGTCGACGCCGTGGGCGATGCCCAGCCCATCGAGCATGTAGATCACGTCCTCGGTGCCGACATTGCCCGACGCCCCCTTGGCATAGGGACAGCCACCCAACCCGGCGACGGCGGTATCGAAGACCGCAATGCCACGGCTCATCACCGCGAGGATATTGGCCAGCGACTGGCCGTAGGTGTCGTGGAAATGCGCCGCCAGCTTGTCGCGCGGCACGCGCTGGGCCACGGCATCGACCATGGCAACGCACTTGGCGGGTGTGCCCACCCCGATGGTGTCACCCAGCGAGATCTCGTAGCAGCCCATGCGGAACAGGCGATCGGCGAGGTCGGCCACCGTGTCGGGCGCAACCTCGCCGGCGTACGGACAGGCGATCACCGTCGAAATGTAGCCCCGCACCCGCATGCCGTGCTTCTGTGCCGCCTCGATCACCGGCGCAAAGCGCTCGAAGCTCTCGTCGATCGAACAGTTGGTGTTCTTCTGGCAGAAGGCTTCGGACGCCGCCGTGAACACTGCCACCTCGTCGCACCGGGCCTCGATGGCGCCGTTCATGCCCTGTTTGTTGGGCACCAGCACGGGATAGGAGACGCCGGGCTTGCGCTTGATCTGCGCCATCACCGCGTCGGTACTGGCCATCTGCGGGACCCACTTGGGCGACACGAAGCTGCCGGACTCGACCGTCGTATGACCGGCTGCCGTCAGTCGGTCGATCAGTGCGACCTTGACCTCGACCGGCACCGGCGTGGCTTCATTCTGCAGGCCATCACGCGGGCCGACCTCGACCAGACGCACGCGTTTGGGCAGATCCATGATTCAAGCACTCCGCATTCGCGATACGACAACAGCGCATGGCACATCGCGTGGCTGCGGCTGATGTTCTGCGCTAGCTTGGCCGAGGAAACGCCAACTGTCATCCCTCACCGTACCTCGGATGACCCCTACCGGAGCCCGCCATGACCGCCCTGTCGAACACCCGCGTCGCCTGGTTCAACGGCCAGTTCATGCCCGAGGGCCAGGTGATGATCCCGTTCCGCGACCGGAGCTGGAAGTATGGCGACGGCGCCTTCGACATGACCCGCACCTTCGAGGGCACGCCGTTCCGGCTGAAGGAGCACATCGACCGCTTCTACCGCTCGCTGCGCTATTTGCACATCGATCCCGGCGTGTCGCCCAAGGAGATGGTCGCCGTCAGCGAGGAGATCGTGGCCCGCAACGAGCACTTACGCGCGCAGCATGGCGACTGGTGGGTCGGCCAGCGGGTGAGCCGCGGTGTCGATGCCGTGGGCGACGAGGGCTGGGAGCATACCGGCCCCAACGTGGTCGTCGAGGTGATCCCGCTGCCGCTCAAGGAACGCGCCCGGCACTTCCGGGACGGCGCCGATGTCGTGGTGCCGCCAGTGCGCCGCACGGCGCCCGACATGCTGAGCCCGCGCGCCAAGACCCACAACTACCTCAATATGATCGTGGCCGAGCAGCCGGTGAAATCGGCGAATCCCAACGCCTGGGCGGTGCTGCTGGACGTCAACGGCAACCTGGCCGAGGGGCTGGGCAGCAACATCTTCGTGGTGCGCGACGGCCGCCTGCAGACCCCACGCGAAAAGTACGTGCTGCCGGGTGTCAGCCGCCAGATGACCATGGATCTCGCCGCGCAACTGGATATCGCCAGCGAGGAACGCGACATCGACCTCTTCGATGCCGCCAACGCCGACGAGATCTTCCTGACGTCGACCAGCCTGTGCATCCTGCCGGTGCGCACGTTCAACGGCCAGAAGGTCGGCGATGGCAAGGTGCCCGGCCCGATCACCCAGCGCCTGACCGAGGCCTACATCGCCGCTGTCGGCTGCGATTTCGTGAAACAGTATCTCGACCGGCTGTAGCCATTAGTTGCCCCTCCGAAGCCAGCCGAACGATGCGTTGCTGGCTTCAGTTCCACCTGACCACTCCCGGCAACTACCTTGGTGGGCGGCGCAACAGCACCACGCGCCAGCCAGCTTCGCTCTTCGCTGCGTAAATCGGGACGAAGACGCTGCCGTTGCTCCAGCGGCATCCCCGAATCACCTGCACCAAATCGTGCCGCAGCATGCGTTGGGTGATAATCCCGCAGTTGGACGGCGAGCCTTTCGGGAAGCCCTTTGATCGAATTTGTTCTCTGAAATCGGCTTCCAGGCGACGTGCCGTTTGCCTCACAGCCTCTTCGTCCGCTGCGGAATCAAGCTGCTCGCGGGCTTCAAATTCGAAATCCCTGGCAGCGACGATGTCGTCAACATTGTGCCGTGCGTAGGCTCCGTAGAAAGATGCCACGGCATTTTCAGGCGTGGACAGGTCGACAGCCCTAGCCCCGCAGGCGAACAGACAGAGCGCGACAGATAACGAAAGGACGACGGCACGGCGCATGGGTATCACGGTCAAAGGCCCGTTGCGGAATGTCTACGTTACCCTTGCGATCAACACTGCGCATTACTGGTGAAAACGGAACCTGGTGCCCAATAGGCTGTTGACGTTGCACTACATTGAGCGCGCGCATGTTCCTCTTCATGCAAGTTGCCAGCATCTTTCTCGCGGCTGTGACCATGTCGCTCGCGTTGGCGCATGCGCTCGAGCTTCCCGGCAAGCTCAGGCTGGACAAGGAGACCTATTGCGCGGTGCAGCCGATCTATTACCCGGGCTTCACGTTTGGCGGCGCCGGCGAAGGCCTGGGCGCGATTGCAGCTTTCGCACTCCTGGTGATGACGCCCGCCGAAAGTGCCGCTTTCGGATGGACCCTCGCCGGTTGCGTTGCCCTCGTCGTCAATCACGTCACGTATTGGACCGTAACGCACCCGGTGAACAGCTTCTGGCTAAAAGACCAGGACCTTGGAAAACTCGGTGGCGGCTTTTTCGGGTTTGATCCGCTCAAGCAGCACCCAGGGCACGCAGAGGATAGTGCGACGCTATGGATGCGCTTGCGCGATCGCTGGGAGTATTCCCATGTGGCGCGCGCGATCCTGTCGGCGGCGGGTTTGATCGCTTTGACCGTAGCCGTTGCGATCTAAGCACACCCACAGCGAGCGCCCGGCTTTACACCAGCTCCTGGCTGCTGCTGGCGACGATGGCGAACCGGTCCGCCAGTTCCGTCAGCGCCACCGTATGCAACGTCCTGGCGGGCACGATCTCGCCGCCGATTCCCGGCAGATCGCGCGTCGCGCAGGCGCTCGCATCGATCGTCACGCGATAGCCCAGGTCGACGGCCACGCGCGCCGTGGAGCTGACGCACATATGGGTCATGAAGCCGGCCATGATCAGGTTCTTGCGGCCGGTTGCGCTCAGCAGCGCATGCAGGTTGGTGTCGGCGAAGCTGTTGGGCAGTGATTTCTCGATGATCGCCTCGCCGGCCAGCGGCGCCAGCACGTCGACGATCTGACCGCGTTTGTCGTCGCGGTCGAAGAGGCCCCCTGCCCGGCCACGATGGGCAATGTGGAAGATCGGCGCCTGCGCCCGACGCGCGAGGTCGAGCAGGCGCTGGGCCGCGGCGACCGCCGGCTGGGCATCGGGCAACGCGATCGGACCGGAAAGATATTCGTTCTGGATGTCGATCAGCACGATGGCGGCCTCGCCCACCTTGGCGGGTGCGAGATCGGCATTGGCAAGCTGAAGAAGGGTCTTGGCCATGTCGGAACTCCGGTATTCGGAAGAACGGGACCGGTCCGGCAATGCCTCATATCCGACCTGCATTCACGCCGAGACTTCGCGGCGGTGGGCTGCATTCTTGCAGGTCGGACTGCGCCTGCTCTAGGATCGCGGCCATGAACTGGGACGACCTGCAGATCATCCTGGCGGTTCGCGACGGCGGCACATATGCGGCCGCCGCCAGCACCCTGCACATCGACGAAACGACGGTGGCGCGGCGCATCGCCCGCGCCCAGAAGACCCTGGGCGTGACCTTGTTCGAAGCCGCCGACGGCAAACGCCGGCCGACATCGGCAGGCGCTGCGATCGTCAACCGTATTGAGACGGTCGCCCGGCAGATCGGCGAAATCCGGCGGATCGGCCAAACGCAGGAGGGCCTTGCCGGCAATTTCCGCATCGCCTCCACGGCGTCGCTGGCCGAGGAGATCCTGGCGCCGCAGGCGGGTGACTTCCTGCGCCAGCATTCCGGCATCCGGCTGCGGCTGGTCATCGCGACCGAGAACGTCAACTTTTCCCGGTGGGAATCGGACTTTGCGCTGCGGCTGCGCCGGCCGGAGCGCGGCGACTTCACCATCAGCAAACTCGGCGACTATCGCCTGTGGTCGTTCAAGCCAAGCCATCGCGCCGATGGCAGCCCGCCGGTCGTGTGCGCCTACCCGGAGGATCTGGCGTTCACGCCAGAGAGCCGTCACCTCGAAGCCGCCGGCCTGCAGGGTGCGGCCCGACTTGTCACCGATCGTGCGCGCATCATTCGCGCGCTCATCGCGTCGGGCCACGCCGAAGGCATCCTGCCGGAGTATCTCTGCACTGATCTGCGCGGCAATCCGGCGCTCATCGCCACCCGGCTGCGCGACGCGCGGCCGATCTGGCTTCTGGTACAGAATCACCTCAAGCACGATCAGGCGGCACAAGCGGTGGTCGCCTGGCTGCGCTGGTGTTTTGCGGCGTTTCGGTAAACCGACGGGGGCGACAATGACGCAGTCCGCAGGTCGCGAAATCATATGGCGGCGCATCATGGACGACCTGAGCTTCGAGCACGCGCAGTTGAGCCACGCGGCCGCCGGCCCCGCGTTGCGCGGGATCGTGCTGATCGCCGAAGGCGGCGCGCCGCTGCGGATCGACTATCGCGTCACGTGCGATGCCGGGTGGCAGACCCGATCCGTAGACGTCGAGCAGACATATCAAGGCGAACGACGGTCCTTGCGGCTGACGCACGATGGCGCCGGACAATGGACGGCGGACGGCCAGCCGGCGCCCGATCTCGACGGCTGCACCGATGTCGACCTCGGCGTCAGCCCCTCCACCAACGCCCTGCCGGTCAATCGGCTGCGCCTGCAGATCGGCGGCGTGCAGGTCATCCGCGCCGCCTGGGTGCGCTTCCCGAGCCTTCAGATTGTCGCAGCGCAGCAATCCTACGAACGAGCCGCCGAGGCACGCTACCGCTATCGCAGTCTCACCAGCGGCTTCGAAGCGCTGGTAGATGTCGATGCCGACGGACTGCCGACCGAGTATGCCGGCGTCTGGCGGCGCATCGCCGAAGGCCCGGTGCTCACGCCGGGACCGGCTCCTTCCTGATCCAGGCCTGGCCGCCACTGAAGGACCAGTCTTCGGACTGGGTGGTGGTGATGATCACCATCACGTCCTGCGGCCGGATGCCCGGCGCCTGTTCCAGCAAGGTGACCAGGCGCTGGTAGAACGCCTGCTTGACCGCCGTGCTGCGCGGCTTGCCGGCCGTGATGCAGATCAGGACGTAATCATCCGAGCGCGGGCCGCCCATGTAGTGGCGGTCGAACACCAGCTCACCCGGCTCGTGCTGGTGGATGACCTGGAACCGGTCGTCGGCTGGCACGTCGAACTCATCCACCATGGCTTGATAGACGCTGTCGGACAGGGCCCGGATGTAGTCGGGTGACTTGCCTTTCAGAAGCGAAATACGGGCGAAGGGCATGGCGAGATCCTCAGGTAGGGCCCGATTGCAACGGGCCTTGATCTGCCTCTATGTAAAGGCGCATGATTATCCTGAAAATCAGGAAATATAGTACTGATAGTTCGATAAAATAGGATGATTTTCGATGCGCGCCTTCGATCTCGACGTGCTGCGCAGCTTCGCCCTGGGCGTCGACCTGGGCAGCTTCGCCAAGGCTGCCGACCGCCTGGGCCGATCCACGTCGGCAGTCAGCGCTCAATTGCGCAAGCTCGAGGAGCAGGTCGGCGCGCCAGTGCTGCGCAAGGTGGGCCGCGGGCTCGTCCTGACGGAAGCCGGCGAGACAATGCTGGCCTACGCGCGCCGCCTGCTCGATCTCAACGACGAAGCCGCGGCCGCCGTCCGTGGCGTCGACCTCGAGGGCTGGATCCGGCTCGGCCTGCAGGAGGATTTCGGCGAGACATTGCTGCCCAACGTGCTGGCCCGCTTTGCGCGCGCCCATCCCAAGGTACGGATCGAAGCGCGGGTCGCCCGCAACGCCGACCTGCTCGAGCGGGTGAGCGCCGGCCGGCTCGACCTGGCGCTGGCCTGGAGCAACGGCGGCGAAAGCCGCGTGCACGGCGAGACCGTGACCGATCTGCCCTTGCGCTGGATCGGTCCGGCCGATGAAGACCTGGCCTGGCCCGGACCGCAGGGCGCACCCCTGCCCCTGCTGGCGTTCGAAGCGCCATGCCTGTTCCGCACCGCCGCCACGGCGGCACTCGATCGCGCCGGTATTGCCTGGCGGGTGGCGTTCACCAGTCCCAACCTCAGCGGGTTGTGGGCCGCCGCGGCCGCCGGACTGGGGATCACCATCCGCACGCCGCTGGGGGTGCCGTCGCGGGTCCGTACGCTGGCCACGCGCGAGCTCGGCCTGCCGCCACTGCCGCGGCTCACCCTGGTGCTGCACCGGGCGAAGGCCGATCCCGATCAGCCCACGGCGCGGCTCGCCACGATCGTGCTGCAAGCGGTGCGCGAGTCGATCGATGCCGGCGGACCGGGATCTTCATTGCGCCCGGGATGACGGGATATCAACGCAGGGCAGGGACAGGCTTGGCGACACCTTGGTCCTTTGGACGACTTATGGACGACTTATCGGCGGCGCCGGATCACGTCGGTCTACAATTCCAAGGAGACGCACTTGCCACGCCAGGTCACGATAACGCTCAGCGACGAGGCGGTCGCCTTTTACGACGCGAACCGCGGAGTCCAACCGACGATCGAGAGCTTTCTCGAGGCGCTCCTGGAAAAGTTCGCTTCCCCGGTGAATCTAAGTACCGACGAAGAACAGGTCCTGACCGATCTACAAGGCTTCCTTCGGACTCACGGCAGAAGCGCGCCCGTCCCTACGTTGCAGATGAGACTGTTCCACATCCCCGGTCAGAGATACCAGGAGGCAATCGATGGTCTGGCCCAAAAGGGCCTGGTCAACGTGGTTGGCATCGATGTTGAGCTAACACAGCAAGGATTTAGCCGACGCGGCTAACCATCCGGGCGGGAAATTTGGGGCCGTTGGATTTCCGGAATTGTGGCGGCACCCTATTGGCGGGCCTCAGTGCACGGCAAGGACGGTCTTGGCGACACCCTGGCCGCTGAAGGCGAAGGTCAGCGCCTCACGGTAGTGCTCGAACGGAAAAATCCGCCCGACCGGCGGCTCGAGCCGGCCTTGGCCCACCCAGTCGAGCAACTCTTCCACCTGCGCCCGGGCCTTGTCGGCCTCGAAGACCTGGGCGAACTGGCGTACGTCGACGCCCACCAGGGCTGCGCCTTTGATCAGGGGCAGGTTGGCCGGCAACGCGGGAATGGGCCCGCCGACAAAGCCCACAACGAGATGGCGGCCGCCCCAGTTCAGCGACCGGAACGCGGGTTGGAACAATGGACCGCACACGGGATCGAAGATGACGTCGATGCCGCCGCCGGCCGCCGCCTTCAGCCGATCGCGCCAGCCCTCGGCCTCGCGATCCAAGGTGATATCCGCACCGTGCTGCGCGGCCAGCGCCCGCTTCTGCTCGCTGGAGGCCACGGCGATCACGGTGGCGCCCATCAGGCGACCGATCTGCACGGCGGCCAGGCCAACACCGCCGGCGGCACCGATCACCAGCAGTTTCTCGCCGGGTGCCAGCCGCGCCCGATCGCGCAACCCGTGCAGCGCGGTCAGATAGTTCGTACGAAAACCCGCCGCCTGCTCGAAGCGCATGGCATCGGGAATGCGGCTCACCGCTGCCGCCGGCGCGATCGCATAGTCGGCAAAGCCGCCGCGCACCTGGGCCATGACGCGATCGCCAACGGCGATGCCTTGAACAGCTGTGCCGATGGCATCGACGTGGCCGGCGATTTCGGCACCGGGAATGTGCGGCAGCGGCGGCTTGACCTGGTACCGGCCCAGCGCCACCAGCGAATCGACGTAACCGACGCCGCACGCCGCGATCCGGATACGCACATCGGTCGCCGACGGCTCCGGCGTCGGCACATCGACCGTGGTGTAGGCGTCCAACGAGTCCAGTTGATCTGATTGCACTGCCCGCATCGCCAAACCATCCCTGTCCTCTGTCCGGGCACTGTATACGCAGCGCTGCCCGAACAGGGACAGCAGAGGTTCAGGCGACGTCGCGCTCTGCGGGACGGGTGGCCGGGAAGAAGCGGTTCTCCGGCCGTGGCAGGCCGAGATTTTCGCGCAGGGTCTTGCCTTCGTACTCGCGCCGCAGCAGGCCGCGGCGCTGCAGTTCCGGCACGACGCGATCGACGAAGTCGTCGAGCCCCTCCGGCAGGTAGGGGAACATCACGTTGAAGCCGTCGCTGCCCTCGCTATGGAGCCATTCCTCCATCTGGTCGGCGATCATCGCCGGTGTGCCGACCATGGCCGTGCCGGCGAAACCGCCCATGCGCTGCGCCAGCTGGCGTACGGTCAGGTTGTCGCGCTGGGCCAGCGCGATCGCACGCTCGCGCCCGCTCTTGCTGGCGTTGGTCTCGGGAATCTCGGGCAGCGGCCCGTCGGGATCGAATTTCGAGGCGTCGGTGCCCAGCGCAATCGACAGCGAAGCAATGGCACTGTCGTAATGCACGAGACTGTCGAGGTGCAGGCGCTTCTGGCGCGCCTCCTCCGCCGTGTCGCCGACCACGACGAAGCAGCCCGGCAGGATCTTCAGGTGATCAGGATTGCGGCCGATCTTTTTCATACGGCCCTTGATGTCGGCGTAGAGCCGCTGGCCATCAGCCAGGCTGCCGGTGCCGGCGAAGACCACTTCCGCTGTCTCGGCCGCGAGCTGGCGTCCCGCTTCGGAGGCACCCGCCTGCACGATCACCGGCCAGCCCTGGATCGGGCGGGCGACATTGAGCGGGCCGCGCACCGAATAGTGTTCGCCCTTGTGGTTGAGCACGTGCAGCTTGTCGGGATCGAAGTAGATGCCGTTCTCGACATCGCGGATGAAGGCGTCATCCGCCCAGCTGTCCCACAGCCCGGTGACGACATCGTAGAATTCGCGGGCGCGCTTGTAGCGTTCGTCATGCTCGACATGGTCATCAAGCCCGAAATTCAGCGCCGCGTCCGGGTTGGACGTCGTCACGATGTTCCAGCCGGTGCGGCCGCCGCTCAGATGGTCGAGCGAGGCGAAGCGGCGCGCCAGGTGATAGGGCGCATCGAACGTCGTGGAGCCCGTCGCGATCAGCCCGAGATGCTCGGTCACCACCGCCAGCGCCGGCAACAGGGTCGCCGGGTCGAACGAGGTGACGGTGGCGCTGCGCTTCAGCGCGTCCATCGGCATGTTCAGCACGGCCAGATGATCGGCCATGAAGAACGCATCGAAGCGGCCGCGCTCCAGGGTCTGCGCGAAGCGCTTGATGTGCGCGAAGTTGAAGTTGGCATCGGCAAAGGCACCGGGATAGCGCCACGCCGCCGTATGGATGCTGACGGGTCGCATGAAGGCGCCGAGACGTAGTTGACGCGAGCTGGCCATGTCTTACCTCTTGTCGGCGCGGGTCGGTCCGGGTGCAGGCGATTCTTCGTCTTTTGGACAGAAGATGTCCATACACGCCGACACCTTCCCCATCGGCGGCAGGGCTGTCCGGGGAAAAGGTCCCGTAGAATCTGGCACTCTTCGCTGCAGCAACGCTTCATGGTGAGCTTGTCGAACCATGAAGCGTCTCGCACTGGCCGTCGTGCGCGGCCTTCATG
>Ga0187894_10002564_pt1 | contig 21531 bp, 22 predicted proteins | sample GBC1701081metaG_FD_136650 | JGI IMG/M metagenome (GOLD analysis project Ga0187894, IMG submission 136650) | White microbial mat communities from a lava cave in the Kipuka Kanohina Cave System on the Island of Hawaii, USA - GBC170108-1 metaG ...
CCTCGACCAGATCCTTCTGTGCTTCCATTACCGCATCGATCGGCTTGTAGGCCGCCGGTGTTTCGTCGATGACGTCTTCGTCCTTGCGGCACTCGACGCCCTCGGTCGCAGCGATGTGATCCGCCAGGCTGAAGCGGCGCTTGGCCTCGGCGCGCGACATCGCGCGGCCCGCTCCATGCGAGCAGCTCATGAAGCTCTCGGGGTTTCCCTTGCCGCGCACGATGTAGGAGCGCGCTCCCATCGAGCCGGGAATGATGCCCAGCTCGCCCGCGCCGGCGCGGACGGCGCCCTTGCGCGTCACCAGCAGCTCCTCGCCGTAATGAGTCTCGCGCGCGACGTAATTGTGGTGGCAGTTCACCGCGACTTCGGTGGCCGCGAAGCTCGGGAGAGCCGCGGCGCCGCTCAGCGCTTCGAGCACGTGCTTCATCATCAGCCGCCGATTCGTCATCGCGAACTCCTGGGCCCAAGCGACCGCCTCGACGTAATCGCCGAAGTGCTCGGTGCCTTCCGGGAAGTAGGCGAGGTCGCGGTCCGGCAGATTCACGAACCAACGCCGCATGTCCTCGCGCGCGAGCTCGATGAAGTAAGAGCCGATGCGGTTGCCGACGCCGCGCGAGCCGGAGTGCAGCATCACCCACACGCGTTGCGCCTCGTCGAGGCACAGCTCGATGAAATGGTTTCCCGTACCGAGCGTGCCGAGGTGCACGCGATGGTTGGACTTCTCGATTGCCGGGTGCTTCTGCGCGATCGCGGCGAAACGCAGCGCGAGATCTGCCCACGCCGCGTCCACGTCCGCAGGCGGGTCGCCCCACGAGCCCTTGTCGCGGCCGCCGCGCGAGCGCGAGAGCCCGTGCGGAACGGCGCGCTCGATCGCATCGCGAACGCCGGCCAAGTTGTCAGGGAGATCGCTGGCGGTGAGCGTGGTCTGCACGGCCATCATGCCGCAGCCGATATCCACGCCCACCGCGGCCGGGATGATCGCGCCGCGGGTCGGGATCACGGAGCCCACGGTCGCGCCGATTCCCCAATGCACGTCCGGCATCGCCGCGACCCAGCCGTGGATGAAGGGAAGCGAAGCGACGTTCTCGAGCTGCTGCCGCGCGGCCGCCTCGAACGGCACCCCGCGCGTCCACGCCTTGATGGGCACGCCGCTGGACGGCTGGATCACGTCGTAGCTGCGCGCGTCGCTCATCGGGATCTCCTTTCTGGCTTCCGGATCGGCCGGCCGGGTCGCGAGGTCGTGCGCCCGGCCGGCCCTTCGTCGTTTCTCTCGTTTGCCAGGTGGTGTGAGAGCAGGGCCTGTGCCAAGGCACGGCGCGCTTCGGGCCGAGTCGTTCTTCACCTTCCAGAACGCGGAGTTAGAGGGTAGGTCGCCTTTCGAGTCAGCATTCAGGTTTCGGTGATTACGAGTCGAATAGCTAGAGATCTAGCTATTGTGCGAGCCCGAATGCGCCCGACCGTCGTGATCGGCTTCCTCGGCACCACCCTCGATCGGGCGCGCGGTGCGTCGCGCTGGGAGCAGTGGCGCCCGACCGTGGACCTGTGCCGCCATGACGACCTTCAGGTCGGCCGCCTCGAGCTCTTGACGCAGCGGCGCTTCAGCAAGCTCACCCAACAAGTCAGCGAAGACATTCGCAGCGTCTCGCCCGAGACCGAAGTCCGAACACACGATCTCGAGCTTGGCGATCCGTGGGACTTCGAGGCGGTCTACGGCGCGCTGCACGAGTTCGCGCGCACGTACCCGTTCAGCGACGCCGAGGACTACCTCGTGCACATGACGACGGGCACCCACGTCGCTCAGATCTGTCTGTTCCTGCTGACCGAGACGCGCCACCTGCCGGCGCGTCCGCTGCAGACGAGCCCGCCCCGGCGCGGCCACAGCGCGGCGCCGGGCACCTACACAGTGATCGACCTCGACCTCTCGAAGTACGACCGGCTCGCCGCCCGCTTCCAGAAGGAGCACGAGGAGGGGCTCTCTTTCCTGAAGTCCGGCATCGCGACGCGCAACGCCGCTTTCAACTCGCTGATCGAGCGCATCGAGCGCGTCGCGATCGCTTCGGACGCGCCGATCCTGCTGATGGGCCCGACCGGCGCGGGAAAGTCCCAGCTCGCGCAGCGAATCCACGCGCTGAAGGCACAGCGCCGCGCGCTCGCCGGGCGCTTCGTCGAGGTGAACTGCGCGACGCTGCGCGGCGATGCCGCGATGTCGGCGCTGTTCGGCCACGTGAAGGGCGCCTTCACCGGCGCGATGCAGGATCGCCCCGGCTTGTTACGGGCGGCAAATGGCGGCGTGCTCTTCCTCGACGAGATCGGAGAGCTGGGACTGGACGAGCAGGCGATGCTGCTGCGTGCAGTCGAGGAAAAGCGCTTCCTGCCGCTCGGCAGCGAACGCGAGGCGGAGAGCAAGTTCCAGCTGATCGCGGGCACCAACCGCGACCTGCGCGTTGCGGTGCGCGAGCGACGCTTCCGCGAGGACCTGCTCGCGCGCATCGATCTCTGGACGTTCACGCTGCCCGGCCTGAGCGCGCGCCGGGAAGACGTCGAGCCGAACCTCGAGTACGAGCTCGAGCGCTGGGCGGAGAGAAGCGGTACCCGAGTCGGCTTCAACAAGGAGGCGCGCGAGCGATTCCTGCGTTTCGCGACGGACCCAGCGACGCCGTGGCCCGGAAACTTCCGCGACTTCAACGCGGCGGTCGTGCGCATGGCGACGCTCGCCGCGGGCGGACGCATCGGCGTCGCGCTCGTGGATGAAGAGATGGCGCGCCTCCGCGATGCCTGGCGGCGAGCGCCGGCGAGCGACGGGCACGACGAGCTGCTCGAGCGCGCGCTCGGCGCGCGCGAGGCGGCGCAGCTCGACCGCTTCGACGCGATCCAGCTCGGCGGCGTGCTCGCGATCTGTGCGCGCTCGCGCAGCCTGAGCGATGCGGGCCGCGCGCTGTTCGGCGTCTCGCGCGAGAGGCGCAGCGTCACGAACGACGCCGACCGCCTGCGCAAGTATCTCACGCGCTTCGGGCTCAGCTGGGCGGAGCTCGAGCAGCGGCTCGGCTAGCAAGCGACGCAAGGCGGCGCGCGTAGCGAGCCGAAGGCGAGCGGAGTCGAACACCTGGCCCCCGCGTACGCTGAACCCTCTGCGTGCGGTGATCGCGCACGCCCGGTCGGTCTCCTAGCGCCGAGTCTCTAATCAAAGCCGCGCCGCTCGATCGCGCTCAGGTGTAGGCTGCCGCGCCTCGTCGGGAGGTTCAGTCGGGCATGCGTTGGGTCGTGCGCATCTTTCTCGCGGTTCTCGTGCTTGCGCTTGGCGCGCTGGCGGTGCGCATCGGTCCCGCGCACCTCCAGATCCGCCGCGTCGCGCCGCGGTTGCCGACGCTCGAGGAGCTGCGCGCGTTGAAGAACGCCGAGGGCGGACCCCAATCGCTGCGTTGGATCAACACCTCATCGCAGCCGCTCGAGCGCGGGGTGATCGCGCATTCGGTGTTCCTCGCCGAGTGGCCCGACGGCTCCCTGTTCGAGGTCGACGCGGGCATGGACGCGCAGCGGGCGGTCGAGTTCGGCGAGCTGCTGAAGACGATCGGCGGCGGCGGCGAGGTGACGGCGGCCGGCACGGTTCCGCAGCTGGTCGGCGACGCAGTCGCGCGCGTGCGCGGCCTCGGCTTCACGCACCTGCACATCGACCACACGCAGGGCATCGGCGCGCTTTGCGAGGCGGGGCCTGCGGCCGGCGCGCGTCTGTTCCAGGGCGTACCTCAAGCGACGCTGCGCGACCCGAACACGAAGGAAGGCGGCGCGCTCGTGGATGGCTCGTGCTTCGAGAAGACCGTCGCGGGCGACGAAGGCGCGCTCTCGCTTGCGGGCTTCCCTGGAATGGCACTGATCCCCGTCGGCGGTCACACCGCCTGCTCGACGATGTTCGCGTTCGCGGTGAACGGGCACGTGTGGCTTCTCTCGGGCGACATCACGAACACACGCGAAGCTCTTCTCGAGAACCGCGGCAAGGGCTTCGTGTACAGCGGCCTGCTCGTGCCAGAGGACACCCGGCGCACCGAAGAGCTTCGGCGCTATCTCACCGCGCTCGACGCTGAGGACGACATCACCGTGGTCGTCTCCCACGATCTCGAGGCGCTGCGCGCGAGCGGGCTGCCAGAGTGGGGAGGCTGAGCGTCGAGCGATGCAGTCGACGCTGCGCGCATGCCACGAAGACGAAGCGGAGAAGATCCTCGCGATCATCAACGCAGCGGCCGAGCGGTATCGCGGCGTGATCCCGGACGACAGCTGGCACGAGCCGTACATGTCGGACGGCGCGTTTCGATCCGAGCTCGCCGCGGGCATCCGTTTCGTCGGCTGCGAGATCGGCGGCGCGCTTGCGGGCGTGATGGGCATCCAGTCCGTTCGAAGCGTCGACTTGATTCGCCACGCGTACGTGTCGCCCGCTCATCAGGGGCACGGGATCGGCAGTGCGTTGATCGCGCATCTGCGCGAGCGGACGGCGCGGCCCATTCTGATCGGGACGTGGGCCGCGGCGAGCTGGGCGATCCGCTTCTACGAGCGGCACGGCTTTCGGCTCGCGCCCGAGCCCGAGCGGGCGCTGTTGCTGCGCACGTTCTGGACGATCCCCGAACGACAGAGCGAAGCGTCGGTCGTGCTGGCGTTTCCTGCGCTGACAAGTGCGGACGCGCGCAGGCTCGTGATGCAAGGCTGACCCGCGCGGGAGCCTTTGTTTCTTCGACGATCCTCGAGCCGGGGCATTCGTTCCGCTCGCGGACGGTGTTCGCCTTCGGAGTGCGGAGTCGTTAGGCCGCTGTACGCGGCGCATTGTAGAAATGCGGAAGGAAGCGCTGTCCGGCAGTCGCCTAAGCGCTGACTGGACCGGGCTTTGCATCTGCTGCGCTCCGAGCGGATGCGGCAGCCCGCCGCGTCCGCGTCAGCACAGGAGAAATCAGATGGTGGAAACCCTCGTCATCATCGGGGCCGCGCTGCTCATCGCAGGGGCGATCGCTACCCGCTGGCGGCACAACCGCGCGCGGCGATCGCCCGCCGCAGGCATCCACGAGGTGCCCGACAACGGGCGTGACGGCGCCGGTAGGAGCTGACGCCACGGCTGGCTTCGGTCGACCGAATCGTTGCCGCAGCGGATCGGCCGGCACACCGGCAGAGCGTCAGGCACGGATCGCCGGAAGGCGAGATTCGTGCACGTCCCCCCCTCGCTGCTCAACGCGGTGCGAGTGCGCTGCGCAGCGCGTCGAGTGCTTCCTGCGCGCTGCGCTGCGAGACCGCGGCGCCCGGGATCAGGCCCGAGCCGTGGAACGTCCCCGGGTACGAGTGGAGCTCGACCGGTACGCCCGCCTGCAGCAAGCGCAGCGCATACAGGATGCCTTCATCGCGCAGCGGATCGAACTCCATCGTCGAGATGTAGGCGGGCGGTAGCCCTGAGAGATCGGTCGCGCGCGCGGGAGCGGCGTACGGCGACACCTCGCCCTGATGATTCGGGCCGAGATAGTGCTTCCAGCTCCAGACCGCGTTCGGGCGATTCCAGAGCGGCGTGTCTTGGAACGCGAGCATCGAGGGCGTGTCGAGCCGGTCGTCGAGCTCGGGGATCTCGAGCAGCTGGAAGCAGAGCGCGGGAAAGCCGCGGTCGCGCGCCATCAATGCCGCGCCCGCCGCGAGCCCGCCGCCGGCGCTCTGGCCCGCGATCGCGATGCGGGTTTCGTCCGCGCCGAGCTCGCCGGCGTTCTTCGCGGTCCAGCACAGCGCGGCGTAACAATCTTCGACGCCGGCCGGAAACGGATGCTCGGGCGCGAGCCTGTATTCGACCGACACGACCAGCGCATCCAGCTCCGCGGCCACTTTTTGGCACCACGGATCCATCATCGCGACGTTGCCCAGCATGAAGCCGCCGCCGTGGATCTCGAGCACGCAGCCGCGCGGCGCGCGCGCCGCCGCCGTCGGCGTGTAGACGCGTATCGGAACCTGCGGCCCGCCAGCCGGCCCCGGCACGAGGCGGTCGCGCTTCGTTACGTCCGTGCGATCGGGCGGCGGCGGAAGCATCAGCGCGCGCATGTCGCGCACGGCCTGGATCTTCGCGGTGGTCGAGAAGTCCTGGACCGTCGGAAGCGAGGCGATCAGCGAAGCGAGCTCGGGGTCGTAGGCGCGCTGGGTCATGAGCCGCACGCTAGTTCGCGCGATTCGCCCGTGCAGCCGGTCCTGCTACCGGCCCCACACCTCGTCGATCGCGCGCTCGAACAACGCGTTGAGCGGAACGACATCGGTGGGCGCTCGCGCGTGGGCGATGCGCTCGCGCGCGTGCCTCGCGAGCTCGCCTTCGATGAACGCGGCGATCGGCTCGATGCGCGGGCCGTCGCCGAGCTCGCTGCCGCCGCGTTTTTCGGCGAGCAGTTGCTCGATTGCGGCTCGCAGCGAGGCATCGTTCACGGTCGCATCGACGAGACGCGCGAACTCCATCGGAACCGGGCCCCGCGCCGCTTCGATCCAACGGCAGGCGAGCAGCGGCCGCAACACATAGAAGTATTTCTTGCGCCACACGCGCTCGCCGCGCAGGAACTCACGATAGTTGCCGCGCGCCATGTGCAGGTAGTGATGCGCCGCCGCATCGGCGCGAAAGAAGCGCGCGAGCAGCGAGCGAATCTCGCGCGCGATGCCGCTGCGCTCGCGATAGACGATCGGGGACTGCAGCCACTCAAACAGCGGTGGGTTCGAGCGCCGAAACAGCCGCAGCGCCTTTCTCAGATCCCAGCCGTTCACATCCCAGACCGATTCGAGCGGCGTCTCGATCACGTCGCGCCGCTCTTCGAGATCGATCGAGAGATAGAACGAGCGGCGCCGCACGTAGAGGAATCGCACGTCGTAGTCCGAATCTGCGGACGCGAAGCCCCAGGCTCGGCTGCCGGACTCGCACGCGTAGAAGATGCAGACGTCTTCGCTCGCTTCGATTGCGTCGAGGCGCCGCAGGATCTCGGCTTCAGCGGCGGCGTCGATTCCTGCGGCAGGCATTTGAAGAGCTTAGGTGGCCGTGCGCGCCGCTTCTCGCGCGCGCGATGCGCAGGCGCGAGAACCGTCGCATCATGCGAGTTTCCGGCGGAGGAATGCATGGCGGATCTCGTCGTCGTCGAGCAGCGCGGGGCGGTGCGCATCCTGCGCTTGAATCGCCCCGAGGCGCGCAACTCGCTTTCGCCGGAGCTGCTCGAGGAGCTCGGCGCCGCGCTCGACGCGGCGGTCGCAGACGACGACGTACGTGCGGTCGTGCTCACCGGCACCGGCGACCGGGCGTTCTGCGCGGGCATGGATCTGCGCGCGTTCTCGGAAGGGCGCACCGCGCGCAGAAGCGCCGGCGGCGATGCGATGGGCGCGTTCGGAAAATTCATCCGCGACAGCATTTCGAAGCCAATCATCGGCGCCGCACAGGCGACCGCCGTCGCCGGCGGCTTCGAGCTGTTACTGGCGTGCGATCTGATCGTCGCGTCGTCGGCCGCGCAGTTCGGCATCCCCGAGGCGAAGCGCGGGCTGTTCGCGGCCGGCGGCGGCGTCTTCCTGAGCGCTCGCATCCCGCTCGCGCAAGCGCTCAAGCTCGGTCTGACCGGCGACCTGATCGACGCGCAGCGCGCGCTCGCGCTCGGCCTGATCAACAAGGTCGTCCCGCCCGAGCGCGTGCTCGACGAAGCGATCGCGCTCGCGGAGCGCATCACCGCGAATGGGCCGCTCGGCGTGCGCGCGACCAAGGAGCTGATGCGGCTGGCCGCGACCGGAACGCTGAAGGAGGCGGCCGCGCGACAAGCGGAGCTGCAGCCGCGCGTGTTCGGCAGCGAGGACGCGAAAGAGGGCGCGCTCGCGTTCGTCGAGCGCCGCGCGCCGAACTGGAAGGGTCGTTAGCCACCAACGCAGCCGAGCGGAGATCGCAAAAAATGGAGCCCTGGGAGCTCGCCGCGCGCGAGGGAATCCGCGACACGATCGCGCGTTACACGTGGTGCGGTGAACTCATGGACGGCGCCGGCTTCGGCGCGCTGTTCAGCGCAGACGCCGTGCTCGAGATCAAGAACGGCGCCACCTACCGCGGCCGGGACGAGATCGTCGGAATGATTACGGGCGTGCGCGATCGCACGCGCGCAGCGGCGCCCGCGGCCGCGGGCCCGCCGCCGGTGATGCGGCACTTCGTTGCGAACATTCGCATCGAGCTCGACGGCCGCGAGCGCGCCCGCTCCCACGCGTACTTCACGGTGTTCATGCCGCCGCACGGGCACGATCACTGGGGCCGCTACGCGGACGAGCTCGTGCTCGCGAGCGACGGGTGCTGGCAATTCACACGCCGGCGCGTGAGCGTCGACGGCGCGGTGGCTGCGTCGCGAATGTGGCCGGTGAAACAATGAGTCGGGAGTCGCGCATGCAGCCGAAGACAACGCAGTTCTCAGGCTTCGAAGGCCTCCCGCTGACGGCGGACGTCTACGGCGACGACGACGCGTGGCCGGTGTTGTTGATGCACGGCGGCGGGCAGACGCGGCACGCATGGGGGAATACCGCGCAGTCGCTCGCCGAGGCGGGCTGGCGCGCCGTCTCGCTCGATCTGCGCGGCCACGGTGACAGCGCTTGGGCGCCGAATGGTGACTACTCGTTCACTAGCTACGGCGGCGACTGCATCGCGGTCTGCGACCAGCTCGGCCGGCCGCCGGTGCTGGTGGGCGCCTCGCTCGGCGGCGTGTCCGCGCTGCTCGCCGAGGGCAACAGCGATCGCGTCGTCTCGAGTGGCCTCGTGATCGTCGACATCACCCATCGCACGAACCCCGAGGGCATCGACAAGATCAAGAACTTCATGATGTCCGGGCTGGGCGGCTTCGCGACGCTCGAGGACGCGGCCGCTGCGATTGCGGCCTACACGCCGAATCGCAAGCGCACGGTCAATCCCGAAGGCCTGCGGAAGGTGTTACGGCACAAGGCGGATGGGCGCTGGCATTGGCACTGGGACCCCGCGTTCATGTCGCGCAGGGGCGTCGAGGTGCCGGCTCCCGATTTCCAGGACGTATTCGGGATGGCGCTGAGTCGCATCCGCGTCGCGACGCTGCTCGTGCGCGGCAAGCTCTCGGACGTCGTGACGGAGGAGGGCGTGCAGGATTTCCTCGCGCGCATTCCGGGCTCGAAGCTCGCCGACGTCAGCGACGCCGCGCACATGGTCGCCGGCGATCAGAACGACGCGTTCTCGAACGCGGTGATCCGCTTCCTGGCTGAAGACGTCCGCCCGCGACTGCCGCGGCGCTGATTGCGTCGCGAGCCGCCAATCCATGGAGCCCCGATGACGTACCCGCTGCCTAATGCCTCTCACGACCTGAAGGGACAGGTCGCGCTGGTGACCGGCTGTTCCTCGGGGCTCGGCTGGCGCTTCGCGAAGACGCTCGCGGCCGCGGGCGCGAGCGTCGCGGTCACGGCGCGGCGCAAAGAGCGGCTCGAGGCGCTTGCGCAGGAGATTCGCGCCGCCGGCGGCATCGCGGAGCCGATCGCGCTCGACATGCAGGATCCGACACAGATCGTTGCGGCGGTCGAGGCAGCCGAGCGCGCGCTCGGGTTAGTGACGATTCTCGTCAACAACGCCGGCATTCCGGATGCGCAGCACGCCACCAAGCAGTCGCTCGAGCTGATCAACCGCGTCTTCGACACGAACTTGCGCGGCCCGTACGTCCTCTCGTGCGAGGTCGCGCGGCGCCTGATCGCGGCGAAGTCGCCAGGCCGGATGGTGAACATCGCCTCGATCGGCGCGTTCCGTTATCAGGGGGGCGGCGGCGCTGCGCTCTACTCCGTCACGAAGGCGGGGATCGTGCGGATGACCGAGGCGCTCTCGGCGGAATGGGCGGGCTACCGCATCAACGTGAACTGCATCGCCCCGGGCGCCTTCTCCTCCGAGATGATGGACGGCATGCTGTCGCGGATCGGCGACATCTCGCAGAGCTTCCCGCGCCGCCGCATCGCCGACCCGGCGTTGATGGACAGCACGTTGCTGTACCTCGTGGCGCCCAGCTCGGAAGCGGTGACGGGCACGGTGATCAAGGTCGATGACGGGCAGGGGCCGAAGTAGCGAGCGGAGCTTCGCCGCGCGCCTGCCGCCCTAACAAATGAGGGGAACGGCGTGAACCGACTCAACCACGTGAAGATCGTGTCGACCGACCCGGAAGCGGTCGATCGCTTTCTGAGGCTCGTTGCCGAAGTGCCGGCGGGCTGGCCGCTCGGCGAGCCGCCCCGCGCTGCGCCGACACCGCCGCGGCCTCCACTCGATGCGGCGACGCTGACGAACGACGCGGTCTCCGCCGAGCGCGGAGCTTCGGCGCTCGGCGGCTTCATCGTGGGGGACGAAAAGAGCAGACAATTCCAGGTGTTGCGCGGCGACAGCTCACGGATTTGGGCAATCGCGATCGGCACGCGCGATGTCGCGCGCGCACACGAGCTGTGCCTGAAGAACGGCTTCGAGGCCTCGCCAATCGACGTCACCGCCTGGGGCAGCGGCCAAGCCGTGCGCTTCTTCTTCGCGCGCGCCGGCGGCGTGATGTTCGAGGTGATGAGCGTCGAGAAGGCGAGCGCTTAGGCTCGCGCCCGCTGCGCGCGCGCAGTGAAGATCGGCAGATCGAGGATCGATACGACGCCGGGCGCGGCGTCGCAGACGGCCGGAATCGCGTTCACGACACGCATCGCGGTGCCGGTGATGCCCGCGGTGTTGTGGTCGCCGTCCTCGCCGGTCGGCTCGATCTCGCAGCAGAAGCTCGGCGAGCCCTTCACCTCGATCTTGTATCCGGACTTCTTGTTCCCTGATAAGCGATCCCAGTGCGGGGCGACGTCGTCGCGCAGGCGGTTCACGTGCGCGGCCACCAGCATCGGCTTGCCGGCGACGATGCCCTGCACCTCGAAGCGCACCGCCGCGCAGGTGCCCTGCTCGATGCGGCCCATCGCGGTGTCGAAGCTTTCGGGCGCGGGCAGCCGCTCGTGCTCTTCGCGGATCTCGTCGAGCCGCAGGCCGAGCGCGTCGGCCAGCATCAGCACTATGCAGCCCCAGCCGCCTTTCATCATGCCCGGCTGGAGCAGCGGCGCTGGATAATCGAGCGGCCGGCCGAACCCGAAGTAGACGCCGGTGAAGCCGGGGTCGGGATAGGTGGAGTAATCCATCAGCTCCGAGACGCGCACCGAGTCGACACGCTCGCAGCATGCTGCGAGCTGAAGCGGGATCACGTCGCCGGACCAGCCAGGATCGAAACCCGACGTGAAGAAGGTGCTTCCGCCCTTCGCGCATGCCTCGGCGAGCCGATCGCGCAGCTTCGGGCTCGCGTCCGGGTAGCAGAGCGAGACGAGCGCCGTGTTCACGACGTTCTTTCCGGCAGCGAGGATCCGGCAGAGATCCTCGACGGTCTCGCGGATGCGCGTCTCGCCGCGCGACGTGTAACAGACGCAGTCCGCGTCGAGCCGCAGCAACGCATCGGCATCGCCGGTGGCGCTGACACCGGTCGGCGTCGGCCAGCCGCACAGCTCGGCGGCGTCGCGGCCGCGCTTATCAGGGGAATGCGCGTGGACGCCGACCAGCTCGAGCTCGGGGTGGCGCAGGATGCCTGCGAGCGCGCGCCGCCCTGCGTTGCCGGTGCCCCATTGGATCACGCGCAGCTTGCGCGAGCGATCGCTTCGCATCTCGAGACTCCTCGGCGAGCGCCGGAGCGGCGCCGGCTCAGCGCGACTGCGCGTTGTCTTTGGTGAGCAGCGCCCGCCCGTCGAGCGTGCGCACCTCGCGCCCCAGCTCCCGCAACAGCTCGAGGCTGTACGTGATGCGGCCCGTCAGCTTCGCGTCGCAGCATGCGAGCGCGAGCGCCGCTTCCGCCATCGCCTCGACGGGCTCGATCATCTCCGGCCGGATCCATTTGTCGGCGCCCGTGATGCGCACCGCCGCCGTAATCACTGCCGCTACGGGTGCGAGCGTGTTGACTGCGACGGCGTCCTTCGCGAGCTCGGCAGCGATTCCCTGGGTCAGGCGATTCAGCGCTGCTTTGCTCGCGGCGTAGAGGTGGTGTCCTCCGCGCTGCTCCCACTCGATGTACGGCGGGCCCTTTGGTGGCTCGGCAGTCGCGGAGGAGATGTTCACGATCCAGCCGCGCTGCTTCGCGCGCAGGTCGGGCGCGACGAGCTGCGAGAGATGCAGCGCCGCCTCCACGTTCGCGCCGAAGGTCAGCGCGAAGTCCTTGTCGGAGAATTTCTCGAACGGACGATAGGGCCCGAGCGCCGCGTTATTCACGAGCACGTCGAGCGGGCCGAGCTGCGCGCGGCAGCGCTCGACGACCGCGGCGCGCGACGCCGCGTCCGCGACGTCGCCCTGAATCGCCAGTGCGCGCCCGCCCGCAGCCTCGATGCGCGCGACGGTCTCGCGCAGAGAGCCCGGCTCCTTGCCGCGCGGCGAATCGAGGCTGCGCGCAACACAAGCGACGTGCGCGCCCGCAGCGGCGAGCCGCTCCGCGATCGCGGCGCCGATCCCGCGGCTCGCGCCGGTGACGAGCGCAACGCGGCCCGAGAGCTCGTTGGACGAAGTCATCGGAACCTCCTCGAAGGCGCGCACAGTAATGCGAATTGCCGGCCTGCGGATCAGGTAGCGTGCGCGATTGCGAACGAGGAGGGCGCGGTGGCGCTGAAGATTGTGAGAACGCCCGACGCGCCCGCGCCGATCGGCCCGTACTCGCGGGCAGTGCGAGCAGGCGACACCGTCTACGTGTCCGGCGTGATCGCGCTCGATCCGACGACCGGTGAGCTCGTCGCGGGCGGAGCATCCGCGGAAGCCGAGCGCGTGTTCGCGAGCCTCGCTGCGATCGCGGCGGCCGCCGGCGGCTCGCTCGCGAACGCGGTGAAAGTGACGATCTACCTCACCGACCTCGCGAGCTTCGGGTCGGTCAACGAGCAGATGGCCCGCGCCTTCCGCGAGCCGTTCCCCGCCCGCGCGACGGTAGGCGTGAAGGCGTTACCGCGCGGCGCGGCGGTCGAGGTCGACGCGGTGCTCGTGTTGAGTTGAATCGGGAGCAGGAGAGCGCCGCGGAAACTCCGCGGTGGTGAGGAGACAGAACCGCCGAGTGCGCGAAGCCACGGGGGTGGCCGTTCCAGCAAGCGATCCAGCACCGCGAGGCGGTGCAGATCGCGCGCAGCGAGGCGAAGCCGAGCGGAGTTCAGAAAGAAATGGAGGTAGGCGTATTTCAGGGCGCGTCGATCGGGCCGCAGCCGTGGGACGTGCGCGAGCCCGAGCGGCTGCGCAACGACGTCGAGATCGGCATCGCGGCCGACCGCGCCGGCTTCGACACGTTCTGGGCGCCCGAGCACCACGCGCTCGAGGAGTACTCGCACAGCTCGTCGTCGCACCTCTCGTGCCTCGCGGTCGGCGTGCAGACGCAGCGCATCCGAGTTGTTACGGGGATCATGAACCTGTGCCCGCCGATCAACCATCCGGTGCGCGTCGCGGAGCAGATCGCGTTGATCGACGTGCTGACGCACGGCCGCGTAGAGCTCGGCACCGGGCGCGGCAGCGGCAGCACCGAGGTCGAGACCTTCGGCGTCTCGCCCGATGACACGCGCGCGATGTGGGAGGAAGCGCTGCGCGCGATCCCGCGAATGTGGATGCAGGATCTGTTCGAGTGGAAGGGACGTTTCTTCCGCGTGCCCGAGCGCTGCATCCTGCCGAAGCCGGTGCAGAAGCCGCATCCGCCGCTCTGGGTGACGGCCTCGAATCCCAGCACGCTCGAGACTGCCGGCCGCCTGGGGATCGGCGCTGCGATGTTCAACTTCGCGGGCCCTGAGAAGTCGCGGCCGCTCGTCGCGCAATACAAGGACGCCGTCGCGAAGGCAGAGCCGGTCGGCGCGTTCATCTACGACAAGGTGATGACGATCGCGCCAGCCTTCTGTCTCGAGGACGGGGACGAGGCGCGCTCGCTCTACGCGCAGTACGAGACCTTCGCGCAGCCGCACTTCGCGACGTACTTCGACACGATTCCCGCGAACGCGGAGCGGCTGGTCGGCGAGAAGCACCCGATTCCGCAGTCGCGGCTGCGCGAGATCATTCGCGAGCGGCGCGAGGCGCCGCCGGAAGGCAGCGTCGTCGCGCGGGGCAGCGTCGACCCACAGTTCCTGCACGAGAACGGCATCTGCGTCGGCAGCCCGCGCGAGGTGATCGCGACGATGCAGCGCTTCGCCGGCGTCGGCTTCGATCAGCTCGTCGTCGTGCCCGCGATCGGCTGGTACATGCCGCACGAAAAGGTGCTGGAGTCGATTCGCGTGATGGGGGAGAAGGTGCTGCCGGCGGTGCAGGGCGCTTGAAGCGGACCGCTCAGCGCGCGAGGTCGCGATAGAAGTAGGTCGTGCTCGCCAGGCCGCCGCGCGGCATCAGCGCGTAGTCGGGGATGTCCCCGACTCGCACCCAGCCGAGGCGCTCGTAGAGCCGGGCGCCGTCGCCGCCGGTGACGGCGTCGAGCACGAGCAGCGTGCGCCGACACTCGCGCGCGGTCGCTTCGGCGGCGCGCATCAGCTGCGCGCCGAGCCCGCGCCGCCGCGCACGCCGATGCACGAGCATCTTCACGAGATCGGCGCGATGCGGCTGGTTCTCGGGAAGATCGAGCACGAGCTGGACGGTGCCGCAGATCCCGCGTTCGTCTTCGGCGACGAGCAGCGCGCGGCGGCCGGCGACGACGTCGCGCGCTACTGCGCGCCAAAATTCCGCGGCGCGCTCGTGCGTGAGCGGATGCATGAAGCTGACCGACGCGCCGCCCTCGACGCAATCGACGAGCACCGTTGCGAGCTGGTCGATCTGTGCTGCGTCGAGAGCCGCGAGGCGCCGCACGCGCACGGCCGCCTCGCTCATCGCCCGGCGGCCGGCTCCGACGCGATCACCACGGCGTAGCGCGTCGCCGTCCGCGTCGGGTTGTGGAACATCGTCGGCCGATCGAGCTGCATCGCGAGGCAGTCCCCTTTGCGCAGGCGGTGGCGCTTCGCGCCGAGCGTGATGTCGATTGCGCCTTCCAGCACCCAGACTTGTTGATGGACGCGCACGTCGCGCGACACGCTCTCGAACGCGACGCGCCTACCGGGCGGAAAGCGCACCTCGACGATCTGAATCGGCTGCGCCGCGCCAGGCGGCGAGACGTTGCGCCGCAGGTAGCCGGAGCCCGGATCGCGCCAGTGAGGTTGATCCTCGCGGCGTGCGAGCGGGCCGCGAGGCGTGCGGGGCGAGCCGGCGGGCGCATCGAACAGCGAGGCCAGCACGACGCCGAGCGCCGTAGCGAGCTTCTCGAGCACCACCGCCGTCGCGCTGCTCTCGCCGCGCTCGATCAGCGAGATCATCGAGCGGCTCACGCCGCTCCGCTTCGCGAGCGCGTCGAGCGAAAGCCCGCGCGCGGCGCGCAGCTCGCGCACGCGAGCCGCGATGCGTCGATTCAGGCTCGAATCCACCATGATGGAGGTAGGCTCCATCATCCCGGATGGCGCTGTCAAGTGCTCCGCTGCGCTCGCGCCGCCCGCTTCAGCGCCAACGCCATCACGTGCTTGTTCCCGCGGCTCCAGGTCACGGTCAGCTTCACGCCGCAGAGCTTCCAGCCGGCTGCAGTGCGCACGAGGCGATCGGTGTAGTAGCCGCCGAGCGTGAACTCGGCGTCGCCCTCGTCGTTGCGGAGGAAGTGCGCGGCCTGCACGTACATGACGCAGCTGGCGCGGTCGCCTTCGATCGTCACGCGCGGGTTCGTCATCGCGTGCTGGGTTGCATCGAAGCCGGGGAAGAGCGCCTGGACGCCGGCGAGCCACTCGTCGGCCTTGATTCGGCGCGCCGGCCGGCCGTCCCAGGACGAGAAATCGACTTCGATCTCGTCCGTGAAGATCGAGCGATAGAGCGGCCAGTCTTTGGTATCGACGCCGGTCGCGTAGCAGTAGATCGTCTCGAGGATCTCGGTTCGGTCGTCGCGCATCGCGGGCTGCTCGGCGGCAGACCGTAGAGCGCCTCGCGTAATGTCGGCGGCGATGAGCACCAATCTGCGTGGGAAGGTCGTGGTCGTGACCGGGGGAAACTCCGGCATCGGCTTCGGCATGGCCGAGGGCTGCGCGAAGGCCGGAGCCGACATCGCGGTCTGGAGTCGGCGCGGCGACCGGAACGCCGAGGCGTGCGAGAAGCTCAGGAAGCACGGCGTACGCGCACTGCCGGTCGCCTGCGATGCGGGCGAGGAGGCGAGCATCGTCGCCGCAGCGAAGGAGACGCTCGCGCAGCTCGGACGCATCGACGCGTGCGTCGCCTCCGCGGGCGCGCCCGGCTACTCGAAAGCGCTGCTCGACACGACGCTCGCGGATTGGCGCGCCGTCACGCGCGTCAGCCTCGACGGGTTGTTCGTGACGTTCCGGGAGTGCGCGCGCGCGATGGTGGAGCGCGGCGAGGGCGGTGCGCTGGTCGCGGTCTCCTCGACCTCCGCGATTCACGGCGCGCAGCGCAACCACGCGTACGCGAGCGCGAAGACCGGCTTGCTCGGCCTCACGCGCGCGCTCGCGGTCGAGCTCGCGCGCCACAAGATTCGTGTGAACGCGATCCTGCCGGGTTGGACGATCACCGAGATGGCGATGGCCGGCTACCAGAACGAGAAGTTCCGCACCGTAACAACCGGACGCACGCCGGTGCGGCGCTGGGCGGAGCCGAGCGAGTTCGAGGCGGTCGGCGCTTACCTGTGCGACCCGAGCCTGACGTTCCACACCGGCGATTCGCTCGTCGTCGACGGTGGCTACACGATCTTCTGAGGCCGGCCCGGCGTGCGGGCGCCGAAAATGCGACGCGCGTCACAAGTTCGCCGCCGCATAGCCGAGGCCCGGCCACTGCACGCGCAAATTGCGAGCAAATCCGGTGATCCTTCGCACGCTGCTGCGCTTAGTGTGTTCGAGCCATGCAGGCGCGTTTGCTCCGCTTCCTGCCGGCGCGCGTCAGACCGGCCAGCCGCGACGAGCTCCGCCGCGCGCAGCTGACGATCGCCGGCTGCTGGCTCGCTGCGGCGATCGCGGGAAGCATCGCCCTCGCGCAGGCGTTCGCCGGCGTCGGCATCGCCGCGCTCGTGTCTGCAGCCTGTGGCGCCGTCGGCGCTGCGCTGCCGTTCTACGTGCGCCGCACCGGACACTGGCGACGAGCGGCCGGCGCGCTCGTGGCAGTGACTTGGGTCAGCGCATTCACGGTCGCTGCACTCACCGCCGCAATGCTCGTGCCCGCGCTGTACTACCTCGCGATTGCCGCGGCGATCGCGACGATCACGCTCGGGCTGCGCGTCGGGCTCGCGCTCGGCGTCGTGAACATGGGGGTCGTGAGCGCGTTCTACGTGCTTCACGTCACGGGAACGCCGCCGGTCATTCCGGTCCCGGCAGAGACGGCGCTGCGCTCGGCGATTCGCGGCGGCCTGAGCTTCAACCTGGCGCTGTTCGCGCTGCTTGCCGCGTACGAGTGGCTGCGCAGCGCATCCGTGCGCGACAGCGAGGAGACGGAGCGGCGCTTTCGCGCGCTCGCCGACTACGGGCCCGACCTGATCGTCGAGATGGATGCGACCGGTCGGATTCTCGAGACCAACCCCGCGCTCGCCGGGCGTCGCGACCTGATGGCTGGACGCCTCGCGCAGGAAGGGATTCATCCCGACGACCAGCCGGCGTTGCGCGAAGCGGCGCGTGCGCTGCGAACCCAAGCTTCGGTTCGCGTCGGTCCGCTGCGCTGGAAGCGTAGGAGCTCGGAAGAGACGCGCTGGATCGAGGCCTCGCTGACGCGCTTCGAGGCCGGCGGCGAGGCGCGCCTACTCGCCGTCTCGCGCGACGTAACTGCGCGCGTGACGCTCGAAGCGCAGCTGCGCCAATCGCAGAAGATGCAGGCGGTCGGCCAGCTCGCGAGCGGCCTCGCGCACGACTTCAACAATTTGCTGACTGTGGTCTCCGGCTACGCCGAGGTGCTCGCGGCGCGCGTACGCGGGGACGCGCAGGCGCTCGCTGCGGCCGAGGAGATCCAGCGCGCCAGCGAGCAAGGCGCCGCAATGACGCGACGGCTGCTCGCACTCTCGCGCCCGTCGACGATCTCGCGCAGCGCGATCGACCTGAACCAGGTCGTGCGAGACGAGGAGCGCATGTTGCGCGTCTTGCTCGGCGAGAGCATCACGCTGCTGCTCGAAGTCGCGCCGGGCGAGGCGCGCGTGCTCGCGGATGCGGGCGAGATCGAGCAGATCCTCGTCAACCTCGTCGCGAACACGCGCGACGCCCTGCCGAGCGGCGGCACCGTCCGCATCGCGACGCATGCGCGCGGAGGGCGCGCGTCGCTGGTCGTGCACGACAACGGCGCGGGCATCGAGCCGTCGCTGCGCGAGCGGATCTTCGAGCCGTTCGTCACGACGAAGAAAACCGGCAGCGGGACAGGCCTCGGGCTGTACGTCGTTTATACGATCGTGAGCGGGCTCGGCGGTGAGATCGACGTGCAGACCGAGCCGCTCGCCGGCACGCGCTTCACGGTGAATCTGCCGCTGCTCGCGCCGATGGGCCGGGCCGCGTCGGGCGCGCCGCGCGGAGAGCCCGCCGGCGGGCGCGAGCGCGTGTTGATCGTCGAGGATCAGTCGGAGCTGCGCGCGCTGCTGCGCGAGTCGCTCAGCAGCGTCGGTTATCAGGTGATCGTGGCTGCGGACGGCGTCGAGGCGGTCGCGCTGGGCGTTCGCGACGAGATCGATCTCGTGCTCAGCGACATCGTGATGCCGCGCATGGGCGGCCTCGAGCTCGTCGCCGTGCTGCGCGAGAAGCGCCCAGAGCTGCGCGCGCTGTTCGTCTCGGGAGATCCGCCAGAGCTCTCGCAGCTCGATCCGCGCGATCGCCTGCTGCGCAAGCCATTCCTCATCCACGACCTGCGGCGTGCCGTGCGCGAAGCGCTCGACGCCGGCGAAGCGAGGGCGCAGCCCGGCGCGAACGCCGCCAAGCCGGCATAGACTCTTCTTCCTTCGAAGGAGACGTCATGGCGGACCTGCGCGAAATGCCGGAGGCCGAGCTCCGCGGGCGCGTTCAGAAGCTGCTCGCGGAAGCACACCCCGAACGCACCGATTCGATCACCTTCCGCCGAAAGCAGTACGAGCACGGCCTTGCGTGGGTCCACTTTCCGGAGGGCTACGGCGGGCTCGGCCTCAGCCCACGCCAGCAGCTGATCGTGCTCGACGAGATCTCGAAGCACTCGAAGGTGGTGCACCACGATCCGCCGGTCGCGACGATCGGCATCGGCATGGGCGCGCCGACCGTGCTCACCTATGCGAGCGACGAGCAGAAGAAGTACTTCCTGCCGCGCATCTTCTCCGGCGAAGAGATCTGGTGCCAGATGTTTAGCGAGCCCGGCGCCGGCTCCGACGTCGCGGGCCTCTCGACGCGCGCGGTGCGCGACGGCGACGAATGGATCGTCAACGGCCAGAAGGTGTGGACCACGGTCGCGCACGTTTCGAAGTGGGGGATGCTGCTCGCGCGCACGAACCCGGACGTGCCGAAGCACGACGGGCTCTCGTACTTCGTGCTCGACATGAAGGCTCCCGGCGTAGAGGTGCGCCCGCTCTATCAGATCACCGGCGAAGCCGAGTTCAACGAAGTGTTCTTCAACAACGTCCGCATTCCGCATTCGCGCATGCTCGGAAAGGAAGGCCAGGGCTGGCGCGTCGCGATCACGACCTTGATGAACGAGCGTGTCGCGATTGGCGGCGGCGGCTCGAAGAAGAAAGGCGGCGGCGCGATCGCGCAGCTCGTGAAGCTCTGGCAGACGCGCCGGCAGGGCGCGCTCTCGCCCGCGCAGGAAGCGCTGCTGCGCGATCGCGTGACGCGCAGCTGGATGGACAACGAGCTGCTGCGCATCACGACGCAGCGCGCGCGCGCCGCGCAGAAGCAGGGCAACCCGGGGCCCGAAGGCTCGGTCGGCAAGCTCGCGCAGGCCGAGATCAACAAGAAGATGTGGGAGACCGCGCTCGACGTCTTAGGGACGGACGGGCTCGCGTTCGAGGCCGGCTACGCGCTGCGCCAGGGCGAGTTCGACGTGCGCACGCCCGAGGCACTCGCGAAGTATCAGTTCCTGCGCTCGCGCGCGAACTCGATCGAGGGCGGCACGTCCGAGATCATGAAGAACATCCTCGGCGAGCGCGTGCTGGGCCTGCCCGGCGATCCACGCGTCGACAAGGACGTGCCGTGGAAGGACGTCCCGCGCTCGTGACGCGGGCCGCGAAGCGCGGAGTGGGGAGAACGAGAGAAACCACCTAACGAGCGAACGCAGCTCGGGAAGCCGCAAGCGGTCCGCACGGCGAAGCCGTGCAGGCCGCGCGCAGCGAGGCGAAGCCGAGCGGAGCCCGAAAAGGACCAACATGCCCGCTGATTTCGTATTCACGGATGAGCACCAGGAGCTGCGCAAGACCGTGCGCGCGTTTCTCGAGAAGCGTTCCGACGAGAAGACCGTGCGCGCGGTGATGGCGACCGAACGCGGCAACGACCCCGAGGTCTGGAAGCAGCTCGCCGAGGAGCTCGGTCTCGCGGGCCTGATCATTCCGGAGGAGTACGGCGGCGCCGGCTTCGGGCCGATCGAGCTGCTGATCGCGATGGAGGAGATGGGACGCGCGCTGCTCTGTGCACCGTTCCTCGGCACGTCGGTGTTTGCGGCGCGCGCGCTGCTCGAGTGTGCGGACGGCGTCACGCGCAAGGAGCTGCTCGCGAAGATCGCGGCTGGTAGCGCGGTCGTCAGCGTCGCTCACGCGGAGCCGAACGGACGCTGGGACCTTGCGGGCATCACGCTGCGCGCGAAGGGCGCGGGCGCGAACGTGACGCTCGACGGGGAGAAGACGCTCGTGCTCGACGGCCACTGCGCCGACGTGCTGCTCGTCGTCGCGCGCGGCGACGCCGGGCTCGAGCTGCTGCGCGTCGACGCGAAGGCGGCGGGCCTCTCGCGCAGCTCGATCCCCGCGCTCGATCTGACGCGCAAGCTCGCGCGCGTCAGCTTCCGGAGCACGCCGGCGACGCGCCTCTCGTCCGGCGACCAGACCGAGAATCTCGAGCGCGTGCTCGCCTTCGTCTGCGCGGCGCTCGCCGCAGAGCAGGTCGGCGGCGCGCAGAAGTGCCTCGAGCTCGCGACTGAATATGCGAAGAGCAGGCTCCAGTTCGGGCGCCCGATCGGCAGCTATCAGGGCATCAAGCACAAGTGCGCCGAAATGCTGATGGCCGTCGAGATGGCGAAGTCTGCCGCGTACAACGCGCTCTTCATCGCGGCCGCCAACGAGCCCGACTTCGTCGAAGCCGCGCATCTCGCAAAGGCCTACTGCTCGGAGGCCTACTTCCACGCAGCCGCCGACAACATCCAGATCCACGGCGGCATGGGCTTCACCTGGGAAGCTTCCCCGCACCTCTACTTCAAGCGCGCGAAGGCAAGCGATCTCCTGTTCGGCGATGCCGCGCATCATCGCGAGGAGCTGGCGAAGCACGTCGGGCTGTAGCGGGGCCGACGTGTAGCGGGGACGGTGATCGTCCGTCCCCGGTGCTGCG
>Ga0187894_10002567_pt1 | contig 21521 bp, 21 predicted proteins | sample GBC1701081metaG_FD_136650 | JGI IMG/M metagenome (GOLD analysis project Ga0187894, IMG submission 136650) | White microbial mat communities from a lava cave in the Kipuka Kanohina Cave System on the Island of Hawaii, USA - GBC170108-1 metaG ...
CATAGAGGGGATGCTCCTGAAGAAAGCGCATATTGGTTTCATCGAAGGGGTGCGGCGACTCTCCGATAAGCCTTGTAAAAGCAAAGGCCAGTTCATGGTCGAAGACAAACATTTCATCGTCCTTCCACAGGAGATTTGGTTTCTCACGACGCCGGTCTGTGTTATCGATGAGCGCATCAAATGCCAGGATCTCAGCAGCCTTTTGCTGTAACGCAATCGGAACTGGGTCATTTACTCGCCAAGTCACATATCCAGGAGCGAGAAATCGTGTGCCAAAATTGAGTCCTATGCTCGCGCGGATTCGGTTCGCTATAGCAGCATTCGGCGTCCCATTGGCAAGGGCGGAATCAAGCTCAATGAGGGCTGGTTCCGGCATAGGGATACCGAGGCGATCGGCAAGCTGGGTCGCTAAGAACTCAAACAACAATCCTGTCTCATGCCCTCGAACTTCGGAGCGGAACTTCACGACAAAGTCTCCGACAGTTCGTCCTGCATTGTCTTCGCATATAAATACACACGGAAGCGTCGCGCCAGTAGAAAGCTCTTGCTGGAAAGTCACTGCTTGTAGCCTGAGGAAGACGATCAATCCTGCACCTTATGTAACTAATCGGCCTATTCCTCTCCTCCCATAATCTTAAGAGGAGAGCCTCCCTGTACCACTTGCAGGCCGGATGAGGCAAGATCTCGCTTCGTCGGCCTTCGACTGATTGTTCGGCTCCTACATCTACGAACAGGAAGGTTCTGTCACATCCCGAGCGCCAGTGTCAAGGAGAACCGCAGGTCATGTGTCGAAGCAACGCTGAGGGGTGAGAGAAAGAAAGGTTGAAACCCCGCCCCCGTTTAGCGCCTGCCGCCTCGGTTTATAGGAATCACTCACAAAAAGTGAGTGTCCTTTGTGAATGAAGGGGGATCCTCGGGACTGCGGCGGGAGTTATTTCTTGCGGGCTGAGGCGGATGTCTCGGCGTGATCTTTTTGCTTGTGGTAGCTCTTCAGTCGCGCCTCCCGGTACGCCTCAGGGTTGCGCCAGTAACTGGCTTTCTTCGCGCATGCCGTAGAGCAGTAGTGTTTGTTCTTTCGCCCTACAAACCGCTTCCCGCACTGTGAACATGTTTTCTCTTCTAAAGTAACTCTCCGTGTCACCGTAAAAGTCTGCACTTGCACGTGTGGCTCCTTCTTTCTCATATCCCCAAGATAAAGACTCCCGAGGTTTCTGTCAAGAAACCTAAGTATCTCACTTGACATACTGTAGAGAATAATATATAAATCATACATACAACACAGGAGGGCTTCACATGGTAACAACTCGAGTAGTGGCGAAGGTAGAACCGGGGCGGTTACAGAAGGCGGTGGAAGGGCTCGTGGCCGGGGCGTATCGGATCGTTCCGACTTCGCAGACGGAGGCGGAGATCAGGGGCTTCGTGACCAATGGGGACGGCAAGGAATACGGCGTGGTACTGACTGAGGCGAAGGCATTTTGCTCCTGCCGTGATGCGATGTTTCGGCACTCAGTCTGCAAGCATGCGGTGATCCTCGCCCTGCATGCCATCAGGAACCCCCAGACTGAGGCGGTAGCGGAGACGAAGGAAGAAACCCAGCCAGTCAACTTGAAGCTGGCGCGGACTCGCCCCGGTTGGGTGTTCAGCGCATAAAGAGAAGGGCTTGGGAGAGCAGGCACTCTCTCAAGCCCCTGAGGTTGGTTAGGGCAACACAGGAACAAACCCATAACCGCCCTCACGATAGCCAAGGCGCGAGGTGAGGGCAAGGAGGAATCGATAATGACAAAAGTATCTGGCCGTCAGAAGGGATCTACAAAGCGGCGCAAAGCGAAGCCCAAGACACACGCACTTACCCTCACCCAAGAGAACATGGCCACGGGAGAGGTAACCATCTTACCGCTCACCCCCAGCATGCACTACACCTTTGCCGGCCGCGAGCATGAGCTGTGGATGAGCATTAACCGACATGGCGAGCCCCTCTTACGCTTCTCCTACCAGGGGAACGTCCGCATGCAGATGCACTCCCACGCGAAGGAGACCGGGATTTATCTCTGCGATCGGAACGGCAAGGAGGTAGGCCATTATGAGGTCAAGGCCACTGGGGAGGTGAGTTGCACGCTCTGTGGGACGAAGCAGTATATGGAGCCGTTGTTTGAGTTGATGACGGAGGACGCCGCCTACGCGAGCCTCTATGAAGGGGTCACGGAGTTTCGCCACGCACAGGAAGGGTACGAAAGGGTTTGGCGCACGTTGAATACCGCCCTGCCTCACGCCCTTGCGGCGCTGGGACGAAAAGCCAGCGAGCCGGTACGGATGGCCACCGCGGCCTTAGAACAAGCCGGGCACCTGCTGACGCGGCTCTCGACGATCACCCTTGCCCAGACGGACCACTGGTTGAAGGTGGTAGCGCTGCTCCAGCCCGAAAAAAAAGAGCACGGCGCGTAAGAAACTCCCTGGCCCCAGCCATGGAAAGCAGAGACCACGCCTTGTTTACTACCCTTCTTTCCTCCCGCCCCCGTGCGCCCCCGCCTCAGGCTAGAGGCTGAGGCGTTCCAGGTATTCACCCAAACACAAGGAGGCCACAGACTATGGCCGTCAAAGTGAAACAGCATAAAGGCAAATGGTGGATCTTTATCAACCACAAAGGGAAGCGCAAGGCCAAAAAGGTTGGCAGCAAAGAGGCCGCCATGACCGCGGCCAAGAAGATCGAAGCGGCACTCACCCTGGGCGACTTCTCGCTCTTGGACGAGAAACAGCCACGCCCGTTTGATGAGTACTTCCGTCAATGGCTGAAGACCTATGCGGAAACGCACTGCAAGCCATCGACGGTCTCCGGGTATGAAGCGGCCTTTCGCCTGTACCTCCTTCCCTGCTTCAAACAAAAAGACATCGGAGAGATTACGCGCGAAGAAGTAAAGAAACTCGCCTATGAGTTGCTCGCTGCCGGGAAGAGTCGGAGCTATGTGAAGGCAACCCTCGCTCCACTGTCGGAGATGTGTAACCATGCGATAGAAGATGGGCATCTCACGTGTAACCCCGCGCTGCGGATCCTCCGGCGGAGCAGAGTAGAGGAGGGCGAGCAGAAACAGAAAGCCAGCTTCCTGACCCGCGAAGAACTGGCGCAGTTATTGGTGGCGTGTCGAGAGTCCTTCCCGGCACAGTACCCCTTTGCCTTGTTGTTGGCGAGAACTGGTCTGCGGATCGGCGAAGCCGTAGCCTTGCAATGGGGCGATACCGATTTCCATTCTCGTTTCGTTGAAGTGAAACGGAACTGGGTCGATGGCGTGCTGACCTCGCCGAAAAGTGGGAAGGGGCGCCGGGTCGATATGTCGCTTATGCTGATGGAAACGCTGAAAGCACTCCAGGTCGAACGAAAGAAGGAAACGCTACGGAAAGGCTGGGGCGAGGTTCCTCCCTGGATTTTTACCAGTGACGTAGGAACGATGACAGACCCGGATAACTTCAGGAAACGAGTCTGGCCAAAGGTGCTGGCGAAGGCGGGGTTGCGGTGGATTCGGATTCATGACCTCCGGCATACCTTCGCCTCATTGCTGATCCAACAAGGCGAATCGTTGGCCTACGTCAAAGAGCAAATGGGCCATCATAGTATCCGCGTCACGGTCGATACCTATGGCCACCTCATGCCAGGGGGGAACAAAGCCGCTGTTGACCGGCTCGATACTCTAGAACAGGCAACCATCCGCAACCCAGACGCAACCTCATCTGCCGTGGCTGAGTTGGGAATCCGCTAAGTATGTGAAATACAAGTGGAGCCGAAGGGAATTGAACCCTCGACCTCTAGAGTGCGATTCTAGCGCTCTCCCAACTGAGCTACGGCCCCACAGCAGTGATGATGAGACAGGCCGATCTGAAAAAATATCCTGTCTCGAAGCAAGGAAACTGTAACAGCGGTGCCTACACTTTGCAAGGGAACTAGACCAGTCCGACTTGTAGCGTAGTGAGGATCGCACGCAGTCCTAAATCGTCGTACTGCGCGTTAATATCTGAGCGGAAAATGAAATGAATCATCCCATCTTCCGCTATCGCTTCGGAGGGTGGGTTCTCATCCCAGGCTCCGTTCTGGCAGGCTTTCAATAGCGCCTCGTCGACCGCATAACTTCCCGAGCGAGTCTGGATCACGAGCCCTTTGAGATTCCCTTGGGTGTCGAGTTTTACCTCGAGTGTTGAAACATCACGAGCCGCGACCACATCGTCGAGATGCAGGTTCTTCCGCTGAAAGATGATGAGGTGTTGGAACACACGGAGCGCAACACGGCGTACGAACGGAGCGAAGCGATGCGCTTTGGTATTCAGGAAGGTGAGGTTGCCCTGACGAATGTCGGGCAAATAGTCTGGGGTTCCCTGCGGCCCAGGAAGAGAAAGCAGACTTTCACGTGGGGGTGGGGCGAGAGCAATGAGGTCACGCCCTTGCGGCGATTTACGCTCTTCTTTCTTTTCTTCTTCACTGTTAGCGTTGGGGAGCCAGCCTTGGGTCAGCAATTCCTCCGGGCGAGCAAACAATTGCGGTGCCCGCTTGGCTGCCTCGGTTGTTTTTTGCTCTGGAGATTTGCCAGATATCTCTTCCCCGTCTGGCTCCTCAAGGCGTTTCTCGATCGATGGTTTAGGTACCGGTGGAGCCACTGGGGGCTTCATCGCCAACTGCACTGGAGGTTTGGCGGCTGCAGCTTTTTCTTCTGACGGCGGTTCGCGTAGCTTTTCGCGAGCCGGTTTTGTCAATGCAGGCGGCTTCTTCACTAGTTGTTCTGACGGCGGCTGTGACTCGGCCTTCTCCTTAGGCGGGGCGGGCGGCTTTTCGTTTTGCCGCGGAGCCGGGCGAGGAATACCAGGCGCAACCGTCTCCTCTTTCACGGCCGTGTTCCGCTCGCTCAGCAAACGCGCCTTGTCAGGAACTTTATCGTTGATCTCATCCGGCGTGTTGACAATTTGCTCTGGTAGTTTTTCCCGCGGTTTTGCTTCCGGCGGTTTCGGCTTTTCCTCTGCATGCGGCTTGGGCTGCTGTTCTTCCGGCGGTTTTGGCTTTTCTACTGGTGGTGGCTCCGCTTTGGGGGGTTCTACTTTGGCCACGACTGGGGGTGGTGGTGACGGTGGAGTCGGAAGCAACTCGACTTCAGTCAATTGCTCTTGTGGCAGTTCCAACGGCTCTCGTCGCCAGATCGGAAAGAACAGAAGAAACAAAAAGTGCAGCAGGAGCGACAAGAGCAAAAAGATCGTGAGCGGATCGCGCTGATCTCGTTGGATTGGACGGGGGAGTATCGAGGCGGTGGATGGCATCGGCGGCATTCTACCTATCAGATGAGGCCCCTGCAAGGAAACTTTGGCCACCTGCCTTGCAGGGGGGGAGACCGATGGCGTATAGTGAGCGCATTATGTTTGGTCTTGGCGTAGGCGAGCTGCTGGTCATTCTCGTCATCGTGCTCCTTTTCGGTGCAAGCCGACTACCAGAGATCGGGGAAGGATTCGGGAAAGGCATTCGTAACTTCCGTAAAGCGCTGAAGATGCCCGATGAGATCGACGTCACGCCGCCGGAGCGGAAACCCGATTCTCCGACAAAAGAAAAATCCTAATCAGGATGCTCCGAACTGGGCGGCGGCGACGCGGTAGCTTAGCTCTGTTACTGTCGGTGGCGGGTTGGTGAATACGAGCAGGAAGTTCACCGATTGCCCAGCCGGCACGTTAAATTGCTTGGGCGGAACGAGGTTCTGTAGGATGCCAATCTCGCGCGTCGTGAGATTCGGCAAGACCTCTGAGGCAGTTTCTGTCCCACAGTAGATCAATCGGTGCCCGACCATTTTTCCCTCTGTGTTGTACAGTTCTCCTTCGATTTGAATGGTATAAGCGGGGACAGCGGCATTATTGGTGGCCTTGCCGGAGACGGCAAAGACCCGCTTCCTGTCTTTGGTCAACCAGAAACCGCTGTTCAAATCTGAAAGGCTAATATGCTGAGCGGAAAAGCGGTTAGCCAGAAAATACGAGCCGACAAGCGGTAAGTGAGCAAGTACTGCTTCGGTTCCGGCGATATGGGAACGGCAGTATTTTTCCAGGCCGGCATAGCCGAGCACGAGAAGTGCAAGCAGCGCTAAGACCCGCCATAACGTGATGGTCGTTTCGGGTGTTGGTTGTGGGCGAGAACGCGAAGAGACCTCGTCTTCGTTTTCTTCGTCTAACCTCGAGCTGTGCATGGGAGAACTTGATGAAAATGCTTCTTGCTCAGGTGTGAGGGGAGCGAAGTCTTCTGGCTCATCAAAGGTTTCACTCCATTCCTCAGGTGGTTGAACAGCAGGACTTTGCCGGCGAACCGACTGAGGAGAAAGCGGAACTTTCGCTGGATGATCTTCCTTTAGAGGTTGACGGAGCGAGCCTTGCTCAGCAGCAATATCCGGAGGAGGCAAGATCACCGGCGGTTCCTCGGGTGGCCCTTTGCGGAACAAGTCAGGGGTGGAAGGGAACACATGGCCGCACTGTTCGCGCGAGCACTCAAAAAGGGTGTCCTCGTTGAGATCTACGGAGTCATCCGTTCGATAGCGGGTATGGCAGGCCGGGCATTCGACGATCACGCGCCGTCCCTCTCTCCTGGCGAGGAATTGTAGGAGGAAGTGAAGAAAAATCAACCACGTTGACGATATGCAGGAAGGAAAACTATAATGGCCCAATCCGCTCCCCGGTGGTCAGGAAAATTACTTGCGTTTGATTGCCATTGTCTATCGCAGTTTCATGTCTGCCCTGCTTACGCTCTTTTGGGGCGGATTGAGTATCTGTATCTCCTTTTTTGACGATCCCTACGCGAAACGCGCTGCTCGGATTTTGCGCTTTTGGGGCAGAGGAATTCTCTGGACCTGTGGTATCAAGATGCAGCAGCGCGGCCGTGAACGGCTCGATCCGAACAGAGCGTATCTCTTCATGGCCAACCATCAGAGCAATTTTGATGTGCCGATTGTCATGGCGGCTGTGGATACTCTGCAAATGCGGTGGGTGTCGAAGCGCGCCGTACGGAAGGTGCCGGTGATTGGCTTATGTATGCAGTGCACTCATCAGGTTTTTGTGGATCGGGAAAGTCCGACACAAGCGCTGGCGGTGATTCGCCAGGTAAAAAAACTTCTTAAGGCCGATATCTCAGTCGCTTTCTTTCCTGAAGGAACCCGGACTCGTGATGGTCGTTTGCAAGACTTCAAGCCAGGCGGCTTTGCGGTCGCAGTCGAAGCCGGAGTGCCGGTGGTCCCAATAAGTATTAAAGGGAGCGGCGCCCTGTGGCCCCCAGGTGGTCTGGATATCCGGCCGGGAACCGTCGAAGTCATATTTGGCGATCCGATTTTCGTTACTCCACACGTGAACAAGAAAGCTGCCAGAGAGGAACTGCTTGTGAAGGTGCGAGCAGCCATTGCCGCACAATTGCAAGAAGAAACGCCTCCCCCACCAGCGGCTGCTCCCCCAGTGCTGGTTCCAACCTCAGCTCCGGAGCCTCCAACCTCATGAGTAATGGTACGCTGCGCATCGTCCCCCTTGGGGGATTAGGGGAGATCGGTCTCAACTTCATGCTGATTGAATACTGGCCGGCCGGCTCCACCGAGGGAGCGGCGATTGCGGTGGACTGTGGCCTGATGTTCCCTGAGCGAGAGATGCTGGGGATCGACGTGGTGATTCCTGATTTTAGTTATTTGCGCGAGAAGCAGCATCTCAAAGGAGTCGTTTTTACCCACGGTCACGAAGATCACATTGGGGCGTTGCCCTATCTGCTGCGGGAATTTAACGTCCCGGTGTATGGCACTCCGTTTACTCTCGGCTTGCTCCACGACAAACTCGATGAACACAATTTGCTCGACGATACCGAGCTCCATGAATTCCGGCCGCGTCAGTCCTGGCAAGTCGGACCCTTTACCCTCGAAGGGATCCATATTACTCACAGTATTGTTGATGCGGTGGCCCTCGCGATTACGACTCCACTCGGGACTATTGTCCATACCGGGGATTTCAAGCTGGATCAGACGCCGATTGACGGGCGGCAATCGGACCTCACGCGGTTGGCGGAGTTAGGCGAACAAGGAGTGTTATTGCTCCTCTCCGACTCGACCAATGTCGAGCGTTCTGGCACGACGCCCTCCGAACGGATCGTGACGCGACCGATTGAAGACCTGATGGCGCACGCCAATGGGAAAGTGCTCATCGCGACCTTTGCCTCGCACATTCATCGTATTCGCCAGGTCATCGAGCTCTCGCTCAAACAGGGTCGCGCGATCGGAGTGGTAGGCAAAAGCTTGGTCAGCAACATTGAAACTGCTCGCGACACTGGCCATATCAAAGTTCCCCCCGATGCGTTCCTGGATGTCAGTAAGATTGCCGACCGTGATCCACAAGCGGTTACGCTGCTCACTACTGGTTCTCAAGGCGAGCCCCTGTCGGCTCTCTCGCGGATTGCGACCGGCGATCATCCGCAAGTAAAAATTGGTCCTGGCGATACCGTCATTTTATCGTCCCGCGTTATTCCGGGAAATGAACGGACCATCGCCCGGCTGATCAATCACTTATGTCGGCGCGGCGCGGAGGTCTACTATGAGGCCATCGCCTGCGTACACGTCTCCGGCCATGCAAGCCAAGAAGAGCTGCAATTGATGTTGAACCTGGTGCGGCCGCAGTTCTTCGTGCCGATCCATGGCGAATTCCGTCACCTCGTGCGTCACTGCGAATTGGCACGTGGGGTAGGGGTTGACCCAGCCGAAGTGTTTCTCCTCGAGAATGGACAAGTGCTCGAAGTAACGGCTGCGAGCGCGCAGATTGTCGAGTCGGTACGGGCTGGACGAGTGTTCGTTGATGGGCTAGGGGGAATTGAAGAGGAGGTGTTACGCGACCGGCGACATATGGCTGAGGATGGACTAGTCGTCGTTATTCTGGGGATCGAACAGCAGACTGGAGAGCTACTGGCTGGACCAGATTTGTTGTCACGCGGGTTCTTGCCTTCAACTAATGGAGAAGGCTTTGAAGCGGCGAAAGAAGCGGTACGTGTGACGTTGGGTGAGATGCCGCGCGAATCACGGACCGACGCTGGTACGGTGAAAGAACAAGTACGGCAAGCCCTGAGGCGGTACTTTCGCCGCACCTTTGGTCGGCGCCCGGTAGTGTTACCGTTTGTGATGGAGATGTGATGCGGAGGAGGTGGAGGATATGGGGGTGGGACGCAAACCGCGGCCAGAGGAGCAGGCCTTTGGCGGCGAAATTATTGGGATCGCCAATATCGCGCTGGCGATCTTTCTCATACTGGCTTTTTACTCCTATCAGTCTGGGGAGACTCACGGCAATCAAGTCGGCCTCATCGGCCATCTCTTGGCTGAGGTCTTATGTCCTGCTTTTGGTCGCGCCTCCTATTTGCTGCCACTGGTAGTATTGTACTTTGCCGGAGTACTGCTGCAGATCTGGCGCTGGCCGGCGCCATTTTCCCAGACCGTATCGTTTGTCGTCTTCCTGTTCTCGAGTGCCGCGCTGTTGGCGCTTTGGGGTGATGGGCATCCAGTTGCCGAGGCTGGTGGCTGGGTCGGTGGCTTCCTTGCCGCACATTTACATGCCGGGTTAAATCAACTTGGCGCGTACTTGTTATTACTGCCGTTGCTGCTGACCTCCTTTACGGGGATGACCCGCCTCTCGTTCGCTGGCACCGGGGTAGGGATCTTTGCCGGAACCGCTACACTGTTGATGCGTGGCTTGACCCTGCTCACGCAACTGAAGAATTTTCTTCCACGGTTTTCGTGGGACCGGGCTCCGCTGCCAGAGCCCGCTGACATCGAGCCGCCAAGGCGCTCGAGCCGAAAAGAAAGTCCAACCAAGAAGGCGCCACTCTTGCTGCTTGAAGACGAAGAAGAGGAAGAAGAGTCTCTCCCGCCTATCATCATTAGTGAGCCAGTGCCTCCGCCCTCTCCAGCAAGGGCCGAACGAACCAAGCCAACTCCGGCAAAAGCCCGGGTAGAGACACTCCCGAATAATGGCAGACCCTATACCTTACCAGCCGTCTCTTTACTCGATCCACCCGTCCGTTTGGCAGTGAGGGTCGATGAAGATGCCTTGCATACCAGCTCGCGTATTCTTGAGAGCAAACTTGGGGATTTTGGCGTCGAGGGAAAAGTCGTAGCGGTCCGTCCCGGACCGGTCATCACCACCTATGAATTTGAGCCAGCCCCGGGCGTAAAAGTGAATCGGGTGGTCTCGCTGGCCGACGACCTGCAAATGGCTTTGCGCGCGGTCTCGGTGCGCATCCTCGCGCCGATCCCCGGCAAAGCGGTGGTCGGTATCGAGGTCTCAAACCCCCGCCGGGAAAAAGTCTGCCTGCGGGAGATCATCGAAGGTCCGGGCTTCCAGCAATCAGAGTCACCGCTCACTTTGGCGCTCGGCAAAGACACGGTCGGAAATCCCGTGGTCGCCGACCTCGCACGGATGCCTCACCTGCTCGTGGCTGGAGCAACTGGTACGGGAAAGTCTGTGTCCCTCAACGTCATGATTATGAGTTTGCTGTACCGTGCTTCACCACGGGATGTCCGCTTTATCATGATCGACCCAAAAATGCTGGAACTGTCGCTCTACGAGGACTTGCCCCAGCAACTCTCGCACGTGATTACCAACCCCAAGGAGGCTGGCGCGGCCTTGCAGGAAGTCGTGCGGCGTATGGAGAACCGTTACAAGCTGTTAAAAGATAAGGGAGTCCGCAGCATTGCCGCCTACAACCGGGTGCTTGAAGCCGCCCAGCCCAACGCCAAAGGCGTGATTAAACTGACCGAAGTCATAGAAGAAGGTGAAGACGGAGTCGCGGCCGATCAAGCAGCCGCTAAAAATGACCCCTTGATCCATCACCACCTGCCGTATCTTGTTGTGATTGTCGATGAGTTAGCAGATCTCATGCTGACCGTCGGGCGAGAAATTGAGGAGCCGATTACGCGCCTGGCGCAAATGGGTCGTGCCGCAGGAATCCACCTCATTTTAGCCACGCAGCGGCCGTCGGTTGATGTTATTACGGGGTTAATCAAAGCGAACTTTCCTGCTCGTGTCTCGTTCCAGGTCTCTTCGCGCATTGATTCACGCACGATCCTTGATGCGATCGGCGCCGAACGGCTCTTGGGTGAAGGGGATATGCTGTTTCTCCCTCCGGGGAGTGCAAAGTCCCAACGCATTCATGGTGCCTTTGTTTCGGAACCGGAAATTCGCAAAGTGGTGGCGGCGATCAAAAAACAAGGAAAGCCAGTCTACGATACCGAGTTTGTCGCTGCTTTAGAAAAAGCGCGCAGTACCAAGAGTGCGGAAGGTGTGGAAGAAGACGATTATGATGAAATGTACGAGCAGGCTCGTGAACTGGTAATGGAAAGTCGGCAAGCCTCAATCTCTTGGCTGCAGCGTCGTCTACGGGTCGGTTATAATCGTGCCGCGCGTATGATCGAAAGGATGGAACGCGAAGGGCTGGTTGCTCCTGCGGCCGAGGCTGGTAAGCCACGCGAGGTTTTAGTCCGAGCAAGTGGAGGTAGGGAGTAAGGTAAAACGCAGAAGGCTGAACGCTGAATAAGAAAATGCGCGCTTTTTTTGCTTCTGAGGTGTTTTATACTCAGGGAATTATGCGAATATTTTCTTTACCTGTTCTTGCTCTTGTTTTTACTGTTTGTTCATCCTTCATCCTTCATCCTTCATCCTTCGCCGTGCGTGCTGCCCGAGCCGCCTCTGTTAGTGACATCGTGAAAAAGCTCCAAGCGCGGTACGACACCACCTCCGGCTTCCGCGCAGATTTTGCTCAGGAGGTGCAATCGGCCACATTAGGGCAGAAAATTGAGGCGCGGGGAAAGGTGTTCTTCAAAAAGCCGGGACGCATGCGCTGGGAGTTCATTGAACCGGAGCAATTGCTGGTTACCGATGGGAAGTTTTTCTGGTTCTATCAGCCCGCAGATAAGCAGGTCATCAGAAGTCCCTTTGAGCAAGCGTTTCGTTCTAGCTCGCCGGCGTCGTTCTTGCTCGGAGTTGGTCGGATCGACCAAGATTTCACCGCTACGCTCACAGGAGAAACGACGGAAACCTATAATCTGCGCTTGACTCCGAAAAAAGATTCCGAAGCCATCGGGCTGCTTGATCTGGAAGTTGGTGCCAAGACATTCGATATTCTCCAGGCGACGATCATTGATCCGCTTGGGAACACGACACGGGTGCGCTTCACCAATATCGATCGCAAAGCGCCGCTTGACGAGACGCTCTTTCGCTTCACCATTCCGCCTGGTGTTGACGTAGTTGATGCGGGAGCGACTTCTTGATATTGCGCGCGGCACGAGGAGGGAATCGCCCTGCCGCGCTTTCCCATCTCATCAGTTGAAATTTTCGCTCCTCGGCTGAAAGGTCTAGAGCGAGTATCTGTTGATCAGCGGAGAAACGCTTACGACGGAAGCGCGCCTTAGCGACGCTCAAGGAGGCAGCTATGCGACTCGAGGGAAAGATCGCGTTAATTACTGGTGCCGGCTCGGGCCAAGGACGAGAATCAGCCATCCTCTTTGCTCAGGAAGGGGCAAGAGTTATCGTAACCGACATTAACGAGGAAGGGGTTAAGGAAACAGTAGAAAGCGTGAAGGCCGCCGGTGGAGAGGCGGTCGGACGCCGGATGGACGTTGCTGATGCCGCTCAGGTGCAAGATGGCGTCAGCTTTGCCGTGCGCACGTTTGGATCACTCCATGTGCTCTATAATAATGCTGGAGTCTATCTGCGCGGCCAAGATGGACCGGTGACGCGCGTCAGCGATGAGATCTGGGACCTCACGCTGACCGTGAATCTCAAGAGTATGTATCTCTGCTGTAAATATGCTGTCCCCGAAATGATCAAGGCCGGTGGTGGTTCAATCGTGAACACGGCTTCTGCCGCCGGTCTGATGGGGAGTAATTTTCATGCCTACTCGGCTTCAAAGGGCGGGATGATTGCGCTCAGCCGTTCGCTTGCCACCACTTATGCCCCGCAGAACGTCCGCTCTAATGTTATTTGTCCGGGGTTTATCGAGACGCCGATGACGGCGGAAATCTCCGGTAGTCAGCGACTGCTGCAAGCCTACCTGGAAAACACCCCCCTGCACCGAGTCGGAAAACCGATCGACATTGCCTACATGGCATTATATCTTGCGTCTGACGAAGCCGCGTTTGTCACTGGTGGCGTTTTTGTGATCGATGGAGGTGTAACCGCCCGTTAGAGATTGCAAAGACTTGCCATCTGAGTGCTCAGTCGGAGATCTCGAGCAACACAGCACGCTGCTGGCGTACGGAACGAGGATGGCAATGAAACACTATGAACGTCGCATTGACGACACTGGGAACGCGTATCTAGAGACCGATTTACCTGGACAAACGCTGATGCGGTTGCCGCTCTTGAATAAGGGAACGGCTTTTAGTCTCGAAGAGCGAAAAGAATTTGGTCTGCTGGGAACCTTTCCTCCCCATGTCGTTACTCTCGCAGAACAACTGCAGCAGAGTTACGCTAGCTTTAAAAATTTTCACACTGACCTCGACAAGCATCTGTATCTGCGCGTACTCCAAGACCGTAACGAAGTACTCTTTTATGCGCTCTTAGATGCGCACCTCGAAGAGATGATGCCCATCATCTACACGCCGGCCGTCGCGCAAGCGGTGGAGAAATTTAGCCTGATCTTCCGCTACCCGCGAGGGCTCATTGTCAGCACAGAAAACATTGACCACATCGATACGCTCCTAGAAAACGTGCCGACTCCAGAAGTAAAGCTCATCGTTGCCACCGACGCCGAAGGGATCTTAGGAATCGGTGACCAAGGGGTTGGCGGCATTGCCATCTGTATTGGTAAACTCTCGCTCTATACTGCGGCGGCTGGTATCGATCCCGCCGTGACGTTGCCGGTCGGGCTCGATGTCGGAACTAATCGTCAAGACCTCCTCGATGATCCCCTCTATCTGGGCGTGCGACATCGACGGCTCGAAGGCAAAGCCTATGACGATTTCATCGACCGCTTTGTTATGGCGGTGAAAAAATATTTCCCTAATGTCCTCTTGCAGTGGGAAGATTTTAGTAAGCAAAAAGCCTTTGATGTGCTCGATCGTTACCAGGATGTCCTGCCTTCGTTCAATGACGATATTCAAGGAACCGGATCGGTCGTACTTTCTGGCATCCTCGCCAGCATGCGCAAGACTCATCAGCAGCTGGCTGACCAAGTCATCGTGATTCATGGGGCAGGCGCGGGTGGTGTTGGAGTAGCACGTCAGATCTGCCGTGGATTTGAGCGTGAGGGGATCCCTCTGGCTGAAGCGAAGCGGCATCTTTTCTTGCTTGATTCTAAAGGATTGATGTTGCGCAACCGGGCCGGATTGGAACCCTATAAATTAGAATTTGCCCACGCCCCGGCGCTCGTTGCCGGTTGGGCTCTCAAGGGTGCCATTCCGAGCCTGAGCGAAACTATTCGTCAGGCAAAAGTCACCATGCTGCTCGGACTCTCTGGACAACAAGGGGCGTTTTCAGAAGATGTTGTTCGCGCTGTCGCCGCCAATACTCCACACCCGATAGTGCTCGCCTTGTCTAATCCGACGGCCAATTGCGAGGCTGTTCCTGAGAATGTCTATCGCTGGACGGAAGGACGGGCGATTGTCGCCACCGGCAGTCCTTTTCCCGACGTCTCGTATGGCGGTTCGTTACATCCGGTCGGGCAGGGCAATAATGCATTCATCTTTCCGGGCCTTGGCTTGGGGGTTCTCTTGAGCGGCGCCAGACGAGTGACTGACGGCATGTTGACAGCGGCATCGGTAGCGCTCAACGATTTTACCGATGCGGATCGCATTACTCAGGGAGGAATCTATCCGCGCATTGAAAAAATCCGCGAAGCCAGCAAGCACATCGCGGTCGCGGTCATCAAGCAAGCGATAGCTGAGGGCATAGCGAGAAACGAAGTGCCGGAAAAGAATCTCGAGGCCTTCGTTGAGAATGGGATGTGGAAACCGGAATATTTGTCTCTTCGTCGGAAGCGCAAGTGAGAAGGGAAGCGGCTCAGGAGAGGTGTCGTTAAAAGGAATACCATCATGCAGGATTTAGCTGGACGGGTTGCGGTTATTACTGGCGGAGCGAGTGGCATTGGTCTGGCGACGGCGCGCCAGTTCGCTCGTGAAAAGATGCGTATTGTCTTGGCCGATATCGAGCAAAAGACGCTCGATGCGGCAGTGAAAGAGATCAAGAGTTTAGGCGTCGAGGCGCTCGGAGTACAGACTGATGTTGGCGATCTTCAGCAAGTACAAACGTTAGCGGACAAAACCTTTGCCCATTTTGGCGGCGCCCATCTGATATTTAATAACGCCGGCGTGGCAATTTTTGGCCCCATTCAAGAGATGAAGCATGAGGATTGGGAGTGGGTACTACGCGTTGATCTCTGGGGGGTGATTCACGGGGTCGAGGCATTCGTGCCTCGCATGATTACGCAGAATCAAGGTGGACACATTGTGAATACCGCATCGTTTGCCGGACTGGTGCCAAACCAAGGATTGGGCGTTTACTGCGTGGCGAAATATGGCGTCGTGGCCTTATCAGAATGCCTCGCGCGAGACCTGCGCTCGCATGGGATTGAGGTGTCGGTACTGTGCCCGATGATTCTGTCCACCAACATCGGCCACTCTGAACGCAATCGCCCGACAGAACTAGGTGGCCCACAGGCGTCTCGCCCACAGACTACTGAAGAGCAGCAAAACATGAGGGGACGGACTCTCTCGCCAGAGTTAGCGGCGGAAAAAGTTGTACAGGCAGTGAAGAACGGGGAGCTGTACATCCACACCCACGAAGAAGCGCGCGACTTCATCCGTCGCCGTTTTGAGCGCATCGACCGCGCCTTCGTAGGTTAGGGGAAAAATCTTTTCTTACCGAACAGGAGTCACTCCCGCCCCATAATGCAAAAGGCCACCCGTAGGTGGCCTCTCGCATCTAGAGGAAGGAGGGACGGAGGAACAGGGTCAAGGGGTTCGGCGGCGGTAGGCAATGTGTAAAAGCGCGGATCTCCGATCTTGGAGTGGGTCTTCCCGTACTGGAAGAGCAACATACGCGGGTGGGAAAACAAATGCTTGAAGTGTGGCAACCACGCGTGCGAAGAGTTGCAGTACGGCAGCCGTAATAGAGGGTTTCGGTTTCATTCGCTGATCCTTCGCTGAAAAACGGTATGAGAGAAGAGCAAGACGGGTGCCAAAAGACACTCTCTATGAGTGAGAATGGGACTTTAATGCAGAACCCGTGATCCTTCAAAGGGTTACCCCCTTCCTGACAAGTATTACCGTTATGGCTTCGTCGTTTCCACCCACTGCTGTTGTAAAGATTCCTGACGTTGAATGACGCTAGGTAACACTTAAGCTAACAAAAAGGCTTTTGCCATTCTGCGCAGAGGGCGGGCCGAGCGGTAAAGCTGACGGCTGTGGTGGGCATTGTGTTAGAACCCAGGGAAAAGGGTAGCCGTAAAAGCTCCCGACACTGAAAATGAAAGAAAGAGGCGGCAAGCGGAAGAAAAGAAAACTCCAGTAAAAATCACCACGAGGAGGATTTTTCTCGGAAGAATAGATTGTAAAGTTCTCCGATTTGATTGTGGTGCTATTTAGAGGAGGCTCGCTATGACGAACAAGGCGACGACAGAGGATCAAGGAGCGATTCGGATTCTGCGCATCAACCGGCCGGAGCAGCGCAACGCCGTGGACGGCGAAACCACTGTCGGTCTCGGCCAGGCGATCGAAGCGTTCGTTGTCGACGAGCAGGTGCGCGTCCTCATCGTAACCGGCGAGGGCGAGCTGTCGTTCTGCGCTGGCGTGGACCTCAAGAACGCGGCGACTGTGTTCGCGCACGAATACATCGATAAGGCCGGGCCGATGGGATTCGCGCGGCTGGATCCGGGCAAGCCGACGATCGCGGCGATCAACGGGTACTGCGTCGCCGGCGGCGCTCGCGACGCATCGCCGCGCCCGCCGTCGGTCTGATCGACCGTGTTCGAGGAGGGCCGACCATGACTCCACAGATTGATTTCTACTGGGACATCGGCAGCACCAACACCTACTTTGCGCTGCACCTGATCCGGCCCATCGCCACGCACTATGGCGCGCGCATCGTGCCGCACCCGTTTAATCTCGGTCATGTGTTCCGTCAACACAGCTACGTGCTGATGCAGGAACCACGGGCGAAACTGCATCACCGCCGTGTCGATCTGCACCGGTGGGCGGTACGCCATCAGTTGCCGTTTCGTATGCCCGATGAGTTCCCGATCAAGACCAGTCGCGCGCTGCGCGGCGCCCTCGCGATGCGTCGGTTCGACCAGGAATGGCCGTACCTGGAAGCCATCTTCAGGGCCTACTGGGAACGCAACGATGCCTCGATCGCTGACTACGCTGGTCTGCGCCCGATCGTCACCCGCCTCGGCATCGATGCCGACGCCTTCGAGCAGCTCAGTGAAAGTGTCGCGATTCGCGCCGAGCTGATCGCCGAGACCGATGCTGGCCTCGCGCGTGGCGCCTTCGGGGTGCCGACCTCTTCTTGGGCTGACGCCAGAAAAAGGAGTGCTGTGGATGCCCGCCGCTGCCTCGGCCGAGATCAGCGGACGGGGCTAGCGCTCGGTCGGCGGGACCGTCGCGAGTCAACAGGCACCGCGAGCAGCTCCTGGATCGCGGCGGTGGACGAACTGCTCAGCCGCAACCTGGTCGAGGACGCGACCTTTGCGGCCTTGAAGCGCCATTTCAATGACGCGCAGATTGTGGAACTGTTCTTCCTCGTCGGCACGCATCGGATGCACGGGATGCCCGTCCGGGCCCCGCATCTGGAGTTCGATGCCGACACGACCGCGCGTATGCAGGAGGCGCCTGCGTCAGAAGAGGCAACGATGAAGAACGACCTCGCGCAAATGGCCGGCGCGACAGCGCGCAAGTAGGGTAATAGTCGGTGTTGTAGAGAATGGCAAATTTCACACGGCGGACCTTTCTTTCTTTTGGCACAGGTAGTATTAAGCCGGTGTGCGATTCTAAAGACTCTTAAAAAAAGGAGGGAGCCATATGGCAGCCGTAGCAACCGGTAACGTGAGCACTACACCCAACGGCAACACCTGGCATGCCCAGTACCCTGAGCTTGGCACAGGTCCAGCGCCGATCGAACCCTACATCTCCCAGGAGTACTTTGAATTAGAGCGAGAACGCATTTTCCGCAAAGTCTGGCTCAACGTGGGCCGCGAGGAGGAGATCCCCAAGCCCGGGGATTACCTGGTGAAGGACTTGCCCGTCTGTAACACCTCGATCCTGGTCGTCCGCGGCAAAGATGGGCGCGTGCGCGCCTTTCACAACGTGTGCTCCCATCGCAGCAACAAGGTGGTGTGGGATCAGCAGGGCTCGTGTCAAACCTTTGCCTGTAAGTTCCACGGCTGGACCTACAACCTCGAGGGGCAGCTCAGCTTCGTGCCTGATGAGAAGAGCTTTTTTGACCTCAAGAAGGGTGGGCTGGGTCTCACCGCCGTGACAGCGGACACCTGGCAGGGGTTCATCTTCATCCACCTCGATCCCCAGCCGACAGAAACCCTCTCCGAGTACCTGGGGGAGTTAGGAAAGCGACTGACCGAGTATCCGTTTACTGAGTACTCCGCGACCCGCTTTGTCTGGCAGACCGAACTCCGCACCAACTGGAAACTGATCAAGGATGCTTTTCAGGAAGCCTATCATGTCGCTTTTGTGCATAAGCGCTCGATTCCCGACGCGGTTACCAGCAAAGAGAATCCCTTTTGTCATGCCCTGGACATCAAACTCTACCCTCATCACCGCAGCCTGTCCTTGTATGGGAACCCAGCGCACAAGCCCACGCCTATCGAGGCGCTGGCGTACCGTTTCGGGAATCTGATTCTCAGGAACGAGTACTCGACGCAGCATCTGCCGCCAGGGGTGAATCCGACCAAATCCCAGTCGTGGAGCTTGGATCTGAATGTCATCTTTCCCAACTTCTTCGTCGATGTGACCGAGGGCACATACTTTACGTACAACATATGGCCCATGGCGGTGGACCGTACCTTGTGGGAAGTGCGCGCATACTACCCGCAGGCGCAGAGCGCCGGGCAGCGCTTTAGCCAGGAATACAGCAAAGTGTTCTTTCGCGACGCCCTGATGGAAGATGCCAACACGCTGGAGGCGACCCAGTCCGTACTGGCTTCGGGGGCCAAGGCGCACTTTATCCTCCAGGATCAAGAATTGCTGATCCGGCATGACCACAAAGTGCACGAGGACTTTGTGGGATTCTATAGACAGGGACAGAGATAGAGACAGAGAGTACAGAAAGAGGAGGGATAAGGCTCATGCCTGAACGACAGTTACCAGAGTCATTTGCCGATCTGGAGCCACTTGTCGCGTGGGCGCTGGAAACCGAACGGGAACGGACTCGCAAGCGGCTGAGTAGTTCGATGGATGAGATCCAGGCGTTTTACAATGCGATCTTCCCACGGATGGAGACGGTCCTCAATTATCTGAACCAGTTTCCCTTGCAGGCGATGCCGGTGGACGCGCAGCGCTTGCTCTATCTGACGCTCTCCTTAGCGGAGGTGTCGATGGCGGTGGAATTGTTCAAGCAGCCGAGCGTGCCGGACGGGTACGACCTCACCCGCTTCGTGCCTGTGCACAAGTGAAGACTCAGTAGATCCAAACTTTAACTTTATGACGGCTCGCCCTCGCCGGCCTCGACGTAGTGCCACTTCAGAAGCTCGCTGTCGCCCGGACTCTCGACGAAGCGGTGGGTGACAGGAACGCCGTCGAGGAACTCGACGTCCCCTTCGTCGTTTGCCGTGCGCGGGCCGACGTCACGGAACCGCACAAGGTTGGCGTCGATCTCGGCGTCCTTGTCCGCTTCCTCCTTGACCGTGACCACGGCCCGGTCGGGGAGCGGCGTGTACTCGAACTCCACCTTGCTGCCCTCAGTCACCATGGTATTGTCAAGTTAAGAGATCACACATTGATAGTACTTTAATATAATATTGCGACCACAATTTATTTACATACTATGTATTGTAGTATTTCACATTTAGTTAGTCTTAACTTGACAATACCGGCAACGGTACTTAAAGGACTGGCTTCTAGTCTTCCAAGTTCAGAGGAGGAAAGTCCCCTAAGGTATGCCCGCTTTGACGGCGCATTTGGGCGAGACCATCCTCCCCAACATCACAGTAGAGTTCCAAGCGGTTGCCCGCCGGATCACAAAAGTAGATGCTTTTGGTGATGCCGTGGTCGACCGCCCGGACAATCGGGACGTCGTGTCTCTTTAAAGTCCGATAGCAGTCTTTGAGCGCCACAAAGTTCTCGACCTGCAGCGCGACATGGTGCAAGCCAACTTGATCAGCCTTGGGGTCGTCCGCCTCTGGGGGGACTTCCAACACCGCAAGGTCGTGGTGTTGTTCCCCCAAGGTGAAGAATACGCCCCGAGGCTGCTCGAGACGCATAACGACTTCAAAGCCGAGCACCTCGGTGTAGAACTTTTCGATCTGCGTAAGGTCGCGAGCTTTTAAGACCACGTGGCCGACTTTTTTGGGGCGAATCATAATAGTTCCATCCTTTTTCGTTTGTCAGACAACCCCATTCCAAATTGCTTGTCAAGACACGGGAGCGGGCAAGACCGGGGGCTACGCAGCTGCTCGCAGCTCTGGTTCGGATTCGTCCGCCATCCCCGGGTACCAGTGTTGAAACCGATTGCGCAATTCCTTACTACTAACATGTGGCGGGTTCCTCTCCTTAGGCGTCCCAGGCGCGCTGGAGCGACGGTCGCGCTTGCAGCCGCGCCACATAGGCAGCAACATTGGGCTTGTCGGACACGTCCGCCCCCAGCCGGGTGGCAACAATGCAGGCATGGCTGGTCATGATGTCGGCACCGCTAAAAGCTCCGGCAAAGAACTCCCGCCCTCTCAGGCCGCGGTCGACGGCAGTCAGCATCTGTGACAGGAGCTTGACCGCGCGATCGACATTCGCCTGGTTGCGCCGCTCCGGCTTCAATAGAACGGTCTCGACCACAATGGTGTTGACCGGCGGCATGATCATACCTTCCGCATAGTGCAGCCATTGCAAGCAGGTCGGGAAGTCGGGCGAGGAGACGTCCGGCACGAACACCGTGATCCTTTCCACGTTGTTATTGATAAACTCGGTGGCGCGCCGCAGCCTGCACGTGGGAAGTTCACGGATTGCCTCACGCACTGGCTGTGCGGAGGCTGACTAACGTCGAAGGAGGTGGACCGCCAGCATCTGCGCGAGCGACTCAGCGTACAGACGACCGGACAAGCTGCCCGATTCCAGTTCTTCCTCTTTGTCTTCTGACGAAGGGAAACTGCCCCTCAGCTCAGTGCCGGGCGGATCTGCTCTTCGAGCAATGCGATCGTTCGCCGATATTCTGCGACGGTCTCATAACCTTGCGTATGCACGAGGTGCGTCACCCCGACCGCTTGAAACTGCCGCGCGTACTCTTTGGCGCGGGGCAGATCACCCAGTGGCAGCGTCTTCATGGCAATCACCTCAAGCGGTGGTCGGCCC
>Ga0187894_10002568_pt1 | contig 21520 bp, 19 predicted proteins | sample GBC1701081metaG_FD_136650 | JGI IMG/M metagenome (GOLD analysis project Ga0187894, IMG submission 136650) | White microbial mat communities from a lava cave in the Kipuka Kanohina Cave System on the Island of Hawaii, USA - GBC170108-1 metaG ...
AAATTCGCCCGAGCCTTCGAGCAGGTCGAGCACGCGCACGCTCGTAGCCGCGACCACCGGTGGGATACTGTTGGAGAAGAGGTATGGGCGCGAACGCTGGCGCAGCCAGCCGACGATCTCGCGTCGCCCCGAAGTGAAACCGCCGGTGGCACCGCCGAGCGCTTTTCCCAGGGTGCTCGTGACCATGTCGACGCGATTGGCCACGCCGCAGTGCTCCGGAGTGCCGCGACCGGTCGGGCCCATGAACCCGGTGGCGTGCGAATCGTCCACCATCACCAGCGCATCGTACCGCTCGGCGAGCTCGCAGATCTCGCGCAGCTTCGCGATCGTGCCGTCCATCGAGAACACGCCGTCGGTGGCGATCAGGCGCGTGCGCGCATCGGCCGAATCCTTCAGGCACTGCTCGAGCTCGCGCATGTCGCTGTTGGCGTAGCGCAGGCGCCGCGCCTTGCACAGGCGCACGCCGTCGATGATGCTCGCGTGGTTGAGCGCGTCGCTGATGACGGCGTCCTGCTCGTCGAGCAGCGTTTCGAACAGGCCGCCGTTGGCGTCGAAACACGAAGAATAGAGAATCGTCTCCTCGGTGCCGAGATAGCGCGACAGGCGCTGCTCGAGCTCCTTGTGAATGTTCTGCGTGCCGCAGATGAAGCGCACCGAGGCCATGCCGTACCCGTAGCGATCGATGCCGCGGTGCGCGGCCTCGCGCAGCGCCGGATGATTGGCGAGCCCCAGGTAGTTGTTGGCGCAGAGGTTGACGACGGATGAGCCGTCGGCGACGCGCACGTTGGCCTGCTGCGGCGTCGCGAGCACGCGCTCGACCTTGAACAGACCCTGCTCGCGCAGCTTCTCGGTATCGGTGGCGAGACGCTCCAGGAACGCTTTCTTCAATGGCGGACTCCTCGATCGCGGTGCTGCGCCGGCCCACGGCGGCGACGGAATGCGGCGGCGCGCATTATATTGGATCAGGCAGGCAGGACGAGGCGGCATGCGGGACGACGACCGGGACGACGAGGGCAGTGCACAGGCGTGCGGGCGGCTGCGGGTCGACCGCTGGCTGTGGTGCGCGCGCTTCTACAAGAGCCGCTCGCTCGCCAGCACTGCCGTCGCCGGCGGCAAGGTGCACGTGAACGGCGAGCGCGCAAAACCCTCGCGCGCCGTTGCCGTCGGCGACGCGTTGTCGATCACGCGCGGCCACGAAACGCTCGACCTCGTCGTCAGGGCGTTGCCGGATCGGCGTGGACCGGCCGCCGAAGCGCAGCGCGCGTTCGAAGAAACGCCGGACAGCGCGCGGCGGCGTGCGCGCCTGCGCGAGCAGCACGCGCTCGCTGCGGCGTCTGCGCCGCGACCCGCGTCGCGCCCGGACAAGCGGCAACGCAGGCTCCTGCACCGTCTGCATCGCGGCCAATCCTAGACAAACCAGGATAGGCGTTGCGACTTTCCCGGTCGTGGGACATTGCCCGTCCGCCGCGTCCCGCTTGCGGGACAGTTTTCGGAGCGCCGGGAATATGCAGATCGGACATCTCCTGAAAGTTATTTTATAGAACAGCATGTTACGCGTGTCGGCGGTGTCTGGCACGGCGCGTGCTTTGTCTTGGTCGTCCGAAGCTGATTCGACCGATTCGAGCAAACGCCAACAGAGGTTCGCACCATGACGTACTCACGACAGAATTCCCTGGGTCGCGGTGGCCTGAAACTGGCGACCCTGCTGGCCCTGGCCACCGCCTCTTTTTCTTCTTCCTCGTTCGCCGCGATCCCGCCGGCGCCCTCGGCCGCCGAGTGCCCGCTCATCGGCACGATGACCGTGATCGCGCCGCGGCTGCCGCAGCGCGCCGTCGTCGTCGCCGACCTGGGCACGATGACCGTCAGCGCCACGCGCGAAGTCGTGATTGCGAACAACCCGGCTCGCGCCACGCCGCGCGCGTTCTGATGGACAAGGTGCGCACTGACATCGACCAACGCCGGCGGCGTCGCTGGCTGGTGATGGCCGGCGCCGGTGCGCTGGTCGTTGCAGGCGGCATCTCGCTCGCCATGCTCGATCCGATCGCGCCCGAGGTGGATGCACGCACGGTGTTCGTCGACGGCGTGGTGCGCGGGGATCTTCAGCGGCGCGTGCGCGGCCCGGGCGTGCTCGTGCCCCGCGAACAGCGCTGGATCGCCGCCGACGTCGAAGGACGCGTCGAGCGCGTGGCGGTTCGCCCGGGTACGGCGGTGAAGGCCGACACCGTGCTGGTCGAGCTCTCCAATCCCGAAACGCGACAGCTCGCCGACGAAGCCAGCTGGGCGCTCGACGCCGGGCGCGCCGAGCAGGCCTCGCTGCGTGTGCGCCTCGAGAGCGACGTGCTCGATCAGCGGGCACGCATCGCCGAAGCGCGCGCCGAAGCGGAGGCCGCGCGACTGCAGGCTGAGGCAGAAGGGCGCCTGTCCGGCCAGAAGATCATTTCCGACCTGCAGCTCGCGCGTTCGCGCCTGACGGCCGAACAGCTCGCCGTGCGCCTGCAGATCGAGGAAGAACGCCTGATCAAGCTGAAAGCCTCGATCGACGCCCAGCTGCGCGCGCAGCAGGCGCGCACCGAACAGCTGCGCCGCGCGTTCGAGCATCGCAAGGGCCAGCTCGAAGCGCTGCAGGTGCGCGCTGGACTCGACGGCGTTCTGCAGGCGCTCGCGGTCGACACGGGCCAGCAGCTCGCGCTCGGCGCGAACATCGCGCGCGTCGCGCGCCCCGGGTCGCTGATGGCGGAACTGCGCATCGCGGAGATCGAGGCCAAGGACCTGGAGATCGGGCTCGCGGCGAGCATCGACACCCGCAACGGCATCGTCGCGGGTCGGGTCGCGCGCGTCGAGCCCGCGGTGCAGAACGGCACTGTGAAGGTAGAAGTGACGCTCACCGGGCCGATGCCCGCCGGCGCGCGTGCGGATCTGTCGGTCGACGGCGTCATCGAGATCGAGCGCCTGAACGGCGTCCTGCACGTCGCGCGGCCGGTCAACGTTCAGCCGGAAAGCGTCGCCACGCTGTTCAAGGTGGCGGGTTCGGGCGACGCGACGCGCGTACCCGTGCGCTTCGGCAAGGCTTCCGTGGACCGCATCGTCATCGCCGAGGGACTGACGGAAGGCGATCGCGTGATCGTCTCCGACGTCGGGCGCTACGAGCGCCACGACCGGCTGACGCTGGACTGACCGGCATGCGCACGCACGAGATCGCGAACCATGCTGGCTGAGCTGTCCACGTGTTTGTCCGGTCTGTGCGGCGCCGTGCCGTGCGAGATCTGGCTGTGGGCCGCGCTCGCGCTTTTCGTCTGCGAAACCTGCGAGCACGCGTGAGATCCGCAGTTCTTCGACCTGCTGGCTGACTCGAATTCCGACTTCTGAATTTTCGACCCTGGGAGGACAGGCAGTGAACGACCATCTGATCCGGCTCCAGAACGTCACGAAGGTGTTCCACACCGACGAAGTGGAAACGCACGCGCTCTCCGGCATCGAGCTGGAGATCCGCGGCGGCGAGTTCGTCGCGATCTCCGGGCCGTCCGGCTGCGGCAAGTCGACGCTGCTGTCCATCCTCGGCCTGCTCGACACGCCGAGCGGCGGCGACTACTCGCTCGGCGGCGCCTCGGTCGCGGGCCTCGGCGCCGAGGAGCGCGCGCAGGTGCGCAACCGCGAGATCGGTTTCATCTTCCAGGCCTTCAATCTCATCGGCGACCTCACGGTCTTCGAGAACACCGAGCTGCCGCTCACGTATCGCAGCGGCATGTCGCGCCAGCAGCGGCGCGAAGCCACGATGCAGGCACTCGAGCGCGTGGGCATGGCGCATCGCCTCAATCACTATCCCTCGCAGCTTTCCGGCGGCCAGCAGCAGCGCGTCGCTGTGGCGCGTGCGCTGGTCGGCAAACCGCGCATCCTGCTGGCGGACGAGCCCACCGGCAATCTCGATTCGCGCAACGGCGACTCCGTGATGGAGCTGCTCGGCGAGCTTCACGGCAAGGGCAGCACCATCTGCATGGTCACGCACGATCCACGCTACGTCGGCCGCGCACAGCGCAGCGTGTCGCTGTTCGACGGGCGAGTCGTCGACGAGCAGGCCCTGCCGCGCCGGCAGGCCGCGAACTGATCGGGAGCAGACCTCATGAGCTTTGCAGCCGACCTGCGCATCGCGACACGTTCGCTCGCGCGCACCCCGGGCTTCACGGCCCTGTCCACCTCAGTTCTGGCTATCGGCCTGGCCGTGGTGGTCATCATGTTCGCCATCGTGTGGGAAGTGTCGTACGAGCCACCGCCGCTGCCCGACGTCGACTCGATCGTCGGCATCAAGACCATCGACCGCAACCAGAACGACATCGACAACGACGTCACCGGCCACGACTTCGCCGACTGGGAGCGCATGCAGACCGTGTTCACCGGCATCGCCGGCAACTACGACGGCACGGTCACGATGAGCGGCATCGGACCGGCTGAGCGCTACAGCGGCGGCTTCGTCACCGGCAAGTACTTCCAGATCATCGGCATTCCGCCAATCACGGGCCGCGGCATCGAGCCGCGCGACGCGCTGGCCGGTGCTGCACCAGTGGTCGTGCTCGGCTACGACCTGTGGCGCACGCGCTTCGATTCCGATCAGAAGGTGATCGGCCGCGCGCTCAAGGTCAACGGCGAGCTCGCGACGATCGTCGGCGTGATGGCGAAGGACTACGGTTACCCGCCCGGGGTCCAGCTCTGGGTGCCGGTGCGCGAACCGTACGACACGGGCACACGGGGCGAGAACCTCAGCTTCAACGTGGTCGCGCGGCTCAAGCCCGGCGTCACCATCGACCAGGCGGCCGCGCACATGGCGGTCATCGGTTCGCGCCTCGGGCAGCAATATCCGGAAACGAACGCCGGCATCGAGCCGGACGTCATGCCGATCGCGCTCAACACCAGCGGGCGCGAGAATGCGCGCATGTTCCAGGTGCTGCTGGGCAGCGTGTTCCTGGTGCTGATCGTCGCCTGCGTCAACGTCTCGGGCCTGATGCTCGTGCGCGCCACCAGCCGCACGCAGGAAGCCGGCATCCGGCGGGCGATCGGCGCGGGGCGCTGGCGCCTGATGTCGCAGATGCTCACCGAATCGTTCGTCATCGGCGCGCTCGCCGGTCTGTTCGGACTGACGCTCGCCGCCATCGGCCTGGAAGCAATGTCGCTCATCCTGCCCTCGAAGCTGGAATTTCTGCCGCTGTGGTGGGATTTCAGTATCGACGGCAAGATCGCGGCCTTCTGCATCGTGCTCGCGATCCTGAGCACCGTCGCGGCCGGTCTCTATCCGGCATTGCGCGTATCGGGCCTGGACGTGAACGCGATCTTGCGCGAGGGGGCCCGCGACACGGGCCTGTCCACCGGCCGCATCGTGCGCTGGCTGGTCGTCGTGGAGATCGCGCTGTCGTGCGCGTTGCTCACGACCACGGGCCTGATGGTTCGCACGGCGTCGTTCGCCGTCGAAGGCGACCTCGGTACTGACGTCGAACCGTTCATGGTGGGTCGCGTCGGCCTCGTGGCCTGGCCCGAGGATCGGCAGCTGCGCTTCATCGAGCAACTGTTGCCGGCTGCGCAGTCGGTGCCCGGGACGACCGGAGCTACGGTGCTCACGGCACCGCCGGGGTGGGGCGCCGGCCGCGAGACTTTCGCCGTGCCCGGCCGCAGCTATGCCTCGGCGGCGGACATTCCGCAGGCCTGGTCAGTTTCGACCTCGCCCGGTTTCTTCGCCACGTTCCGCGTCAGCATGCTGAAGGGACGGGACTTCACGATGCTCGATCGCACGGGCAGCGAACCGGTGGTCGTGGTGAACGAGAGCTTCGTGGAGCAGTTCCTGCCCGGCGTGGACCCGGTGGGGCAGCGTATCCGCACGCGTCCGAACAACCCGGACTCGCAGTGGGCGACCATAGTCGGGGTCTCGGCGAACGTGCTGCACGACGACGAGCCGTTCCAGGTCGGACGTCCGCAGCCGACGATCTACACGCCGCTGCTGCAGCGGCCGGAGCGTTTCTTCAGCATCGTGCTGCGAACGGACGCCGATCCGCACGCCCTGATCGATTCGATTCGCCAGATGGTGACCCGCATCGATGCTGACCTGCCCGTGTATTTCCTCGACACCATTCCGGAGTCGCGTGCCAAAGGCTCCGGCGGGCTGCAGATCCTGGGCGGGCTGTTTGCAGGGTTCGGCCTCGCCACCGTCGTCCTGACCGCGGCGGGCATCTATGGCGTGCTGGCGTATTCGGTGGCACAGAGCGCGAGAGAGATCGCCATCCGCCGTGCGCTCGGTGCGCCGGACCAGGGCATCATCCGCGCAGTCGCGCGTCGCTCCGGCTGGCAGCTGGCCGCGGGTTTCGTGCTCGGATTGGCGCTGGCACCGCTGATGGCACAGCTCTTCGGAGCTGCGATGGGCAGTGAGGGCGCGAACACACACGATCCGCGCATCTACACCGTGGTGTTTACGGTGCTCACGCTGGCGATCGTCGCGGCAACGGCGCTGCCCCTGCGCCGTGCCCTGCAGTTGCAACCCAGCGCAGCTCTGCGCCACGCGTAGACACGCAGAAAAAGCATAGTGGTGAGGCCGGCGCTGCGCTGCAGGCCGGCCTCCCACCAGCCACTCCGCCGACGTCCGTCCGGCGCCGGCGAAGCCGCATCCTGCGCAACGCTGCTAAACTGCGGCGCCATTGCAGCCGGCCCATCGGGATCCCCGCGCCTTCATGCGACCGCGTCTCCTCGTTGCCGACGACCAGCCTGACGTACTGACGGCCCTGCGCCTGTTTCTCGGCAGCGAAGGCATCGACGTCGTCTGCGCGAGCTCGCCGGCCGGCGCACTGGCCGCCGCCGCGACCGAACGCTTCGACGCCGCGCTCATCGATCTCAACTACGCACGCGACACGACTTCCGGTTCCGAAGGCCTCGACCTGCTCGCGCGCCTCAGGCAGCACGACAGCAACCTGCCGGTCATCGTCATGACCGCCTGGGCCACCGTCGGCCTCGCGGTGGAGGCCATGCGCGGGGGTGCTCGCGATTTCGTGGAAAAGCCCTGGGACAATCGCCGCCTGCTCTCGATCGTGCGCAACCAGCTCGAGCTCGGCACGGCATTGCGGCGCGGACGGCAGCTCGAAGCCGAGAACGCGCTGCTGCGCGGGCCCGACGATCCGCTCGTGGTCGCCGAATCGCCCGCCATGCAGGACGTGCTCGCGATGGCGCAGCGCGTGGCCGGCGCCGATGCGCCCGTGTTGATCACGGGCGAGAACGGCACGGGCAAGAGCCTGCTCGCGCGCCTGCTGCATCGTTCCTCGCGCCGGCGCGAGCGTTCCTTCATCGAAGTGAACATCGGCGCGCTGCCGGAAAGCGTGTTCGAGAGCGAGATCTTCGGCCACGTGCGCGGGGCGTTCACCGATGCCAGGCAGGAACGTACCGGACGCTTCGAGCTCGCCGACGGCGGCACGCTGTTCCTCGACGAGATCGGCAACCTGCCTCCCGCTCAGCAATCGAAGCTGCTGCGTGTTCTCGAGAGCGGGGAGTTCGAGCCCGTGGGAGCCTCGCGCACGCGTAAGGTGGATGTGCGCCTGATCGCGGCCACCAACGCCGACCTCGGCAAGCAGGTGGCCGAGGGTCGTTTCCGGCAGGACCTGCTGTTTCGCATCAACACCGTGGAGATCCGCCTGCCGCCGCTTCGCGAGCGCGGCGCCGACATCGTGCCGCTCGCCATGGCAGCGCTCAACGGTGCCGCCGGCCGCTACGGTCGCAAGGTGAGTGGCTTCGATGCCGGCGCGCTGCGCTCGCTCACGCAATATCCGTGGCCCGGGAACGTGCGCGAGCTGCGCAACGTCGTCGAGCGCGCCTCGCTCCTTGCAGCAGGCGAGCTGATCGGCAGCGCGGATCTGCGCCTGCAGACCACGGAAGCGCCGGCCCCGACGCTCGAAAACATGAGCCTGGAAGACGCCGAGCGCGCGCTGATCCGCGCCGCGCTGCGCCGGCACGAAGGCAGCGCCGCCGCGGCGGCCCAGGCACTGGGGCTGTCGCGCAGCGCCATGTACCGGCGCATGGAGAAGCTTGGCATCCGCACTGAAATCTGACCCGCGCCTGCGAAGTCCGCGACCGTTCGAGCAGCGGGTGCGCGCGATCGCCGCCGTGCTGGCGCTGCTTGCCGTCGGCTTCGGCACCACCCTTATCTGGTGGGCCTCGATCGCCGTGATCCTCAAGGTCTGCCTCACGATCGTGCTGCTGCTGATCGCCGCGAGCGCGATCTCGCTGCTGCACGAAGCGGTCACGCAACCCATGCGGGGACTTGCGAACGTGGTGGAGTCGTACCGCGCCGGCGACTATACGGTGCGCGGCAGGCGTGCCACCTCGGGCGACGCGCTCGGTGACCTGGTCAACGAAATCAACTCGCTCGGCACGACGCTGCACGATCAGCGCCTGCGCACACTCGAGGCCACGGCGCTGCTCGACAAGCTCGTGAACGGCATAGACGTCGCCGTGCTCGCTTTCGATGCCGCGCATCGCGCGCGCTTGTTGAATCCGGCAGCCACGCGCCTGCTCGACGTTCCGGCAGCGCAGGCGCTCGGACGCACGGCCGAGGAGCTGGCGCTCGAAGACCTGCTGCAGGATTCGTCGGCGCCGCGGCTGGTGGGCTCGATCGCCGGCCGTTCAGGTCGCTGGCAGGTCACGCATGGCACGTTCCGCGAAGGCGGCGTCGCGCAGCACCTGCTGATCGTCGCCGACGTCCGGCAGGCGTTGCGCGAGGAGGAGCGTGCAGCATGGCAGCGGCTGATCCGGGTGATCGGCCACGAGGTCAACAACTCGCTCACGCCGATCCGTTCGCTCGCGCAGACGCTCGAGAGCCTGCTGCGCGAAACGCTCGGCGACGATCCCGTCCGCGCCGACGCGCTCGACGCGCTGCGTGTCATCTCGGGGCGCACCGAATCGCTCGGCCGCTTTCTCGCACAGTACAGCCGGCTGGCGCGCGTGCCCGCGCCGCGACCGCGCTGGATCCGCGTGGCGCCGCTCCTGGCGCGCGTGACCGCGCTCGATGCGCAACAGCCGGTGGAGTGGCAGACGGAGGCAGGACTGGAAGCGTGCGTGGACGAGGATCAGCTCGAGCAGGTGCTGATCAACCTGGTCAAGAACGCGATCGAGGCGCAGGAAGGGCGGCGCGAAGGCGTCGCGATCAGCGCGCAGACCCGCGGCGCGGCGCTGGTGATGGAAGTCAGCGACGGCGGCCCGGGCATTTCCAGTACCGACAACCTCTTCGTGCCGTTCTTCACCACCAAGCCGGGCGGGAGCGGCGTGGGCCTCGCGCTCTCGCGCCAGATAGCCGAAGCACACGGCGGTACGCTCGCGCTGGAGAATCGCAGCGATGCGCGCGGTGCGGTGGCAACCCTGGTGATTCCGGGCGCCGCCCGGATCCTGACGGCGGTGACACCGTGAGTTTCGGCCACGCCGGCGAGGGCGTCGTCGCCGATCGCGGCACGCGCCTGCTCGTCGTCCTGACTGCCTTCTTCGTCGCCAATGCGCTGCTCGCCGAGTTCGTCGGCGTCAAGATCTTCGCGCTCGAGCCCACGCTGGGCCTGGCGTCGTTCGACTGGAACCTGTTCGGGCGCAGCGGCTCGCTGAGTTTCACCGCGGGCGTGCTGCTGTGGCCCGTGGTGTTCGTGATGACCGACGTCATCAACGAATACTTCGGGCGGCGCGGCGTGCGTTTCATTTCCTGGCTCGCCGTCGGGCTGATCGCCTACGGCTTCCTCGCCGCGTACGTCGCAATCGACCTGGTGCCGGCGGAATGGTGGCGCAAGGCGGGCGAGCCGCAAGGCGTGCCGGACATGCAGGCTGCGTTCGCGACCGTCTACGGCCAGGGCCTGTGGACCATCGCCGGCTCCATCGTCGCGTTCCTGATCGGCCAGCTCATCGACGTGTTCGTATTTCACCGCATCCGCCGGCTCACCGGCGAGCGCTGGGTCTGGTTGCGTGCGACCGGTTCGACCGCGATCTCGCAGCTCATCGACAGTTTCATCGTGCTCTATATCGCCTTCGTGCTCGGTCCGCAGCACTGGCCGATGAGCCTGTTCCTCGCCGTCGCGACCGTGAACTACTGCTACAAGCTCACCCTGGCGGTGCTGATGATCCCGGTGATCTACGCCATGCGCGGGGCGATCGAGCGATACCTGGGACGCGACCTCGCGGCGTCGATGCGCACCGCGGCGAGTCAGTAGAGCAGGGCGCCCATTCGGCGCCGGTACTGACCTACGCGCTCGTCGTCGTCGCCGAGCAGCGCGAAAGCCTGCCGCAGTGCGCGTTGCGCCAGCCCGTCTTCGAAACGCCGATCGCGCTTGAGCAGCGTGAGCAGCAGGTCGAGGCCGCGCGCGGCGTCGCCGCGCAGGAGCTCGTGCGCGGCCAGGCGGTAGAGGTCGCGAAGCGGTGCGTCGGCGCTCCCTGCGCTCGCGGCGAGGCGTGCTGCTTCCTCAGGCGCGGGGGCATCGCGAGTCAACTGGATGCGCGCGCGGACGCTCTCCGCCCTGCGATTGCCTGTTTCGGCGGGAGGCAGGCGCGCCAGGGTTTCCTCCGCTTGCGCGAGTTCCTCCTTGCGTGCCCAGGCCTCGGCCAGATCGACGAGCGCTGCCGCGTTCGTCGGCTCCTGTGCGAGCGTCGCCGTGAGCGCAGCGACGGCTTCGTCCAGGCGACCTGAGTCGATCAGGTTGCGGGCCGGTTCGCGCGGCGGTTCGCCCGTGCGCGGCGGTTCGCTCGTGCGCGGCGGTTCGCCTGTCCGCGGGGTCACGTAGCGATCGAAGAGCGCGCGCAGTCGCGCGAGCGGCTGCACACCGACGAAGCCGTCGACCATGCGGCCGTCGCGGACGATGCGAACGTCCGGAATGCTGCGGATGCCGAACTGGCTCGCAATCGCCGGCTCCTCGTCGGTGTTCACGCGCGCCACCGCGAGTCCGCCGCCGTAGTGCGCGACCAGCTGTTCGAGGATCGGCGCGAGAGCGTGACACGGGCCGCACCATGGCGCCCAGAAGTCGACGGCGACGGTTGCTGTCCGGGAGCGCTCCAGCACGTCTGTGACGAATGTCGCCGCAGTGGTGTCGAAAACGTTCGGATTCGTAGCACTGCTCTCGGCCATGCAGCGAGTATACCGGCCGCTCGTTCGCTGCCGATCCGTCTCGGGGCGCATAGTGGCGACACCGTGCCGCGACCCGTGACGCCAGCGCTCGCCGTAGACGTGGTCATCGAGATGATCGATCGACCGGGGCGGCCGATCGTGCTCATCGAACGCAGGCACGAACCGCTTGGCTGGGCACTGCCGGGCGGGTTCGTCGACGTCGGCGAAACCCTCGAGAACGCTGCGGTTCGCGAGGCGCGCGAAGAAACGGGCCTCGAAGTCCGGCTCGGGCAGCTGCTCGGTTGCTACTCCGACCCGGCGCGCGATCCGCGCGGCCATACGGTAAGCGTGGTGTACGTGGGGGAGGCGACCGGCACTCCCCACGCGGCCGACGATGCGCGTGCCGTGAGCATCGTCGATCCCGCCAGTCCGCCGCCGCTGGCCTTCGATCACGCCCGCATTCTCGAAGACTACCGGCGCCTGTTGGCGCGCGCGGGCCGTTAGCGATAGGCGCCGTTCGCGATCAGGGCCGTTTGCGATAGGGGCCACTGTCTCGCGGGACAAGACTGCTAAACTACGCGCCCGCCAACTGCCGGAAGCTTCCCGTCAATGTCCGCCCATCCCGCTGTCCCCGAGGCGGTCTTCGTGCGCACCCCGGGCGCGCCGCTCGAGTCGCCGCTCGGTCTCGCCATCAATCGACGCTATCTCGCCGACGAGGCGGAGTGCGTGCGCGACCTGCTCGCGCTGGCCAGGCTCGACGCAACGCAGACGGCGGAAGTGCGCGCGCTGGCGCTGCGCCTCGTCGAGGCGGTACGCAGCAACCGTACCCGCAAGGGCGGGCTCGACGCTTTCCTCAAGCAATACGACCTGGCGTCGCGCGAGGGCGTGATCCTGATGTGCCTCGCAGAGGCGCTGCTGCGCATCCCCGACGCCGAAACGGCCGACCGGCTGATCGCCGACAAGATCGCCGCGGGCAACTGGGCCGATCATCTCGGCAGCAGCGATTCGCTGTTCGTCAACGCTTCGACCTGGGGACTGATGCTGACGGGCCGGCTGGTCCGCCCGGAACCCGAAGAAATGCGCAACCCGGGCGCCGTGATCTCGCGGCTCGCGACCCGCCTCGGCGAGCCGGTGGTGCGCGGCGCGATGCGCCAGGCGATGCGCATCATGGGCCAGCAGTTCGTGATGGGACGGACGATCGAGGAAGCGCTCGAACGCGCTGTCGACAGCGAGAATCGCGACTATCGCCATTCCTTCGACATGCTCGGCGAGGCGGCGATGACCGATGCCGACGCGCTGCGCTACCTCGCTGCGTATTCGCACGCCATCGGACGCCTCGGCGCCCATCGCACCGGCGGAACCGAGGCATCGGCCCCTTCGATCTCGGTCAAGCTGTCGGCGCTCTTTCCCCGCTACGAATTCACGCATCGCGAGCGCGTGCTGGCGGAGCTCACGCCGCGGTTGGTGCAACTCGTCGCCGAAGCGCGCACGGCACGTGTCGCGCTCACGGTGGACGCCGAGGAGGCCGAGCGGCTCGAGATATCGCTCGAGCTGGTCGATCGTGTGCTGCAAGCCTCCGCGAGTGCCGGCTGGAGCGGGTTCGGTCTGGCCGTGCAGGCCTATCAGAAGCGTGCGCCGGACGTGCTGCGTTGGCTGATCGGGCGGGCGCGTGAGAGCGGCCGCAGGCTGAACGTGCGCCTGGTCAAGGGCGCCTACTGGGACAGCGAGATCAAGCGCGCACAGGAGCGGGGCCTTCAGGGATATCCGGTGTTCACGCGCAAAGCGAACACCGACGTGTCCTATCTCGCCTGCGCGCGCCTGTTGCTCGATGCCGGCGACGAAATCTATCCGCAGTTCGCCACGCACAATGCGCAGACGGCAGCGAGCATCGTCGTCATGGCACGCGAGCGCGGCCGGCGGTTCGAATTCCAGCGCCTGCACGGCATGGGCGAGGAGCTCTATGCCGAGATCGTGGGCGGGGACAAGATGAATCTGCCGTGCCGGGTGTATGCGCCGGTCGGCGCGCACGAGGACCTGCTGCCCTATCTCGTGCGTCGTCTGCTGGAGAATGGCGCCAATACGTCGTTCGTCAATCGCATCATCGACGAACGCCTGCCGGCCGAGGAGATCGCCACGGATCCGGTCGCGCAGGTCGATGGCTTCGCACAGGTCTCGCATCCGCGCATTCCGTTGCCGGTGGCGATCTTCGGCGACGAGAGACGCAACTCCGCCGGGCTCAATCTGGCAGACGGCGCGGAGCTCGCGGAGCTGAGCCGCGACGCTGCCGTCGCCATCAATTCTTTCTGGCGCGCGCGACCGATCATCGACGGCCGCGAGGTGGAGGGCCCGGAGATTCCGGTGACCAATCCCGCCAACCGGCACGAAGCGGCAGGTTCGCTGGTGCACACGGACGAAGCCTCGGTCGATGCGGCAATCGCCTCGGCCAGCGCCGCGCAGCCCGAATGGAACAGTCTCGGTGCCGACGCACGTGCAGCGGCCCTCGAGCGTGCGGCCGATCTGTTCGAGAAGAATCGGGCGGAGCTGGTGGGCCTCGCGGTGCGCGAAGCGGGCAAGACCATTCCCGACAGCATCGCCGAAGTGCGCGAGGCCGTGGATTTCCTGCGCTACTACGCCGCGCGCGCCCGCAAGGAATTCGCTCAGCCGATCCGCCTGCCGGGGCCGACCGGCGAGAGCAACGAGATCCGGCTCGACGGCCGCGGAGTGTTCGGCTGCATCAGCCCGTGGAACTTCCCGCTCGCCATTTTCACGGGACAGGTTGCCGCCGCGCTGGCGGCGGGTAACGCCGTGCTCGCCAAGCCCGCGGAACAGACACCGCTGATCGCGGCGCGCGCGGTGAAACTGCTGCACGAAGGTGGCGTGACGCCGCAGGTGCTGCAGTTCGTGCCGGGCCCGGGGTCGCGCATCGGCGCACGCATGGTCGCCGATCCGCGCATCGCCGGCATCTCGTTCACCGGTTCGACCGAGACCGCGCGGCGCATCGCCAGGTCGCTCGCCGACCGGTCCGAGGGACCGCTGGCCACGCTCATTGCCGAAACCGGTGGGCAGAACGCAATGCTGGTCGACAGCTCTGCGCTGCCCGAGCAGGTCGTGGCGGATGTCGCATTGTCGGCGTTCAACAGCGCCGGCCAGCGCTGCTCGGCGCTGCGCGTGCTGTTCCTGCAGGACGAGATCGCCGACCGGGTACTGCGCCTGCTCGCCGGGTTCATGGACGAGCTGGAGATGGGCGATCCGGCGCTGCTCGCGACGGACGTCGGCCCGGTCATCGACGCCGGTGCGCAGGCTTCGCTCGAGGAACATGCCGCGGCCATTGCCCAGCGCGCGCCCTGGTCGCACCGGGTGCGTCGCCAGGGCTGGCACGAGCGCGGCACCTTCGTCGCACCGCTGGCGGTGGAGATCGACAGCATTTCGCGCCTCACGCAGGAGGTCTTCGGACCGATCCTGCACGTCGTGCGCTATTCCTCCGGCTCGCTCGACAAGGTCGTCGAGGCGATCAACGCGACCGGCTACGGTCTGACGCTCGGGATCCATACGCGCATCGATTCGCTCGCCCAGGACCTGGCGCGCCGCCTGCGCGTCGGCAACGTTTACGTGAACCGCAACATGATCGGCGCGGTGGTCGGCGTGCAGCCGTTCGGCGGGCGCGGGCTCTCGGGCACCGGCCCCAAGGCCGGCGGCCCGTATTACCTGCACCGCTTCGCGACCGAGCAGACGCTGACCATCAACACCGCAGCGGTCGGCGGCAACACCACGCTGTTGTCGCTGGCGGCCGATTCGGCCGGGACCTGAAGGCGCGACCATGGCCCTCAGCGTCTTCGACATCTTCAAGATCGGCATCGGCCCGTCGAGCTCGCACACCGTGGGCCCGATGAACGCCGCGCGGCGCTTCGTCGAGGACCTGAAGGAACGCAAGCTGCTCGAGCGCACGGCGCAGGTTTCGGTGCAGCTCTACGGCTCCCTGGCGCTCACCGGCAAGGGACACTGCACCGATCGCGCCATTCTTCTCGGCCTCGAGGGCCACCGGCCGGATACGATCGACGCGGCGCAGATCGAGCCCACGATCGAGCGCATCCGCTCGGGCAACCGCCTGCAGCTGCTGGGCACGCGCGAGATCGGTTTCGACGAAGCGCTCAATCTGCTCTATCACCGCGACCAGGTGCTGCCAGGCCATTCCAACGGGATGCGCTTCACGGCGCACGACGCCGCCGGCGAGGTGCTGGCGCGCGAGGAGTTCTACTCGATCGGCGGCGGTTTCATCGTCCGCGCAGGCGAAACCGCGCCCGCCGCCGGCGCGCCGGGTGCCGCGACCGTGCCATACCCGTTCTCGTCCGCCGCCGAGTTGCTCGAGACGGCACGCCGTCACGGACTGGAGCTCTACGAGCTGGTGACCGCCAACGAGCGCGTGTGGCGCAACGACAGCGAGATCCGCGAAGGTCTGATGCGCATCTGGAAGGTGATGCAGAGCTGTGTCGACCGTGGGTTCGAGGCGCAGGGGTTGCTTCCCGGAGTGCTCAACGTGCGCCGGCGCGCGCCCAAGCTGTATCGCATCCTCACCAGCGAGCAGGCGGCGGGCGGGCTGGACGTGATGGACTGGGTGAACGCATACGCGCTCGCCGTGAACGAAGAGAACGCCGCGGGCGGGCGCGTGGTGACTGCGCCGACCAATGGCGCGGCCGGCATCGTGCCCGCGGTCCTGCACTACTACTCACGTTTCGAGAAGGGTGCGGACGAGGAGGGCGTCGTGCGCTTCCTGCTCACGGCCGGCGCGATCGCGATGCTCTACAAGCAGAATGCATCGATCTCGGGCGCCGAGATGGGCTGCCAGGGTGAGGTGGGAGTGGCCTGTTCGATGGCCGCGGCCGGCCTGGTGGCGGCGTCGCACGGCACGAACGAGCAGATCGAGAACGCCGCCGAGATCGGCATGGAGCACAACCTCGGGCTCACCTGCGATCCGATCGCGGGCCTGGTGCAGATTCCCTGCATCGAGCGCAACGCGATGGGCGCGGTCAAGGCGATCAACGCCGCGCGGCTCGCGCTGCGCGGCGACGGCAGCCACAAGGTGACGCTCGACCAGGTAATCGCGACCATGCGCCAGACCGGGCACGACATGTCGTCGATCTACAAGGAAACCTCGCAGGGCGGTCTCGCGGTCAACGTCCCCGAGTGCTGAAGGGCGCCCGACCCCTCTATTCCTTCTTGCACGTCCCTGGGCGAAGCTGGCGCCAGTGGCGCAGGTCGCAGCGTACCGAGCGCACGGCGGCGGTGGGCAGGTCGGTTGCGAGCGCATCGCCGGTGAGCGTGCGCAGGAATTCGCTCAATCCCGGGTTGTGGCCGACGACCGCGATGTGGCGATGAGTGTCCTGCGCGCCCTGCAGCACGCTCAGCAGGGAATCGACCGGAGCGAGGTAGAGCTTCTCAACCACCTGGAGCGCCTGCGGATCGAGGCCGAGCGTGCGCACGAACTCATCGGCGGTCGCGCGGGCGCGGCGCGCGGTGCTCACCAGGATCAGGTCGGGGACCTTGCCCGCAGCCGCGAAAGTTGCGGCCGCGCTGCCCGCCTCGCGCTGACCGCGCGCGCTGAGCGGCCGGTCGATGTCCTCCTGACCGGGCCGCGCGTTGTCGGCATGCGCGTGGCGGATGAGCGTGACGATGCGCGACGTGCTCATGGTGGCGCTGCCCCCCGGCTCAGATCATCCCGGTCTGCAGCCGCGCCGCTTCGCTCATCATCGACTGGTTCCAGGGCGGATCGAACACGAGCTCGACGTCCGCGCGGCGCACGGTGGGAATGCGTTCGACCTTCTCCTTCACGTCCTGCACCAGCACTTCGCCCATGCCGCAACCCGGCGCCGTGAGCGTCATCTGGATATGGACGTCGCGCGTGTCGTCCTCGTTGTGCTTCGCCTCGGCAAGGTAGACCAGGCCGAGATCGACGATGTTGATCGGGATCTCGGGGTCGTAGCAGGTGCGCATCTGATCCCAGACGATCTTGAGCAGATCCTCGTCGGTGGCGTCGGGCGGCAGCTGCGGCGCGCGCGCCACTTCCTTGCCGATGGCGTCGGCATCCTCGCCGGCGATGCGAAACAGGTTGCCCTCGACGTACACGGTGAAACTGCCGCCGAGCGACTGCGTGATGTAGCCAGCCTGCCCGGTGCGCAGCTTCACCTCGACGCCCGCGGGGATCACCACCGCCTTCACGTCGCGCTGCACGACTACCGGTTCGTTCTCGTAGGCGCGCATCGGCTCACTCGGTGGAAACCGGCTGGCTGCTGCGCGCAAGCGCGGCGTTGAGGGTGTGCCAGCACAGGCTCGCGCACTTCACGCGCGCGGGAAACTCGCGCACTCCGGACAGGGCGGCGAGCTTGCCCAGATCGAAGGTCGGCTGGTAGTCGGGGCGCGTGAGCAGCGCATGCATGGCCTCGAACCAGCGTTGCGCCTCGGCCCGCGTACGGCCCTTGAGCGTCTCGGTCATCAGCGAAGCGGACGCGACCGAGATCGCGCAGCCCTTGCCCTCGAACCTGAGCTCGCGCATGCGTTCCCCATCGAAGGTCACGTACAGGTCGAGCCGGTCGCCGCACAGCGGGTTGACACCCTCGGCGTGCGCGTCCGCCGGCTCGAGCCGGCCGAAATTGCGCGGGCTGCGGTTGTGATCGACGATGACGTCGCGGTACAGGTCGCGCAGATCCATCAGCGGAACACCTGGCGGGCGCGTTCGACTCCCGCGGCGAGACGGTCGAGCTCGGCGCGCGTGTTGTAGAGCGCGAGCGAAGCACGCACGGTCGCCGGTACGCCGAAGAAGTCCATCACCGGCATGGCGCAGTGGTGACCGGTGCGCACGGCAATGCCGTCGGCGTCGAGAATGGTGCCGAGGTCGTGCGCATGCACGCCGTCGAGCACGAAAGACAGCAGTGCCGCCTTCGCGCGCGCGGTGCCGATGAGGCGCAAACCCGCAATCGCTGCGAGACGCGCGGTGCCGTACTCGAGCAGCTCGTGCTCGTAGGCCGCGATGCGTTCGAGGCCGACGCCGAGCAGGTAGTCGATGGCAGCGCCGAAGCCGATGACGCCGGCGATGTTGGGTGTCCCCGCCTCGAACTTGTGGGGCAGGGCGTTGTACGTGGTCTTCTCGAACGTCACCGTGAGGATCATGTCGCCGCCGCCCTGCCAGGGCGGCATCGACTCGAGCAAAGCCTCGCGCCCGTAGAGCACGCCCACGCCGGTGGGTCCGTACATCTTGTGCGAGGAGAACGCGTAGAAATCGACGTCGAGGTCGCGCACGTCGACGCTCAGGTGCGGCACCGCTTGTGCGCCGTCGAGCAACACCGGCACGGAGCGCGCACGCGCCATCGCGATCAGCTCGCGCACCGGCAGGATCGTGCCCAGGGCGTTCGAGACGTGGGCGAGGGCGACCAGGCGCGTGCGCGGCGACAGCAGGCGCTCGAATTCCGCGACCCGCAACTCGCCGCGCTCGTCGATCGGTGCAACCTTGAGCTGAGCGCCCGTCTGCTGGCAGACGAGCTGCCACGGCACGATGTTGGCGTGATGCTCCAGCCAGCTCACCAGGATCTCGTCCCCCGGCTTCAGGCGCGGGCGGGCATAGCTCTGCGCGACCAGGTTGATCGATTCCGTGGTGCCGCGCGTGAAGATCACTTCGCGTTCGCTGGCGGCATTGACGAAGGCACGCACCTTCTCACGCGCGGCTTCGTACGCCGCCGTGGCTTCCTGGCTCAGCGTGTGCACGCCGCGATGCACATTGGCGTGCGAGTGCTCGTAGTAGCGCGCCTCGGCCTGGATGACGGACTGCGGCCGCTGCGCGGACGCGCCGTTGTCGAGGTAGGCGAGGGGATGCCCGTTGACCTCGCGCGCGAGGATCGGGAAGTCGGCGCGTACGCGCTCGACGTCGTACGCGGTGCGCTCGCGCGACTGACGTGCCGGCGCGCTCACAGGAACTCCCGGATCACCGGCGCGTCGGGCAACGCCATTGCGATGCGGCGCTCGAGGTGGCGACGGACGGCGTCGAAACTCATGCGCGCGACCACGTCGTCGAGGAATGCGAACACCAGCAGGCCGCGGGCGGTTGCCGCGTCGATGCCGCGCGACAGGAGATAGAAGAGCATGTCCGGATCCAGGCGCCCGGTGGTGGCGCCGTGACTGCATTTGACGTCGTCGGTGTAGATTTCGAGCTGCGGCCGCGCATCGATCTCGCCGCCCGGCTCGAGCAGCAGGCCGCGGCTGGATTGCTGCGAATCGCTGCCCACCGCTCCCTCGCGCACGATGATGCGTCCATTGAAGACGCAGCGGCCGCCCTTGCCGGCCGCGGCGCGGTAGCGCTCCTGACTGCGGGTCTGCGGAGCGCAATGCTCGATCACGCTGTGCGCGTCGGCGTATTCGCTGCCCGGAGTCAGGGCGAGGCTGTTGGCCTCGATCGCCGCGCCACTCTCCTCGAGCCGCGCCTGCAGGCTCGCGCGCGCGAGCTCGCCGCCGAGCAGGAGGCGGTGCTGGATCAAGTGGCTGTCGCGGTGCTGCTTCACATACGTGCCGTGCAGGACCTGGGCGTGATCGGTGCTCTCGAGCAGCAGGTAGTGCTCGAGCGTTGCCGAAGCGCGCAGGTCGACCTGTGTGACGCCGTTGGCCACGCTGTTGCCGACCGCATTCCCCAGGTGTTGCTCGATGAGCTGCAGGTGCGCTCCCTGTTCCACTTCGACGATCACGCGCGGATGCGTAGCACGATCGGCCGACGCGGACACGAACTGCAGGTGCAGAGGTGCGGGCGTGGCGCCGGCGGGCACGCGAATCACGATGCCTTCGGCGAGGAATGCGTCGTTGAGCAGCGCGAGGCGGTCTTCGGCACGGTCGGAATGCGCCGCGAGGCGGTCGAGCAGCGCGTCAGGCACTGCGCGCATCAGGTCGGCGAGGAAGTCCGCACGCAGGTCGTCGATGGCGGCGGGCTCGTCGGACAGGGCCGGTGCGAAGCGACCGTCGACGAAGACGAGCCGCCGCGCTTGCGGCACGGAGAACGATGCCTTGTGGGCGGCAGCGTCGGCAGTGTCGGCAGCCTCGGCAGTGTCGGAGGGGATCGGTTCCGGTCGCGCCGGATCCGCTGCCCGCTGCGCGAGCAGCCGCACCGGTGCGTATTTCCACGCCTCGTCGTGCGAGCCAGGCAGCCCGAGCTGCATGACGCGCTCCAGCGCCTGCTTGCGCCGCCGCAGCCACGCCCCGCCGCCGGGCAGCGAGCCGGCGAGGCGCGCGTGTGCCTCCGCGTGTGTGCGCAGAAACTGCGGCACCGGAGCGACGGGGGCGGTGGCGTTCACGCCGCGCTCGCTCCGGAGCGCGCCCATTCGTAGCCGCGCTGCTCGAGTTCCAGCGCGAGCGCGCGATCGCCGCTGCGCACGATGCGCCCGCCCGCGAGCACGTGCACGCGATCGGGCACCACGTGCTCGAGCAGGCGCTGGTAATGAGTGACCAGGAGAATCGATCGATCCGCCCGCCGCAGGGTATCGATACCGCGCGCTACGACTTTGAGAGCGTCGATGTCGAGGCCCGAGTCGGTTTCGTCGAGGATGGCGAGTGCGGGTTCCAGCACCAGCATCTGCAGGACTTCGTTGCGCTTCTTTTCGCCGCCGGAGAATCCTTCGTTGACCCCGCGATTCAGGAAGCTCTCGGGCATTTCCATGAGCTTCATCTTCTCGCGTACCAGGGCGAGGAACTCGAACGCGTCCACCTCGGGCTCGCCGCGCGCACGGCGGTGCGCATTGAGCGCGGCCTTGAGGAGATAGACGTTGTTCACGCCGGGGATCTCGACGGGATACTGGAAGCCGAGAAAGACACCCGCGCGAGCTCGCTCCTCGGCCGGCATGGCGAGCAGATCCTGCCCCCGATAACGCACGGTGCCGCTCTCGAGGACGTAGTCGGTACGCCCGGCCAGCACCTGCGCGAGCGTGCTCTTGCCCGAGCCGTTCGGCCCCATGAGGGCGTGCACCTCGCCCGTGGGCACGGCGAGCGACAGGCCCTGCAGGACGCGCTTGTCCGCGACACTGACGGTGAGATTTTCGATTGCCAGGATCGGCGCGGTCATCGTCGTCAACCCACGGCTCCTTCGAGACTCACGTTGAGCAATTTCTGCGCTTCCACGGCGAACTCCATCGGCAGCTCGCGGAACACGTCGCGACAGAAGCCGTTCACGATCATGTTCACGGCGTCCTCTTCCGAGAGGCCGCGCTGCAGGCAATAGAAGAGCTGATCGTCACCGATGCGCGAAGTAGTCGCCTCGTGCTCGGCGGTCGCCGTGGCGTTCTTCACCTCGATGTACGGGAAGGTGTGCGCTGCGCACCTGTCGCCCATGAGCAGCGAGTCGCACTGCGTGAAATTCCGGGCGTTGTGCGCGCCCGGCATCATGCGCACCAGGCCGCGATAGGT
>Ga0187894_10002569_pt1 | contig 21520 bp, 19 predicted proteins | sample GBC1701081metaG_FD_136650 | JGI IMG/M metagenome (GOLD analysis project Ga0187894, IMG submission 136650) | White microbial mat communities from a lava cave in the Kipuka Kanohina Cave System on the Island of Hawaii, USA - GBC170108-1 metaG ...
GCCTCACCTGGCATCGTCCGACTCCTGACGCTTCCAAACATCAAGCGCTATCGAATCATGCCGACGGCCGATCCTCAACTCTCGCAGCGCCAGAAACAAAAGGCTCACACACTCTGAGGAGCGGACCGCAGGGCCGCGTCTCGAAGGGTGGACAACCGCCTGCGTCCGCAGCCCATCCTTCGAGACGGCTGCTACGCGGCTCCTCAGGATGCGGTCGGTGTTCGCTCTGCCGCTGTCCCGGCGCGCAATCGCAGACTGTAGAGACCGACCACCAATGCCGGCAGAGCACCGATCAGGAAGCCGGCGCGATAACTGCCGGCCAGCGCCAGCACGGCGCTGAAGGCCAGCGGCAGCAGCAGCGAACCGGCATCACCGAAGGCCAGAACGACCCCGGTCGTGCTGCCGATGCGCCCGCTGGGCGACAGGCGGGCGACCTCGGCCAGCAGCACGCCGTGCCAGCTCACCGCGGTGGCGCTGAACACCATCGTGACCGCGGCGATGGCCCAGAACGGCCATTGTCCATGGATCGCTGCCGTGCCCGCTGCGGCGCCGGACATGGCGATGGCCAGGGCCGCCAGCAGCGTGCCCGGCCGCACCAGTCGCGAGGCAACCCATCCCCAGCCGATGCGAGCCGGCACTGCGACCGCCACCGCGATCGAGAAGATAAGGCCAGCATTGGCCAGGTCGTGCTGCAGATCCTCGACGAGATAGAGCACGAAGAACCCGGTGAAGAGCGCCTGCAGTCCCACGAAGCTGAACATGGTGAAGCACAGCAGCCGCAACGCCGGTTCGCGCAGCACCAGCAGTGCGTTGCTGCGCATGTCCGCGGGCGACAGCTTCTGCGCGGGATTGCGATCGGTATCGAACCGCTCGCGCAAGGGCTGCAGCGCCACGCCCGTGCCCGCGCAGATCGCCGCGATGCACAGCAAGGTCGCTTGCCAGCCCACGCGCTCGACCAGCGCCGGCGCCAGGATACCGCCCAGCATCAGGCCGGCAGGAACGCCGGTCTGCTTCAGCGAAAAGATCAACGGCGCCAGGCGTGGCGGCGCATAGCGTCCCAGGATATGGGAGCTGGACGGCGTCGAGACTGCCTGCCCAAGCCCGCCGGCCAGCGCGCCCGGCACGAAAGCCGCCAGACTGCCGGTAGCGCAGATGCCAAGCCCGCCGCCGAGGAAAAGCATGCCCACCTGCGTGATGCGCAGCGCGCCGTAGCGCAGAATGAAACCGCCGCATCCCAGCGTCGACAGGAAGGCGGCCGCCGACGACAGGCTCAGATAGACGCCCACCAGCGCCGCGCTGATATCGAGGCTGGCCACGATCGCAGGCGCGATCAGTGGGATCACCGAGCGTCCCACCGTTGCGCATGTCTGCTGGGCCAGCATCGCGGCGAGCGCAATCCGAAGATTCGAGATGGCAGGGCTCCTGTTCGCCAGCCGGCAAGATCGGGACAGATCGCTATCACGGTTCCGCTGTCCCGAGCCTTGCAGGTTTGCAGGTCTGACCGCGAAACCGGTGTCTTGCTTGTCGGCTATTGGGTTCCGCAACGGTCTTGTCTGGCGTAGAATCGCCGGCAGCCTTTAGGAACCTGCGTGCGGCCTCAGCCGCAAAATGGAATGCGGTTCAGTCGCGCTCGACCAAGCCCGAGTGCTTGAGGATGAACGACCCATTCATCGCGCACCGCAACGACATGGTGGATCACCAGATCGCCGCCATGGGCATCGAGGACGCCCAGGTGCTGGCGGCGATGCGCAAGGTGCCGCGGCACGCGTTCGTGCCAGAGCGGCTGCTCGGCGCCGCTTACGCCGACGGACCGTTGCCGATCGGCGACGGCCAGACGATCTCACAGCCCTATGTCGTTGCCCACATGACCGAGGCGCTGCAACTACGCGGCGGCGAACACGTCCTGGAGATCGGCGCAGGCTCGGGATACGCCGCCGCCGTGCTGGCTGAGATTGCGGCCGACGTCGTCACGGTCGAGCGACTGCCGGCATTGGCAACACAGGCCCGGGCGCTGCTGGAGCACCTCGGATACCGCAATGTGCGGGTGGTCGACGGCGACGGTACCTTGGGATGGCCGCCCAACGCGCCATACGACGCCATCGTGGTGAGCGCGGGCGGTCCCTTCGTGCCGCCGACATTGCGCGGCCAGCTCAAACCCGGCGGGCGGCTGGTGATGCCGGTCGGACCGGATACCTACGGCCAGACGCTGGTCCGCGTGGTGCGCAGCGCCGATGGCGAGGACCGCGAAGAACAGCTCAGCCTGGTGAGCTTCGTGCCGCTGATCGGCGCCGAGGGATGGCAAGGTCCGCCACGACGCGAGCCCGGCGGCGCGTAAGCGACGGCAGCATCAGTCGGTGAGCGTTTTCATCACCGCCCATAGATCGTTCTTGGCCTCGAAGCCGACGCCCGGCAGGTCGGGCATGCGTACGCGGCCGTCGACCACCGGACAGTTGTCGGCAAAGCCGCCGAACGGCGCAAACACTTGCGGGTAGGATTCGTTACCGCCCAGCTGCAGGCCGACCGCGATATTGAGAGCGAACTGATGCCCGCCATGCGGCACGCAGCGGCGCGACGACCAGCCATGGGCCTTCAGCATCTCCAGCGTGCGCAGGTACTCGACCAGCCCGTAGCTCAGCGCCGGATCGAACTGCAGGATGTCGCGGTCCGGCCGCAGCCCGCCATGGCGGATCAGGTTGCGCGCGTCCTGCATCGAGAACAGGTTCTCGCCAGTAGCAATGACGCCTTCGTATTGCGTCGCCAGCGCTGCGTGCGCCAGATAGTCGAGCGGATCGAGCGGCTCTTCGTACCATTTGAGCTTGTAGGGTGCGAGCGCGCGGCCCCATTCCATGGCGGTGGGCAGATCGAAGCGGCCATTGACGTCGACCGCCAGCCGCTCGCCGTCGCCGACCAGCTTGAGGACCGTCTCGATGCGGCGCAGATCGTCGGCGAGCGCTACGCCGCCGATTTTCATCTTCACGTGCCGATAGCCAAGGTCGAGATAGTGGCGCATCTCGGCGCTCAACTGCTCGACATCCTTGCCCGGGTAGTAGTAGCCGCCGGCGGCATAGACCCAGGCCGCATCGTCGGCCACGCCGCCGTTGTAGCGGTCGGCCAGAAGCTGCCATAGCGGCTTGCGCTCGGCCTTGGCGATGGCGTCCCACACCGCCATGTCGAGCACGCCGACAGCAACGGAACGCTCGCCATGGCCGCCGGGCTTCTCGTTCTTCATCATCGCGGCCCAGCACTTGGCCGGATCGAGCAGGCCACTGTCGTCCAGCAGCGACTCGGAATCGGCCAGCTGCAGGCGCGGCATGAAGCGCTCGCCGAGCAGGCCGTGCTGAGCGTAGCGGCCGTTCGAGTTGAAGCCGAAGCCGATCACCGGCTTGCCGTCAACCATGCGGTCGGTGATGACGGCAACGACGCTCGCCGTCATCTGGCTGAAGTCGATATAGGCGTTGGCGATCTGCGAGCGGATCGGCGCGACGATGTCGCGGATGGCTGTGATGCGCATCAGAGAATGGCTCCGCGCGCGGTCCAGATCAGGGTGATGCTCGTGACCAGGATCACCGCCCATGTCGCGACCATACCGGCAACCCGGCCCGCTGATACGCCGCGGCTGCCGGTGATCCCCCAGGCATGCACGAGGCGACCCAGCAGCAGCGCCGCACCACAGAGATGGATCAGCCAGCGCGGACCGGCGAGCATATCGAGCAGCGCGATCAGGATCAGGCACATCGCCGTATATTCCGCGAAGTTGCCGAAGACGCGCGTGGCGCGCGTCAACTCCTCATGGCCGCCGTCCCCCAGGCCGACATCGAGCTTCTGTCGCAGACGCACCACGTTGATCGATAGGGCGAAGCCCAACAGGCCGATCAGGCCTGCCCAGAAAGCCGTGATCAGCGGCAGCGTTGTCGGCATCAATCGTTTTCTCCTGATAGTCTGCGGCCGATCCTAATAGCAGAAAGAACTCCGAGGATTGTCGCTGCCCCGCAACGATCCCTTGCGCGCTCACCTCGAATATCGTAAAGTGATTGCTCACGTCAAAGTTGCCGCAAAGGTGTTAAATGACATCGCCTGCCGAGGGCCTGCGACTCTTTGAGCTGATCACGAAGTGGAAGGCCTATCGCGCCGCCCTCCCCGAACCGGACATCTACTGCCAGATCAAGACCGACCTTTATCAGGTCCGCAATCCCGGTTGGAACGGCTGTCCGCCGATCACCGCATGGCCGCCAGATCTTGTCGACCCGGATGACGCGATGAATGCCGCCGTAGAACATTATTTCCTGTGCCGCTGCTGGGTTGGCACGGGAAAGTTCCCGGCCTGGCAGATGCGGGCGATGAACAACGTCTACGACCTGGGTAAGCTGATCGGTATCACGCCGGCGCACAATCCCAACAAGCCGCCATCGAAACTAACCATGCTGCAAGTCGCGGCCAAGGAACTTGGCATCCAAGACGGCGAGGCGGACCTGAAGAAGTCAGGCGGCAGCGCGCCCTGGATCGCGAAGCCGCCGAAATATTGAGACTGCGGCAGGCATCTGCTGGCGTCTATCCGATGATCCAGTCGCGCAGCAGGCCGAAGGCGCCAGCGCCGAACAGGATGGCGAGCGTCACATTGCGATAGAGACGTTCGTTGCGCGGATCGAACAGCAGGCGCCCGACCCAGGCACCGAGCAGCATCAGCGGCAGCAGCACCAGGCCGCGGGCAATCGAACTGACGCCTGCCAGGCCATACCAGAACATGATGAGGATCAGCGGAAACTGCGTCGCCATGTAGTAGGTGATGATGTTGGCACGGTGTCGTGCCGGCGGATCGTTGCCGGCCAGCAGGTACATCAGGACCGGCGGACCGCCGACGCTGGTCGTCGCCATCATCACGCCGGAGATCGCGCCGACTACCATTCCGGCGGCAACCGAACGCTGGCCGCGGTAGCGGATGCCCGTGGCCAAGATGGCAACGAACACGACGATGATTCCCGACACCGCCTTGACGATGAGTCCCTTGTCGACGCTGGCCAGCAGCCACGCCCCCAGCGGCATGGCAAGACAAGCGACGATGCTCATGGGACCGATGATGCGCCAGTCGCAATCGCGCCGCGCGGCGGGAAAGAGCTGCAGGCTGACAGCCAGCTCGATGGCCACCACCGTTGCGATCATGTCGGTCGGCCCGAACAGCACGGCGAACACCGGCGCCATCAGCATGGCCGAGCCAAAGCCGGCAAAACCGCGCATCAGGCCGGCGATGAAAACAACCACGGACGGTGTCCAGAAGCCGGTGACCTCGAACAGCGCGGCTATGTACGCCAAGGCGGAGTCAATCACGCGATGGTCCGGCGGGCAGAACGCAACGCCCGCACGATACGGGCCGGCGCTTTCGTATCATCAGCCGCGTTGTGCTAACAAGACAGTTTAACCTCCCCCGCGAGCGGGAGAGGGTTTAAGCCAGCAGTGCCATCAACGCGTCGTCGTCGGCCGACATCTGTTTGGCGTCGCCGCTGAGCGCCACGCGTCCGTGCGCCAGCACGACAGCCTCGTCAGCGATGGCGAGCGCACGGGCGGCATTCTGCTCCGCCAGCAGGACGGCGATGCCGTCGTCGGCAATGCCGCGCAGGCGGGAGAACACGGCGGCGGCAACCTGCGGTGCCAGGCCCAGCGAAGGCTCGTCGAGCAGCAAGGCGCGCGGCCGACGCGCCAGCGCACGGGCGATCGCCAGCATCTGCTGCTGGCCGCCGGACAATCGCCAGGCGCGCTCGCCCGCTTTTGCTGCCAGGTCGGGGAACAGTGCCAACATGTCGGCCACGCGTGCCGCCCGCGGACCGGCCGCACCGTCGATGGCGACCTCGATATTCTCACGCACCGTCAGGCCGGCAAAAACCCGCCGGCCTTCCGGCACATACCCCAGCCCGGCAGCGGCGCGCCGCTCGGGCGGCAGTGCAGCGAGATCGCGGCCATCGATGGCGAGGCGATCCACGACAGCCGCCTGCAGCCCGATCACCGCACGCAGCAGCGAGCTCTTGCCGGCACCATTGGCGCCCAACAGGGCCACCACGCGCCCGCCAGGCACGGTGAGCGACACATTGTCGACCGCCTGTGCGCCGCCATAGCTGACCGACAGGCCGGCGATGTCCAGCATCTCCGTCATGGCTCGGCTGCCGCGTCGTCGCGGCCGAAATAGGCCTGCCGCACGTGGGGGTCGCGCCGCACGGTCTCGATCGGGCCGTCGGCAATGATCCGACCACGCTCGAGACAGATCAGCCGATCGACGCAGGCTGCCAGGAAATCGATGTCGTGATCGACGACCAGTACGGTCGTACCGCTGCCGCGCAGGATGCGCAGCCGGCGCGCCAGCTCGATCCGCTCGGCGCGCGAGAGACCGGCACCGGGCTCGTCAAGAACGAGAATGCGGGGACGGGCCATGAATGCACGCGCCACTTCGACCAGCCGCCGCCTTCCTGCCGGCAAGGCACCACAGCGCAGCGCCGCGGAATCGGCAACGCCGACACGCAGCAGCCAGTGCCGCGCTTCAGCGCCCGCCACGTCGCGCGGCGGTCGCGGCGATCGTGCGAACGCTGCTGTCGCGACGGCGTCGAGTACCGAGGTCGCCGCAGAAAGCTCGGCGTGTTGAAAGGTGCGTGCAACGCCCAGACGCGCAATCGTGAAGGCCGGCCGGCGCCGCAGCGATTCAGTGCCCAGACGCACCTCGCCCTGTTCGGCGGGAAGGATCCCCGTAATGACGTTCAGCAGTGTTGTCTTGCCCGATCCATTGGGGCCGATCACCCCGACCGCCTCGCCCGGCGCCAGCACCATGGTCACGTCGTCCAATGCGCGCACGCCGCCAAACGCCTTGCCCACATGCTCGACGCGCAACGCCACAGACCGGCGCGCAACACCTGCCGGCGGCGCCAGCACGGCACCGGATGTCCTCTCCGGCAGGGGCCACAGCCGACGGCGCACCGTCGCCAGCAGGTCTGCCAAGCCGTCGGGCGCCACGATCACCATTGCCAACGCCAGCGCGCCGAAGGCGATGAGATGGCGGTTCTCGAGGAAGCGGAACCACTCCGGCGCGTGGGTCAGCAGGATGGCGCCCAACGCCGCACCGATCACGGCGCGCCTGCCGCCGATAACAGTCGCGATCAAGCAGCCCACCATCACGGGCATATCCGTGACATCGGGCGATACGACGCCCACGACATGCGCATGCAGTCCGCCGGCAAGCCCGGCGAGGCCGGCACCGGCAACGAACGCCGTGAAACGCAACCCCGCGACATCGATGCCGACGCTCTGGGCTGCCGGTGGATGCTCGCGCGCCAGATCCAGCGCCAGACCGGTCAACCCGGCCATGACGCGCGCCACGATCCAGGCGGCGATCGCGAACAGGCTCCAGGCCAGCAGCAACATCGGCCCGCCGCGTGTGATCGTCATGCCGGCCAATGACAGTGCCGGAACACCGGGCAGGCCGTTGGCGCCGCCCGTCAGCATCTCCCAGTTCACGGCTGCAAGATGGATAAGCTGCGCCACGGCCAACGTCGCCAGCGCGAAATAGTGTGTCTCCAACCGCAGCACGATCGCGCCGACCAGTGCGGCCACCAGCATCGCCGACAGCGCCGCCGCCGGCAGTGTCAGCGACACACCCCACGGCGCATGAAGCGATAGCAACGCTGCGACGTAGGCACCGAGGCCGAACAGCGCACCCTGCGCCAGCGACAGCGCACCGGCATGACCGAACACCAGTTGATAACCCAGGACCAGCAGTGCCTGCGTGGCAGCCAGCGTCGCCAGCCGCAGGGCATAGGAGTCGCCAACGACGGCAATCCAGGCCACGGCGGCCAACGCCGCGATCAGCAGCGGCGCGGGTCCCCGCATGAAGACGGCGAACGGCGCTGGCACGGCACTCACGCGCGCCGACCGATCGCTTCGCCGAACAGGCCTTGCGGGCGCCACAGCAGAATCGCCAGCAGCGCAAAATAGAGCAGCGCCTGCGCCCAGACCGCCGACAATGCCGCCGATACCAGAGTTTCGAACAGCGCGATCAACAGAGCGCCCAGAAGCGCGCCGGGCACGCTGCCCCAGCCGCCGACGGCGGCGGCGATGTAGGCCTTGAGCATGTAGGCCGGACCCTGGCCGGCATTGACGAAGAACTGATGACCCAGCAGCGCGCCGGCGAGACCGGCAAGGCCGCCGGCCAGCACGAAGGCGCCGACGACCAGGTGCACCGCGCGGACGCCGAGCGCGCGCGCCATGTCGCGGTCCTGCGCCACCGCGCGGAAGCGCCGGCCGATCTGCGTCTTCTCGAGTAGCGCATAGACGCCCGCAATCGCTACGCCGGCGACGACGATGAGCGCGAGTGGCTGGCGGCCCAGGGTGATACCGCCGATCGCGATCGGCGCGCCATCCCAGACTGCCGGTGCCGTGCGCGGTTCGGGGCCGAAAAAAGCCGTCGCCGATTGCTCGAAGACGGCGGCCAGCGCGATGGTGGCAACAAACATCGCTGCCGGCGGCCGGTCGCGCAGCGGCCAGAATCCCAGCGCGGCGACACCGAGTCCGACCAGTCCCGATATCAGGACGACCAGCGGCAGCAGCACGATGCCGGGCAGCCGCAAGCCGGCACCTGCCAGCATTGCCGCCAACGTCACGCCGGCAACGCCACCCAGCATGACCATATCGCCATGTGCGAAATTAACCGCGCCGGCAGCATTGAGCACCAGCACGAATCCGAGCGCCACCAGCGCGTAAGCGGCACCCAGCGCAAGCGCGTTCACGAGAAGCTGCACCGTCAGCATGCGGTGTTTATACGGCGGCCATCGATCGGTGTCGAAGCGGCACGGCGTTTTTTAGGACCGCGGGCGTGGACGCCCATAATCCAGAGAAACGACCACACAGCCGCGACGCCGGTGCGGGTTGACTCTGCGATCCATGGTGGCCCACAACCCGCGCCATGAGCGTGGTATCTCCCCTCGCCGACGGGCCGGCGACCACCGTCACCGGCCGCACCGATGAGCGCGCCATCGGACGGTGGCTTGCCGTCGTCACGGCGATGATCTTCGCCATGATCGTTCTGGGCGCGCTGACACGACTGACGGAATCGGGCCTGTCGATGGTCGAGTGGAAGCCAGTGACGGGCTGGCTGCCGCCGCTGAGCGAAGCGGCCTGGCAGGCGGAGCTCGCAAGATATGCCCAGTCCCCGCAAGGCCGCCTGGTCAACCAGGGCATCAGCGTCGCGCAGTTCAAGGAAATCTTCTGGCTTGAATACCTGCACCGGCTGTGGGGCCGTTTGATTGGCCTCGCCTTCGCCCTGCCGATGCTGTGGTTTTTCGTCAGGCGCCGCGTGCCGCGTTGGCTGACGCCTCGACTGATCGCACTGCTGCTGCTGGGCGGCCTGCAAGGTGCCGTCGGCTGGATCATGGTGGCCAGCGGGCTGCAGGACACGCCGGCCGTCAGCCACTACAAGCTGGCGCTACACCTGGTCCTGGCCGTCGGTCTCTATGCCTACATGCTCTGGCTCACCATCGGGCTGTTGCGGCGCGACGAGCCGGCGGTGCCCGGGCCCGACGATGGACGGCTCGGGCGTGCCGCCGCCGGGTTGATCGGACTGCTGTTCATCGTCCTGACGTTCGGCGCCTTTGTCGCGGGCCTGCGCGCCGGTCAGGTCCACACCACGTTCCCGACCATGTCAGGCTACTGGGTACCGCCGGATCTGTTCGACCTGTCGCCGGCGTGGCTGAATTTCGTTGCCACCCAGACCGGCACGCAATTTGCCCATCGCTGGCTGGCCAAAGCGCTAGTCGTGTTGTGCCTGGCGCTGTGGGTCTGGGCCCGCCGGATCGAGACCTCGGCGCCGGTGCGGCGCGCCACGACCATGGTGGCGATCATGGCGCTGATCCAGCTGGGGCTGGGCATCGGCACGATCCTGACCGGCGCCCAGCTTGCGCTGGCGACGATACATCAGGCTGGCGCCGTTCTTCTGTTGTCTACTCTGGTCCTGACCGCGCGGCGCGCCTGCCCGTCGATGGGCGCCCTCGCCGCGCCCTCGCGGTTGGGCTAACGTCTGATGTCCACCCCCGGGACTCCTGCATGACCGATAACAAGACGCCGATCGATCAAAAGACCGCGGCGGTCGCCGACGGCCTCTCATCGCCGGCACCGAAATCGTCCCGCATCAACACCGTCATCGCCGGGCTGATCGCAGCGGCCGCAGTCGGCGGAATCAGCTGGTGGGCGTTGCGGCCACACCACGACCTGCAGGCACAGCAGACAAGCAAGCCAGCGCCGGCGGCACCCGCGCCGGCATCGACCGACGAAGCCTCCAAGCCGACAGCAACACCGCCGGCAACGACGGATGCGCCGCGTCCCACGGAAACCGCTCAGGCCACGCCGCCATCGGAGGCACCGGCTGCCCCGCCAGCCCCGGCCCCATCTTCCGCACCGGAGCGCAAGCCGGACGTCAGCACGCCGCCCGCCACGACGGCCCCTGTCGGCGCAACACCATTGACGCCGCGCAAAGGCCCGATCACCGAAGAAGCGCTCGACCTGGTGAAGCGCCGGGCTGCCGCCGGCGAGACCGATGCCATGGAGGAGCTGGCACGGCGTTACCTCGAAGGCGCCGGCGTCAAGGTCAACGCGGCAGAAGGCGCCCAGTGGCTGCAGCGCGCGGCGGAGCGCGGCTCGGCCGGCGCGATGTACAACATCGGCGTCATGTACGAACGCGGCATCGTGCTGAACGAGGACAGGGCCAAGGCGCTGGAGTGGTACACCAAGGCGGCAGCCGCCGGTGTTCCGATGGCGATGCACAATATGGCGCTGATCTACCGCGAAGGCATCGGCGTGCCGGCGGATGAGAAACGTGCCTACGAGCTGCTGCTGACAGCGGCCCGCAACGGCATGAGCGCATCCATGTTCGCGCTCGGCACCATGTACGAGGCCGGCACGTACGGGCTCGAGCAGGACTACGTGCAAGCGGTTGTCTGGTATGCCATGGCGCTGCAATTTCAACGCGCCAACCCGGCGACGCAGAACAGCAACCTCGCACAGCGCGCCGAAGAAAAGGTGGCTGGACTGCAGCTCACCCTGCCACAGGATGCTCTTCAGCGCGCGCAGACCATGGGCGAGACCGAGTTCCGCCTGATCGTCGACACCATCAAGTCGGGCCCCAAGCCACCACCGGCAGCCGCGTTGACACCGCCGCCGAGTGCTCCCGCCCAGACGACGCCGGCGCCGGCAACAGCACCCGCCAATCCCAAGGAGCAGCTGACCGAGATCCAGAAGCTGCTGTCCGCCCTGCGCCTGTACAACGGCAAGCCCGACGGTGCGATGGGTCCCGGCACGCGCGCCGCCATCAAGACGTTCCAGCGCTCGGCCGGCATGCCCGAAACCGGCGAGCCGTCGCCGGCGCTCGTCGCGGCACTGCGCGAGAAGGTCGAGGCGGCCGCGAAAAAATAGCGACTAATCGAGGAACGCGCCGCTATAGGTCCACCAGCGTGGATTTGCTGCCTCGATGTCCAGCCGCGCTGCTTCAGCCATCAGCACGTCGTCGAAGAGCGCGAAGCAGGACGCGCCGCTGCCGCTCATGGCGGCATAGCGACATCCCGGCGTGGCGTGCAGGGTCGCAAGAATGGTGCCGATCTCGGGCATGAGGGACAGGGCGGCGTCCGTCAGGTCGTTGCCGCGGGCGGTCAGTGCCTGCGCCAGCGCCGCGACCGTCGTCGGTGTGCGCGTGATCGGCAACGGCGCAGTCGCCACCGACGCATTCGCACTGCGTGCCGCTGCGGCGCGAAAGACTGATACCGTCGGCAGTGGCGTCATCGGGTAGACCAGCACAAGGCCACAGGCTGGCAGACTGAGCGCCGGCCCAACCTGTTCGCCGATGCCCGATACCGTCGCGACGTGGCCGGCCAGACACATCGGCACGTCGGCGCCCAGGCCCGTGGCGATGTCGGCGAGATCCTTCTCCGGGAGATCGGCCCGCCACAGGGCGTTCAGCACATGCAACGCGGCCGCGGCGTCGGCCGATCCGCCACCCAGCCCGGCGGCAATCGGAACGTTCTTCGTCAACCGCAGGCGCGCCTTGGGCGCAATCCCGAGCCGGGCAGCCAGCGCGTGCGCGGCGCGCAGCACGAGATTGTCGTCCGTGGTCTCGACGGCTAGCGGATAGGCGAAGGGTCCGTCAAGGGCGAGCGACAGGTCGTCCGCGGCTTCAGCCTCGACGCGATCGCCCAGCGTGGCAAACGCAACCAGCGAGTCGAGAAGATGGTAGCCGTCAGCACGGCGACCGACGATGCGCAGGTAGAGATTCACCTTGGCAGGCGCGTTGCGCGCGATCATCGGCTACGGACCAAGGCCGTCATCCCAGGCGATGGCACTACTTCTTCTCGGCGGGCTTATCAGCAGGCGCGGCACCGGCAGGTGATTTGATGATCGTCGGCTGATCGAGCTCCTTCGTGAGCCCATCGGCGAGCTTACGATTGAGCGGATCGATCCGCTCGGCCTCGGGCTTTTGGCGCAGCGCGCGCTCCCACTGGAAGCGCGCTTCGCGTTGCCGGCCGACATGCCAATACGCATCGCCGAGATGCTCGACGATCGTCGCATCGTCAGCCTTGAGCTGAATGGCCTTTTCCAGCAGGGCCACCGCCAGATCGTAGTGCCCGAGACGATAGTAGGCCCACCCCAGCGAATCGGTGATCGCCCCGTCGTTGGGCACCAGTTCGACCGCCTCCATCAGAAGCTTGAGGCCTTCGTCGAGGTTCACACCCTGGTCGATCCAGGTGTAGCCGAGATAATTCAGAACGAAGCCGCGACTGCGCCGTTTCGGTTCGTCGACCGGCGGCACCATGGCCAGCGCACGGCGGAAATCGGCCTCGGCGCCGGGCCAGTTCTTGATACGCTCCAGCGTGATGCCACGCGCATAAAACAGGGCCCAGTGCCGATCCTCGGGTTTGCGCAAGCGTTCGACGGCGGTGTCATAAGCCTTCGCCGCCTCGGCAAAGCGCTCCTTGGCGCGCAACAGGTCGCCCAGCGCTGCCGCGGCGTCGATCCGCTCGGGCCGCTCGGTGACCATCGCCTGCAGCGCCTTCACAGCGTCCTCGACCTTGCCGGTTTCCGACAGCAGCGAAGCCGCCCGCATGCGCGCCCGCCACTGCAGCGGCGATGCCGCATCGACCGCGGTCAACTGGGCGATCGCCTTCTCGGGTTGATTCACCCCCTCGAGAAGATCGGCTGCCAGCAGATGGGCATTGTCCGAGGTCGGCGACAACTCGAGCGCCAGCCAGGCGAAGACGAGGCCGAGGTCGGCGGCATTCTCGCGCTGGGCGCTGGCAATGGCACCACCGATATCGAGAAGGATATCGGCGATCATGTCGGCTGGCGTCGGCTGTCGCGGCAGTGAATCGTTGCGGATCAGGCCGTCCATCACCACGGCGTCGGCATTGGCCTCGGCGTACTTGCGCAGCATCTCGCGCGCCTCGCCGACCTTGCCGGCGCGACGCAGCACACCGGCCAGTATCACCACCGCGCGCAGCGGTGCCTGCTCATCCGGCTTGACCACCTCGCGCAACTTGCGCTCGGCGGCATCGCGATCCCCGGCAGCCTCGTCGATCAGGGCTTCATGGATCCGGAACATGCCCAGCAGTGCTTCGTCATCCGGCTTCGCCGCCTCGAGCCGACTGCGCGCGGCCGCAAAGTCTTTCTGGCCGACCTTGAGCCACGCCTCGACGATCGGGCGCATGATACCGGTCGACGCTTCGTCGCCCAGATTGGCCGCGTAGGATTCCGCTGCCTTGAAGTCGCCCTTGCGGATCGCCATCACGGTCAGGGTCAGGTTGGGCAGTCCTTCGCTCGAGGCCGGTTGTCCCTCATTCTCGCTGGTGGGCAGGACCTTGGGCGCCAGTTCGGCCGCGGCCGGAATCTTGCCGGCCAGCAGGCGCAAGCGGAACGCGAGCAACTGAACGTAGGGATCATCGGGCGCCCGGCGAAAGGCCTGCTCGACCTGGGCCAGGGCACCGTCATAGTCCTTGCCCAGTTCGGCAACGCGTGCCGACAGATAGAGGCCATCGACACTGCGGGCCATGCGGCTCCGTGGCGGTGAATCGCCGCCACGCCCAGGCCCCGTCTGGGCAAGTACCGGCTGTTCCCGGCGCACCAGGTCGACACCGATCACCGCCGCCGCCCCCAGGGAGAGCGCAACGAAGGAAGCGACGACCAACAAACGTCCCGCCTTGGCATTCATGCGCACTGCTCCGCGCCCATCTCTGTCGGAAACCCGCCGGCTTTCTGCAAGGGAAATGGGGCGGGACTGTGCTCTGGCCCCTCGCATAGCAGGGGCAGCCCATCACGTCCACGTGGGAGCGCGGCGCTTAGCCTTGGCCGCAGTCGACGGATCGGCCGGCGCCGCCGGGGCAATCCCTACATGCCGGAGTAGTTCGGCCCGCCGCCGCCCTCTGGAACCGTCCAGTTGATGTTCTGCGACGGGTCCTTGATGTCGCATGTCTTGCAGTGCACGCAATTCTGGGCGTTGATCTGGAAGCGCTTCTGGCCGTTGTCGCCGTCGACCACCTCGTAGACGCCGGCCGGGCAGTAGCGCTGCGCCGGTTCGGCCCACTTGGGCAGGTTCACGCCGATAGGAATCGAGGGGTCCTTGAGCTTCAGGTGGACCGGCTGATCCTCTTCATGATTGGTTGCTGACAGAAACACTGACGACAGCTTGTCGAAACTCACCACGCCATCCGGCTTGGGATAGGCGATCGGCTTGCACTCGCTGGCCGGCTTCAGGGTCTCGAAGTCGGCCTTGTGGTGCCGCAAGGTCCACGGCAGGCGCAGCCCCAGATCATGCATCCACATGTCAAAACCACCATAGGCGGTGCCGATCAAGCTCCCCCAGCGCAGCGCCGGCTTGACGTTGCGCACCTTGTCGAGGTCCTTCCACAGCCATGACTGGCGCAGGGCCTGCGGATAGGCCGTCAGTTCGTCGTGGCCCTGGCTGCCGCTCTTGAGCGCCTCGAAGGCCGCCTCGGCCGCCAGCATGCCGCTTTTCATCGCGTTGTGGCTGCCCTTGATGCGCGGCACGTTGACGAAGCCGCCCGAGCAGCCGATCAGCACGCCGCCCGGGAAGGTGAGCTTGGGGATCGACTGGATGCCGCCTTCGTTGATGGCGCGCGAGCCGTAAGCAATGCGCTTGCCGCCCTCCAGATACGCGCGCACATCCGGGTGGGTCTTGAAGCGCTGGAATTCGTCGAACGGCGAGACGTACGGATTCTCGTAGTTGAGATGCACCACGAAGCCGATCGAGACCAGGTTCTCGTCGTAGTGATACATGAACGAGCCACCCTGCGAGCCCGACTCGGTCAGCGGCCAGCCCTGGGTGTGCACGACCAGTCCCGGCTTGTGCTTGTCCTTGGGGACTTCCCACAGTTCCTTCAGCCCGATGCCGAACTTCTGCGGATCGACGCCCTCGCGCAGCTTGAACTTCTCGAACAGCATCTTGGCCAGCGAGCCGCGCACACCCTCGGCGATGAACGTGTACTTGGCGTGCAGTTCCATCCCCGGCGTGTAGCCGTCCTTGTGATGGCCATCCTTGGCGATGCCCATGTCGCCGGTGGCGATGCCCTTGACGCTGCCGTCGTCGTTGTAGAGCACCTCGGCCGCCGCGAAGCCGGGATAGATCTCCACACCCAGCGCCTCGGCCTGCTGACCCAGCCAGCGGCAGACATTGCCCAGGCTGACGATGTAGTTGCCGTGATTGTTCATCAGCGGCGGCATGGTGAAGTTGGGAAACCGGATCGACGACGGCTGCGTCAGCCACAGGAAACGGTCGTCCGTCACCTGGGTGGCGATCGGCGCGTCCTTCTCCTTCCAGTCGGGGATCAGCTCGTTGAGCCCGATCGGATCGATCACCGCGCCCGACAGGATATGGGCGCCGATCTCCGAGCCTTTCTCCACCAGGCAGACAGAGACCTCGTGTCCGTGCTCGGCTGCGAGCTGCTTCAGCCGGATCGCCGCCGCCAGGCCTGCCGGCCCGCCACCCACGATCACGACGTCATATTCCATCGACTCGCGCGACATCGACCCCTCACTGCACAGCGTCACCGGGTCCGCGGCCGGACGCTCCCTGTTGGCAAATGGACGATAGACGGACCGCATCGCATCGCCCATGCTTATGCTAGCAATAGCGTACCCGTTTGCGCCGCGCCACCTGCGGCAGCTGGTCGCCGCCCGCCGCATTGCGAAACGCCTGTCCGATGAATTCGTTGCCGCCTACTGCTGATGTCGCCGCCCTGTTGCGCTGGTATGCCGACGCCGGGGTCGATGAAGCGATCGAAGAGACCGCGCTGGACCGTTACGCCCTGACCGCGGCGCTGGCGACGCGGCCCGCCGCGGCCGTGGCGAAGCCAGTGCCGGGGATGCCCGCCTCGGTGCCGTCGGCGCCGCGGCCTGTAGCCACGGTTCGCGAGCCGCCGCTTGCGGCACCACCGCGTGTGCCGCTGGAATCGCCGCAACTGGTCGACGACGCCCGCGCCGCCGCCGCCGGTGCGACGTCGCTCGCTGAACTGGAAGCCGCCATTCGCGCCTTCGAAGGCTGTTCGTTGAAGCGACTGGCCAAGAACACCGTATTTGCCGACGGCGCCGTCGATGCGCCGGTGATGGTGGTGGGCGAGGCGCCGGGTGAGGACGAGGACAGGCTGGGCAAGCCGTTCGTCGGCGTCAGCGGCCGGCTCATGGATCGCATGTTCGCGGCGATCAAGCTCACCCGCGAACGCGACGTCTACATCACCAACATTCTGAACTGGCGGCCGCCGGGCAACCGCACGCCCAACCTCAGCGATGTCGCGATCTGCGTTGCCTTCGCCCGCCGCCACATCGAACTCAAGCGGCCGCGCCTGCTGGTGCTGGCCGGCGGCGTGCCAGCCAAGAGCCTGCTGGAAACCGAGACCGGCATCACGCGCCTGCGCGGCCGCTGGTTCGAGTACACGCTGCCCGACGGCACGCGCATCCCGGCGATGCCGATGTTCCACCCGGCCTATCTGCTGCGCTCACCCGGCGGCAAGCGACAGTCCTGGATCGACCTGCTGAATATCCGCGATCGGCTCGATCAGATCCTGACGTCATAGCGCGCCGCCCCGGGGCACGGCGCTATCGCGTATCGGCGCGCTCCAGCTTCGCAATGATGAGCGTGGCCGCTTCCTCGCGTTCGGCGCGCAAGGCAAGGCAGAGCGCCTCGACATCGCCCGCTTCGATGGCGGCGATCTGCTCGCGTGCGCGCTGAATACCGATACGGTCGATCGCGTATTCAGGATAGCACAGGTGCAGCATGGGGCCCGCGAGCAGCCACAGGCTCTCCAGGATGCGCAGCGCGATGGGAAGCTCGGCAGCTTCGAGAATTGCAAAGATGAAATCGCGGTTGAGTTGGAGCGAGGTGCTGAAGTCGTCCCGATCAAGTGCCGCGATGCGGCCGGCGACGTTTTTCTTCAGCATGTCGATGTGCGCGCGCCCTAGATGCGGAAACGCCGCGCGCGCCGCCATCTCCTCCAGCGGCACCCGGATATCGTAGAGTTCCCGGGCTCGCTCGGGATACAGTCGCGGCAGCCGGTAGGTCCGGTTCTGCTCGAACTCCAGGGCACCCTCGGCCACCAGGCGATTGAGGGCCTCGCGGGCTGGCGTCGGGCTGACCTCCATCAGGCGGGCCAACGAGCGGATGGTCAGCCGCTCGCCGGGCTGAAAAGCGCCGCCGATCATGGCGCGCCGCAGGCGCGCGTAGACTTTCTGTCCCAGCGTCTCGCCGCGCTCGATGGCCGCCAATTGCTCCATCACGACCCTTTCCCACCACCGGAAATCGCCGCCGCTGGCGTCTGACGCGTCCAAGTCTTTGAAACCCATACCCCATTCCTGGGCGGGAGACTCATCTTGTCGTTCTAGAGAATTTGTTATAACAGATAACATACGTCAGATAACGAACTTGATCCTGATCAGGAGGGAAGTCCGCATGGTTGAAGCGACGGCGGTGTCGACATACCCGTCCAACACCGGCACGGCCTCGGCCGCCCTGTACGCGCGGGCATTGAAGGTGTTTCCGGGTGGGAACACGCGGATCACCTATGCGACCAAGCCGTTCGCGCCGTACGCCGCGCGCGGTGCCGGCGCCTATGTCTGGGACGCTGACGGCAGGGAGCACCTCGACCTCGTCAATAATTTCTTCTCGCTGATCCATGGCCACGCGCATCCCGACATCGTACGGGCGATTACGGCGTGCGCGGCGTCCGGTACGGCGTTCGGCCTGCCGACGGAGCATGAGGTTCTGCTGGCCGAGGCGATCTGCCGCCGTTCGCCGATCCTCGAAGAAATCCGCTTCACGGGCAGCGGCACCGAGGCCGTGATGACCGCGATCAAGGCCGCACGCGCCTACACGGGTCGGGCCAAGATCGCCAAGGTCGAGGGTGCCTATCACGGTGCCTACGACCACGTTGAAGTCAGCCTCGATCCGACACCGGACACCTGGGGCGCGAACGATCCGTTGCCGGTCGGCTATGTCCGGGGCACGCCGCCCAACGTGCTCGCCGACACGGTCGTCCTGCCGTTCAACGATCCCGAGCGCGCGGTCGCCTCAATCGAGCGGCATGGCAGCCAGCTGGCCGCGGTGGTGATCGATCCCCTGCCCTCGCGGGTCGGGCTGATCGCCGCGACGGCCGACTACCTGAAGGCGATCCGCGACGTCACGCGGCGGCTCGGCATCGTGCTTGTCTTCGACGAAGTGATCAGCTTCCGCCTGGATCACGGCGGTGCCCACACGCTGTTGGGTATCGACCCCGATCTGGTCGCGCTGGCCAAGGTCATCGGCGGCGGATTGCCCGTGGGCGCTGTCGCTGGTCGGCGCGAAATCATGGCCGTCTTCGACTGGCGTGACGGCAAGCCCCTCCTGCCGGCCGGCGGCACCTTCAACGCCAATCCCTTGACGATGACGGCGGGCTTGGCGGCGATGACGCTGCTGACACCGGCGGTCTTCGCGCAACTCAATGCGCTGGGCGATCGCCTGCGGGCTGGTGCAACGGCGATCTTCCGCGATCTGGACGCGCCCTGGCAGGTCACGGGGCTGGGATCGCTGTTCCGGCTGCATCCCCATCGGCGTCCCATCCATGACTATCGGACCGGCTATCCCACGCCGGTCGAGCGCGAGGCGCTCAGCCGGCTTTATCGCCATCTGCTGGAGCATGGCGTCTTGATCACTACGACAGGCTCGGGTGCTCTCTCCACGCCCATGCGCGAGGCCGACATCGAGCGCTTCCTGTCGGCGCTGCGCAATGCGGTGATCGCTGTCACCGCCCGCTGATCGTCAAGGGGCGGGCGATGAGCGCTATTCGGCTCGAAGACCTGGGCAAGAGCTATGGCCCCCTGCGCGTCATTGAGGGTATCGACCTCGTCGTCGCCGATGGCGAGTTCTTCACTATCCTGGGACCGAGCGGATCGGGCAAGACCACGCTGCTGACGCTCATCGCCGGACTGACGGCGCCCAGCGACGGACGAATTCTGTTTGATGACCGGGACGTCACGCACGTGCCCGCCGCCGGTCGTGATGTCGGTCTGGTGTTCCAGAACTACGCGCTGTTTCCCCACATGACGGTGTTCGACAACGTCGCCTTCCCGTTGTCGGTGCGCCACACGCCGCGTGCCGAACTGGAGCGCCGTGTCGCCGAGGCATTGTCGATCGTACGCCTGACTGGATTGGAGCGCCGCAAGCCATCGCAGTTGTCGGGCGGACAGCAGCAACGCGTGGCGCTGGCCCGTGCGATCGTGTTCCGGCCAGCGATCCTGCTGCTGGACGAACCGCTGGGCGCTCTCGACCGCAAGCTGCGCGAGGAGCTTCAGGTCGAGCTCAAGGAGCTGCAGCGTTCGCTGCGCATCACGACGATCCTGGTGACCCACGACCAGGAGGAAGCGCTGTCGCTCTCCGATCGGATCCTGGTGATCGACAAGGGCACCGTGCAGCAGATCGCGCCGCCGCAAGAGGCCTACCTGCGTCCCGCCAACCGCTTCGTCGCCGAGTTCCTCGGCATCCCCAACTTCATCCCGGCCAATGGCGGGCGCGAAGGCCTCGTCCGTCCCGAGCGCCTCGACGTTGCCCCGCTCGACCAGCACCGACCTGGTGGTCCGAGCCTGCCAGGCCGCGTGCGTGAAGCGGTGTATCTCGGCCAGACGATGCGCCTTCACGTAACGCTCGATGAGGGCCGCGAGGTGATCGCAGCGGTGCCGTCGAGCCAGCCCGCCGCCGCGTTGCGCGCGGGAGACGCCGCCACGGTGTCCTGGAAGCCACAGGACGTCTGGCTGCTGACACCGGCTGCATCCGCGGCGCCGCATGCCGGCACCGCGGCGTCTCAGTCGTCATGAAGAAAAGAGTCGTTGAACAGGAGAGGATCATGAAACGCCGAGACTTCACGTTGGCAATACCTGCCATCGTCGCTGCTCAATCACTGGGGTTGTCGCGATCGGCCACCGCGCAGCCGCGGACGCTCCGCATGGTGGAGTCCGGCGGCAAATCCGGCGAGTCCATCGAAGAGGCCTACGTCAAGCCGTTCACCGAGAAGACCGGCGTCAAGGTCGTGCGCGAGGCGCCCAATCAGTTGGGAAAACTGCGCGCCATGGTCGAGAGCGGTAATGTGACGGCCGTGCTGTTCGAGCTGGGATCCCCCAACGTCGCCCAGGCCAAGTCGCTGGGCCTGCTCGACAAGCTCGACTGGCAGGAGATCAATCCGCAGCCGATCTTCCCCGAGGCGCGCGACGACTACGCCATGGGCTACCAGTATTTCTCCACTGTCATGGCGTGGCGGACCGATGCCAAGGCGCCGGCCACGTGGGGCGATTTCTTCGATGCCGTCCGCTTCCCCGGCAAGCGGGCGCTGCCAGATTACCCGCACTATGTGCTGCCCTTCGTGTTGATTGCCGACGGCGTGGCGCTGGACCAGGTCTTCCCGCTCGATGTCGACCGCGCCTTCCGCAAGCTCGAGGCAGTCAAGAAAAGCGTGTCGATCTGGTGGAAGGCTGGCGCGCAGCCGCCGCAGCTGCTGGCCGACAACGAGGTCCAGTATGCGATTTCCTGGTCGACCCGTGTCGTCGATGAACCCAAGGCGAACTTCACCTACCAGCAGGGGATGTATGACATCTCGTGGCTGGTTGTGCCCAAGGGCAACAAGCCGGCCGAAAAGGCCCTGGCGATGAAGCTGCTGCACGAAGTGACGGTGCCGCAGAACCAGGTCCGCGCCTCGCAGATCCTCAAGCTGGGTGGCAACAGCCCGGAACTCGAAAAGCTGCTGGGATCGGAGAAATTCGCGAGCTTTCCGACGGCGGCGAAGAACAAGGCCGGCCAGTTCCGCCAGGATGGGGAATGGTGGCGCGCCAATGGCGATGCAATCAACAAGCGCTGGGAAGCGTTCAAGCTCACCCTGTAACGTCCCGTCATTCCTGAATGCCGCGGCGCTGGCGACAGCGCCGCCCGACATCGCATGAAAATCAATCCGCCATCTGCCGACACGCAGCGTGTCTGGCC
>Ga0187894_10002570_pt1 | contig 21509 bp, 21 predicted proteins | sample GBC1701081metaG_FD_136650 | JGI IMG/M metagenome (GOLD analysis project Ga0187894, IMG submission 136650) | White microbial mat communities from a lava cave in the Kipuka Kanohina Cave System on the Island of Hawaii, USA - GBC170108-1 metaG ...
AAACTCTACCGAGGGTTCGAATCCCTCCGTCTCCGCCAGATTTCGCAGCCGCCGGCGCCCGCACGCGGGTCTCGTCAGAACTTCGAGCCGAAACGGACGCCGATGGTGCGGGGCGTTTCGACGACGGCGTACGGTCGCTGCGTGCAGAACCCACACTCCTGGTAGCGCGTCAGCTGGGCGCGTTCGTCGGTCGCGTTCTGCACGAACAGCTCCGCCATCATCTCATGCAGCGTGACGCCGACCGCCAGGTTCAGCACGGTCGCCGAGGGCAGGTCCCCCTGCAACGCAGCGGGATTGATGATGTTGAGCGTGCCGTTCTCGCGAACGGCCGTGCGCAGATCGCTCGCCGCGGAGCCGCGATAGGAGAGCAACCCCTGCACATACGGCTCGAAGTCGTTCACGCTCCACTCGTACCGCCCAGCCAGCGAGAGCTTGAACTCCGGCGTCACCGGCAGACGGGTTCCGCTTGGCGCGGAGACGAGGTTGTCCGGCGTATCGTTGCACTGGAAGGTCGGTTCGTCGAACAGACAGAGGTTGTTGTCCGTCGTCGCGTCCGTATAGGCGCCGCTCGCGTTGATATCGAGGCCGTCGACAGGCGACCAGAAGATGTCCGTCTCAAAGCCACGGATCGTGGCGTCCGGGCCGTTGTGGATTTCCGTGAAGCTGTTCTGGCCGAGGAACGCGAACTGGAATTTCTCCCATTTCTGTTCATAGACGGCTCCGTTCCAGCGCAGGGCGCCATCCAGCCATGTCGTCTTCCAGCCGACCTCGTAGTTCTTCAACTCGTCGGACTCATAGGGCGGGATCGTCGCCCGGCGGTTGATGCCGCCGGGGCGGAAACCGCTCGACGCCGTTGCGTAGAGCAGCACGTCCTCGGTCGGTTTGTAGGTGGCGTTGAAGCGATATGTGGTGCCGTCACCCGACGTTGACTTGGGCACGAGCCCGCCGTTGACGAAGTCCGCCAGGTCCGTGCACGGCGTGCCCGGGATCGCTGCGGGGAGCAGCGTTCCGCCCGGGTTGTCGCGCAGGGTCTGCCCCGTCGTCGTGAAGCAACCGGCAACGCCTGTGCGCGAGCTTCCGGCGGCGTTGAACGGCGGCCCCGCCGGGTCGCGGCCAAAGCCGAAGAAGCCGATCAGGCTGTTGTCGAAATCGAACGCACGCACGCCAGCGGTCACGGCGATCTTGTCGGTGAGATCGAACGTCGCTTCGCCGAAGATCGCCCTGTCTTCGTCCACGCGCTCCTGCTTGGTCAGCCACAGCGTCTCCGGCAGGCCGTTCACCGAAAGATTGGCCGCCAGTCCAGGCACGATATAGTTCTGGTAAATCTCGTGCGTCTGCTGCTGGTAGAACGCGCCGGCCACGAACCGAAGCCGCCAGTCGCCCGGCGACGAGATGCGAAACTCGTGGCTTTCCTTGGTGAAATCGCTGTTGCCGACGATGAACTGGCGCGGATCGATCGTGGCGCCCATCGAATCCTGGAAATAAAAGTAGCCGGCCACGCCGCCATAGCTTGCGTACATCCGGTCGTAGGCTTCGGCGTAGTCCGTGTAGTCGTTGATCGTGTGAATGGCGCGCTCGAGATAGGCGCCCGCGTAGGTCACGTCGAAGTTCGCGACTTTGCCCTGGATGGTCAGCGCAGCCTGATAGAACCGGTCCTCGCCGCTGTCGGGATAGAAGTGCTGGACCTGCAGGTCGCCCACATTGCCGTCGAACGCGGAGATGCCGCCGAACCTCTGCTGCTGACCGATCAGCGAACCGGTCACGGTCCAGCTCTCGTCGAGATCGACCTTCAGCGCGGCGCGGCCGCCGTAGAGATCCGATCCGTTGTAGTCTTCCTCGACAAAGCGCGCGTTGTTGACCGTGATCCCACCGATGAAGCTGCGCGTGCCCGGCACGTTGTCGATGAAGCCGGCGTCGCGCTTGGCCCACGCGACGACGCGCAGCGCGGCATTGCCGGTAAGCGGGATGTTGAGCATGCCTTCCAGCTTGCCGCCCGAGTCGCCTTCGCTGACCTGATTGGCCTCGACGTCCCAGCGTCCGTAGAAGCCGCTCAGATCCGGCTTGTTGGTGATGATGCGGATCGTGCCCGCTTCCGAGGATGCGCCGTAGAGCGTGCCCTGCGGCCCCGCGAGCGATTCGATGCGCTCGATATCGTAGATGTTGACGTCGACGGCGCCGGCGATCGTCGTGATCGGCTGCTCGTCGAGGTAGATGCCCACGCTCGGCAACGGTCCGGAGTGATTGCCGTCGCCGCCGGAGGCGACGCCGCGAATGTAGACGTTGGTGCCGCCGTTGGACGTTCCGTTCTGGAAGGAAACGCTTGGCAGCAGCGCGGCGAAGTCGGTGAAGGTCGTGACGTTGAGCTGATCGAGCTTCTCGGTCGGCAGCGCCTGGATGCTGATCGGGACGTCCTGGATCGACTCGCTGCGCTTCTGCGCGGTCACCACGATCTCGTCCGAAGACGAACTGGGCGCCGTGGCCTGCGCGTGCGCCTGTCCGACCGCCCCGAGGACCGTCGTCGAAAGCAGCAACGCCGAAAATCCTGGTCCGCGCATCTCGTTTCCCCGGTGAAATGACCGCAAGAGCATGATCGTGTTCGCAAAACGCCGCAACCGGAACTCGGGCGGGCGGCTATATTTGCGTCCAAAGGCATAGGTTTCAGGTGACGGAAATGTCAGACGACGGAAATGTCAGAGCCATGCCGCCGGAATGGCCGGATAGCGGGTCAAAACCTCGCCCAGCGCGCTCGCGAGCGGCTGCAGGAAAGGTTCGAACGGACGCCAGCCCTCCGCGCCCTCCTGGAAGATGGGCCTGCGCACCTGCTCGGAAGACGGCGTCCTGATGGCGCGTTCGGTTTCGAAGAAGCGCAGGCAGGCCGGCTCGAACGGCAGGCCGCAGAACGCCAGCAGCGCGCGGATTTCAGCTTCCGTGTCGTCGATCATGCGCTCGTAGAAAACGCGATGCACCAGGCCGGGCAAGGCGCGATCGTAGTGCGCCATCAGCCGCACATAGTCCGCATAGTAGCGGGCCAGATCTTCAAGGCTGTAGGTGAACGGCTGGCCCCGCGCGAAATGCTGCTTGTAGTTGGAGAAACAGCATCCCATCGGGTGGCGGCGAGCGTCGACGATCCTGGCGTTGGGCAGGATCAGGCGGATGAAGCCGACGTGCAGCCAGTTGTTGGGCAGCTTGTCGATGAAGAACGGCCGGTCCGTCTTGCGCTGGAGCCGCGCGCGCTCGAGGTAGGCTTCCCCGAGACGCGCAAGGCGTTCCGGCCCAACGTCCGACAGTCCGCCCGGATAGTCCGGAATTCGGCCGACCAGCGCAGGAATGTCGGGGAGCTCTGTCGTGCCTTCGACGGCGGAGTGGCTGGACAAGATCTGTTCGACAAGCGTCGAGCCAGCGCGCGGCATGCCGACGATGAAAATCGGATCCGGCGCCGCGCATCCGACGCCGCCCCGCGCCGAGAAGAAGGACGAGGTGAACGTCGCGCTCGCGCGATCCGCCATCTCGGTCGTAGTCGCGGCGTCGTAGTTCAGGCTCTTCCGCCGGACCGCGTTGCCCGCTTCGTAATGCGCGAACGCCGCCGCGAAGTCCTTCCGGTCCTCCGTCGCCTTGCCGAGCGCGAACTCGAGGTGGAGACGGTCGGCGTCGTTCAAGTCGGCGCGCGACAGCGCGGTTTGCATCGTGGCGCAGTCGGCGCCGGTGAACGCAAACACTTTCAGGTTCGCCAGACTCCACCACGCCTCTCCGAAACCCGGTTCAAGCCCGGTGGCGCGGCGATAGGCGGCGATACCGTCCTCGACGCGCCCGAGAGTCTTGAGCATGTGCCCGTAGCTCATCCAGACGCGCGGCTGCCTGGGGACGGTCTTGAGCACCTCCTCATAGAGCGCGATGGCCTCCTCAAACTCGCCCATGCGCCCGAGCGCCGCCGCCTTGAGATTGAAATGCGCGGGGTTGTCCGGATCTTCCTCGATCAGCGCGTCGAGTTCGCCGATCGCCTCCACCGCCCGGTTCTGGCGGTAGAGCACCGTCGCGAGATTGGCGCGCGCGGCGGCGAATTCGGGATCGAGCTCCAGCGCCCGCCGCAGCAGCGTTTCGGAGTCCCGATACCGCCCAATGCGCGCGGCGACCTCGGCGAACAAGCGAATGGCGGCGACATCGATCGGATCGACCTTGAGATGTTCCCGCAGCAGCAGCTCGGCTTCCGGGATGCGATTTTCGGTGAGCGCGAGCGCGGCCTCAACAAGACGCGGATCCCGCATCGCGGCGGCCATCGCGCGTTCGGCCGCTCCTCGGGGGAGCCGGAGAGGGACTTCGGTTTCCGGCACGGGTCGACAGCGCACATGACCCAAAACCGGGCGCCGCGCAAATTCCGCGCCCGACATGGGCATGTCGCGGCGGCGGCCTTCATGGCAAACAGTTGTTAACCATGCGGGCGCACGCTCTCGCCTTCCGGGATGGCATGGGGATTGAAATTCCCCTGCCGCTCAGAGGAAGCGGAGGTCGGTATGTCCCGCAATGCGGTTGCAGCGATGGCGGTGGTTCTCGTTTCGGGATTTGCGGGCTGCGCCGCAACGGCCCGTGCGAACGAGCCCGTCGTGGTCCCGACTATCGTCGCGCCCGCCTCTATGGAACTGCGCGGGGCGATGCCGTCGGCGCCGCTTCGCGCCGTCGGGCCGACCTTGCGCGCGTTCAGTGCAGCGGGAAGCGGGTGAGCCACTCGCGCGCGGCTTTCTGCGCCGCGGCGACTTCCGTCGACGACATCTGGTCGGCCAGCTCCTTGCGGCAGTCCTTGGCGCACTGCGATCCACGCAGCGCCGCCAGATTGAACCACATGTGGGCCTTGACCAGATCGATGTCGGCGCCCTGGCCGGTCGAATAGATGAGGCCGAGCTTGTAAAGATCGGCCGGAGACCCTGCCCCCTGAACCGCCGCATGCGCTTCGGCGATTTCGCTGTCCGTGAACGCCATACCCGAGCTCCCGATGCGATTTCCGCATTCTCCGCAGGCGACATTCGGTCCCCCGCGCTCTGGCTCCAGCAATGCCGTGGATAATTTGAAATAGGCTTAAGGAGACACCGTCGAACGCGTTGTTTTGCTTGATCTCTTCACGCTAACCCGCGCTTTACGCACCTTTCGGGAGTGTGATCGCCGAGGCCAGAATTGAGTGGATAACCGCCCGGCCGACCAAGTCTTCGCTTGGGCTGGGGCCGCGAGGCGTGGCCATGCTCGCGCATGGAAAAACGCCTTCCTCGCGTCCCGGCGTCACTCGTCTCCCTCGCCGGAGAGCGCGTCTTGCGCATGCGGGTCGACCCTCTGGCCGAGCGGCCGCTGGCAAACGCGAAGCCGGTCGGTCCGGACGAGAAGCGCCCGTTCGCCACCTTCGATCTCAGCCCCGTCAGCGCCAGCCTCAGCGTTCGCTTCGGAGTGGCGCCCCAGTAGCTAGGGCTGGAACGGCGCTATCCCGAACAGCGCGACAAACGCCAGCAACGCAGCGAACGCCGTGCCGATGGCCCACGCCAGCCAGCGCCAGCGGAGCCAGGTCGCGCGCGCGGGCGTCGCCTGCGCGATGAGATCGATGGGATAGGCCGCGCAGTACAGCACGTTGGCGACCGCGCCGAGGATGACGACGACACCGAAGCTCTGGCCGACGGCAATCCAGGAGTCGGTCGCAAGGACGAACGCAAACAGCAACGCGGCCAGAACGCCGTTGTAGCCGAGACGCCCCAGCTCCCAGAACGCAATGGCGTCGGCAAGCGCGCGCGGCATCAGGAAACGCCGAGCTTGGCCTTCAGCAGATCGTTCACCACCGCCGGGTTGGCCTTGCCGTCCGTCGCCTTCATCACCTGCCCGACCCACCAGCCGAACGCCTTCGGCTTTTCCTTCACCTCGGCGACCTTGTCGGGGTTGGCTGCCATGAGCGCATCGATCGCCGCTTCGATGGGGCCTGTGTCGGTGACCTGCCGGAGGCCTTCGCGCTCGACAATGACACCAGCATCTTCGCCGCTGTCGAGCATGCGGACAAACACGTCCTTGGCGATCTTCCCGTTGATGTCGCCGCTGGCGATGAGATCGATGAGACCGCCCAATTGCGCGGCGCTCACCGGGCTTTGCGCCAACGACACCTCGCGCTTGTTGAGTGCGCCGAACAGCTCCTGCGTCAGCCAGTTGGCGGCGAGCTTGGCGTCGCGGCCTTTGGCGACCGTTTCAAAGAACGCTGCGGACTCCGCATCGCCGGCGATGACGCTGGCGTCGTAAGGCGAGAGCCCGTAGTCGCGCACGAAGCGCGCCTTCTTCGCGTCCGGCAATTCCGGCAGCGTGGCGCGAATTTCCTCGACCCACGCCGGATCCAGTTCAAGCGGCAGCAGGTCGGGATCGGGGAAGTAGCGATAGTCCGGCGCGTCTTCCTTCGACCGCATCGAGCGGGTCTCGCCGGTGGTTGCGTCGAACAGGCGGGTCTCCTGACGGATCGCGCCGCCATCCTCCAGCAGCGCGATCTGCCGGCGCGCCTCGTAGTCCACCGCCTGCGCCACAAAGCGCATCGAGTTCACGTTCTTGACCTCGCAGCGCGTCCCGAACGGCGTGCCCGGCTTGTGCACGCTCACGTTCACATCCGCACGCATGGAGCCTTCGTCCATGTTGCCGTCGCAGGTCCCGAGCGCGCGCACGATGGCACGCCGCTTTGTGAGAAACGCGGCCGCCTCCTTTGCGGAGCGGATGTCTGGGCGCGATACGATCTCCATCAGCGCCACGCCTGCGCGATTGAGATCGACGAACGTCTCCGTGGGCGAGAGGTCGTGGATCAACTTGGCGGCGTCCTGCTCGAGGTGGATGCGTTCGATGCGCACGACGATGGCCTCACCGTCGTCGAGCTCGACGTCTACCGCGCCTTCGCCGACGATCGGATCCTTGTACTGTGAGATCTGATAGCCCTGCGGCAGATCCGGATAGAAGTAGTTCTTCCGGTCAAACCGCGACCAGGTGTTGATCTGTGCGTTCAACCCTAGGCCCGTACGGATCGCCTGCTCGACGCATTTACGGTTGATCACCGGCAGCATGCCCGGCATCGCCGCATCGACGAGCGAGACGTTTGCGTTCGGCTCGGCGCCAAAGGTGGTGGAGGCGCCGGAGAACAGCTTGGCGTTGGAGGCGACCTGCGCGTGGATCTCCATGCCCACGACGATTTCCCAGTCGCCGGTGGCGCCGGAAATAAGCTGATCCTTGCGGGCGGAACGGACATCTAGCGGGGTCTCGGTCATAACGCTGGATTAGGGATCGTCGCGCGCCGGTTCAAGCGGCCACCCCCTCGAGCAACGGCGCCGCATGCCCCGACGGCGCCGTTTGGCCGCGGCATGCGTTGCCCCCATAGTGCCTGCATGACGGACTCAAAGAGCTACCTCGGCTGGAAGATCGACTTCGCCAATCCGCCTGGCGAACCCGCGCTGGTCGCGCCAGACTCGGTGCAGTGGCGCGTGTTCAAGAATCCGGTCGCGCTCGGTGTCGGTGGTGTGGCGGCGGTGCTGATGGAGTTCGCCGACGCGCGCATCCGCTCGGGCGTCTGGGATCATTCGACCTACAAGCATGACCCCCTCGGCCGCTCGCAGCGCACGGGCGTTGCGGCGATGGTCGGCGTCTACGGACCGCAGAGTGCGGCGCGGCGCGTCATCCAGGGCGTCAACAACATGCATCGCCGCGTCGCAGGGCAGACGCCAGACGGTGAATCCTACCAGGCGCTCGACACTGAATTGCTGGACTGGGTCAGCGCGACCGCCGGATACGGTTTCCTGAAGGCCTATGACCGCTTCGTGGCGCGCCTCTCGCCGGAGGACAAGCGGCGCTACTTTACCGAAGGCGCGCCGATCGCGCGGCTCTACGGCGTGACGGCCACGCTGCGCTCCGAAGCCGATTTTCTGGCCATGATGCAGAAGCTCTCGCACCGCTTCGAACCGCATCCGATCGTGCGCGAATTTCTGGGCATCATCGAATCCGGCCGCGCAGCGCCGGGCGTGCCGCGGTTCCTGCATCGCGCGCTCGCGCGCGCTGCGGTGTCCATCCTGCCGCCGCCGGCGCGCGAAAAGCTGGAGCTTGGCGCCGAATACGATCTTTCGCCGCTTGAGGCGATGATGGTGCGCGCGATGGCGGTGCTGGCCGAGCGCATTCCGGTGAAAGGCAGCCCGCCCACTGAAGCTGCAATGCGCCTCGGCTTGCCGTGGGACTTTCTCTATCGCAAACCTGCCGACCGGCAGCGCCTGCTGGCCGATGCGCCGACGGCGCCTGCACCCAGCCGCGCCGCTTCCTGACTTTCAGCGCGCGGCGACGACGGCTTTCATCCGCGTTCTTGCCTCCGCCGGCAGGTTCGGAATTTGGTCGATCAGCCGATTGGTCTTTCCGGCGCTGTACGCGCGAACGTGCACCAGCGAGCCGCGGGGGGGACCGTGTTCGATACCCTCTTCGTCCTCTGCTTCCTCTTCTTCCTTCGCGTCGTCTTCGTCATCGCCAAAACGCACCTCGCTGCCTCGCCCCTCCACGGTGACGGTCGACAACCGGCCCTGCCGCGCTTCGCTCAGCCACGCGGAGATCGACGTGCGCGCCGCGTCGCCGTCGACGAGCCGCGCCTCCTGACCCGGCGCCGTCTCCACCACCGCGGCGCGCCCTGTCGCTCGCGATTGGACAGCGTAGGACTCCGTGGCCCGGCTCGCAGGTTCGTAGATGAAGACGTCGCAGCAGCCCCGAGCGAAGGGCGCAGCCCCCGCTCCGACCGCCGTCAGCACCAGCAGCGCCAATCCGATCAATGTGAGCCGCAAGACCGCCTCCTAAAAACAGAAACTACTTATTGTCTTACAATAATTCTCGTCCGGCTGGCAACCCGCTTTGCGATCCGGGCGGCGCTGGCTATGGACCGACCATGACCCACCCCCACCTAGCCCCCGCCACCGAGGCCCAAGCCATTGAATTCGGGCTCTCCTCCGACGAATGGCGGCTCGTGCTGGAGAAGCTCGGGCGGGCGCCCAACGTCGTCGAACTCGGCATCTTCTCGGTCATGTGGAGCGAGCACTGCTCCTACAAGTCGAGCCGGGTGCATCTGGCCAAGCTGCCGACCCGGGCGCCGCATGTGATCCATGGGCCGGGCGAGAACGCCGGCGTCATCGACATCGGCGAGGGGCTCGCCTGCATCTTCAAGATGGAGAGCCACAACCACCCTTCGTACATCGAGCCCTACCAGGGCGCCGCGACCGGCGTCGGCGGCATCATGCGCGACGTGTTCACGATGGGCGCTCGGCCGGTGGCCCTGTTCAACGCGTTGCGCTTCGGGGAGCCGTCGCATCCGAAGACGCGGCGTCTGGTCGACGGTGTCGTGCGCGGCATCGGCGGCTACGGCAACTGCGTCGGCGTGCCGACGCTGGGCGGCGAGACGAATTTTCACGCTGGCTACAACGGCAACATCCTCGTCAACGCCATGTGCGTCGGCATCGCGCCGAAGGACCGTATTTTCACCAGCGCCGCCAAGGGCGCCGGCAATCCAGTCGTCTACGTCGGCGCCAAGACCGGGCGCGACGGCATCCACGGCGCGACCATGGCCAGCGCCGAATTCGGCGACGATACCGACGAGAGCCGCCCCACCGTGCAGGTCGGCGATCCGTTCCTCGAAAAGCTGCTGATCGAAGCCTGTCTCGAACTGATGGCTTCGGATGCGATCGTCGGCATCCAGGACATGGGCGCGGCCGGGCTCACGTCGTCGTCGGTGGAGATGGCGTCCAAAGGCGGCGCCGGCATCGAACTCTGGATCGACGAAATCCCCGCGCGCGAAACGGACATGAGCCCCTACGACTTCATGCTCTCGGAAAGCCAGGAGCGCATGCTGATAACGCTAAAGCCCGGTCGCGAGGCCGAAGCACGGCGCATCTTCGAGAAATGGGGCCTCGACGCGGCCGTCATCGGCGTCACCACCGACACCGACAGATTGACGCTGAAATGGAAGGGCGAAGTCGCCTGCGATCTGCCGCTCGGCCCGCTCGCCGACGAAGCGCCGAAATACGAGCGGCCATGGATCGCGCCGAAGATCTCGCTCAGCGGGGCGCAGACAGTGCATGGCGTGCCGTTCGCGCGCGCGTTGATGGCGCTGATGACTTGCCCCGACATGGCCTCGAAGCGCTGGATCTGGGAACAATACGACCGCGACGTGATGGCCGACACCGTCGTCGCGTCCGGCGCCGCGGACGCCGCCATCGTGCGCATCCACGCCAGCGAGCGCGCGCTTGCCGTGTCGTGCGATGTGACGCCGCGCTATGTGGAAACCGATCCCTACGAAGGCGGCAAGCAGGCCGTCGCCGAGTGCTGGCGCAATCTCTGCGCCGTCGGCGCCACGCCTCTGGCCGTCACCGACAATCTCAACTTCGGCTCGCCGCAACGACCCGAGATCATGGGACAGATCGTGGCCGCCATCGAGGGCATGGCCGAAGCGTGTCGCGCGCTCGACTTCCCGGTCGTAAGCGGCAACGTCAGCCTCTACAACGAGACCAACGGCCGCGCGATCCCGCCCACACCGGCGATCGGCGGCGTCGGACTGCTGAACGACATGAGCGCGCGCGCAGGTTTTTCAGGCATGCGCGAGGGCGACGTACTGATCCTCGTCGGCCAGACCACCGGCGCGCTCGGCGCCACGCTCTACCTGCGCGAACTGCACGGCCGCGAAGACGGCGCGCCGCCGCGCGTCGATCTCGTGCTTGAACGCCGCCACGGAGAATTCGTACGCGGGCTCATCCGCGACGGTTTCGCGCGCGTCGTGCACGATCTCTCCGACGGCGGGCTTGGCTGCGCAGCGACGGAGTTGGCGCTGGCCAACGATGTCGGCGTCTATCTGGAGCCCAGGCGCGACCAGCATCCGGACGCCTGGCTGTGGAGCGAGGACCAGGCGCGCTATCTCATCGCCGTGCCCGCGGCCGACGCGGAATACATCTACACGGCCGCAGACGAAGCCGGTGTCCCGGTTGAGCCTGTCGGCGTCGCCGGCGGCTGCGAAATCGCGTTCGGCCGCGACGCCGTCGAACTCGCGACGTTGCGGGCGGCATGGGAGGGCTGGCTGCCGGATTACATGAGCAAGACCGCCGCTGCTGCTTGACCCGCGCGCTTGCCGGGGGGCAGGTTCGGGTCGCGGGGAGAATGCCATGACCGACTACAGCCAGTTCACCGATCTGTTCGAGGTCGCCAAAGAGCAGGCGGTGCTGCGCGAGCTTCCCGAACCGGACGCGCTCGAACTCTGCAAGCTGAAACGCGGCCAGCGCTTGCGCCGGCTCGATACCGTCAACTGGAACGGCGCGTGGTTGCGCTTCTATGTCGATGTCAGCGGCGGGCGCAAATACGATGGCTATCTCCACTTCGCGGACGTCGCCGACATCGAAGACGATGCGCTCGCTCCACCACAGGAAGCGCCGTCCACGCCGCCACAGCCGCAAGCGCCAGAGGCACCTGCGCCGCCGCAACCGACGCCCCCGGCCGGCGCGCAGGTCATCGCGCTCGGGTGCGTCGACGCGAACATCACCGACCAGCAGTGCGCCGCCTACATCGGCGTCGTCGAGCGCACGACCGACGTGCCCTATCGGGAAGTCCAGGACGGTCTCGACAAGGTCAAACCGACGCGCCTGCCGCCGCCGCCGCAAGGCGCGATGACGATCGCGCAGGTGCAGGACGGCCTCAAGCAACTTGGCCTCTTTCCCGGCGGCGAAGTGGACGGCATCTGCGGCTATCGCACGCAATCGGCGATCCGGCTCTTCCAGGAATATGTGCGCACGATGGAGAGGGTCGATTGCGTGCCCGACGGCCGTTTCGGTCCGCAGACACAGAGCCACTTGCGGCGCCTGCTCTCCTCGAACGCTGCACCGAACTGGCAGGCGAAGCAAGGCGAGTACGAAGCGTGGCTGCAGCTCTTGCAGGCAGCCAGGGAGAAATACGCTGCACAACCGGGCCCGATCCTGGAGAAGGTCAACGCGTTCGCCGGCGCCAGCGCCACGCGCAAGGTGCAGGATTGGGATGTCGGCGGACCCGGCCACATTCACCTCGTCGGCGTGCGGCGCAACGAAGCCACCAACAAGTTCGACGATATCTTCGTGCTGCTGGCCAAGGGGCTCGTGTTCAAGTTTCAGGGCTCGACCGAACCCGGCGCCAGCGACAACCCCAGGGGCCCGCCGCATCTCACCCCCGGCCAGCATGACTATCGGTTCGGCTGGCACCAGCGGAAATATCTGGCATTGCGCCCGAAGGGCGCCGGCGTGCTTGTCGTGCGGGCGGGCGCCGACAAGAAGCTCGACGCCGCCGACATCGCCCAGGGACTGGAGGCCAACCCGACGATCAACATCCACTGGGGCGGCCGCGGCATGGGGCGCAATGTCAATCACTGGTCGGAAGGCTGCCAGGTCATCAACGGCGAAGTGTACGTGAACCCCGCGCACCAGCTCGTTCCGTGCGGCCAGTTCGCGGCGACGACGCCGGACGAGCCGCGTCAAAACGCCAACAAGACACGCGGCGCGTACAACGTACTGGTGGATGTCGTCACCGCCTTGTGCAGCGACATCCCGGACAATGCAGTGAATTACACGCTGCTGACCGAGGAGGACCTCGATCTGTCCCCCGCTTTGAAGCAGCTGCTCGCCGATGCGCGCGCGAGCGTCATGCGGATGGTCTAGGCGCTACCATCCATGCGGAGGCTGCATCCAGAACCTCCCCGAGCACCTCGACATCGTTCCGGCCGCTGCGCGCAGGCACATGGAAACTGTGATCGGCGCCTTCCGCTAGAGCAAGCGCGGCACGGGCGCCGAGTCCCTCGACAACGGAGCGCAGCAATTCCAGCCGCGCGAGCGCATCATTTGTCCCCTGCAGAAAGAGCATGGGGATGCGGACGTCGGACAAATGCGGCGCCCGCTGCACGCCGGGCTTGCCTGCAGGGTGAAGCGGGAAGGCGAAGAACACCAGCCCGCGCACGCCGGGCAGCGGCGCGAGCGCCTGCGCTTGCGATGTCATGCGGCCGCCGAACGACTTGCCGCCGGCGAACAGCGGCAGCGCCGGAGCCAGCTGCGCTGCATGCGTCACCGCCGCGCGCACGGCGGCATGCGCGAGCGGCGGCGCATCCGGTCGCTTCGAGCCGCGCTCCATGTAGGCAAAGTTGTAGCGCAGGCTTGCGACGCCACGCTCCGCGAGGCCCTCGGCGAGCGCCGCCATCGACCGGTGCGTCATGCCGGCGCCGGCGCCGTGCGCCAGCACCAGCGCCGCTTGCGGATTGTCCGGCGCCAGCCACAGCCCGCCGATTTCGCCTTCGACCAGCGCGATCCGCAGGGGCTGCGCCGATGTCATCGGCGCACGAACACCAGCTCCTGCTCAGGAAGGCCTGGCAGCGCGGCCACAGCGGCGCGCCGCGCCGCTTCGCGCAGACCGTCCTTGGCGGTCGCCGTGCAGCCGACGACCTTGTCGTCCTCACGCCGCACGACGATGCCGGGGATTTCGCCCCACTCGCCGTGCACGACGAAGCACTCGATGCCGGCCGCGCCGAGCCGCGAGAGCGGACGCTCGGCGCCGCCCCGTGGAACCAGCGCGAAATACGAAATGTCCGCGTTTTTTGCGTTCGAGAACTCGCCGACATAAAGCGATGCGAGCGGCTCGTCCGGACGCTTCGGCGCCGCCGCCATGACAACGACGCGCATCTCTTCCGGATCGTCGTTACTGAGCGCCGTGACCCGCCAGGTCCCGTCTTCGGCGCGACGTACGCGATACCAGTCGAGGCATGTGTCGCGCTCGGGCCGGCTGCGCGCGGGATTGACCCTGCAGTCGGAGCTGTCGCGAATGACCCAGAGCCCCTCTGGCGGCGCAAACTCTGCGGCGTGATCCGCCGCGGAGAATATCGGCGCTTCCGCCGACAGCATGGTGCACGCCGAGAGCGACAGAGCGGCCAGCGCCGCAAACAACGATTTCATGGCATCCTCCCGCTGTCCGCCATAGCGGGCGAACATGGCCGGCGCACGCCGACGCCGCGGCGAGATTACCGCATCTTTTCGACCTGGGCGTATTCCAGATCGACCGGCGTGGCGCGGCCGAAGATCGAGACCGAAACCTTGAGACGTCCCTTTTCCTCGTCGATGTCTTCAACGAGGCCCTCGAACGACTGGAACGGCCCGTCCGTCACCTTCACCCGCTCGCCGATGTCGAACGAGATCAGCGGACGCGGGCGCGCCTGCGCGGCCTGCTCCACTTCGCCGAGGATGCGCTGCACTTCGCGCTCGCTGACCGGCTGCGGTCGGTTCTGCTGGCCGAGGAAGCCCGTCACTTTCGGCGTGTTCTTGACGAGGTGATAGGCTTCGTCGGTGAGGTCCATCTTCACCAGCACATAGCCGGGGAAGTGACGCTGCTCGCGGATCTTCTTCTTGTTGCGGACGATCTCGGTGACTTCTTCGGTCGGCACGCGGATGTCCTCGAACGCTTCCTTCAGGCCCTGCCGTTCGGCCTGTTCGCGGATCGTGTCGGCCACCTTCTTCTCGAAGTTGGAGTACGCGTGGACGATGTACCATTGATGCGCCATCGGACCCTCAGCCGCGCGGAAGGAGGAAGCCGATGCCGAACCGGATCACGACATCGACGATGTAGAAGAACACCGCCGCAAGGGCGACCATGATCACGACCATGATGGTGGAGACCGTCACTTCCTGCCGCGTCGCCCAGGTGACGCGCCGGCCTTCCTGGCGGACCTGCGCAAGGAATTCGACAGGGTTGCGTGCGCGCAATCTGTCGGCGCCTGCGCCGCTGTCGTCCCGGTCGTCTGTCGTGCTGGCCATGTCCTGTCCTTGCGTGCGGGGCGCCCGAGCCTCGCCATAGATAGATCGTCCGTCGCGCCGATGGCAGGGGCAGAGGGACTCGAACCCCCGACCTACGGTTTTGGAGACCGTCGCTCTACCAGCTGAGCTATACCCCTAGGCCCGCCGAGACCCATGTCCCGGGGGCGAAGGTCGCCTTCGGTTCGCAGCGAACGGCGCTTATGCCCGAGCCATCGGGCGGGAGCAAGGCGATCAGACGACTGCCGCCTTTTCGCTCTCCAGCAGGGCGGCGCGTGACCGCTCGGCGCGCCGACGATGCAGCAGGTGTTCCTTCAACCGCGCCAGCGTCCGACGCCAGTTCATCTCCGCCACCTCCGGAGACCCGGCCAGAGGTCCCGCCAGCGCTCCGATCGCGGCCTCGGCGCGCAATTCTGCGTACCGCGGCCAGAAATCCTGCCACGGGGCGATGCGGCCGAGCCACGGCTTTTCGCGTCCGGTAAAGTGGTAGAGCGCTGGCTTTACCGCTTGGTCGAGCCCCCACAGGCGCATCGGCGCCATGAAGTTCCAGCGACAGGAGATCGGCAGCCAGAGTCCTCGCGCCGTGGCGTTGGTGGAGCCATCGACAGGGAAGCGGCAGATGTCGACATTCTCGACGAAATAGGCCAGCGCCGCAGCCCCGCGTTCGCTCCACGTTTCGCGCTCGGCCATCAGCACGCCAGTATTGTACCAGGTGTCGTCGACGCTGAGACCCCACTCGCCCATCAGGGCCCGCCGCCGTGCGGCATAGGGGCCTGCGTCGTGCTTGTAATAGTTGATCGAGTCCGGGCAGCCGAGCAATCGCCCCTTCGGGACACGGAAACGCAGGAGCGGCGCGATATCGCCGACGCAATGCGTGTCGCCATCGAGGTAGAGCACCTGATCGTAGGCGGCCGGGATGTGCGGACCTGTCACAAGCCGGGACAACACGGCGGGCTTGAGGTGCGCAAACGCCGGCTCGGTCCGGAAGCGCGTGGGATCGAAACGCAAGTAGTCGGCCGACGACAGCGGGACGACGCGAGCGCCGAAACCTTCCGCGGCCAATGCCGTGCGCCCGAGCAGTTCCGGCGGATAGTCGGCCGCGAAGATCCAGATGTCGAAGTCGGCGCTCGCGTTGGCGCGCAACGAGCGCGCCGACACCAGCATCGGATGGGCATAGCTGGCGTCCCCGGCGTAAATGACCAGGGTCCGGGGCGCCGGAGGGGGGGCGGCGAGGCCGTTCTGCACTCTGCCCGGGCTCCTAGCACACAACCTCGCGGGACCCTGTCCATTCATGACGCAAGGGGTCGCTCGACAGGACGCGCCCGCCCCGCGCAAGGTGCGTGCCGGAGGAGCCCCGCCCATGGACATGAGCGCGCACCTGAATCAGCTCCAAATCGGGTCTCTGCCGGACTTTCTGCGCATGGAGTGGACCGAGGCCCGCGAGGGACTGGTCCGTGGCCGCTTCCGGGTGGAGCGCAAGCACATGGCCCCCAATGGCTACCTCCATGCCGCCAGCATCGTGGCGCTGGCCGACAGCGCCTGCGGCTACGGCTGCCGGATCGCGTCGCCGCCCGATGCCACGGGGTTCACCACGGTAGAGATCAAGACCAACTACCTCGGTACGACCCGCGAGGGCCTCGTCACGTGCGAAGCGCGGCTCGTCCATGCCGGACGCATGACCCAGGTCTGGGACGCCGATGTCCACGCCGAGGCCGCGGGCAAGGCGATCGCGCTCTTTCGCTGCACCCAGATGCTGCTCTATCCCAAGGCTTGAAACCCCAAGGCTTGTAACCCAAGGCTTGAAACCCTGGCCCCGGCCGCTGACCTTGCGGGCCGGATCGTGCTAAGGCGCACGCTTCGTTCACGGAAAGCCGCATGTTCGTCAGCACCGCCAACGCCGTCCATACCGCCCGCAGTCCCGATCCCGTCATCCATGGGCCCGAGGCTTTCGCAGGCATGGCGAAGGCCGGGCGGCTGGCGGCGGCTTGTCTCGACATGCTCGTGCCGCATGTGAAGGCAGGCGTCACCACGCGCGCACTCGACGATCTGGCGCGCGAATTCGTGCTCGACCGCGGCGCCATGCCCGCGTGCCTGTTTTACCGCGGCTACCGCCACACGATCTGCACCTCACTCAACCACGTCGTCTGCCACGGCATTCCGGGGCCGCGCGTGCTGCGCAGCGGCGACATCGTCAACGTCGACGTGACGGTGATCGTCGACGGTTGGCACGGCGATACGAGCCGCATGTACGCCATCGGCGAAACAAGGCGCCGCGACAGGCGCCTCATGGACGTCACCTACGAAGCGATGATGCGCGGCATCGCCGCCATCCGCCCCGGCGCGACTCTTGGCGATGTCGGCCATGCCATTCAGCGGTGCGCGGAAGCCGAGCGCATGTCGATCGTGCGCGACTTCTGCGGCCATGGGCTGGGCCGCGTCTTCCACGATGCGCCCAACGTGCTGCACTACGGCGAACCTCGCGAAGGCATCGTGCTGGAGCCAGGGATGATCTTTACCGTCGAGCCGATGGTGAACGCGGGCGGCAAAGACGTGAAAGTGCTGGGCGACGGCTGGACGGCCGTCACCAAAGACAAGCAGCCGACGGCGCAATACGAGCATTCGGTCGGCGTCACGGCCGATGGCGTGCAAATCTTCACGCTCTCGCCGGCGGGCCTGGACCAGCCGCACCTGACGCCGGGCTGACGCCATGGCCCGGGGGAAGCGGGGCGCGGTGGAGGATGCAGGCGCCCTGTTTGCGCCCCTTCCCGAACTGCGCGCCTCAAGCCGGCCATCCGGCAAGGCGCCGCCGATCCCGGAGGCGCACTACCACGAACACCGCGCGCGCCTGCGCAAGCGCTTTGCCGACAGCGGACCTGACTCCCTTGCAGACTACGAGCTGCTCGAATTGCTGCTCTTTCGCATCATTCCGCGGCGGGACACCAAGCCCCTCGCCAAAGCCCTGATCGATCGTTTCGGGGATTTCGCCGCTGTGCTCGGCGCCGAGGCGAGGCGCATCGCCGAAGTCCCCGGCGCCGGCGAGAGCGTTGCGCTGGAGTTGAAGGCCATCCACGCCGCGTTGCAGCGCGCCGCGCGCATCGAGGCCAGGCGCAAGCCGCACGTCGGCTCCTGGTCGAAGCTGGTCGAGTACTGCCGGCTGGCCATGCAGCACGAAACGCGCGAGCAGTTCCGCGTGCTGTTCCTCGACGTGAAGAACCAGATCATCCGCGACGAAATTCTCGGCGAAGGCGGCTACGACCACGCGCCGGTCTATCCCCGCGAGGTTGTCCGCCGGGCCATCGAGTTGCGCGCGGCGGGTCTCATCCTCGTGCACAATCACCCGAGCGGCGATCCACGGCCTTCGGCCGCCGACGCCGCCATCACCCGTGAAATCGTGACCGCCGCCGACGCGCTTGGCCTCAAGGTGCACGATCACCTCGTGATCGGCCGCCACGGCCACGCGAGTTTGAAGGCGCTTGGACTCATGTAGGGTACGGGCGGCAAGGGGTCCGACCGATGTCTCAGCACACACGCCGCCGCGCCCTTTTCGGTCTCGCCGGCGCGCTCGTCGCATCCGAGGCCTTTGCACAACCGAAACAGAAGGCACCCGTCCGCGAGCCCGACGTGGCGATCGTGGGCGCCGGTTCGGCCGGGATCGCGGCGGCGCGCGAACTGGCGCTGCTGGGGCGCACCGCCGTCGTACTTGAAGCCATGAATCGCATCGGCGGGCGCGCATGGACCGATGCATCAACGTTCGGCGCGCCGTTCGATCACGGCTGCGCGTGGTTGCACGCATCGGATCGCAACCCCTATCGCGCCCTCGCGCAAAGCTACGGCTTCACCCTCGCGCCGCACGACTATGCACTCGACCGCGTGCGTGTGGGCCGACGCTGGGTGAGCGAGGCCGAGATCGGCGCATTGCACGCCACCGAGACGCAGATGGCCGAAGCCATCGCCGAAGGCGCGCGCCATCTCGACGCGCCGGCCTCGCAATTCGTCGACATGCGCGGGCCGTGGGCCGAAACGGCGGCGACATATCTGGGCGCCATGGACTTCGCCGTCGATCTCGATGAGCTCTCCACCGCCGACTACGCCGCTGGCGACGATCTTGAGCCGAACATGCTCTGCCGACAGGGCTTCGGCGCCATCGTTGCGCGCTACGGCGCCGGGTTGCCGGTGCGCCTGGCGACGCCGGTGTCCAGGATCGACTACTCCGGCCGCGGCGTGACACTGACGACGCCTGCAGGCGCACTGCGCGCGAGGGCTGCGATCGTCACGGCCTCCACAGGCGTGCTCGCGTCCGACGCGATCGCGTGGGCGCCGGCGCTGCCCGACTGGAAAGAGGCGGCGTTTCACGATCTGCCGATGGGGCTGCTGGTGAAGCTGCCGCTCTTGCTGCGCACCGAGCGGTTCGGCGTGACGCCATTCACCGATCTCTTCCTCGAACGCGCCGGGCGGCGTGACGCGTACTTCCTCGCCTTTCCCTTCGACCTGCCTCTGATGATCGGCTTCGTCGGCGGCGACTTCGGCTGGGAGTTATCCGCCGCGGGACAGGCCGCAGGCGTCGACTACGCCAAAGCCGCGCTCAACGACCTTTTCGGCTCGTCCGCGTCGGCGAAAGTCACTGGCGGACTGATGACCGGCTGGGCGTCGAACCGCTGGACGCGCGGCGCCTACTCGGCCGCGCTCCCAGGCAAGTTCGCCGCGCGCGCCGCGCTGGCGCGCCCGCTGGCCGACCGGGTGTTCTTCGCCGGCGAAGCCTTGGGCGGCCCTCTGGTGCAGACGTGCGCCGGCGCGTTCAACGCCGGCCAGGCGGCGGCGCGCGCAGCCCACGCGATCTTGCCCTAGACTAAGGCCCAAGGGGACCGCTCCGAAACATAGTCGTTCGTTTCCACTGGTATATTGGATCTTCATCGGCAGTTTCTTTGCCGCTGCCCTACTGACGTTGGTATTGCCGGCGTTGCAAGCACTCTGCGAATCGATCTGGTCTTCCAGACGCGTGATTTAGTCTGGGCTGGATAAGGGCGGCGCGCATCCTCGCGCCGCCTTCAGCTGCCGCGTCAGTTCTTTCCAACGTGCACGGAGCCCGAGCCCATCACCGACTTCTGGACGCCGCCGGTGACCTCGGCGACCGACACATCGCCCGACCCCATGATGTTGGCCTCCACCGAAGCCGCCTTGCCGCGCACATCGACATCGCCGGAGCCGGCGATCGAAACCTCCAGCCGCTGCACGTCGCCGCCGACCGTCACATCGCCCGAACCGGCGATCGACACTTCCGCATCCCCCATGGCGCCGCCCCCGACGTTCACGCCGCCGGAGCCGGCGATCGAGATTTCCAGCGGCCCCGCCGCCGACGCCGCGGTGACACCGCCGGAGCCAGCCAGGTCCACTTCCAGCGCGCCGCTGACAGCGCCGACGCTGGTGTCGCCCGAGCCTGCCAGCGAAATCGTTGCGCTGCGCGAGGCGCCGGCGACCACATCGCCGGATCCCGAAGCATCGAGCTTGAGTGCGCCGGCGACGTCGCCGACCGTCGCGTCGCCGCAACCGCTGAACGACAGATCGGCAGAGTTGCTCGCGCCGATCTCGCTCTGCACGGCGCCGCCGACCGAGACCTTGAGATCGCGGGGCGCGCGCACGGTGATGACCGGCGCCTGGTTCGCGTTGACCGTGCCGACGCCGGACACCTCGGTTGAGACGACGTTGTTGAGGTTGCGGCAGTTGCGGATCCGGCGATGGCCGATGCCGCCGTCCACGATGACGTCATCCCCGTCGATGCGGATGGAGGGCGTGGTCAGCATGCCAGGATTAGCGATTTCCACCGCGAAGTCGGCGCGGTCTTCGGGGATGATCCTGAGAGTCGCGACAGCGTTGCGGATGCGCAGTTCGGCGCCTGCATAGGTCGCCGACGCCACCTTGGTAGGCGTCCCCGTTCCACGGCCGCCGCCCGCGTCGGGCTCCCCGTCGATCTCGAAGCGGAAGCCGTCCCCGTCGGAGACCGCATGACTGAAATAGCCGCCGGCGGCGATCGCCACCGCAGCGAAAATGGCTGCACCAATCACGAAACGCTCCATCGCTAGCCTCCCGCCGGCGGGTGCGCCCCCGGCTCATGCCCGTCCGATGCATCTGGCGCCCCGGATGGATGCGCCGCAGGCCTTGGAATGTGGTCCTCAGCCCAGCGCGTCCCTGAAAAGCACGAGGAGCCGGGACCATGCCCGCTCGGCCTGCACGGCGTCGTAGACCTGAGAGTCCGGGGGGCACCAGCCGTGCTGGGCCGGGTAGACCTCGATCTCCGCCGGCAGGCCGGCGGCGGCGAAGGCGGCGCGCAAAGTGTCCTTGGCCGCCGGGTCGCGCGCGTCGTCGTTCTGGGCGACGGCGATGAGGAAGCTCGCCTTCATCTGTGGGATCCGGAGGTGCGGGCTCGTCGGGGCGGCGGTGGCGAGCCCGCCGCCATGAAACGAGGCGCCGGCGCCGATCCGTGCCGGAACCGTCGCAGCGGTTCCCATCACCAGCGCCCCGCCCATGCAGTAGCCGGTCGTCCCGATCCTGCGACGCGTATCGACGGCGGCTTGCGCATCGAGGCTGGGCAGGTAATCGCGGCGCGGGGCGCTGTCACGCGGGTTGCGCGCGTGCGCCCTCGCAGACGGGCCGGAGGAAAACGGCGAGACAGGCGCGCAAGCGGGCGGCGAGCGCGCTGGC
>Ga0187894_10002571_pt1 | contig 21504 bp, 19 predicted proteins | sample GBC1701081metaG_FD_136650 | JGI IMG/M metagenome (GOLD analysis project Ga0187894, IMG submission 136650) | White microbial mat communities from a lava cave in the Kipuka Kanohina Cave System on the Island of Hawaii, USA - GBC170108-1 metaG ...
GTCCAACAAGCTGGGCGAGGTCAGCGATCCGGACGAGATGGACAAGCTGATCGCCGAGCAAGGCGAGCTGCAGGAGAAGATCGACGCCGCCGACGCCTGGGACATCCAGCGCACGGTCGAGATCGCCATGGACGCGCTGCGCTGCCCGCCGGGCGACGCCGACGTGTCCAAGCTGTCGGGGGGCGAGAGGCGACGCGTGGCGTTGTGCCGCGTGCTGCTCAGCAAGCCCGACATGCTGCTGCTCGATGAGCCGACCAACCACCTCGATGCCGAATCGGTGGCGTGGCTGGAGCGCTTCCTCAAGGAGTTTCCCGGCACGGTGGTAGCGATCACGCACGACCGCTACTTCCTCGACAACGTTGCCGGCTGGATCCTCGAGCTCGACCGCGGTCAGGGCATCCCGTGGGAGGGCAACTATTCCTCATGGCTGGGGCAGAAGGAGCAGCGCCTGGCGCTGGAAGAGAAGGCGGTCGACGCGCGCCGGCGCACCCTGCAGCGTGAGCTGGAGTGGATGGGCACCAGCGCCCAGGCACGACGTACCAAGAGCAAGGCGCGTATCTCGGCCTACGAGCAGATGCTGGCCGAGGGCGAGAAGCAGAACCTGGAGCAGGCGCAGATCGTTATCCCGGCCGGCCCGCGGCTGGGCGACCTGGTGATCCAGGCCGACCATGTCGCCAAGGGCTACGGTGATCGTCTGCTGATGGACGACCTCAGCTTCAAGCTGCCGCCCCGCGGTATTGTCGGCGTGATCGGCCCCAACGGCGCCGGCAAGACCACGCTGTTCCGCATGATCACGGACCAGGACAAGGCGGATTCCGGCAGCTTCACGGTCGGCCCGACCGTGAAGCTGGGCTATGTCGACCAGTCCCGCGATTCGCTCGATGCCAACAAGACGGTGTGGGAGGAGATTTCCGACGGGCTGGACGTGCTGCAGATCGGCAAGCGCGAGATGCCCAGCCGTGCCTATTGCGGCGGCTTCAACTTCAAGGGCGCCGACCAGCAGAAGAAGGTCGGCCAGCTCTCCGGCGGCGAGCGCAACCGCGTGCACCTCGCCAAGATGCTCAAGAGCGGCGCCAACGTCATGCTGCTCGACGAGCCGACCAACGACCTCGACGTCGACACGCTGCGCGCGCTGGAGGAGGCGCTGACCGATTTCGCCGGCTGCGCCGTGGTTATCAGCCACGACCGCTGGTTCCTCGACCGCATCGCCACCCACATCCTCTCCTTCGAGGGCGACAGCCAGGTGGTCTGGTTCGAAGGCAACTTCCAGGACTACGAGGAAGACAAGCGCCGCCGCCTGGGAGCCGACGCCACCGAGCCGCACCGCATCAGGTACAAGCCGCTCACGCGGGGGTGAGGTTCGTTACGCGGAGCGTAGGCGCTTTCCTCCCCGCGCAGCGGGGAGGTGCCCCGAAGGGGCGGAGGGGAGCCGGCGTGGTCGTGGTAACTGACACTCGAAATCTTCGTGACTGAACCTGGAGTCTCGGTTGCCAGGACCACGTCGGCTCCCCCATCCGGCCCCTCATCCTGAGCCTGCCGAAGGACGGCCACCTTCCCCACGCTACGCGTGGGGAAGGGAAAGATCACACCATCGGCATGTCGGGCCGTCCTTCGTCGTCCACCGGGAAGGTGCTCCACCAGCCGCGTCGAATGCCGGCGAGCGTGCTCAGCATCATGTCGCGCGTCAGCGGCACGGCGCAGAGCGGACCGAACGTGAGGTCTCGCAGCCAGCCCAGCGGCGCGAAACGCGACTGGTAGAACGGCGTCAGCAGATGGCTCGCCTGCCGGTAGAAGTGTGCCGGCCCGAGTCGGGCCTGTTCGGCCTGCGTGAGCGCGCTCGGGATGTCGGCCGCGGTAGCGAGCGCGCTTGCCAGCGTGGCGGCGTCGAGCAGCGCCAGGTTGGCGCCCTGGCCGAGCTGCGGCGAGGTGCCATGCGCGGCGTCGCCCAGAAACGCGACGCGGCCGCTCGACCAGCGCGGCATGGCGACATGCCGGTAGGTGGCGCCCGAGACCTGCTCGATGTCGCGCAGGTGTTGCAGGGGATCGGCCAGCTCGGGCCAGTGGTGCAGGAAGCTCGTCCTCAGCGCAGCGATGCCGGCGGCGCGCGCCGCGTCGATCTGGCGCGCCGGCAGGCTCCAGAATACCGTGATGCACGGTGGACCATCGGGGTCGTCGTGCCGGCGCCCGACCGGCAGTGCGCCGATCATCACGCGGCTGTCGCGGAAGCGCTGGTGCAGCAGGCCGGCGAAACGCCCCCCTGGATCGGGCAGCGTCGTCCACAGGCAGCCCCAGGGATAGAGCGGCGCCCGGTGCCGGATGCCAAGCTGCGTGCGCAGCGCCGAATGGGTGCCGTCGGCCACCAGCGCCAGGTCGACCGAAACCGGCGCGGCACCGTTGACGAACCGCAGCGTGGCCCGCGTGTCGCTCGTGTCGATGCCCGCGACCTCGGCTTCGGTTACGAGGGTGGCGGGCGAGCGCTTCAGCCGGTCGAACAGCAACCCGAACAGCGTACCGCGATGGATGCCCAGCCCGTGCAGGCGTGGATGCAAGTCGCTGTACTTGAGGCGCAGCACCGCGCGGCCGGTTGCCGTGCGACCGTCGATGCCGCCGATTCGCGTGCCCCTGTCGAGGGCCGTCGCCTCGATGCCCAGGCGATGCAGCACCTTCAGCCCGGTCGGCTGCAGCAGCAGGCCGGCACCCAAGGGCCTTGGCTGCGCGAAACGCTCGTACAGCGTCACGTCGTGGCCGTCCTCGGCCAGCAAAGTGGCCACCGCCATGCCGCCGACGCCACAGCCGACGACCGCAATGCGGTAGCGAGGAGCGCCCGGCATCAATCACCATGCGAGATGCCGGTGCCGGGAGGATCGCCCGACAGAAGCGTGACCCGGCGCACGGCCGCTCGACGGGCACGTCCGCCAGGCGACGAACCGATACTTGCGACGAAGAGAATGACCATCCCCGCTCCCCCTCCGTGGAGACTAGAGCGTTTTGCCATAAGGTTGACCATATCCGGCGTTGGCTAGATGGGCGGCGCACTTTCGACGCGAGAGCTGCCGGAAGCCCGAGGAAATCCCCGACTCAACCTTTTCGCAGAATGGTCTAGCACACATCTGCCGGAGGCGCAGGGACGCAGGGCAGGATGAGCCTGGCCCGATATCATCCCGTCATCCCGGGCGTAGCGAGGGATCCGCCGCGAGGGCGCACTGCGGCCGCTGCATACAGCACGGCCTGCGGCCAGTCATTCCGGATTCATACCAAGTAAATGTTTGCTCGAAATCATACTGGTTTTGTACCCGTATAAATAATCATGTCGTTCTTCTTGAACGTCGTGCTGGATGTCCCCATGTAAAGCGATCGAGCGTGCGCGGGGATTGAGGTTATTGGCAGGCGTGCCTTATGCCTTTGCCGGGCCTATGGCCGATGCCGGCCGGCCCGATGCCGTCGTTTGCCGCCGCGAGCGGGGGGCCCGCGCCACGGCGCGCTGTCACGCGCGCGCGCCTTGGACCGTACCGCAGTTGTCATTGGCCGGTGAACCTGATCCTTTGGTCATGCCACCGAGTTTCCGACGTTTGCGACGTTTCCGTCACGGCCTGGCGGGCGCTCTCGAGGGTCTCGCTTGCGTTCGCGCCATTTTCCATTCCCGCGACCCCGCCGGCCGCGTCGCGGAGAGGGGCTGGTCGGCGGACCAGGTTTCCCGCGATTGCGCAAATCATTTCCGCATCCGCCCGGCATGCCATCAAGTCCTTGTCAGGACTGGCAAATCGAGTTCCCGCCATTTCCGCAGCGAATCAGATTCCGATCCCGGCGCCAGGACTTGTCGGTTCGCCGTCGCGGCGCGGCCGCGGGGCTTTCCGCACTTTGCGCAGTTCGCGCAGGCGTGTTCGCGATCGAATGCGCCCCGTCGGACTTTCATCAGCGAGATGTCAGACCGACGCCCCATCTACCAGCCGAGGGCAGTTGCCCGCGAAGGCCCCAGATGAAATTTGGACGACTCCGCCGGTGGCACGACCCCCCGTCCGCCCCGCGCCTGATCACGGGACTGGCGGCGCTGTATGCGCTGCTGACGCTTCTGCTGCTGGTGCTGAACGGGGCATTGCGTCTCGACATCGGCATCGAGCCCTGGCACGTCGACTCGCCGGTCGAGATCTGCATGGCCCTGATCGTCCTGGGCGGCCTGGCGTTCGCCATCGTGCAACTGATCCGGCATCGAGGCCACGGCGCCCTGCGCCTGGGATGGGCCTTTGCCGCCGCCGGCATGGCCCTCATCGCGACCAGCGAGACGGCCGACTGGTTCAACGAGGCCGCCCCGTTCTGGAACGAGCAATACTGGTTCGAGGTGCCGCTGTGGCTGGTCGCCGCCGGCTGCCTGTGCCAGTGCGCGCGCCTCTATGCCGCGCAGCCGCGCGTGCACACCTGGTTCCGCATCGGCTTCGTCATCCAGTTCCTGGCCACGGTGCTGGACATCGGCAAGGGTACGCTGGGCGCGCTGCCGTTTGCATCGCACGAGATGCTGGACGTCGCGGTCGACTACACGCAGCTGCTCTGCCTGCTCTGCTACATGTCCGCGCTCGCCTTCACCTGCCTCGATCCGCAGCGGCTGGGTCCGCTGGCCGAACGCCTGCTGGGCATTGCCCGCCCGGCCTTTGCCGGCGCCGGCGTTCAGGCGCCGCGCGCGGCCGCGCCGATCGCCATCGGCGCCCTGGCGCGGGCGCTGTTCTTCGAGCAGCACCTGTTCCGCGCGCCGCGCTATCCCACCCGGTACCTGTTCCTGCACCGGCCGGGCATGCGGCAGGCGGTGACCGTGGCCATGGCGGTCCTGTTCGGCAGCCGGGTCGGGCCGCGCGTCCGGCTGGCCGAGGGCCGGTCGCTGATCCGTCAGTTCCTGGACCTGCTGCGAATGGGGCTGGGGCAGGGCATCGATGCCGTCAGCTACTACCTGCTGGAGCTCTATCGGCCGGGCGGCCGCGCCGAGGCGCCCTTCTACCTGACGCGCTACGAGACGAAGAACGGCCTGCTCACCGTGCTCAACGCCGCGCTGCCGCGGCGCGACGACATCCCGCACGACCTGACCGACAAGGCCGTCTTCGGCGCGGCCTGCGGCCGGGCCGGCATCCCGACGCCGCCGATTCTCCTGACGGCCATCGACGGCGCGATCGAACGGCACGCCTCCGTCGCGGCATTCGACCGCGATCTCTTCGCCAAGCTCAGGCGCGGCCGCGGCACGATGAAGACCGGCCAGTTCCGCCGGGTCGCCCACTTGGCCTATCTCGATCGCCACGGCCACCAGGTATCGCTGGGCGACATCATCGAAGGCCTGCGCCGGCAGTCGCTCACCGTCATCGGCCGCAAGACGACGCCGGTCATCGTCCAGCCGCGCCTGCGCAACCATGCGAGCCTCGCCGATCTCGCACAAGAGTCGCTGATCGTCATCCGCGTCGTGACGTGCCTGGATCGCGCCGGTGTGCCGGAGCTCACCCACGCCATGCTGCGTGTCCTCACCAAGATCGAGCCGGCTTGGGACACCCATCCCGACACCGAGTACGGCGCGGCGATCGACCTGGACACCGGGTGCCTCGGGCGCATGACCGGCGACAAGCCGGACAGCTGCCTCAAGTGGTACGACACGCATCCCGTCACCGGCGCCCGTGTACTGGGCCGCCAGATCGCCGACTGGCCGGCGCTGCAGGACCTGGCGCTGCGGGCGCATGCCGTGTTCCGCCATCGCATCGTCATCGGCTGGGACCTCGCGCTCGCCACCGAGGGGCCGATGATGATCGAAGGCAACAGCAACATGGACGTGTCCTTCATCCAGCGCGCCTACCGCGATCCCGTCGGCCGCAGCCGCCTGGGCGAGCTGCTGGGCTATCACCTGTCCCGCCTCCGGTCCCCCGGCCGCCGCCCGTGAGAACCCACGCCACAGGCCGGGCGTCGTCCATGGCGCACCGGCCGCACGAAGCCCCTGCGACCGAAATATGTGCTTTTGTACCGCTTGTTCGCTTGCGAGGAATGTCATACATGGCCGGTCATGCTTTGGAGCTCGGCCGAGAATGCCTTCGTGGTGAGCTTGTCGAACCATCAAGGCATGGCACCGGCGGCGCCGGGGCGCTTCATGGTTCGACAAGCTCACCGTGAAGCGCCTTTTCCAGTCGGGCGCGCGACTCATGAGTAGCGCACCGATGCCGAGGGACGGCGATTCCACTTCGCGAAACCAGGCCCGGGATGTCTGTTCCGTGCGACAGGCGGCAGTCGCCCGCCGCGTGCGCCGCCGCTAAGCTGCCCGCGGCGCGACAAGGAGGGACGGGTGCCGGAAAGCTACGATTACATCGTCGTCGGTGCGGGATCGGCGGGTTGCGCCGTGGCGGCGCGCCTGAGCGACATCGCGCGCAACAGGGTGCTGCTGCTCGAGGCCGGCCCGGCCGACAATCACATGTGGATCCATATTCCGATCGGCTACGCGCGCACCTTTCTCGACGAGAAAGTGAACTGGAAATACGAGACCGACCCCGAGCCGCACCTCGACGGCCGCCAGATCTACTGGCCGCGCGGCAAGACCCTGGGCGGTTCCAGCTCGATCAACGGCCTGATCTACATCCGCGGTATCGCGTCGGACTTCAACTACTGGCGCCAGCTCGGCAACGCCGGGTGGGGCTTCGACGACGTGCTGCCCTATTTCAGGAAAGCCGAAGGCAACATCCGCGGCGAGGACGCCCTGCATGGCGGCAGGGGGCCGCTGGGCGTCGACGACATGCGGTGGAAGAACGCGCTGTCGGAGGCCTATGTCGAGGCCGCCGTGCAGGCCGGCTATCCGCGCAACGACGACTTCAACGGACCGCGCCAGGAAGGCGTCGGCTACTACCAGCTCACCACGCGCGGCGGGCGGCGCTGCTCGTCCGCGCGCGCCTACCTGCAGCCGGCACGCGGCCGGGGTAACCTGAACATCGTCACCGGAGCCCTGACCGAGAAGGTCGAGATCGACGACGGCCGCGCCACCGGCGTGCGCTACCGCGTCGGCGATCGCGTCGAGACCGCGACGGCGGGGCACGAGGTGATCCTGTGCGGCGGCGCCATCAACTCGCCGCAGCTGCTGATGCTGTCGGGCATCGGCCCGGCGGAGCATCTTGGCGAGAACGGCATCGAGGTGAAGCGCCACCTGCCCGGCGTGGGCGAGAACCTGCATGACCACTACCAGTGCCGCCAGCTCTACCGCTGCAGTCGGCCGGGTACCATGAACGAGGCTGTCGGCAGCCTCTTCGGCAAGGTGAAGATGGGGCTGGACTACGCGCTCGGGCGCCGCGGGCTGTTGACCGTCGGCGCCGGGCTGGTCGGCGTGTTCCTGCGCACGCGGCCGGAGCTGGAAGACCCCGACATCCAGCTGCATTTCATCCCGTTCTCGACCGACAAGATGGGCACCACCCTGCACGATTTCCCGGGTTTCACCGTGACCATGAACCAGTCGCGGCCGCGCAGCCGCGGCCGCCTGCGGCTGCGCTCGGGCGACGCGCGCCAGTATCCGTCGATGGTCGCCAACTACCTCGCCGACGAGGACGACCGGCGCACGGCGATCGACGGCATGAAGGCCGTGCGCCGCATCGCACAGCAGCCGGCGCTGAAGGACTGGATCGCCGACGAGCTGATGCCCGGCACCAAGGTGCAGAGCGACGAGGAATGGCTGGGCTTCATGAAGGCCAACGGCGGCTCGATCTACCACCCGGCCGGCACCTGCAAGATGGGCTCGGCCAACGACCGAATGGCCGTGGTCGACGAGCAGCTGCGCGTGTCCGGTGTCGGCGGCCTGCGCGTCGCCGACGCCTCGGTGATGCCGCAGGTCGTGTCCGGCAACACCAACGCCGCCTGCATCATGATCGGCGAAAAATGCGCCGACATGATCCGCACCGGATAACGGGCCTTCATGGTGAGCCCGTCGAACCATGAGGGCCGCGCACCGACGAGGGGTGCGGAACCGTTTCATGGTTCGACAGGCTCACCATGAAACGTAACCGGAGGACGACGATGAATTACGAGCAGATCAAATATGACGTGGCCGACAGCATCCTCACCATCACCTTGAACCGGCCCGAGAAGCTCAACGCCTTCACCGGCCGCATGCTGTCCGAGCTGCTCGATGCCGTCGACCGCGCCGATCGCGACGATGCCGTGCGCGCCGTCGTCTTCACCGGTGCCGGCCGCGGCTTCTGCGCCGGCGCCGACCTGTCGGGCGGCGCCAACACCTTCAATGCCGAGAACCGCGGCCCGGTCGATCCCGGGCTCGACGGCCATCGCGACGGCGGCGGCCTGCTGACCCTGCGCCTGTTCGATTGCCTGAAGCCGCTGATTTCCGCCTGCAACGGGCCGGCGGTCGGCGTCGGCGTCACCATGCAGCTCGCCATGGACGTGCGCCTGGCGTCGGAAGAGGCGCGCTACGGCTTCGTCTTCACGCGTCGCGGCATCGTGATGGAGGCCTGCTCGAGCTGGTTCCTGCCGCGGCTGGTGGGGCCGCAGCAGGCCCTGGAATGGGTGATGACCGGCCGCGTCTTCTCCGCCGAGGAGGCGCTGCGCGGCCGCCTCGTGCGCTCGGTCCACAAGCCGGCCGAGCTGCTGCCCGAGGCCTACAGGCTGGCGCGCGAGATCGCGGACAACACCTCGCCGGTGTCGGTGGCGCTGAACAAGCAGATGCTCTGGAAGATGCTGGGTGCCGACCACCCCATGGAAGGCCACAAGGTCGATTCCAAGGGCATCTACGCCCGCGGCAAATCGGCCGACGTGCGCGAGGGCGTGGTCTCGTTCCTCGAGAAGCGCAAGGCGAATTTCCCCGACAAGGTCAGCAAGGACATGCCCGGCTACTTCCCCTGGTGGCAGGAACGGACGTTCAAGTAACGGCGCCACGGAACTGGCCCGACCGTCATTGCGAGCGACGCGAGCAATCGTCCGCGAACGGAAAGGCGATGCTTCGTTGCTTGACCCACGCTGTCATCCCGAGCCTGTCGAAGGGACGCTCGGGATGACAGGGAAGATCCCATCCAGCGGATTGTGCTCTATCGCCCGGTGAACCGCGGCGCGCGCTTCTCGACGTAGTGCGCCACGCCTTCCTTGAAGTCGGCGGCGCCGAAGCTCAGCTCCATGTCGTGGTTGGCCACCGCCGTCGCCTCGGACAGCGTCTGGAACTGCGCATCCCACAGCTGGCGTTTCATGACCCCAGTCGAGCGCGGCGAGACCGTGTCGGCCAGCAGGCGCGCGTAGGTGCGGGTCTCGGCCACCAGATCGGCGTCGGGTATGACGCGGTTGACCATGCCCAGCGCCAGCGCCTCCGGTGCCCGGAACTTGCGGGCCGACAGCAGCAGGTCCATGGCGTTGGGCAGGCCGACCAGCTTGGGCAGCAGCCACGAGATGCCGTGCTCGGCGATCAGGCCGCGCGCCGCGAAGGCGGTCGTGAACACGGCGTTCTCTGCTGCGAAGCGCATGTCGCAGTACAGCGCCATGATCAGGCCGAGGCCGGCGCAGGGCCCGTTGACGGCGGCGATGATCGGCTTGGGGATCGACGGGAAGTAGGAGTAGGTCATGCGGAAGTCGGGCATGGTGCTGCCGCCCGCCGGGATCGGCTCCGCCCTGGTCGTGCGCTCCGCCGCGGTGCCGGTCGCGCCGATGGTCTGCAATCCGCCCATGTCGGCGCCGGCGCAGAAGCCGCGGCCGGCGCCGGTCAGGATGATGGCGCGCACCGTGGGATCATTGCCGGCGGCGTGCATGGCCTCCTTCAGATCGGCATGCATCTCGCGCGTCCAGGCGTTCAGGCGGTCGGGCCGGTTCAGCGTCAGGGTGCACACGCGCTCGGCGGTCTCGACAAGGACGGTTTTTTCGGCCATGGCATTTCCTCCTGGCGCCGCGCCGGCATGGGCAGCTTGCGCGAATGGGCGTTGATTCAGGGCCGCCGGCATTGTGATCTGCGGTTCGCGGCACGACAAGTGAGGAGGGAAGAACGATGGCCAAGCGCGAAGTCGAGACCCCGCAGGACATGATCAAGCTGGTCGGCCAGGAGATCGGGGTCAGCGACTGGGTCGAGGTCACGCAGGACCGCATCGACATGTTCGCCGACGCCACCGGCGACCACCAGTGGATCCACGTCGACGTCGAGAAGGCGAAGAAGGAGATGCCCGGCGGCAAGACCATCGCGCACGGCTACCTCACCCTGTCGCTGATCCCGCTGTTCGCCCACGACCTCCTCGAGATCAGGAAGGTCTCGCGCGGCCTCAACTACGGCTGCAACAAGGTGCGGTTCACCAGCACCGTGCCGGCCGGCAGCAAGCTGCGTGCGCGCCAGACGCTGGTCGCGGCCGACCCGATGCCGGGCAACGGCGTCCGCATGACCTGGCAGTGGACGATCGAGCGCGAGGGCGCCGACAAGCCGGCCTGCATCGCCGAGACCATGTCGATCGCCTACGCCTGACGAACGGCCTGACAGGGGCGCTCGAAACGGTATAGGCTGACCTCACAGGACCGCCGCGCCGATCGTGCTGAAACGAGAGGAACTGACGCCCGAGCGCGTCGACCAGATCGCCCGTGAGGCGAAGGCAGCCGGCTACGACTATTTCCTGTCGCGCGAGGAGCGTGACCGGCGGCTGGCCGAGGCGCTGGCCTGGTGGACGGCAGGCACCGACGCCTGGGTGTTCGGCTACGGCTCGCTGATGTGGAACCCGGCATTCCATTTCGTCGAGCGCCGACCGGCGCGGCTGGAGGGCTACCGCCGCAGCTTCTGCTTCTGGATCCCGCTGGGCCGCGGCTCGCCCGAGAAGCCGGGCCTGATGCTGGCCATCGAGAAAGGCGGCGTGTGCGACGGCATGGCCTATCGCATCGCCGCGCCCGAGGTGGAGGCCGAGCTCTCGATCCTGTTCATCCGCGAGATGCTGACAGGCGTCTACGACGCGGTCTGGGTCGAGCTCACCGATGCGGCCGGCCATCACCTCAAGGCCGTGACCTTCGTGATCAACCCGACCCATCCGCAGTACTGCGGCCGCCTGGAGATGGACCGCAAGGCCGACCACATCGCGCATGCCGAAGGCCGCCGCGGCACCTGCCGGTCCTACCTGTTCGAGACCGCCGACCAGCTGCGCGGCCTGGGCGTGCGCGATCCCTACATCGATACGCTGGAGGACGAAGTCTTGCGCCTGCGCGGCGGCCGGCGATGACCGCACTGAAGGCCCGCTGGGCGGCGATGTCCGGCAATCTGCAAGGCATCATCCTGGTGGCGATCTCGGGCGTGCTGTTCTCGGCGCTTAACATCGCCACGTACTTCCCGGCCCAGGAACTCAGCTCGTACATGATGGCATTCTGCCGCTATCTGTTCGGCGCGGTGTTCCTGCTGCCGATCTTCTTCCGCCGCGGCCTGCTCGAGCCGTTCCGTACCGACCGCATCGGCGTGCACGCGCTGCGCGGCGCGCTGCACAGCGGCGGCATGCAGCTGTGGTTCGTGGCCCTGCCGCTGATCACCCTGGCCGACCTCACGGCGCTGGGCTTCACCGGCCCGATCTTCATCACGTTCGGCGCGGCGCTCTTCCTGGGCGAGGACGTGCGGTTGCGGCGCTGGATGGCGGTGATCGTCGGTTTCCTCGGCGCCATGCTGATCGTGCGGCCGGGCTTCACCGAGCTCAGCATCGGCGTGCTGGCGGCGCTGGCCGCGACGCCGCTGTTCTCGGCCTCGAACCTGATGGCAAAGGCGCTGGCGCGCACCGACCACGCCGACACCATCGTGATCTGGCAGTCGATCTTCATCGTGCTGTGCGCCGCGCCGTTCGCCATCGCGTTCTGGCAGACGCCGAGCTGGGAGCATGTCGGCTGGTTCCTGCTGGCCGGCCTGTTCGGCACCGTCGGCCATCTGGTGATGCAGTACGGGTATCAGGTGGCGGAAATCTCGGCCGTGCAACCCATCGGCTTCCTGTCGCTGATCTGGAATACCCTGTTCGGATTCCTGCTGTTCAGCCAGCAGCCCAGCCTCTGGACGTTCATCGGCGCGGCGGTGATCTTCGCCAGCGCCATGTATATCTCGCATCGCGAGGCCGTCCGCCGGGCCATGGTTCGGACCGCCGACGTCGAGGCCAAACCCTGACCGGGGCCCCCGGAACCGGCCGGAAACCCCTTGCGACGGGTTTCCCGGACCCCCAAATCTAGGTATAGTGTCCCCAATGAGCCGGCCCTGAAGCCGGCCGTTTGTTTTTTCCCACGGATCGAACGATGGACAAGGTTCCCATGACGCCCGCCGGGTTCAAGGCTCTCGAAGACGAGCTGAAGAACCTGAAAACGACCGAGCGGCCGAGCATCATCCGGCAGATCTCGGAGGCGCGCACCCATGGCGACCTCTCGGAGAACGCCGAGTACGCGGCGGCGCGCGAGCGCCAGAGCTTCATTGAAGGCCGCATCAGCGAGATCGAGGACGTGATCGCGCGTGCCGATATCATCGACATCGCCAAGCTCAAGGGCGGCAAGGTGATCAAGTTCGGCGCCACCGTGAAGCTCGCCGACGAGGACACCGACGAGGAGGTGCGCTACCAGATCGTCGGCCCGTTCGAGGCCGATCTGACCAGGCACCGCATCTCCATCACCGCGCCGCTGGGCCGGGCCCTGATCGGCAAGATCGTGGGCGACACCGTCGAGGTGCAGACCCCCAGCGGCACCAAGAGCTACGAAATCATGCAGGTCCAGTTCAAGTGACCTCCACTGGGACCGCGGGCCTCCCGGCCCGCTCTTGAACCCTATTCTGCTGAACACGATCATCGGACCTGAATCCGGCGCAGGGCGGGCGTGCGCGGCGCGGACTCGCGAAGAGCCCGCCGCCGGTGCTACCTAATCACGGAAAATCCGGAGGAGACGGCATGCCCGCAACAGGACCGCTGGCGCGCTTCAAGGTGCTCGATCTGACCCGGGTGCGCGCGGGGCCGACCTGCGTGCGCCAGCTCGCCGACTGGGGCGCCGACGTGATCAAGATCGAGATGCCGCCCGCCGCCGAGGACGGCGAGGGCATGGGTGGCCCGCGGCATGGCCCCGACTTCTGGAACCTGCACCGCAACAAGCGCAGCATGGCCTTGAACCTCAAGGAGCCGGACGCGGTCGCGATCTTCAAGGCACTCGTTGCCGACACCGACGTCGTCGTCGAGAACTACCGGCCCGACGTGAAGCATCGCCTGGGCGTCGACTACGAGACCCTGCGCAAGCTCAACAAGCGCCTCGTCTACGCCAGCATCTCCGGCTTCGGCCAGGACGGGCCCTACGCGCTGCTGCCGGGCTTCGACCAGGTGGCGCAGGGCATGGGCGGCCTGATGTCGATCACCGGCCTGCCGGGCCAGGGGCCGGTGCGCGTCGGTATCCCCGTCGCCGACCTCACGGCCGGCCTCTTCGCCGCCATGGGCGTGCTGATCGCGCTGCTGGAGCGCGAGCAGTCGGGCGAGGGCCAGTGGGTGCAGACTTCGCTGCTGCAGGCCCAGATCGCCATGCTCGATTTCCAGGCGGCGCGCTGGCTGGTGAACAAGGAGGTGCCGGGCCAGGCCGGCAACGACCACCCGACCAGCATCCCCACCGGCGTGTTCCCGACCAAGGACGGCCACATCAACATCGCCGCCTCCGGCCAGCATATCTGGAAGCGGTTCTGCGCCGCGATGGACGCGCAGGCGATGTTCGACAACCCGGCCTACAAGACCGACGCCGACCGATCGAAGAACCGCAAGCAGATCAACGCCGACATTTCAGGGTACAGCCGCCAATACACCAGCGCCGAGTTGATCGAGCGGCTCAACAAGGCGAGCGTTCCCTGCGGCGCGATCAACAACATCGACCAGGTGTTCGCCGACCCGCAGGTCCGGCACGTCGGCGCCGCCGCGCCGATGCGCCACCCGAGCAAGGGCGACGTCGCGGTCGTGGACCAGGCGGTGCGGCTCAGCCGCACGCCCAGCGTCATCGACCGGCCGACGCCGGAGCGCGGCGAGCATACCGACGCCATTCTGCGCGGGCTCGGCTACGACGACGCCAGGATCGCCGACCTGCATCGGCGCAACGTGGTGTGAAAGGACAGGCCATGGACACCGGCACGACCAGGATGATCGCGCGCAAGGAGGACGGCATCGGCTGGATGATCTTCAACCAGCCTGAAAAGCTCAACGCCGTCTCCTACGACATGTGGCTCGCGGTGCCGAAGATCATCGCCGACTATGAAGCCGACCCGGATGTGCGCGTGATCGTCCTGGCCGGCGCCGGCGAGAAGGCGTTCGTGTCGGGCGCCGACATCTCGGAGTTCGAGCAGAAGCGCGGCACGGCCGATGCCATCAAGGTCTACAACGAGGCCGGCGACCACGCCAACGCCGCGCTCATCGACGCCACCAAGCCGACCATCGCCATGATCCGCGGCTACTGCATTGGCGGCGGCCTGGGAATCGCGCTGACTACCGACCTGCGCATCTGCGGCGACACCTCGACCTTCGCCGTGCCCGCCGCCAGGCTGGGCCTGGGCTACGCCTACAGCGGCATCAAGCGGCTGTCGGACGTGGTCGGCCCGTCGTTCGCCAAGGAAATCTTCTTCACGGCGCGCCAGTTCACGGCCGAGGAGGCGCGCGTCATGGGCCTGGTGAACCGCATCGTCCCGGTCGCCGAGCTCGAGCCCTACGTGCGCAAGTACGCCGCCACCATCGCCGGCAATGCGCCGCTCACCGTCAAGGCGGCCAAGATGGCGATCAACGCCGCCACCAGGGACCCCGACAAGCGCAACCTCGCCGGCGTCCAGGCCGCGGTCGACGCCTGCTTCGCCAGCGCCGACTACAAGGAAGGCCGCACCGCCTTCATGGAGAAGCGCAAGCCGGCGTTCACTGGGCGGTAACGTTTGTCGGTTGGCTCGTGTCACTGACTGAGGCTGTGACTGGCATGTAGTTACTGTTGTGCTGCCCTATTCGAGGTGGCTGTTGCACTTCGCCCGCGCTGCCAAGCGCTGCCCATGTGAAATCGAGAAGAATTTCCAAGTTCACGAAGGAACGCCTCGTACGGGTGACACCCGAAAGGCTGGAGAGGGCGAGAAGAACGACGGATTGGGCTCGTCTGAATGCGATGACCGATGAGGACATCGAGCGTCAGGTCGCCGAGAACCCGGACGCCGCGCCGATCCTGACCGATGAGCAGTTTGAACGCGCAGTGCGAGAGGGACGTGTGTTCGTGCGTGGTCCGTTGAAGATCAGCGGCGTGCGCCGGACGACCGCTCGCAAGAAGCGCTAACAGCTGGTGATCGGTGGATCGAAATGAGTCGACGCCGCTACTCCGGCTGGTAGTTGGCCGCTTTCAGGAGCGCCGCGTTGCGCTCGACATCAGCGGCGATGAACTTGCGGAACGCCTCGGGGCCGTCATAGACCATCTCGACGCCCAGCGCGCCCAGCCGCTCGTTGAACTCGGCGTCCTTGGTGACGTCCTCCAGGGCGCTTGCCAGCCGCGCGACCACGGCGTCGGGAACGCCCTTGGGCACCCAGACGGCATACCACGACGACAGCACCAGCCCGGGCATCCCCGACTCGGCCGACGTGGGAATGTCCGCAGCCAGCGCGCTGCGCCGGTCGGTGGTGATGGCCAGCGCCTTGAGCTTGCCGCCCTTCACCATCGGCAGTGCCACGGCGATCGGGTCGATCATGATCTGCACCTGGCCGGACATCAGGTCGGCCAGTGCCGGCGCGGAGCCGCGGTAGTTCACGATCGTCAGGTCGAGCCCGCCCAGCCGCATCAGCTCCAGCGTCGCCAGGTGGCCGGCCGACCCCAGTGATGAGCTGCCGAAGTTGAAACTCCGGCTGTTGGCCCTGGCCGCCGTCACGAACTCGGAGATGGTGGCGGCGGGCACGGCCGGATGAGTGACCACCAGCAGCGGCGCCCGCCCGACCCGCGCCACCGGCGTGAAATCGGTCTGCGGGTCGTACGGCAAGCTCTTGAAGAGGTGCTTGCCCAGCACGAACAGGCTGGCGTTGAACAGCACGGTGTAGCCGTCCGGCGCCGCCTGCCGCACCGTGTCGCTGCCCACGGTGCCGGAGGCGCCCGAACGGTTGTGCGGGATCACCGGCACCTTCAGGATGCTCGACACCTTGGCCGCCGTGATGCGCGCCATGGCATCGGTGGTGCCGCCCGGCGGATAGGGAATGACCCAGTTGATCTGGCCGGTGGGGTAGCCTTGTGCTGCGGCAACACCGGGCAGCGCCAGTGCCAGCACCAGAACGAAAATGGCTCGCAGGATGTGTGTCATGCCGCCAGCGTAGCAAAGGGTGTGCCGCCGTTTCGGCGAGGTTGCCGGACGGCATCATGCCGGGCCACGCAACGTCAAGCAGTTCTCCAGCCGAACGCGCGTGCGGCAGCAGAACACAATCGGCACTGTTACCCCAGCTTCGCATTCGTCTCGTCTAACATCCCCATGTGGCGCCCATCCACCTTGAACCCGGTGGTGACGCCGGCGCGTCGCGAGTCGCGCTCGAACTTCTGGGTCAGCCAGGTCGCAAGCTGCGCGTCACGTACGGGTCCGGCCGAGAACGCGTACGGGTCCGGCCGAGAAGAGGCTCGCGGTTCAGTCGCTTCGCGGGTGGCTGGCGACGGACCGGGCGGCCAATGGATTTGGCCTAGAGCTGCGCATTGGTTTCGTCCCATGGGTGGTCCGGGCCCTCGACCCTGTACGTGGTCGTGACACCGGCGCGGGCGGACTCCTGGGCGAACATCTGCGTCAGCCACATGGCGAATGGCACGTAGTGGCGAGGCCGGACCTGCTCTCCCCTGTTCAGCATGCTCTCGATGTCCCATGCCCAGAAAGAAGTGTACGGGCGCTTCGAAAGGTATTCGTCCCTGAGGCCCAGCATGTGTCCGAACTCGTGGGCGACAGGTACCTGATATGCCTGTGCGCCGGTGGCCGTCCGCTGCAGTCGCAATTGCGTGCCCGTGCTGTCGAGCTGGCCGATGCGTTTCTTGTGGTCGACGTAGCTTTCGACGGGGCTGTGGGGGGGCACCTTGAAGACCTTGAACTCAAAATCCTCGCGGAGGCTCAGGCGGCCAATGTGTATGGTTGGCCTGAAGATCACGCCGACATCGCGAAACCACCTTTTGGGTACGGTGCTGGCGGTCGTGATCCTGAACCTGTCGTCCCAGGCATCCTTGATGGCCGGAATCGAGTCGCGGGCGAATGCCTCCTTCTCGCCGGGTGCCCAGGTGTAGGGCAGCAGACCGTCGTCGGCGCTCGTTCTGTGAAAGACGAACTGCAGCTGCATGCTGACGACCAATACGCCGCGATCCGGGTTGTTGAGGTCGCCGAACAGGGACAGATCACAACTGTTGTTGAGCGGTGCCGGGAGCCGACCGCCGGACGGACCGGGCCGTTTGATGTCGCAAGCGAGCCACATGCAGCCCCTCCCTGGCGTTGCCGCAGACGGTCGTAGGACGCGCGGCCCACCACGCTCAGCTTCCATCAACAGCGGTGAACCGGATGCATTCCATAGCCCGACGAGATTGCGAGTCTCCGGATCGGTGATGCGATCCCCTCGTCGCCCCGCCGCCCGCCTATTGCGGCGGACCCGGGGGCTCCGCCGCGATCGGCACGCCCGGCTTGTGCTTGGCGGTGCGGAACACCATCAGCGACTTCACGTGGCTGACGTTGGGCGCCGAGGTCAGCTTGGTGGTGAGGAAGCGCTGGTAGGCGTCCCAGTCCTCGGCCACGATCTTCAGCAGGAAGTCGGCCTCGCCCGCCAGCATGTGGCACTCGCGCACGTTGGGCCACGACGCCATCAGTTCCTCGAACGCGCGCAGATCCGCCTCGGCCTGGCTGTTCAGCCCGACCAGCCCGAACACCGTCACCGTGTAGCCCAGCGCGTCGGGCGCGATGTCGGCGTGATAGCCGCGGATGACGCCGGCCTTCTCCAGCGCCCGCACGCGGCGCAGGCAGGGAGGCGCCGAGATGCCGGAGCGCTTGGCGAGATCGACATTGGTCATGCGGCCATCATCCTGCAGGTCCGACAGGATGCGGCGGTCGATCTTGTCCAACTTCACGCGGCTACTTGGCATAAGGGGGCTCCCGGAGTTGGCGCGGTTCTAGGCCAACTGGAGGGGGAAGCGCAATAAAATTACGAAAAAATCCCAAAGTGGGCATTTTTCGGGCTTCGCAGCGGAATTTTGCCTCTCGCTGTCAAGCACCTCCAGTAATGCCTGCATGCGGCTGGTACCATCTTCCCGATCTGTGCATGATTTGCGCCGATAGGACTTGAGCTCTGCGTCCGTGTGGTACATATGCAACGAACGTAGGGATGGCAGGAATGGGCACGACGCATCACAGCAAGGTCCTGATCATCGGGTCGGGGCCCGCCGGCTATACGGCCGCGATCTATGCCGCCCGTGCCAGCCTCAAGCCGATCCTGGTCCAGGGGCTGCAGCCGGGCGGCCAGCTCACCATCACCACCGATGTCGAGAACTACCCGGGCTTCGCCGATGTGATCCAGGGCCCCTGGCTCATGGAGCAGATGCAGAAGCAGGCCGAGCATGTCGGCACGCAGGTCGTGTTCGACACGGTCATCGATGTCGACCTGGCGCGCCGGCCGTTCGTGGCCACCGGCGACTCCGGCGACCGCTATGTCGGCGACACGCTGATCATCGCCACCGGCGCCTCGGCGCGCTGGCTGGGCCTGCCGTCCGAGGAGACGTTCCGCGGCGGCGGCGTGTCGGCCTGCGCCACCTGCGACGGCTTCTTCTTCCGCGGCAAGGAGGTCGTGGTCGTCGGCGGCGGCAACACCGCCGTCGAGGAGGCGCTCTACCTCACCAATCACGCCACCCGGGTGACGGTGATCCATCGCCGCGATGCGTTCCGGGCCGAGAAGATCCTGCAGGAGCGGCTGTTCCGCAACCCGAAGATCGGCGTGCTGTGGGACAGCGTGGTCGACGAGATCGTGGGCGAGACGACACCGCATCCGCTGGTGCAGGGCGTGCGGGCGCGCAACGTCAAGACCGGCGCGACGCAGGTCGTGCGCACCGACGGCGTGTTCGTCGCCATCGGCCACACGCCCAACACCGGGCTGTTCAAGGGCCAGCTGAGGATGGATGGCGAGGGCTACCTGATCACGCCGCCCGGCACGGTCCAGACCGACGTGCCCGGCGTGTTCGCGGCCGGCGACGTGGCGGACAAGCTCTATCGCCAGGCGGTCACCGCGGCCGGTACGGGCTGCATGGCGGCCCTGGATGCGGAGCGCTACCTCGCCGCCCACGAGGCGATGCAGGCCAAGGCGGCCGAGTAGGTGTCGAGCGTCCCCCGGCGCCGCGCGGACGGCGAGGGCACGAACAAGAGTCAGGGAGGAACCGTCACAATGGATTGGGACAAGCTGCGCATCTTCCACGCCGTGGCGGACGCAGGCAGCTTCACGCACGCCGGCGACCAATTGAAATTGAGCCAGTCGGCCATCAGCCGGCAGATCGGGGCCCTGGAGGAGCAGCTCGGCGTCATGCTGTTCCACCGCCATGCGCGCGGCCTCATCCTCACGGAGCAGGGCGAGCTGCTGTACCGCACGGCCCGCGAGATGGCCGGCAAGGTGGCCACCGCCGAGACCTTGCTGCACGCCAACCAGGACAAGCCGGTCGGACGGCTGAAGATCACCGCGGCCATCGGCTTCGGCTCGGTGTGGCTGACGGCGCAGATCCACGAGTTCATCAGCACCTATCCCGAGATCGACGTCAGCCTGATCCTGTCCGACAACGAGCTGGATCTCGGCATGCGCGAGGCGGATGTGGCGCTGCGCTTCATCGCGCCGCGCCAGCCCGGGCTGGTGCAGCGCCACCTGATGACGGTGCACAGCCACGTCTACGCCGCGCCCGGCTACATCGAGAAGTACGGCAAGCCGACCAAGGTATCGGACCTCGACAACCACCGCCTGATCATCTTCGGCGAGGATGCCCGCGCGCCGGTGCAGAACGTGAACTGGCTGCTGCAGGCCGGCAATCCCGACAACAAGCCGCGCAAGGTCGTGCTTCGGGTCAACAACACCTACGGCATCTTCCGCGCCGTCGAGAACGGCCTGGGCATCGCCTCGCTGCCCGATTACCTGGCACGGCAGTCGACCAAGCTGGTGCAGGTGCTGCCCGAGGTGAATGTCCGTACAACGGATGTGTTCTTTACCTATCCGGAAGAATTGCGCCATTCCAAGCGCATCGCCGTATTCCGCGATTTCCTGCTGCGCAAGGTGGCGGAGACGCGCTTCTGACGGGCTGTCATACGGAGCGGCGAGGGATCCAGAGCCCATTCCCGTCCGAACGCGATCCGCTCTATGGGAGGCACCGGCTTCCAGCCGGCTCGTGTATCCGGCGCTTCGTGCCGAGGTGCCGGCTGGAAGCCGGCACTCCCTATGACCGAAATGCGCTCTCCACCCCACCCTCAGAGCCAAACAGCGGGCATCTGCCGGATTTTTGCGCATACCTGCATTTCCGCAAAGGTAATGCCGACCCCGCATGGCTGAGATGAGTTATTCATCGTGGTAAACCCTCGGGTGCACCGCCATGTTTGGATCACTACTGATGCGCCGCGTTGTAGCGCGCAACGGCAGTGGGCTCGGGTCCTCCCCGGGCAAGGATCTCCGGATCCTACGTCTCCCAGACGTGAAGCCTCCCTGTTTGACTTGGCCGGGTCCTCGTGACCCGGCCTTTTCTTTTCAGGGGTTTGGTGGAGCTCATCTCCATGACACGACAGGCCTGCGGGAGGATCCGCCGCACATGCATGCTGTGCCGCGATCCGCCTCCCCGGTCGGCGACGTGTCGTAGCAGGCTCTACTCGGCCGCGACGGCCTGCGGGCTGGCCGCTGCCTGCTTCATGGTGCTCGCCAGGATGGTGTAACAGGCCGTCCACGCGGCGCGGGCATCGTCGGTGAAGGCCGTGCCGAGGCCTTTCTCCAGCGTCCACAGGAGCGCGGCCGCGACCGTGTCGTAGTGCCGCTCCGCGACGCCATAGCCGGCATGGCGCCGTCCCAGGGCCTGGACGGCCGGGACGATCACTTCGAGCCTGTCGAGCCCCCTTACCGCGGTCGCGATCATCGCCATCAGCTTGGCGCCTTGTTCCTTGATGTCGCCCCTGAACAGCGGTCGCAGCGACGGGTCCAGTTCGAACAAGCGGCCATAGAAGAGATCGGCGACCGCCTCCTTGATCGGTGCGACCTGGGCGAAACTCGCCTGCACCAGCGCCTTCTGTTGGGGAGTCATGAATCGTCCTCTCGATGGATTGCTTCGTCGGCGTCGGACGGCCCAACACGAAGGCCCGGCCTCGAGCGCGCGCACCCTGCGCCCGCAGTGTTTCCCAATGACTGCTGGCCGCCGCCCCATTTGTTTCGAGTGTTGCGCCGCGATGCGTTGACCGGACCGGCTTGAGCCTGAGACACTCGGACAAGCCCTTGATTCCGGCAGGCGCATGGCGATTCAGTGCGATTTGACCTTGCGACTCGCTGCTGCGACTGCCGCGGTCATTCTCATGCTCTCTCACCAGTTGCCGGCGCGCGGCGA
>Ga0187894_10002572_pt1 | contig 21499 bp, 17 predicted proteins | sample GBC1701081metaG_FD_136650 | JGI IMG/M metagenome (GOLD analysis project Ga0187894, IMG submission 136650) | White microbial mat communities from a lava cave in the Kipuka Kanohina Cave System on the Island of Hawaii, USA - GBC170108-1 metaG ...
ACATTGCGACAGCTCCGGCTGGGTCAAATCGCCGCAAACGGTCTGCTACGAGATCCTCACCGAGGCGCGACGCATGTCGAAGCAACTCGACGATGTCCGGCACACAACATTGCGAGTTCACCCTGAAGTCTCAAAGGCCTTACGCAACGAAGAGCGCGAAGTGCTCGACGAGATCGAGGCCTACCTCGGCAACGTCGACATCTCATCGGACAAAGCCGCTCATCAGGGACAATTCGACTTTGCGTTCATTTGATCGGAAAAGTTTGCCTGTCGCCAACGGCGACAAATATTAAAGCCTAGGGTGTAGGCCGCGAGGCCGGAACCCTAGGCTTCGTACGAAACAATCATCCGCTCCTTGAAGGGGAGCTACAATCTAACGGCCGTATGTTCGTCCCCTACAGGGACGCGCTTCCTTTGCGGCCGATGACCTGGGGATTCGCTCCCGTTGGTCGCAGCTTCCCCAGGCTTTAATGTCCGTCGCCGTTGGCGACAAAAGGTTAAGCATGACATTTGGTGTCAGTAGCCCGCACGTGAGTAAGGGCTCATCGCCGCCAACTTGAGCCCTTACTTACGTGCGGGCTACTGACACGATCTTAGTATTTGACGCCCTTCTTTGCGTCCTTGACATTTGCCGGTTTGGCGAAGATCGTGTCGGGGATGTTGCGGTTAAATTCTACTGATTCGAAATTAATGCGTGACGACGGTTTGCCGTCGGTGTGGCGGTCGATGATGAACGGAGCTTTTATGCCATTTACATCGACGAACTGTGCGTAGCGATCTTCTTCTTTGATCTCTTCACCATCGACGTTTGTGCGTTTGTAGATCGCTTTTTGCGGCGTGCCGTCATCGGCGGCGAACTCGAATTCGACAGTGAAACCATCTTTGTAAACGAGCTTGATCACGTCATTGCGTTTGCCCAAGGTCGCTGCGCGTTTGCCGACGTAGCTGAGGTCGGCGTCGCCTTTCCAATAACCGCGAAGCAGGTTGTCGATGCTCGTGCGGATGCCCTGTTTAAAATTCGCGACCTGCGCTTCCGTCTGAACCTTTATCAATTCCTGTTCGCCGTCGAATATCCAACCCGTGTCGCCGGTGTTCACCTGCGTGACGCTCGTTCCCGTGCTGCGAAACTCGGTGCGTTCCTTGTCAGGAAAAACGATCACGTCAACAAACGACTGAAACGACACAACGCCGCCGCCGCGAATGATGCTGTATTTTCCTTTGCCGACCTGCGTCGTCACTTTGAGATAACGCTCGCCGCCGAGCGTTTGGATCGCCTTCGCGATGACCGCCTCGGCCTTTTGTTTCGGATCATCCTGAGCGGCAGACGCGAGCGGCAGACACACCGCGACAATTAAAATAGTTAAAAGCGCGTGCAGAGATTTATTCATAAAGTTTCGACAAAATATTATCATCGAAGTCTTTGATGCGGAAAATTCTCTTGCGGTTCGGAGCTAAGGTTTGAACTCGAATGTTACCCACAATGTCTGCGCCACCGGCTGTTTGCTTTTCTTGTGGACGGCAGGCTCGAACTTTAGATCGGCCGCCGCCGCTGCCGCCGCCCGATCGAATTCTTTCGGCATCGTGCTGCTGACCGACCCGACTCTGAGCTTGCCGTCGGGATAGAATGTCACGACGACATCGACCTTGCCTTTAAGTTTTTCCGATCGATACTTGACGGGATATTCGGGCGCAGGCTTGCTCGTGATCTTCACTTTTGCCACGTCTTTGTCAGCCTCTGAATAGGCCATCGATATCTGGTAGGTGAGCGTCGCGTTGACATCGACGGGTGTCGTGCCGTTCATGGCCGGCGAAAACTTAAGCCGGGCAATAGCGGACCGCACTGCATCGCCGACGCCGAACGGAAGATCTTCGACTATCACAATGTCGCGCGTTCTGCCGTCGGCGCCGAGTGTGAACGACGCTTTGACATTGCCGACGACGCCGTTCTTTCGGGCCGAATCGGGAAACACGACATCGATAGCGCCCAGCTCGGGCCCCTTTGTCGCCATCACCGGCTCAAAAGAATACAGGTAATAAAATTCGATGCTCTGCGCTTTCGTCGCGACGTTATTCGCAAACATCAGGATGAATATAAAAGTCAGCGACCAAACGATCGAGACTACGGCTCGTGTCATGGGCAACCTCCACAAAAACTAAAAAGCTTCACCGAATGTTACTTCGATGAAGCCAAAGTTTCAAGAACTTATTTGCGCGATCAATTCAAACTGAACATCTCGCCCGGCTTGACCGTGACCTCGCCGTCTGTGGCGTCAACGATAAACTTGATCGCGGCCTTCCATTCGTTTGTTATCGGCAGTTTTACTTTTTGATCGATGTGGCGTTTTAAGAATCGCGCGCCGTAAGCGGGCGAGTAGCCTTTTTCGGTCAGCAAATTGAGCGCGGCGTCGGTGATCTCAACCTGTTTGCCCTGCCGCTCCATATTTCGTTTAACCTTGGCGAGATAAAGTTTAGCGATCTCGCGAACTTCGTCCATCACGAGCGGCGAGAAGATGATGATCTCGTCGATGCGATTGCGAAACTCAGGCGAGAATCGCGTCTCGGCGGCCTTCATCACTTCGCCTTTGATCTGTTTTACTTCGCCAAGCGTCTTTTGGCCAAAGCCGAGTGGCTTTTCGTAGCGTTTAAAACTCTCGCTGCCGAGATTCGACGTCATAATGACTATCGCATCCGAGAGATAAACTTTTTTACCGCGGCCGTCGGTGATCCAGCCTTCGTCAAAAGCCTGAAGAAAGATGTTCATCAGATACGGATTGGCTTTTTCAACCTCATCGAGCAAGAGAACGGTATACGGGTTGTCGCGAAGCTGTTCGGTCAAGATCCCGCCGCGTTCCGAGCCGACAATTCCGCGGGGCATACCGATAAGTTTTTCGATGCCGACCGTGCCGTCGCCATACTCTGACATGTCGATACGGATCATCTTCGACTCGTCGCCGAACATAAACTCAGCGACAGCCTTTGCAAGCTCGGTCTTGCCAACGCCCGTCGGCCCGAGGAATAGCAGCACGCCGTCCGGCGCGTAATGATTGTCCTTGAGCGGCCCTTTGTTCAGACGCAACCGTTCGGCGACGGCCGTGACGGCTTCCTTTTGTCCGATCACGCGATTTGCAAGATCGCTTTCCATTGCAGAAAAACGATCGCTTGTGTCGCGATAGATCATGTCCTTAGGAATGCGTGATTCTTGCGAGATGACATCGATAATGTGCTCAGGTTTTACGATGAGTTTGTCGGGCTCGTTGATCTCGACCTTGACGCTCGCGGTGTCGAGCCAGCCGATCGCCTTGTCGGGCAGATGAAGATTACGAATATACTTCGGCGACATTTCGAGCGCGGTGTTGATCGCCTCGTCGGAGATCGTCACGGAATAATTTTTCTCTAGACGCGGCTTGAGACCGAGCAAGATTTGTTTTGTCTCGTCAATCGTCGGCTCCTCGACTTTGACGAGACGGAATCTGCGCGCCAGCGCTTCGTCCTCGCTGATGTATTCTTTAAATTCCGTCATCGTCGTCGCGCCGATGATGCGAAGTTCACCGCGGGCGAGCGACGATTTGAACATATTCGCCGCATCCGACGTCGTGCCCATCGCCGCACCGGCACCGATGATCGTGTGTGCTTCGTCTATAAAAAGAATGATGTGATCTTTTTCTTTGACTTCGTCGATGATGCCCTTGATGCGCTCCTCGAACATGCCGCGCAGCATTGTGCCCGCGACAAGTCCGCCCATCTGCAACTGCACGATGTGCGAACCGCGAAGTCGTGCCGGAACCTTCTCCGGTTCAAGCTCGATCAGCCTCGCAAGTCCTTCAACGACAGCGGTTTTACCGACGCCGGGCTCACCGACAAGCATCGGCGAATTCGAACGCTCGCGGTGCGAGAGTATCTCGATCATCTGTAGGATCTCTTTTTCGCGGCCGATCGTCGGCGGAATTTTATCCTGACGCGCGAGCTTGTTCATCGAGATGCCAAAGTGACGCAGGAACGACGGCAGCTCATATTTTTGACGAACGCGTTCCTCTTCTTTTTCGCGCTTCTTGATGCGCGTGCGCGCGGTTTGCGCAACTTCATCGGACGGCACTCCCAAATTTTGCAGAACTTCGTTTAAGACACTTCGCTCGTCGTTAGAGAGCACATAAAAAATATCGCTGCTATCTATGACGCGGCGTCCTTGCGAACGCGCTCGATCCATCGCTCGTTTGAAAAGCTCCGTCGTCTCAGGCGCGATGCGATAGCCGCTGCCGCCGTGTTGACGGCCGTTCTCCATTCGTTTTTCGATGAGCAGTTTTACCGAACGCGGATCGACCGACAAGTCGCGCATCGTCGAAGCGAAGAGATCTTCTTCTTCAAAGGTTATGGCATGAAGTATGTGCTCGATCGAGACATAGTTTTGATCGCGCTTTTTCGACTCGCCCAATGCGGTCTCCAGAATGCGCTGCCCGCTTTCGCTAAATTTGTCTTTATATGCGTCGATGTCTGCCATAAAAAACCTTAGAACCTCAGGTTTAGATTGCCAATCGCATGAGAGAGGTTGTGGCTAAATCTCATCATAGCATTTTGGCTCGAATGGTGAAAAGAAGTTAATAGCCACGAATGCACGGATAAAACTTTTTTTATCTTCTTTGCGATCTTTGCGACTTTGCGTGAACCCGTTTTTCTCACGAGAGACGCAAAGATCGCAAATAGAAATTAAACTCGTTGTTTGTCTCGGTTTCCTTCTATTCGCTCGCCGAATCTGCCATTTCCCTGCCGACTTGCACGCGCGCGGGACGCAGCAGCTTGTCGCCAAACTTGTAACCACGCGCATATTCGGCGGTTATTTTGCCTGCTTGCGTCTCGTCAACCGCCTTCATATCGACCGCTTCGTGCTGTTCGGGGTCAAATGTCTCGCCAACCGATATCACCGGCTCGACGCCGACGCTCATCAACGCCTGCTCGAAGCTGCGCGCCGTCCCAACAACTCCATCGCGAAGGTGCGAAATATCAGGGTCGGTCTCGCTCGCCTGAATCGCGAGATTAAGATTGTCGAGCACCGGCAGCAGCGTCGTTAAGAAATTAAACTGAGCTTGCCTTGCCTTGTCTTCCAGAGTTTTTTTCAGCCGCTCGCGCATCTCGGCGGTTTCTTTTTCGAGTCCCGATTTTGCTTCTTCAAACTTAGCCTGAACTCCGACGAGCTTTGCTTCGGCGGCCTCGCGGCGTTCGGTTTCGATCTTTAATTGAGCTTCGAGAGCGGTCTCGGCGGCTGATTTTACAGGCTCGGCAGACAATTCTTCTTCGCCGACAAATTCGCCTTCTTCATTGAATCGCCGCTTGTCCTTGAATGGAATCTTGCCGTTTGCCTTATCTTTTTCTATTTCTTCTTCACTCATCAACTTCTTTATATTAACTTATCGTCGCGGCGCTTTTGCCATTAACAGGCGAGAATTTTATCTCGCCGTTCTCCGCCGAGACGCGAACCGTCTGACCGCTCGCGACTTCGCCATTTAGCAACTTCACAGCCAACGGATTTTGAATCATCGATTGAATCGCACGCTTCAGCGGCCGAGCGCCGTAAACCGGATCGTAGCCTTCGGCGACAAGCAATTCCCTAGCCGAATCGTCAAGCTCGATTACGATGCCACGCTCTTCGAGCGACTTTCGCAGGCGTTCGAGCTGAATGTCGATGATCGCCGCGATCTCGTCTTTGCCGAGCTGTTTGAACACGACGATGTCGTCAATGCGGTTCAGAAACTCGGGCTTAAAATGATCTCGTAACACCTGCAAGACATCGCTCTTGATGTCGCGATCGGCAAGCGGATTCTCAGTTGCGGATTGTATCTCACGCGAACCGAGATTCGATGTCATTATCAAAACAGTGTTCTTAAAATCGACTACGCGTCCCTTGCTGTCGGTCAGTCGTCCGTCATCCAAAATTTGCAGCAGCACGTTAAAAACATCCGGATGCGCCTTCTCGATCTCGTCAAACAGCACAACCGAATACGGCCGGCGACGCACGGCCTCGGTCAACTGACCGCCTTCGTCATAGCCGACATATCCGGGCGGAGCGCCGATCATGCGGGCGACGGCGTGTTTCTCCATATACTCGGACATGTCGAGCCTGACCATCGCGCGTTCGTCATCAAATAGAAACTCAGCCAGCGCACGCGCCGTCTCAGTTTTGCCGACGCCGGTCGGGCCGAGGAAAATAAACGAGCCGACCGGGCGATTCGGATCTTGCAATCCGGCGCGAGCTCGTCGAACGGCGTTTGCGACAGCTTCGAGCGCCTCGTCTTGACCGATCACACGCTTGCCGAGATTGCTCTCCATTTGGATGAGCTTCTGCATTTCGCCCTCGAGCATCTTCGAGACCGGCACGCCGGTCCATTTTGCGACGACCTCGGCAACATCTTCCTCATCGACTTCTTCCTTTAGAAAAACGCCGTCTTTTTGCAGGTCTTGAAGCCTCGTCTGCTCGGCTTCGAGCAGCTTTTCGATCTCGGGAATGCGGCCGTATTGGATCTCGGCGGCCTTTGTGAGATCGCCCGCCTGACGCGCCTGTTCGAGTTCGAGCTTGGCCTGTTCGAGCTGCTCTTTGGCCTCACGCATCTTCTCGATCTCTTCTTTTTCGGACTGCCACTTGGCCTTCATCGCCGAAGACTTCTCGTTGAGATCGGCGATACGCTTTTCGATGTCGTCGAGACGCGACTTCGATTTTTCGTCGGTCTCGCGCGTGAGCGCTTGGCGTTCGATCTCAAGCTGCAAAATTTCGCGCTCGAGCACATCGATCTCTTGCGGTAAGCTGTCGATCTCGATACGAATCCGCGACGCCGCTTCGTCGATCAGATCGATCGCCTTGTCCGGCAAAAATCTGTCGGTGATATAGCGATGCGAAAGCGTCGCGGCGGCAACGATCGCTGCGTCCTTGATTCGAACGCCGTGGTGAACTTCGTAACGCTCCTTCAGCCCGCGCAAGATAGCGATCGTGTCTTCGACATTCGGCTCACCGACATAAACCTGCTGAAAGCGGCGCTCGAGAGCCTTGTCCTTCTCGATGTGTTTTTGATACTCGTTGAGCGTCGTCGCTCCAACAGCCCGCAAAGTGCCGCGTGCAAGCGCCGGTTTCAGCATATTCGAAGCGTCGATCGCACCTTCGCTGGCGCCCGCGCCGACGAGCGTGTGCATCTCGTCGATAAAAAGGATGATTTGCCCTTCGGCCTTTTCGATCTCTTTCAGAACCGCTTTCAACCGATCTTCAAACTCACCGCGATACTTCGCGCCGGCGAGCATCGAACCTAAATCCAAACTTACAAGTCTTTTGTTTTTCAGCGTTTCCGGCACATCGCCGGAAATAATTCGCTGTGCAAGTCCCTCGACAATTGCTGTCTTGCCAACGCCGGGCTCGCCGATCAGCACAGGATTATTTTTTGTTCGACGCGACAGAATTTGAATCGTTCTACGAATCTCGTCGTCTCGCCCGATCACCGGATCGAGCTTGCCTTTGCGTGCGCGTTCCGTGAGGTCTTGCGCGTATTTTTCGAGCGCCTGAAAATTCTCCTCGGCGTTCGGGTCGGTGATGCGCGAACCACCGCGCATATCGGTGATAACTTTTTCCAGATCGTCGTGACTGACTCCGTTCGAGCGCAAGATGCGACCGGCATCGCCGTCTTTTTCCGCTGCGATCACGAGCAGCAGATGCTCGGTCGAGATGTACTCGTCCTGCATCTTCTCTGCTTCTTTCTGCGCGTCCTGAAAAGCAGTGTTCGTGCGCGAACTAAAATACTGCTGGCCGCCGGAAACTTTTGGAAACTTCGCGATGGCAGCCTCGATCTCGCTTCCTATGGCTTGAGCATTCGCGCCTATCTTGCCCAGTATCGGCCGCAAGACGCCCTCTTTTTGATCGAGCATCGCCGCAAGCAGATGCTCAGGCTCGACTTGCTGATTTTGTTTTTTCTCAGCAACGCCGATGGCCTCTTGCACGGCTTCCTGGCCGCGGATCGTGAATCTGTCGAATCTCATACTTACTGCTTATAATGATACGCCAAAATCGAGAAAATCGTAATTCAACGAGCATGAGCGATCATATTAGCCGTTTATGATAATAAAATCTGAGTCTGATAGTGTCAAGTTAATAAATTGATCGATTACCAACAAAATTCAAGCTGTTGGGATGACACATTGGCGAATGTCAGGTATATTAAATCACGCAGTTTCCTCTATAGAATGAATATCTTGCGAGAGATCTTTTGGCCGGTTGTGGCTGTGATCGCGGCTTTTATTGTCGGCGGCATCGTCATATTGCTGATCGGCGATAACCCGATAACGGCGTATTCGCTGCTGCTGTCGAATTCGTTCGGCTCGATCCGCGACATCGGCTGGACGCTGCATTACGCGACGCCGCTGATATTTACAGGACTCGCTGTTGCGGTTGCTTTTCGCTGCGGACTTTTGAATATCGGTGCTGAAGGTCAGCTTTACGTCGCGGCGTTTGCGGCTGCGTGGGTAGGTATCAAATTTGGCGGCGTCACAACAAAGATGGTTGGCGAAGGCACGCCTTTCGCTGATCTGCCGGCGGTTCTGCTCATTCCGTTTTGTATGTTGGCGGCGATCGTCGTCGGCGGCATTTGGGGAGCGATACCGGGAATATTGAGAGCGAAATTCGGTTCACACGAAGTCATCAACACGATAATGTTGAACTTCATCGGCATCGCGCTGGTTGCGTATTTTACGCAACATTGGTTCAAGATGCCGGGCGATCCGATTCAGCGAACGGCCGAGATCGGTCATGCTGCCGAGATTCCGAGATTGAATGAGTTTTTAACTTTTATACCGTATGACGTGCCGTTGAATGTCGCGTTTCTGCTCGCGTTGTTGATGTGCGCCGCTGTCTTTGTATTTTTGTGGAAGACAAAGTGGGGTTATGAGTTACGTGCTGTCGGCGAAAATCCTTCGGCGGCCGAATACGGCGGCATTTCTCCTAAAAAGCAGATAATTCTCGCGATGACTCTCTCGGGCGCTCTCGCCGGAATGGTCGGCATCGGCGAAGTGCAAGGAACGCGGCATCATTTTGAATCGGGCTTTTCGGCCGACTGGGGATTTTTGGGAATCGCAGTTGCTCTGCTCGGACGCAATCATCCGCTCGGCGTTTTGATCGCGGCGATCTTCTTCGGCGTGTTGCTGCGCGGCGAGATATTTGTCGATGCTTTTACGCGTTATGTGTCGAAAGATCTCGGTTGGGTTTTGCAGGCGATAATAATTTTGTTTGTTGCGAGTTTACAGATGTATTCGCGCAAGAGGTCGGCAAAATAAAATGAACGAAGCAATTGTTTTTTCATTGGTATTTGCGACGCTGCGTTCGGCGACGCCGTTGATCTTTGCCGCGCTCGGTGGACTTTTTAGCGAGCGCTCCGGTGTCATCAACATTGCGCTCGAAGGGCTGATGCTCTGCGGCGCTTTTACGGCTGCTGTCTTTACACTACAGACTCAAAGCCCGTATTTGGGCTTTCTCGCTGGGCTAGCGGCAGGCGCCGTTGTGGCCGCGATCTACGCGATCGCATGTATAAAATTCGAGGCCGATCAAGTCGTTGTCGGAATGGCGATCAACTTTCTGATGATCGGTTTGCCGGCGTTGATCAGCGGCGTGATCTATGATTCGACCGGATCGACGCCGCAGATCCCGATCGAGCAGAAGATGCCAATGATGACGACCAACTTGTCATCCGGGACAATTTTGGCACTCGTGCTCGTGCCGATTTGCTGGTATGTGATTTACAAAACGCCGTTCGGATTACGACTGCGTTCGATCGGCGAAAACCCATCGGCCGCCGACGCTGCGGGCGTGAACGTAATTCGCTTGCGTTACGTTGCGGTCATCATCTCGGGCATTCTCGCTGCTGCGGGCGGTGCTTATTTATCGACCGGACAATCTTCGCTGTTCACAAAACAGATGACGGCTGGTCGCGGCTTTATTGCACTCGCTGCCTTGATCCTTGCAAAATGGAAACCGGTGCCGGTTTTGTTCGCATGTCTTTTCTTCGGGTTTACCGAGGCGTCCGTTGTTCAGATACAAGGTGCGTCTTGGGCAAAGATAAATGGCGAAGACATTCCGGTTCAGTTCATCGAGATGATCCCTTACTTGCTGACGATCATCGTTCTCGCTGGCTTCATTGGATTGTCGCGTGCGCCAAAGGCGTTGGGCATTCCGTATCGGAAGGAAAATTGATTGAACCGCAGAGACGCAGAGACGCGGAGAAAGACATAATGGATTGTCATCTCTCGCGTCTCAGCGTCTCTGCGGTAAGAAAATATGTCATACGAAAAGGCAGCCGAGGCAGCCGAATTTATAAGAAGCAAATTTTCGGGCGATGTCGGCACCGCGATAGTGCTCGGCAGCGGGCTCGGTGCGTTTGCGGAAGCACTGGAGAATGCAGTTCGAATTCCTTACGGCGATATTCCATGCTTTGTGCAATCTACTGTCGAGGGACACGTTGGACAGCTCGTGATCGGCGAGATCGGTGGCAACAAAGTTATCGCGCAGCAAGGACGTTTTCATTACTACGAAGGCTACGACATGGAGCAAGTGATGTTGCCCGTTCGAGCATTTGGCTTGTTGGGCATGAAGAATTTAATTATCACAAACGCGGCGGGCAGTTTGAATCCCGACATGCAGCCGGGCAGTTTGATGCTCATCACCGATCACATAAACTGCATGGGCGTTAATCCGCTTCGAGGCGTTAATGACAAACGATTCGGCCCGCGTTTTCCCGACATGACTGAGGTTTATGATCGTGAGTTTCTAACAAACGCTGAAACAGAAGCTGCTGCAATCGCGAAAGAACGTTTTGAAAGCGGCGTCGATAAAACACAGACTGATTTTTTACATCGCGGAGTTTACTGTGCGCTTTCGGGACCGACATACGAAACGCCGGCTGAAATTCGCTATCTTCGGCTGCTCGGCGCCGACGCGGTCGGCATGTCAACCGTGCCCGAGGCGATCGCCGCGCGTCACATCGGAATGCGCGTGCTCGGCATTTCGTGTATTACAAATCTCGCCGCCGGTATGAGCGGTGAGACGATCGATCATTCACACGTTATGGACACGGGAGCACGTGCGGCTGAGGTTTTTGGAGAATTGCTGCGGCGAGTCGTAGCTAAGATTTAGCGTCATTACTAACCAACATAAAGAAAGTTCTTGTAGGTTTTAAGTCTCTCGTTATAACATTAAATGTGATTTTAATTTAATGTTGTGAGGATGATACCATGCTAAATATAAACCGCGATATACATTCAATCTCCGACTTTAAGCGAAAGACCCCTGACTTTGTAAAGCAGTTAAAGAAAACCGGCAAACCGGTTGTTCTAACGATGAATGGCCGGGCGCAAGTGGTTGTTCAAGATGCCCAAAGCTACCAGAATATGATGGAGATAATTGAGCGCGCAAAAACCATCGAGGCGATCCGCGAAGGGTTGTTAGACGTAGAGCAAGGAAAAACAATGTCGCTCGAAGATTTCGATAAAGAGATGAAACGGAAGCACCGTGTTTTGAAACAAAAATGACTGCCTATAAGGTAGAACCGACGAGAAAGGCCCTCGAGGACGCAGACGAGGCATTTCTCTGGATATACCAGGAAGCTCCGGACGCATCGCTTCGTTGGTATGAAGGACTTCTGAAAGCTTTTAAGTCGTTAGCAAAGAATCCGCTCCGGTGTGGGCTTGCTCAGGAGAGCATTCTCTTTGAAAGCGAGATTCGCCAGCTTCTTTACGGACGGTACCGAATCCTTTTCACGATCAAACAAAAGACGGTTTTTGTGATTCGGGTAAGGCACGGAGCGAGGAAACATTTAACGCCTGACGATGATTAACGCAGGGCAATGACCTCAGTTTATTCCACGAGATAACATTTCATCGCCCTGTTAGAATTAATTTTATGATAATCGGCATTTGCGGAGGAACGGGTTCGGGTAAGACGACTATCGCGCGTGCGATCGTCGAAGCCGTCGGCGCGAAGAACGTCGTGCTCATCGAGCAAGATTCGTATTATCGCAACCTCGCCGACATGCCGCTTGACGAACGTCATCAGGCAAACTTCGATCACCCCGACTCGATCGACAGCGATATGCTCGTCAATCACATTCGCCGGCTCAAGCAAAATCTCAAGGTCGAGATGCCGCTGTATGATTTCAGAACGCACACGCGCAGCGACAAGATCGAGATCATCGAGCCGAAACCGGTCGTCATCGTCGAAGGAATTTTGATCTTTGCCGAGCCGCGTGTGCTCGATCTGCTCGATGTGCGTGTTTTTGTCGATACGCCGGACGACATCCGCTTTATCAGACGGCTGCAACGTGACATCACCGAGCGCGGACGCACGGTCGAGTCGGTGATCGGGCAATATTATCGCACTGTTCGGCCGATGCATCACGAGTTTGTCGAACCGTCAAAGCGTCACGCCGACGTCATCATTCCCGAAGGCGGACAGATGGGCGTCAGTGTCGAATTTCTCTGCGGCCTCGTGCGTGAGAAACTTGCCGAGGAGAAAAAGGCAGCGAAATAATTTAATGGAAGTTACTGATAAAGAATTGATCGAGGCCGCGCGCAACGTGCGCGAAAACGCATACGCGCCGTTCTCCGAATTTAAAGTCGGCTCGGCGATCGAAACCGACGACGGCGAGATCGTCGCCGGCTGCAATGTCGAATCTGCGAGCTACGGCTTAACAGTTTGCGCCGAACGCGTCGCGATCTGGAAAGCGATCTCGCAGGGCAAAACAAAAATAAAACGCATCGCCGTCGTCGCCGACACCGAAGACCTAACTCCGCCATGCGGCGTCTGCCGCCAGATCATCTGGGAATTCGGCGGCGACATTCCGGTCGTTTTCGCAAACCTAGATGGTAAAATAGAGACAGTTCAAATGCGCGACCTACTGCCGAGAGCGTTTGATACGAAATTTTTGAAATGAATGGAATTGACCTTCCGGAATTACGATTAGACAAAACACGGATTCGTGTCCTTACGTTCGACGAAGCGGAGGAAGAAGATATCCGTTTCTGGCGCGCCGCATCGACGATAGAGCGGTTTCAGCATGCGGAACGACTAAGGAGGATCGCTTATGGAGCTGCAGCTACCGATAGACTTCAAAGAACTCTTCGAATCGTTAAACGCGAACAACGTTGAATATCTTCTACTGGGCGGATATGCCGTGATCGGTTACGGCCATGTCAGAAATACCAATGACCTTGACGTGGTTATTCATGAGAGCCGTGAAAATGTTGAAAAATTGATAAAGGCGCTGGAGGCGTTCGGTTTTCCGGTCAGTGACGAACAGGCCGCCGAGTTGCGATCATCGAACAACATCGTTCAGATGGGCGTCGAACCGATGTTGATCGAAATTCTTAACTACATCAAAGGCGTAGATTTTGACGACGCGTATTCAAGACGAGTTCGAGGACGGGATGGAGATGTGAGGATTGATGTAATCTCGTTGCCCGATCTAATCGCAAACAAGAAAGCGGTCGGCAGGCTCAAGGATCTCGCCGATATTGAAAAATTAGAAAAGATCAACTCAGATTGATGAGACATGTCCGGACAAAAATTTTTTTAATGGTCAAGCGAACAAACTTCATTGCCTTGTATTTAATATGCTTGTTGTTTGCCGGTGTCCCCATTCCCGCGTTCGCACAAAAAGTTCGAGTCGATCTCCTCATCCTCGGTGGGACGATCGTGACGATGAATAAAGATCGTCGCATTATCGAGAATGGCGCGGTTGCAATCAAGGACGACAAGATTGCGATGGTCGGTGCGCGGGCGACTGTCACAAAAAATCTCACAGCCAAACGCACGATCAATGCCGCGGGCAAGGTCATAATTCCCGGCTTGATAAATACTCACACACATGTGCCGATGTCGTTGTTTCGCGGCATTTCGGACGACCTCGATCTGAACGACTGGCTGACGAAATACATTTTTCCTGCTGAGGCGAAGAATGTTGACGAGGCGTTTGTGCGCGCCGGAACGCGGCTCGGCCTTGCGGAGATGATTCGCGGCGGGACGACGACGTATTGTGACATGTATTACTTCGAGGACGCGATCGCGGAGGAAACAAAACGCGCGGGCGTTCGCGGTGTGCTTGGCGAGACGATAATTCAGTTTCCGGTCGCCGATAATAAAACAAGCGCGGAGGCGCTTCGCTACACAGAAAAGTTTATTAAAAAATGGCAGAACGATCCGCTAATAGTTCCAGCCGCCGCACCGCACGCGCCATACACGCTGCCGACAGACGATCTCAAAAAAATAAAAGCCCAATCAGACCAACTGAATTCGCCGGTGGTTATCCACGTCGCCGAAACAAAAAAGGAGCGCGACGACATTCGCGCACAATACGGCAAGACGCCGGTCAAATATCTCGACGAGATCGGCTTTCTCTCAAATCGCACGATTGCCGCGCATAGTGTTTGGCTGACGATGGAAGAGATCTTGATCTACAGAGATCGCGGCGTCGGCGTCGCGCATTGTCCGCAAAGTAATATGAAACTGGCGTCCGGCGTTGCTTCGATTCCTGCGATGCTGCAAGCAGACATCGCCGTCGGCCTCGGCACGGACGGAGCCGCGTCGAACAACGATCTCAGTATGTGGGAAGAGATGGACACGGCGGCGAAACTTCACAAACTCATCTCAAACGACCCGAAAACTCTGCCCGCCGAAGCCGCGTTCGAGATGGCGACGATCCGCGGCGCGCGCGCGCTGCATCTCGACAAAATCACCGGCTCGCTTGAACTCGGCAAACGCGCCGACATCGCGATCGTCGATTTTGACAGCCTGCATCAGACCCCGTTCTTCAATGTTTACTCGCATCTTGTCTATGCGACAAAGGCCGCAGACGTTCGCACCGTCATCATCAACGGCCGCATCGTCATGCTCGACCGACGTTTGCTCACGTTAAACGAAAGTGTTATAAAAAAGACTGCTATCGCGTATCGCGAAAAAATCATCAAAAGTTTGCGTAACTGATTTGGCGAGCTTGTAAATAGCTCGATTTGATGATTTTTGAAAAAGTTTAAGTACGCGGGTTTTGTTTTGGTCGTTAGAGTGAGCCTGATAGACAGTTCGCTTGACCTTTACGGAAAATTCAACTCACAAAAGGAGGAAAAGAATGCCGTTAAATGTCAGTCCCGATAAATCGGGATACGTTTTATTTTTTAGTATTTTATTTATTTTTATAAGTTTGGTCGCGACCGCGCAGGCACAGACCGTTTCCCAATCTCCAACTCCAACTGCAATTCCACAACAAGCGCCAACATCCGGTGACATAATGCGCGAGCGCATCTCGGAGGCAAAGGCCTTCATCGCCGTTCGCAATTACAACGCTGCGATTTACGAGCTTGAGAATATTCGTAAAGAATCGGCTGACGCGGCCGTCCAATCGGTGACGAGCGTGCTGCTGATGAACAGCTATCTCGAACTCGGCGATTTCAAACGCGCGCACGATCTCTTAAATCAATTTTACGCTCAGCAGAAAACTACCAAACCAAATGCCTCCACAAATTACGCAGCCGTCGCCGCTCAGGTCGTAAAAGGAGCACGAACTCGTGCCGAGCGTTATCGCGCGTTGGGTTTGAATGTCGCTGACCGCACATTGCCGCTCGAAGCTCTCAACGATCTCGAAAAAATGCGCGAGACACTCGAACTCGTCATTACACAATCAAAAGAGATCAGCCAGACGCCGGCAAAAGCTGCCGGGGCCATCGCGTTGCTCGAGGAAGCGACGAGTTCACGCTCGATGATCGCCCGCGACGATTACGACGCCAGGGCTTGGAAAGAACAGATCGCCGACATGCGCGAGCAGGTCGCAACGAACGGCAAAGTCGTGCTCGACGCGGTGAACGAATCAACGTCGAACATCTCGCCAGAGTTCGTTGCAACGAACAATCCTTCTTCGGCAACTCTGCCGCCGACGTCTGAAATAAAACACCCGACGCCGACCGAGCAAAAACCAGTTGACAAAAAACCGGCTGAAGCCACTGTTGCAAAAACCGACGCGCCGATAATCGTCCCTTCGGCGGCTCCGAAAAAAGAAGAGCCGAAACCTGTTACTGAAACTCCAAAAACAGACACGCCAAAAAACACCTCACCAGTCGAGGCCGGTTCGCTCTTGCCTTACGCCACAAAGCAAACTTCTCCGGTTTATCCGCCGGCCGCTAAGACGCTTCGCGCAACCGGCGTCGTCCGCGTCGATGTGACCATCAGCGAAACCGGCGAGGTCGCCGAAGTGCAAAAAGCGAGCGGTCCGCCAATGCTGCAAGCCGCAGCGAAAGACGCGATCAAGAAGTGGAAATTTAAACCTTTCGTCCGCGACGGTCAGCCGGTCAAGGCGATCGGTTACATCAGTTTTAATTTCGCGTTGTAGCCGGAGCTGCTTTCTGCGGCGCTCAGGAAACCTTTTTCACATCTAGCTCAACTTACCATCGACCCGCAAAATGGTTTTATAATCCAGATATGCGAATGCCTGCGACACTACTGTTTCTGCTAGCCGCCGCCGTCCCTGCCTTTTCACAAGGCATGCCGGCCATCGAACCCGGCGTTTCACAAGAACTCGCCCGCTGGCGCGCCGCACATTACTCGGACATTCGCTACAAGCTCAACCTCACGCTCGAAAAAATGTCGCCCGTGCTCAAAGGCACGATCGAAATACGCGTGAAGGTCGCCCAAGTGTCAGAACCGGGAGCGATAGCGACTGGGTTGCCGACGCCGATAATCCTCGACTGGCGCAAGATCAAAGGAAATGAGGACAAATCGACGATCTCGAATGTTTCGATCAATGGCGAAACAGCGGTCGTTGCTGCACCTAAATCCGAAAGCCGCGCGTTTGTTCCATTCAAAGGAATCGAATACGAAGAATCGAGTGAGCATCTGATCTTCCGCACAGGAGTTCGATCCGGCGAGAACATCATCAAGCTCGGTTTCACGTCGCCGATACTGACCAGCGGCTCCGCGATCACGCGCTACATCGACAAAGAGGACGGCTCGGAATACATCTACTCGCTCTTCGTCCCGTCCGACGCCAGCACGGCATTCCCCGTCTTCGACCAGCCGGATTTGAAGGCGCGGTTTAGTCTGACCATTTCTCAACAAATCGATTGGCGCAAGGATCTGAAACCTCAGCTTGACTGGAAATTCGTTTCGAATACCACTGGGAAAGAAGTGATTGAAAACTTCAATGGAAGTTTTGGACGAAGAACATACTACACCTGCGAGTTTCTTGAAACCAAACCGATCAGCACCTACGTCTTTGCGTTTGCAGCCGGACCGTTCGAACGTGTGTCAGAACCGCCTGTGTCAGTGGGCGGCACGAACGCTGCCGCGACATCAATGTTTGGACTCTATGCCCAACGTGCAACAGATGCTAAGGCCACGCCGCCCGCTGACGCAGGCGGTTCTGACAAGATGCCGCCGAAATCGATCTACGTCCGCAAATCCCAAGCCGCTAAGTTTCAACCTCACGCCGCTGAGGTTTTTCGTCTCAACCGCGAGGCCGTGCAATTCTTCGAACAGTATTTCGATTACAAATTCCCGTTCCCGAAGTACGATCTCGTGCTCATTCCCGAATTCCCGTTTGGCGGGATGGAGCACGCGGGAGCGACGTTTTTGCGCGAATCGGCGATCATCTTTCCGCAGGAACCGACGAAGAACGATCACATCTCGCGCGCCGTTCTGATCTTTCACGAGGCGTCGCACCAGTGGTTTGGCGACACGGTGACGATGCGTTGGTTCGACGATCTTTGGCTGAAAGAGGGCTTTGCGACGTTCACGGCCTACAAGGCGCTCGAGCGGATCATGCCCGAGGCGAACGCGTGGAAGGTCTTCTACGAACGCGTCAAACAGGCCGCCTACCAGACCGACTCGACAAAAGGCACGACCGCGATCTATCAGCCGATCGCTAACTTAAGCACCGCAAAATCGGCCTACGGCAATATCGTTTACAACAAAGCCCCTGCGTTCCTCCGCCAAGCCGAGTTCTACCTCGGCGAAGATAAATTCCAAACCGCCGTGCGTGCGTTTTTGAAGAAACATGAGTTTGGAAATGCTGGTTGGGAAGATCTGGTGAAAGAGTTCGAGGCAGCAACGAATACGAGTCAACGGCGCTGGGCTGACGGTTGGATTAAACAGCCAGGACTCCTGATTTTCCGGTCAAAACAGTATAAGAACGGCGACGTTGTAGAGATCGACGTCAGGCCGGAGGATCCGCTGAAAGCCGGGCGTCTTTGGTCCGAGCGAACAAAAGGTTTACTGCGAGATGCTATAGTTCACGATCTTGAGTTTGTCGAAAATATTAACTTCAGATCATCCGAGACTTTAATGTTTGGTTGGGGTAAGCACGTAGAAGCGAGTCATGGCGGAACGAGTTTTCAATTTGTCTTCCCAAACTACCAAGACTACGGTTACGGCATTTTTCTGCTCGACGATATGAGCCGCGATTATGTTCTCAAAAACATCCAGAACGAAAAAGACGCGTTCCTGCGCTCGATGATGTGGGGTGCGTTGTGGGACAGCGTCCGCGAGGGCGAGCTTGATCCGCGGGTTTATGTTGAGCTGGTCCTCAAAGTTCAGAGTGCGAGCTTTAGCTCGTCCGAACGCGATAAATCGCGCACTCTGAACGAGGACGACGAATCCACCGTTGCGCTGCTGCTCAGCCGCGTCGGAACGGCAATGAACTATTACATTGCGAGAGGTGTCAGTAGCCCGCACGTAAGTAAGGGCTCAACGCGGCCGAGTGACAACGTTGAGCCCTCCCTCACGGTCGGGCTACAGACACGGGTCGAGGACATGCTGATCGAGCGGCTACAGAACGCTCCGAGCATGGGGCAGCGGATCACTTTTTACCGGGCGTTTTTGAATATTGCGGCGAGCGAGAAGGCACGGAGTGTTTTGAAAGAGATACTGAAAAGCGGCGCTGCGGGCGGAAACGCGAGTGTGAACGAGCGTGTAAAACGCAGCGAGTCCGATGCACGCTCCCTAACGGTCGCGTCTCTGCCCGTAAAGACTAAAGACAAGTTCGACATCGTAACGAGGCTGCTTATTTTGGGCGACCCGGACGCGCTAAAGTTGTTGGCCGAACTCGAAAAAACAGAAACGAGCGACGACGCAAAGCGATATGCTTATGCGGCAAAAGCCGGCATCGCGACCGCGGAGAACAAGGCGAAATACTGGAACGATTTTGTAAATAATAAAGACATAAGCGAGAGCTGGATCGAGGCGGCGTTTGGGCCGTGGAACTCGATCAGGCACAGCGAGCTGACTCTGCCGTATCTGGAGCGCGCTCTCAGCGAACTTCCCAATCACAAACGCGGACGCAAGATATTCTTCGTCAACGGCTGGCTCGCGGCCTTTATCGGCGGCCAACGGAACGAAGAGGCTCTTGCGATCGTCAACAAATTCCTCGCCGACAACCCGAAACTCGACAACGACCTCCGGCTCAAGATTCTCGAAAACGTCGATCTCATCGAGCGCGCGGTCCGGATCCGCGCTAGATACGGAAAGAACTAACCGCCGAGACGCAGAGACGCCGAGAAAACAACTTAACATGATTTACACGATAAACAGGAATTCTTTGCACTAATCAAAAATTCGCTTTTTATATCCTGCGCATCCTGGTTGAATCTTTCTCGGCGTCTCGGCGTCTCGGCGTCTCGGCGGTGAAACTCTTCTTTAATCTTGACTAAAAAGTAACGATTTGAGAATATCCTTTTTACAGAGGCTTTTATGAAGATTTCGGCACAAGAGGAATACGGCCTGCGATGTCTGGTGCAGCTCGCGACATTGCCGGCTGGCGAGTCGTTGACGCTGCCGCAGATCGCGACACGCGAGGGCATTTCGACGGCGAACGCGGGCAAGCTGATGTGGATTTTGAATAAAGCAGGCTTTGTAAATTCGACGCGCGGGACAAAAGGCGGATATTTTTTGTCGCGACCGGCGGGCGACATTCGCTTGAGCGAGATCATTAAGGTGCTCGATGAAGAGGTCGTCGCAAAACATTGCGACAGCTACACGGGCGTGCTCGACAGTTGTATTCACAATGGAGACTGCGGCATCAGGCCGGTGATCGTCGGGCTGCACGAGATCGTCGAGAACGCGCTTTCGCAGATCACGCTGGCGCAGCTCGTCGGCAGTGAGCGATCGGTCGATGAGATGTTTCACTCGATCCAGGGAATTCACCGAACGATCGAGCCGCAACGGATTTAGGAAATACTTTGGCCACGAATTACACGAATGATTGGAACTTAGTTCTTACGAACCATTTTAGACAATCAGGCAGCCAAAAACCTAAAGAAAATAATTCGTGAAAATTCGTGTTAATTCGTGGCTAAATCTATTATGTCAACAGCAGCAGAAATTTTAACTAATCGCGAATACAAATACGGATTCGTCACCGACATCGAGACCGAGGTCATCCCTAAGGGGCTGTCCGAGGACACGGTGCGTCTGATCTCGTCGAAAAAGAACGAGCCCGAGTGGATGCTCGAGTTTCGGCTGAAGGCTTTCCGGCAGTGGCTGAAGATGACGGAGCCCGACTATTGGGCGAACTTCGATTATCCGCGTATCGATTTTCAAAATATTTCTTACTACGCCGCGCCAAAGCAGAAACCAAAAAAGGCGTCGATGGACGAGGTCGATCCGGAATTGGTGAAGACGTTTGAGAAGCTCGGCATTCCGCTGAGCGAACAGAAGTTGCTTGCGAATGTCGCGGTCGATGCGGTGTTCGATTCGGTGTCTGTCGCGACAACCTACAAAGAAAAGTTGAAGAAAGCGGGTGTGATCTTTTGTTCTTTTACCGAAGCGGTCGCCGATTACCCCGAGCTTATAAAAAAATATCTCGGCTCGGTCGTGCCGACTTCTGATAACTATTACGCCGCGCTGAACTCGGCGGTCTTCTCCGACGGCTCGTTTGTTTTTATACCGAAAGGCGTCCGCTGCCCGATGGAATTATCCACATATTTTCGCATCAACACGCAGGAATCCGGTCAATTCGAACGGACTTTAATTATTGCAGAAGAAGGTGGTTACGTCGCGTATAACGAAGGCTGCACGGCGCCGCAGTTCGATACGAATCAACTGCACGCGGCGGTCGTCGAGCTTGTTGCATTGGACGACGCCGAGATCAAATATTCGACCGTGCAGAACTGGTACGCGGGCGACGAAACGGGCAAAGGCGGCATTTACAACTTCGTGACAAAACGCGGCGCGGCGCGCGGCGTCAATTCGAAAATCTCGTGGACGCAGGTCGAGACGGGAAGCGCAATTACGTGGAAATATCCGAGCGTGATCTTGCAGGGTGATAATTCGATCGGTGAATTTTACTCGGTTGCCCTCACAAACAACGCACAGATCGCCGACACGGGCACGAAGATGATCCATCTCGGCAAAAACACAAAATCGACGATCATTTCAAAAGGCATTTCGGCCGGCAAATCAAACAACTCGTATCGCGGCCTCGTCAAAGTGATGCCGAAAGCCGCCGGT
>Ga0187894_10002573_pt1 | contig 21499 bp, 16 predicted proteins | sample GBC1701081metaG_FD_136650 | JGI IMG/M metagenome (GOLD analysis project Ga0187894, IMG submission 136650) | White microbial mat communities from a lava cave in the Kipuka Kanohina Cave System on the Island of Hawaii, USA - GBC170108-1 metaG ...
GCCGTCGGGCTGGGCGTCGTCGAGCTCACCGACGAGGCGCGCACCTTGTCGCGCATGATCGATGCCGGCACCGAGCTGCGCGACAAGGACGGCGCCGACGTGCTGGTCATGGGCTGCGCCGGCATGGCGCGCTACCGCGATCGCCTGCAGCAGGCCATCGGCGTGCCCATTGTCGAGCCGACCCAGGCCGCCGTCGCCATGGCCATCGGCCAGGCGCGACTGAAATGGGCGGCGTGACGATCTTCCTTTGGACCGCGGGCGTCCTCGCCCGCATCGGCGCGAAGCGCCGACCAACACATGGTCGCCCGCCGCTTCCGCTTCGGGCGATTGCGGGCGTGGACGCCCGCGGTCCAAAAAAATCATGACGTTGGATCGTCGCACATTCCTGGCCGCGGCAGGCGCCGGCGGGTTGATGGCTGGCAATGGTGTGGTGGCACGTGCCCAGACGGGGCCGACCATCGGTGCCGCGCTCTATCAGCTCGTCACCGGCTATAGCCAGTGGCCGCATCACCGTACCGGTACGTCGGAAGGCCGCGAGACGGTCGACTGGTTCGAGGCGCAGCTCCGGGAGCGCGGCGCGACCACCAGCCGCTGGTCTTACGGGTACGACCGCTATGACTGGCGGGTATCGGTGACGGCCGACGGCCAGCCCATCGACGGGTTGCCGCTGTTCTATGAGGGCGTCGGCGAGCTGGCGACAGATGCGCCGTTCGTGCGCCCCGTCACCTTGACCAACAATTTCGACACGTCGGATCTCGAGCAGGCCCTGGCCGAGGCGAAAGGCAGCGATCTGCGGTTGGCGGTGCTGCTGACCTTTGGCCGCTTTGGCAACCTGCCGCCACGCCCGGCGCTGATCGGCGTCAATGTCGATCCGGACAAGCCGTCGTCCGGGCTGCCCACCGTGGTCGTGTCGGGCGTCCACCTCGATGCCATGGCCAGCGGCACCGTCACCGCGGCCATCAGCGCCAAACGTGTTGCCGACCGGTCGCAGAATGTGATCGGTCGATGGAGCTCGGGCGATGGCGCGCCCCTGGTGATCACCACGCCGCTGACCGGCTGGTTCACCTGCGCCGGCGAGCGGGGCACCGGTATTGCCGTGGCGCTCGAACTCGCGCGCGCTTTCGCAGCGGAAATGCCGGTCGTTGTCATCGCCACGACCGGCCACGAGCTGGAAAATTACGGCATCCGCCAGCAGCTCAAGGGCGGTCTCGGCTTTGCGCCGCGCGCGGTGATTCATGTCGGCGCCTCGCTGGCAGCGGGCTGGTTCGCCCCCGGCTCGGGAGCCTTGCAGCTCTTCCCCGGACGATTGGCATCGGCCAACCGCCCGCTCGAGGGCGATTTGCTGACAGCGCTCAAGGCCGCCAGTTTCCAGCCGGTGCCGCGCTTCTTCGGCGAAGCGAAGGAATGGGTGGCGCACCTCCCCGAGGCCACGCCCCTGCTCTCTTTCGCCGGCAGCTTCCCGCTCTTCCATACGCCGCAGGATACGCCCGAAGCCGCGACGTCGCCGGCGTTGCTGCAGACGGTATTCGGCGCCGTGCGCGACGCCGTGAAGGCTGTACTCGTATAGCCCTTTCTTCCCTCCCCCAACGACAGTTGGGGGAGGTGGCCGAAGGCCGGAGGGGGAGCCGACGTGGTCTCCGTTACTAAGACTGCGTCGGCTCCCCTCCGCCCCTTCGGGGCACCTCCCCAGCAAAGCTGGGGAGGTAGACTAAGCCTTCGGCCCTTCGGCCGGCGGGAAGACGATGCGATCGTCGGTGCGGCAGTAGCGGTCGGCGAACATGCGGCCGACGGGGTGGTACTTGTCGGTATAAACGCGCATCGCCTTGGGGTCCCAGAGCTCATCACGAACGTGGAAGCGAAGGCCCTCGCCGATCACGAGCTGGCGGTCATCCTTGACGTTGATCACCTGCCAGGTGCGGCACTCCATGGCCCACGGCGCCTGGGCGATGCGTGGCGATGCTACGTCCACCGACGGCGCCAGGCTCAGTCCGAGATAGTTCGGCTCACCGACCTCGGGTGGGAAATCACCGCTCGACTGGTGCATCTTCTCGGCCAGGGGCTCGTCGGTCAGGTTGACGACGAACTGCCCGGTCCGTTCGATGTTGATCCAGGTGTCCTTGATGCGTCCATCAGGCCGCTTGTTGATCGCGAACATGATCAGCGGCGGGTCCTCGGCGAACGCATTGAAAAAGCTGAACGGCGCGGCATTCACCACGCCGGTCGGTCCGAGCGTGGTGACCCATGCAATCGGTCGCGGCAGGATGAAGGAAATGAGCAGCTTGTAACGGTCGTGGTGGCTGACGTCGGCGGCGGCGTATTGCATGGGAACCCGGCACGAGGATGATGGAAAGTGCCGGGACTATACCCGGCCAGCCCGCTGGCGGAAGCGGGGCTATTTGCGGGTCGGCGGCGGCGGCTCGGCGCCCGTGCGCTCGGTGATCAGCTTATAGTGCTCCGGCCGGCGGTGCTTGGCAAAATTGAACACGTTCTGGCGGATGCTCTCGCCCAGCGACAGATCGCAATCGAATATGATTACCTCGTCGTCCTCGCTCATGGCTTGGGCGGCGATCTCGCCGGTGGGCGCCACGATCACCGAGGCGCCGTACATGCCGAAGCCGTCTTCCTTGCCGGCCTTGGCGGTGGCCACGATCCAGGTGCCGTTCTGGTAGGCATTGGCCTGCACCGACAGCAGGTGATGAAACACGCGGCGGTAAGCCGGCTCGTGGAAATAGACATTCTCGGTGGGCGTGTTGTAGCCCAGCGCCACCATCTCGACGCCTTGCAGTCCCATGACGCGGAACGTCTCGGGCCAGCGGCGGTCGTTGCAAATGCACTGACCCATGACGACATCCTCGTCGAACATGCGCCAGACGTTGAAGCCCAGATTGCCGACCTCGAAGTAGCGCTTCTCCAGATGTTGGAACGGCGCTTGCGGCAGGTGGTCGCTGTGTCCCGGCAGATGCACCTTGCGATACTTGCCGGTGATGCGTCCATCAGGCCCCACCAGGATCGCGGTGTTGAAGCGCCTGATGCGCCCCTCCTCTTCCGTCAGCTCGGCATAGCCGAGGTAGAAGCCCACCTTCTTCTCGCGCGCCAGCTCGAACAGCGGCAAGGTCTCCGGACTGGGCATCTGCGCTTCGAAGAAGCGGTCGATCTCGGCCTGGTCGGCCATCCACCAGCGCGGGAAGAAGGTGGTCAGCGCCAACTCGGGGAACACGACGAACCGGCATCCGGCGTCGGCCGCCTCGCGCAGCATCGCGATCATGCGTTTGACGGCCGACGCCTTGCTGTCAGCACGATGGATTGGCCCCATCTGGGCGGCGGCGACTTTTAGACGGCGGGACATTGGCTGGTCTTAGCTCCGGTAGAGAGGATTGCGAACCACACGTCATCAACCGAGATCGTCTTCGATATCGAGGTGACGCCTGTAGTCCCTTTTGTGGTGGAGGACACGTACAATCCGGACTTCCTTTTTTGTCTCACGAAAGAAGACAATGTGAGCGCGATAGCGGGCGCTGCGCAGACCGCGACCTGCATCGTTTCTGAGCGGGAACTGCCTCGGCGCTTCCGCCAAATCCACAAACCGATCATTCAGGCCATCGACATACCGGTTCATTTGTTCTTCACCCCATATACGCAGGGTGTAGTCAGCAGCCTCCAGGATGTCTTCTTGTGCCTTGGGCGAGAGGCGGATTCGCCTCACCGGCTAGGCAGCCTTCCGTGCGCGGCGTTTCGTTTCTGCCTTGATCCACGCGGGGTCCCAGGCTACCGGCGGACCGCTCGTCTCGCCCTCACGGATCAATGCCTTTAGCCGAGCCCTCTGCTCGGCATCGCGTTCCTGCAACACCCGCAGCGCCTCGCGGACGACCTCGCTGGCGTTGTTATAGTTACCAGACTTGACCTTCGCCTTGACGAATTCCTCAAGCTTGGGCGTCAGAGAGATATTCATCACGGATTCTCCTTACTGATAACAAAGTTTAGCAAACTTTGTTATCAGACAAAAGCACCGCGCCCGTTGTCAAAATAACGGCTTTGCCCCGAACCCCGCCATCTTCACCATTTCCGGTGCCGGCTTGCCCAGGGGACGCGAAGCATCCGGCGACTCGCAACGCAGGAACTCGCCGCTGCCCTTCTCGGCGTTGAGCGTTCCGTTCTCGACCACGACACGCCCACGGCTGATCACCGTGGTCGGCCAGCCGGTGATCTCGCGACCCTCGTAGGGACTGTAGCCGACATTGTCGTGCAGGTCGGCCCAGCGCACCTTCACCTGCCGGTCGGGATCCCAGATCGCCAGGTCGGCGTCGCTGCCGACGGCGATGGTTCCCTTGCGCGGATAGAGGCCGTAGAGCTTGGCGTGGTTGGTCGCCGACAGCGCCACGAAGCGGTGCAGGTCGATGCGGCCCTTCTGCACGCCCTCGGAGAACAGCAGCGGCAGGCGCAGTTCCAGGCCCGGCACACCGTTGGCCATCTCCTTGAACGTCGTCTTGAGTCCCTTGGGGATCTTGCCGCCTTCGTTGAACTGGTACGGCGCGTGGTCGGACGAAAAGACGTCGAACGTGCCGTCCTTCAGGCCCTCCCACACGGCTTCCTGGGCCGCGGAATCGCGCGGCGGCGGGCTGCAGCACCACATGGCGCCCTGCACGTCGGGCTTGTCGAGGTCGTCGGCGGTCAGCGCGATATATTGCGGGCAGGTCTCGGCGAAGATCTTCAGACCCTTGGCGCGGGCCTGCCGCACGGTGTCGATGGCCTCGATCTCCGACATGTGCACGATCAGCATCGGCGCGTCGACCAATCGTGCCAATGCAATGGCGCGGTTGGTGGCCTCAGCCTCGGCGACACGGGCGTGCGCGATGGCGTGGTAGCGCGGCGCCACGTGGCCCTGCTCGACCAGGTGATGCGCCAGCCACTGGATCATGTCGTGGTTTTCGGCATGCACCATCACCAGCGCGCCCTCGCGGCGCGCCAACGCCAGGATGTCCAGCAGCTGATAATCGCTGACCTTGAGCGCCTCGTAGGTCATGTAGATCTTGAACGAGGTGTAGCCGTCACGGATCAGCGCCGGCAGTTCCTGGCCCAACACCTGCTCGGTGGGATCGGAGACGATCAGATGAAAGGCGTAGTCGATGACAGCCTTGGGCGTCGCGGCCGCGTGGTAGTCCTGGACCACCGTGCGCAGTGACATGCCGCGGTGCTGCGCGGCAAACGGGATGATGGTCGTGGTGCCGCCGAAGGCGGCCGACACGGTGCCGCTATGGAAATCGTCGGCGCACATGATGCCCATGCCCGAGCGTTGCTCGACATGCACGTGGCTGTCGACACCGCCCGGCAATACGAACTTGCCGGCAGCGTCAATCTCACGCGCGCCATCACCCGCGACGCTCCCCACTGCGGCGATGGTGCCATTCTTGATCGCGATGTCGCCTTCGGTGGCACGCTCGGCGGTCACGATGCGGGCATTGCGGATGACAAGGTCAAACGTCGGCACGTGTTACTCCAGTGGATGAATGTCACTCAGCCGCCAGCGGCGAGGCGCGCCCCGCAGCAGCCAACCGCCGTTCGAGCCGGCGAATCAGGTTGTCGAGTTCGCCAAGATCCGTCGCGCCCAGCGCTGAGCCCGGCGTCCGTTGCCGGGCACTGCGAATGGCGCCGCGACGGCGCAGGACCTCCTTGCGCAGGGCAAGGCCGATGCCGGGCTGCTGCTCATGGCGAACCAGCGGTAGATAAAGGTCGTACAGATCCTCCGCCTCCTCCGCCTTGCCCGCAGCGAACAGAGCGTAGACCTGGACCAGCATTTCGGGCCAGGCAAAGCCGGTCATGGCGCCGTCGGCGCCGCGCCGCAGTTCCTGCACGTAGTAGAGGCCGCCGTTGCCTACCAGAATGGACACGCGGCGACGTCCCGGACGCTTCTCATCGTCGCGGACGCGCGTGATCTTGCTCAGGCCGGGACAGTCTTCGTGCTTGAGCATCACGAGCTGGGGAAAGTCATCGACCAGGCGATTGAACACGGGCACCGGCAGAAACACCGACGTCGTTTGCGGGTAGTCCTGAAATACCACCGGCACATTCGGTCCGAGGGCTGCAAAGACCTGGGCGTAGTACGCGTAGAGCCCATCGTCACCCTTGAGGCCCGGTGTCGGTGCCACCATCACGCCGGCGGCGCCGGCACTCATGACCTCGTGCGACAGGCGGCGCAGGTTGTCGATGCCGGCATGGCTCACACCGACAATCACCTGCCGATCGCCGGCCCGCGCGATGACGCGCCGCACGACGGTCAGCGACTCATCGGCCGATAGCTTGTGTGCCTCGCCCATCATGCCCAGCAGGGTGAAGCCATGTACACCGCTGCGGATGTAGAAGTCGGTCAGACTGTCGATGCTGTCGACATCGAGCGCGCCGCTGTCGGTGAACGGCGTCGCGGCAATGATGAACACGCCTTTGGCGGACTCATCGAGGCGCGGGGCGGGCATGGGATCTCCTGCGTGATCGGGACGATCATGCCACTCGCCGCCGCGGGCGTGAAGCTGTCGCGTACCATTAAATGGAACAGCAAGAGGCTTCGGCCATGACAATGCGATGTGAACCGGAAAATCGCGCGTCCACTCAGCACCCTGCCCGCACGCTGAGCGCGATGATACGCAATTGAACAGCAGGAATGCATCGCAAGTCCTTGCTATCGATCATCGGCTGACGTCACACTGCGCCCTCTTCGAACGGTCCGCATGAAGACCGCACTCGCGGGGCGATAGACGACGTGTTCGCGCTTGTCGTGCAACGGCTGATCATCTCCATACCCGTCTTGCTGGGGGTGTTGTTGATCGGCTTCCTGCTGCTCCAGGTCGTGCCGACCGATCCGGCGATCATTCTCGCGGGGCCGACCGCCAGCCAGGCCGAAGTCGAAGCGATCCGCCAGCAGCTCGGTCTCGACAGGCCGCTGTGGGAACAGTTCGGCCTCTACCTTCTGCGCGTCCTGCAGTTCGACCTCGGGCGCTCGATGATCTCCAATCGCCCGGTGCTGGACGAGCTCGAAGCCACGCTGGGGCCGACGTTCGAGTTGATGCTCGCGTGCCTGGTGTGGGCGATCCCCGTGGGCATCGCGCTAGGAACCCAGGCAGCACGCCGCCGCGGCCGATGGACCGATCGCGTGATCATGGCCTTCTCCGTCGCCGGCGTGTCGATGCCGATCTTCGTGGTCGGCCTGCTCTTGATCCAATACGTCGGCGGCGCCGGCCTGCTGCCGTTCCAGGGACGTGGCGGACCGCTGTGGACCAGCGCCGGCTTGCTGCACATCATCCTGCCGGCGCTGACCTTGGGCGCCGTCTTCATCGGCCCCGTCGCGCGCATGACACGGACGTCCGTTCTCGAGACGCTGGGCGCCGACTATGTACGTACGGCGCGCGCCAAGGGCGCATCTGAACGCCGGGTCGTGCTGCACCATGCCCTGCGCAACGCCCTGATTCCGGTCATCACGCTGATCGGGCTGCAGATCGGCTTCCTGTTGGGCGGCGCTGTGGTCACCGAAACGATGTATTCCTGGCCCGGTGTCGGCCGCATGGCCGTCGGTGCCATCTCATCCAGCGACTTCCCGGTGGCGCAGGGCGCCATCATGATGCTCGCCGTTTCGTTCATCGCCATCAACCTCGTGGTCGACGTGTTCTACGGCTATCTCGACCCCAGGATCGGCCAGCGATGACCGACGTGACTCTCGCGCAAGCCGATGCCCGCGCCCTGGAGGCGCTACGCCGCAAGAACAGCATCACCAGACGCCTGCTGCGCGACCCGCCGGCGGCCCTGGCGCTCGGCTTTGTGGTGCTGATCCTGCTGGGCGCGGTGCTCGCGCCCTGGGTCGCGCCGCACGACCCGTTCGCCAATTCCATGCGCCTGCGGCTGAAGGCACCGGGGTTCGTCGGTCCCGACGGCGCCCTCTACCTGTTGGGCACCGACGCGCAGGGTCGCGACATGCTGAGCCGTATCCTCTACGGCTTGCGCGCCACCATCGGTATCGGCGCCATCGCCGTGCTGTGCGGCGGCGGGTTGGGCGTGTTGATCGGCACCTTGTCGGCGTACTACCGCCGGCTCGACATGCCATTGATGCGGTTCATCGACGTATTGCTGTCCTTTCCGTCGATTCTGTTCGGATTGGCGCTGGCGGCGGTGCTGGGCCCTGGCCTCTTTTCGCTGTGCGTAGCGCTCAGCATCGCGGCTATCCCGACGATCGCGCGTGTCGCACGCGGCGCCGCCACGATGGTGATGCAGCAGGACTACATGGAAGCCGGCCGCGCGCTGGGGTTGGGTGACGGCGCGTTGATCTGGCGCTATCTGCTACTGAACTGCGGTTCGACCATCCTGATCTACGCCACCCTGCAGCTCGGCCAGAGCATCCTGCTGGGTTCCGTCCTGAGCTTCCTCGGTCTTGGCCCTCAGCCCCCGTTTGCGGAGCTGGGCAACATGACTGCCGATGGCCGCAAGTTCCTGCAGGCCTTTCCCCATGTCGCCACGATTCCGGCGCTGACCATCTTCTTCATCGTCTTGGCATTCAACGTGCTGGGTGACGCGTTGCGCGACGCGCTCGACCCGAAGCTGCGACAATAACCACGCGCCTGGGAGACCTGCCATGCTGCGACCGACATGCCTTGCCACCGCCCTGCTGGCCGCCGTCATGGTCACAGGCACGCCGGTGCTGGCACAGAAGACCGTGACGATCGTGCGCGAGATCGATACCGACCGCTACGATCCGCACCGCTCCACCGCCCGCTCCAATGCCGAAGTCATGTACATGGTCGGCGACACGCTGGTGAACCTCGACTTCGACATGAAGACCCTGGTGCCGGGTCTGGCGAAGAGCTGGACGACGTCACCGGACGGGCTGGTCTACACCTTCAAGCTGCGCGACGACGTAAGCTTCTGCAGCGGCAAGAAGATGACGGCGCAGGACGTCGTGGCGACCTACGAGCGCTGGCAGGCGCCCGAGACCAAGGGCCTGGTGAAATGGCGCATGGGTGATCTCGACAAGGTCGTCGCCGTCGATGACTACACCGTCGAGTACCGGCTGAAGAAGCCGTTCTCCGAGCTGCTCTACCAGATGACGCAGTACTTCCACACCATCATCAATATCGACCAGGTGAAGCAACTTGGCGCCGACTACGGTGTCAAGCCGTTCGACGGCACCGGCCCGTTCTGCATGCAAAGCTGGACGCCGCGCGACGAGACCGTGCTGCTGAAGAACCCGAACTACAAATGGGGTCCGGCGATCTACAAGAATACGACGGCCCAGGTCGACCGCATCGTCTGGAAAGGTGGTGCCCGAGGAGAACACCCGGGTCACAGCGTTGCAAAGCGGCCAGGCCGACGTGAGCCAGTACGTGCCGTACTGGGCGCTCAAGGACCTCATGGCCAACAAGCAGTTGTCGGTGTCCAAGGCGGAGAACTATTTCTGGACCTTTTTCATCGGCTTCAAGATCGACCGCGAACTGATGACCGACCTGAGGGTGCGCAAGGCGATCAACCTGGCGGTCGACCAGAAGGCGATCACCGAGGCCGTCACCTTCGGTTTCGCCGAACCGGCCGACACCTACTTGATACCCAGCGTGCTCGACTTCAACGGCAAGGTCGACAAGGCAATCTACGGCGAGAGTGTCAGCGAGGCCAATCGCCTGCTCGACGAGGCCGGCTGGAAGCGCGGTGGCGATGGCTTCCGCTACAAGGATGGCAAGAAGCTGGCACCGGTCCTCTACGGGATTTCTGGCTTCTTCAAGGAGGTGGCCGAGGCGGTCCAGGGTGACCTGCGCAAGGTCGGCATCGACCTCCAGGTTCAGCTTTTCGACGCCACCGTCGCCTGGGGCAAGCTGGCAACCCAGGAGTTCGATGCCTTCGGCATGAGCTTCCCCTACGTCAGCGCCGGCGACGCGCTCAATCTCTATTTCCGCTCGACCAATACGCCGACGCCCAACCGCATGAACTGGAAGGATCCGGAGACGGACCGGCTGCTGGATGAAGGCTCGACGGCGCTCTCTGCCGACGTCCGTGCCGCTGCGTACGGGAAGGTGCAACAGAAAGTGCACGACGCGGCCGTGTGGATCCCGCTCTACCATGAGCCACTGCATGTCGTGAGCGGCAGCAAGCTCAAGCCGGTGCGCGCCCACGGCAATTATGGCTGCGGCCTGTACAAGGGGCTGGGCATCGAATTCAAGTGAACGTTGACACCAAAGTCGATCGTTACATCGGGCAGGAAACATGACACCCAAGACCACGCATATCCGCAATCTCGATGTCGTCGTCGCCTGGGACGAAGCCGAGCGACATCACGTCTACCTTCAGCACGCCGACCTCGTCTTCAGGGGCAACGAGATCGTGCATGTCGGCCCCGGCTGCGCGCAGCCTGCCGATACGGTGATCGAGGGCCGCGGGCTGATGGCGATGCCGGGGTTCGTCAACATCCACAGCCATCCCTTCTCCGAACCGGGCAACAAGGGCCTGACCGAGGAAGTCGCCAGCGACAAGCTTGGCCAGAGCTCGCTCTATGAATACCTGCCGGTGTTCGGCATGGAGGCCGACGCCGCAGGTGCCGCCTCGAAGTTCGCGTTGCATGAGCTGCTCAAGAGCGGCGTGACGACGATCAGCGATCTGTCGACCAATCGCGAGGGCTGGCTCGACGATCTCGCCTCGACCGGCATTCGCGCCGTCGTCTGCCCGATGTATCGCTCGGGCCACTGGTACACCAAGAACGGCCACGCGGTGGACTATGCCTGGGACGAGAAGGCCGGCGAGAAGGCGTTCGCCGAGGCGCTGCAGACCATCGACCGTGCCACGCAGCATCCCAGTGGCCGGCTGTCGGGCATGGTGGGCCCGGCGCAGATCGATACCTGTACCGAAGGCCTGTTCAAGGACAGCCTGGCCGAGGCGCAGCGGCGTGGCATCCCGATGCAGACCCATGCCGGACAGGCGATCGTCGAGTTCAACGAGATGGTGCGCCGCCACGGCAAGACGCCGGTGGAATGGCTCGACCAGATCGGCGTACTTGGTCCCGACCTGATCATCGGCCACGGCATTTTCCTCAGCGACCACCCGCAGATTCATTGGCCGCACAGCGATGATTTCGCGCGCCTGCGCGCATCGGGCGCGGCCGTGGCGCACTGCCCCACCGTCTTTGCGCGCCGCGGCATCGCGCTCAACACGATCGGTCGCTACATGGATGCCGGCATCCCCGTCGGCATGGGCACCGATACCTTCCCGCACAACATGATCGATGAGATGCGGCTCGCCTGCTACGTCGCCCGCATCGTCTCCGGCAACTACAAGCAAGGCCAGACCCGCCACGCGCTCGAGGCCGCCACCGTCGGGGGTGCCGCCATCCTGCGCCGCCCCGACCTGGGACGCCTGCTGCCTGGCTGCAAGGCCGACTTCTCCCTGGTCGACCTCAGCCACCCCTACATGCAGCCGCCGCTGGAACCGGTGCGCAGCCTGATCTATTCGGCGAGCGAACGCGCCGTACGGGATGTCTATGTCGATGGCGCCCAGGTGGTGCGCGACGGCAAGGTCCTCACCATCGATATCGATGCCGCGGTGGCGGTGATGAACGACGGTCAGCGCCGGCGGATCGCCACCGTGCCGCAGCGCGACTGGGCCGGCCGTACGCATGATCAGCTGGCGCCCCCGGTCTACGGGACGCGTGAGCGTCTGCCTCAAAGCCGGCCGGTTCACTGATGCCGGATACGGGGCCGCTGCATACGGGGCCGCTGCTCGAGGTCCAGAATCTGGAAACGCACTTCGCCACCGGCGCCGGCGTGTTCAAGGCCGTCGACGGCGTCTCGCTGACCCTGGGACGCGGCGAGACTTTGGGGCTGGTGGGCGAGTCGGGCTGCGGCAAGTCGGTCACGTCGCTGTCGATCATGCGGCTGGTGCCGCAGCCGCCCGGCCGTATCGCCGGCGGCCGCGTGCTGCTGGAGGGCCGCGACCTGCTGGCCCTGGACGAGAATGCGATGCGCCAGGTGCGCGGCGATCGCATCGCCATGATCTTCCAGGAGCCGATGACCAGCCTCAACCCGGTGCACACGATCGGCGATCAGATCATCGAAACGATCCGCCTGCACCGCGATGTCACGCCGGCCGAGGCCCGCGTCCGGGCGATCGAGATGCTGCGCCTGGTGCGCATCCCGTCGCCCGACACGCGGATCGACGACTACCCGCACCAGCTCTCCGGCGGCATGCGCCAGCGGGCGATGATTGCCATGGCGCTGGCCTGCGATCCGCGCGTGCTGATCGCCGACGAACCGACCACGGCGCTCGACGTCACCATCCAGGCGCAGATCCTCGACCTGCTGCGCGATCTGCGCGACCGTACCGGCACTTCGATCGTGCTGATCACGCACGATCTCGGCGTTGTCGCCGAACTCGCCGATCGCGTCGCCGTGATGTATGCCGGCCGCATCGTCGAGGAAGCGCCGGTGAAGACGCTGTTCGGCGATCCGCAGCATCCCTACACGCTGGGCCTGCTGGCCTCGATCCCCGGCCTGTCCGGACCGGGCGAACGGCTGACGGCGATCGAGGGCAACGTGCCCAACCCCTATGCCGTTCCGGAGGGCTGCCGATTTAACCCGCGCTGCCCGTTTGCGATCGATCGCTGCCGGCAGCAGGCCCCGCCGTTGGCGGCGCTGACGCCGGATCATCGCGTCGCCTGCTGGCGGGTGCCCATCGATGCCACCCTGGCCGAGGCCGCTCAATGACGCCGCTCTTGGCCGTCGAGGGGCTGGTCAAGCATTTCGACAGCCGCCGCGGCGTCGTCATCCAGCGCAGCATCGGCACGGTGCGCGCCGTCGACGACGTGTCATTCCACCTCGATGCCGGCGAAACGCTGGGGATCGTGGGTGAATCGGGCTGCGGCAAGTCGACGACCGGGCGGCTGGTGCTGCGGTTGATCGAAGCCACTTCAGGCGCGATCCGGTTCGAAGGCCGCGATGTGCGGACCCTGGCGCGCGGCGCACTGCGGGCACTGCGCCGCGACATGCAGATCATTTTCCAGGACCCCTACGCGTCCCTCAACCCGCGCCTGTCGGTGGGCGACATGCTGGCCGAGCCCCTGCGGCTGCATGGCCTGGCGACAGGATCGGACCTGCGCATGCGGGTCGAGGAGCTGCTGACCACGGTCGGCCTGTCGGCCTGGCACGCCCTGCGCTACCCGCACGAATTCTCCGGTGGCCAAAGGCAGCGGCTGGCGGTGGCGCGGGCGCTGGCGACGCGCCCCAAGCTGATCGTATGCGACGAGCCGGTGTCGGCACTCGACGTCTCGATCCAGGCCCAGGTCATCAACCTGCTGAAGGACCTGCAGGCGCGACTGGGGCTCGCCTACATCTTCATCGCCCACGATCTGGCTGTCGTCCGGCACATCAGCGACCGGGTCGCCGTGATGTATCTCGGCAAGATCGTCGAGACCGCGACGACCGAGCAGCTCTTCACCGCCCCGCAACATCCCTACACGCGCGCCCTGCTGGCCGCCGCGCCGATTGCCGACCCGACAGCGCCGCCGCGGCCTCTGGTGTTGGATGGCGACATCCCGAGCCCGCTCAATCCGCCGCCGGGTTGCCGCTTCCACACACGCTGTCCGCACGCCCAGGCCCGCTGCCGCAGCGAGGCACCGGCGCTGCGGGACATCACGCCGGGCCACCAGGCTGCCTGTCACTTCGCCGAAGCGATCGCGACCACGGCGGCCGCCGTCGAGCCGCCACCGCCGCCACCCTACGCGCGCCGCCTCGCCGCCTATCGGCGCGCCGTCGCGGCACGCTCAGCGACACGATAGGCCGCATTTCCGCCCGCCTGCGAACGGTTCATGGGGATAAATCTAGTCTAAATCTTGCTGCAATGCGTCATAGCCGCACAATATATTGATCCAATCGTCGATACCGAGTGCACCGACGACGGCAGACTTCAATGCGGGAGATGAGCTGTGGCGACGCTGCAGAACGGCAAGCTGAACGGGCGAAGCGTGACCAAGCGCGGCAAGGGGCGGAGCCTATCGGGTGCCCAGCGCGTGATCGACCGCGCGCCCGCAATGCTGGGCTGGCATTCCAGTGACGAAGAGGAAATCGAGCGCCGGCGCTGGCGCGGACGAACGGAAATTGTCGCAGTCGAGTCGTCCGAAGCGTCGTTCACCTACTTCGGTACCTTCCGTGTAGCGTCAGGTTCGGGCGGCTCCTACGACGTCGAAATACGATCCCTTGATCGACGGGAGAATTCCTGCGGCTGCGCCGACTACCGGGTCAATGGTCTTGGCACGTGTAAGCACATCGAAGGCGTTCTGGCCGCACTGCGCCGGCGCGGTGCCCGGGCCTTTGCCGATGCGGCACGGGCCGGTAGCCGTCGCGTAGAATTCTTCTTACCGCGCACAGGTGACGCAATTCCTCGCGTTTCCTGGCCGCAGGATGGTGCTGCTGCTGCTCGGGTCGTTCATCAAAGCCTCGCGCCATTCCTGAACGACGACGGTACCCTTCGTGATGCTTCCGCCGTAGGAATAGAGACGATGCTGAATGACATCGTCACATTCGACCATGGTGTCCAGCGGCACATCAGAGTATCGCGCTATCTACCGGCATGGATCGAGGACGCCAAGCATCGCGACATGCGCATCGAAGCTCGCACGCAGTTCCTGGCCGAGGTCGCTGCTGGCCGCCGAACCTTTGACTTGTTGCGTCATAAGCTGTTGCCCTACCAGCGCGAGGGCATGCTGCACCTGGCGTTCGGCGAGCGCGCATTGCTGGCAGACGACATGGGATTGGGCAAGACCATCCAAGCCATCGCCGCATGCGAGCTCCTGCGTCACCTCAAGGGCGTCGGTCGCGTGCTCGTGGTCTGCCCGGCGTCTTTGAAAGGTGAATGGCAGGAGCAGATTGCGCGATTCAGTGGTGCCGATACGCTGCTGGTCCATGGCGGGCGTCCTCAGCGCCTGGCTAACTACGCTCATCCCGCCTTTTTCACCGTCGTCAACTACGAGCAGGTCGTGATCGACGCGGTTGATATCAACCAGATGGTGAAACCCGACATCGTCGTGCTCGACGAGGCGCAGCGCATCAAGAACTGGCACACCAAAACGGCAGCGGCGGTGAAATCTTTGGTATCGCCTTATGCCTTCGTGCTGACCGGCACACCCATCGAGAACCGGATCGATGAAATCTATTCCATCGTCCAGTATCTCGACCCCGGGCTGCTCGGGCCGTTGTTCCGCTTCAACCGCGATTTCTACGAACTCGATGAGCGCGGGCGGCCGGTCGACTACAAGAACCTGGGAGAGCTGCAACAGCGCCTGCAACCCGTCATGTTGCGACGGCGCAAACACGAAGTCGAAACCGAGCTGCCGGACCGGACCGTCACCAACTACATGGTCGGCATGGCTGAGGAGCAACGGGCGCGCTACGACGAGTACAAGTCGCAGGCGGCACGGTTGGTTCACATCGCCAAGCGTCGCCCGCTCACGCCGAAGGAGTTCGATCGGCTCCAGCAACTCCTCGCCTGCATGCGCATGCTGTGCGATACGCCCTTCATCCTCGACTCGAACTGTCGCGTGAGTCCCAAGCTGGAAGAGCTCGAACGGGTGCTAACTGAAGTGCTGGCCGATCCCGATCGCAAGGTGATCATCTTCTCCGAGTGGGAGAGGATGCTGACGCTGGTCCGCGAGCTAGCCCAGGAAATGACGGTCGAGTTCGCCTGGCACACCGGCTCGGTGCCGCAGGAGCGCCGCCGCGCCGAGATCAGCCGCTTCAAGCGCGACCCACAGTGCCGCTTATTCCTGTCCACCGACAGCGGCAGCGTCGGCCTCAACCTGCAAGCGGCGAGCGTGGTCGTCAATCTCGATCTGCCGTGGAACCCGGCACGATTGGAGCAGCGCATCGCCCGCGCCTGGCGCAAACATCAGCACAAGACGGTCGACGTCATCAACCTCGTCACCGAAGACAGCATCGAGCACAACATGCTGGCGCTGTTGTCGCAGAAGCAAGCGCTGGCCGACGGCGTGCTGGACGGCGCTGGCGACCTGAATGCATTGCGCATGCCCTCGGGCCGCCGGGCAATGGTGGAGCGCATCGAAGCCGTCATGGCGCCCACCGCACCTTCTCCGGCGATAGGCGAGTCCGCGACGCCGGAGGTCCGGCTGCGCGATGACCTGGTGGCTCGGCACGCCGGCGAATTGCTGTTGCTGGAAGCGCATCGCAGCGGCGATGGTGTCGACCGCTTTCTTGCCGTGTTCGACAGCGAGGCGGCCGCCGACAAGGAACGCAACCATCGGTCTGCGATGGATGGCGATATCACTCCGAAGTTGGAGATCCTTGATCGCTCTGGCTACGACTCCATGCAGCGGCTGATCGCATCGGGCATACTGCGGCCGGCCGACGATGGGCGTCGCGAGCTGGTGCGTGCGCCAACCCTGGCCGCCGCCAGCATGCGCGACCATTCACGTGCCTCCCGCAGCGCGGAACTGCTCAGCACTGCCGAGCGCAAGCTGCGCATGGCCCTCCTGCTGGCGGAGCGTGGCTTCGCCGAAGAGGCGGCGCCTGTGCTTACCGAGTGCCTCGACCTCGCCGCCAAGGCACGATCGGTCATGACGACCGGGGTGCTGCCCGGCGAACCAACGCCGGAGTCACCATCGCCACTATCCGCCGTTGCTTCAGCCGTGTCGCCTGCGTCAGAACCCGAAACCCTGGTCGCAGTCACGGGATCAATGGAACGCCTGTTGGTCGATCTGCGTGGCAGCCTCCAAGCGCTTGCCCGGGCCGCTTGACATTATTGCAACCGCTTGAGGGTTCCAGCAATCGTTCCGAACACCTGGTCGACCTCTGCCTCCGAAATGATCAGCGGCGGCGAAATCACGAGCGCATCGCCGGCCGATCGCACAAGCACACCCTCCTCGTAGCAGAGGTTCGCTGCCTCGACGGCGCGCGAGACTCCGCCGTTGGGGCGCGGCGCCAGTTCCACGGCGGCGAGCAGGCCGATGTTGCGGATGTCGATGACGTTGGGCAGCCCCTTCAGAGCGTGCGCCGCCGCCTCCCACTGTGGCGCCGTCTTGGCGGCGCGCTCGAAGATCGCCTGGTCGCGATAGACATCGAGCGTCGCGATGCTGGCGGCGCAGGCCAAGGGGTGGCCGGAATAGGTGTAGCCGTGGAACAGCTCGATCATGCTCTCCGGGCCGGCCATGAAGGCGTTCCACACCTTGTCGCCGGCAATGACGCCGCCCATCGGCACGGCGCCGTTGGTCATGCCCTTGGCGCAAGTGATGAGATCGGGTGTGACGCCGAACGCGGTGGCCGCAAACGGTGCACCGAGCCGGCCGAAGCCGGTGATGACCTCATCGAAGATCAGCAGGATGCCGTGGCGGTCGCAAATGGCGCGCAGCCGCTCGAGATAGCCCTGGGGCGGCGGCAGCACGCCGCCGGATCCCGTCACTGGCTCGATGATCACGGCGGCGATGCTCGAGGGATCGTGGATCTGGGTCAGCGTTTCGAGCTCGTCGGCCAGATGCGCGCCCCACGCCGGCTGGCCGCGCGAGAACGCCGCGTGCTCCAGATCGAGCGTGTGCGGCAGGTGATCGGTCTCCGGCAGCAACGGACCGAAATCCTTGCGGTGGCGGCCGATGCCGGACACCGACAGCCCGCCCCAGCCCATGCCGTGATAGCCCTTGGCACGACCGATGAAGCGCGTGCGGCCAACCTCGCCTTTGACGCGAAAATAGGCACGCGCGATCTTGAGCGCCGTGTCGACAGCTTCCGAACCGGAATTGGCGAAGAAGACATGGTCCATGCCGGCCGGCGCGATGCCGGCGATGCGCGACGCGGCTTCGAAGGCGAGCGGATGCGCCATCTGGAACGAGGACACATAGTCCAGCTGCTCGGCCGCCTGCTTGATCGCGTCCACGATCGGGCGCTGGTTGTGGCCGGCATTGACGCACCACAGGCCGGCCATACCGTCCAGGACCCGCCTTCCGTCCGCGGCCGTGTAGTACATGCCATCGGCGCCGACGAACAGGCGCGGATTGGCTTTGAACTGCCGGTTGGCCGTGAACGGCAGCCAATAGGACTCCATTTCGCTCTGGTTCGGTATCCCCATCACGGTCATGCAACCCTCCGGCTCATGTGATTCTAAATGCAATAAAATACACTTTATACTCAGGTTGCGGACGCGAGTCTCGATGACAGTCGAAATTTTCTGTTTCATGACACCACAAAGTGCATTAGCGTCCGGCACGAATGTTGCGATGATTTGTTGCAAGGCGATGGTGCGATGGTGAAAGCCTGTCCTTTGATCGAAATCGCGGGTGGCCCGTTTGACCGCGGCCGCGACTATGGCCGCAAGGCGCAGCAGCGTATCGTCAAAGGCATCGCGCATTACGCGCGTCAGCTCGAAGCGCTGTCGGTCGACGGCCCGCAGATCCGAAAGCTGGTCGGCGACTACCTACCGGTCATCGAAGGCTTTGAGCCCGCCTACATCGAGGAGATGCGCGGCATCGCCGAGGGCGCCGGTGTCGATTTCGAGAACATTGCCCTGCTCAATGCCCGTACCGAGATCCTGAAGCTGGGCCAGCGGCCCGATCTGCGGCGCAAGCTGATGCAGGATCCCGATGGCTGCACGGGCGTTGTCGTTCTGCCCGGTGCCAGCCGCGACGGCACGCTGATCCACGCCCAGAACTGGGACTGGAAAATGGAGTGTGCCGAAACCGCCGTCGTGCTGCGCATCCGCAACACCGACGGGCCGGATCTCCTGACCTTCACGGAAGCCGGCGGGCTCGCGCGGTCGGGCTTCAATTCGGCCGGCATCGCCATCACCGCCAATTACCTGGAGTCCGACCGCGACTACAGCCAGATCGGCGTGCCGCTGGCACTGATCCGGCGCAAGGTGCTGGAACAGGAGCGGCTGGCGCTGGCCATGCGCGCCGTCTATGTCACGCCGAAGTCGGCCGCCAACAACATGATCGTCAGCCACAAGGATGGCGTTGCCATCGATTTCGAGTGCGCGCCGGATGAGACGTTCCAGCTGCATCCCGATCGCGGGCTGCTGGCGCATGCCAACCACTTCGTGAGCCCGGTGGCGCTGTCGAAACTGAAAGATACCGGCATCGCCAACACGCCCGACAGCCTCTACCGCGACATCCGCGTGCGCGACCTGCTGTCACCGCAGATCGGCGCCATCACACCCGATGCCGTCAAGACGGCATTGTTCGATGATTTCCAGACCCCGTGGTCGGTCTGCCGCCCGCCGCGGCCCAACCTCAGCAGCAATCTCAGCGCCACGGTGGCGATGATCGTGATGCAGCCTGCCGCCGGCACCATGGACGTGGCCATGCTCCCGGCGCTCAACCGCACGTTCACGACCTATCGTCTCGATCCCGTGTCGCCGTCGGTGCACGCTGCCGCCAGCGACTGAGAGGACGCGACATGCCCCGACGTCACGCGCTGGTTGCCGGCATCGCCCTGGGATTGACGCTGGCGGGTCTGTCCCCTGCCGACGCCCAGACCGGCACCATACGCTTGCGGCTGAAGAACGACATCCGCTCGACCGACCCCGGCACCAACCGCGATGGCGGCACCGACGGCGTCGTGCAGCATATGGTCGAGGGCCTGGTCGCGTTCCGCGAGGATACGTCGGTGGGTCCGCTGCTGGCGGAACGCTATGACGTGTCGGAGGACGGTAAGACCTATACCTTCACACTGCGACCCGACATCCGCTTTCACAACGGCGCACCGCTGACGGCGGGCGACGTGGTGTGGTCCTGGCGACGCTATCTCCATGGTGCCACGCAGTGGCGCTGCCTTCCGGAGTTCACGGGCGGCCTGGTGAACGTCGACTCGATCGTGGCGCGGGACGACCGCACGGTCGTCTTCACCTTCGACCGGCCTTCAGCGCTGATCCTGGCCACCATGGCGCGGGTCGATTGTGGCGGTGCCGCCATCACGCACCGCGATTCGGTGGGGCCGGACGGCAAGTGGCGCGATCCGATCGGCACCGGTCCCTTCAAGATGGGCGAATGGCGACGCGGCCAGTACATCGAGCTGCTGCGCTTCGATCAGTATGCATCGCGCAGCGAGGCGCGTGACGGCTACACCGGCGCCAAGAAGGTCATGGTCGACAAGGCCCGCTTCCTGGTGATCCCCGACGCCGCGGCAGCCAAGGCTGCCATTGTGAGTGGCGCCGCCGACATCGATCACGACATCGAGCCCGAGGACTTCGCCGAGCTCAAGACGCGGCCCAACCTGAAGTTCGAGACGGCAACGACCATGTCGATGTCCACCATCATCTTCCAGACCCGGGACAAGGTGATGCAGGACGTGCGCATTCGCCGGGCGCTCGCCCTGGCGCTCGATACGCACGAGATCACCGACGCGGTCACCGCCGGCACGGCCACAGCCAACAACTCCGTGATCCCGGTCTGCAGCCCGTACTACACCAAGGTGCAGGCCGCCGGCTACACGCGCGACCTCGCCGCGGCGCGCAAGCTGCTGGCCGACGCCGGCTACAACGGTCAGCCGATCAAGATGCTGGCCAACAAGCGCTTCAAGAGCTCGTTCGACGTCGCCGTGCTGGCCCAGGCCGCCGCCCAACAGATCGGTCTGAAGATCGATGTCGAAGTGCTCGACTGGGCGACCCAGCTCGACCGCTACACCAAGGGTGACTACCAGGTGCAGTCGTTCCCCTATTCCGCCCGCCTCGATCCGGCGCTCAGCTACGAGATGGTGACCGGGCCCAAGGCCACGCAGCCGCGCAAGGTGTGGGACAACCCGGAGGTCGAGGCGATCCTGCGCGAATCAATGCAGATCGCCGATCGCAACAAGCGCCAGGCGCTGTTCGATACCCTGCATAAGCGCCAGATCGAAGAACTGCCGCTGATCATGATCTACAACGAGGTCCAGATCGCCGCCATGCGCAAGAACCTCGAGGGCTATAAAGGCTGGCCGACCGGCCAGCCACGCCTGTGGGGCGTCTCGCTCAACTGACACCGGCGGTTACCGATCCATGCTCAGCTACATCCTGCGCCGCCTGGCCTTCACCATCCCCACGCTTCTGCTGGTAGCGATCGCGGTCTTTACTTTGGTGCGGCTGATCCCCGGCGATCCCGTGCAGCTGATGCTGGGCGATGCCGCCGATCCGGCGCAGGTGACCGAGATGCGGCGGGTGCTGGGCCTCGAGGAGCCGCTGCCCGTGCAGTTCGCGCTGTGGCTGAGCAAGGTCGCCGTCGGCGATCTCGGCAAGTCGATCAGCAACGGCCTGCCTGTCCTGCCGCTGATGATCGAGCGCTTCCAGGTCAGCGGCATCATCGTCCTGGTCGCCGTCGTGTTCGCCGCCCTCATTGCCGTGCCGGCCGGCCTGCTGGCCGCCTGGCGGCAGAACCAGCCGCTCGATCTCGCGATCGTGGCCGGCGCCACGATGCTGCTGTCGATCCCGACCTTCTGGCTCGGGCTTCTCCTGCTGCTGCTGTTCGGCCTCAAGCTCGGCTGGCTGCCGGTCGTTGGCTACGTACCGTTCTCGGAAA
>Ga0187894_10002574_pt1 | contig 21494 bp, 17 predicted proteins | sample GBC1701081metaG_FD_136650 | JGI IMG/M metagenome (GOLD analysis project Ga0187894, IMG submission 136650) | White microbial mat communities from a lava cave in the Kipuka Kanohina Cave System on the Island of Hawaii, USA - GBC170108-1 metaG ...
TCGCGGCATCGGAGTTATCGAAGATAACGACATACTTTTTCAGTTTGATTTTTATGTCGCCATTTTCAACGGCTCAAAATCTCTGTTTAATTTCCCCATAGCTGCACTATGGGCTAAGAATATCGCTGTCTTCGACAGCTAAAACCGATTCCTGATTAAAGTTTTGAATTATTATCACCTAACCTAATCAGTTACAAATTAACAATGTAAAATTAAAAAGATGTTTCGCGTTAAACACCTTAATTTAAATTTTGCATTTTTTATTTTTATTTTTTAATTCATTACCGATGGGTGAAAAAATTTATGATGTTGCAATCGTAGGTGCGGGGATTGTCGGTGCGGCTTGTGCGTTTGAATTTGCGCGTGAAGGTTTCAGCGTCGCAGTTATAGAAGAACGTGCAATTGGCGGCGGTGCAACTGCCGAATGCATGGGTCACATTGTCGTTATGGATGATTCCGAAGCGCAATTTGCTCTTACGCATTATTCACAAAAGCTATGGCGCGAAATTGCAGATGAACTCCCGAAAGACAATGAACTTGACCAATGCGGAACGCTATGGATTGCCGCTGATGATGAAGAGATGCAGGAAGTATTTCGCAAAGAAAAGTTTTACAAAGAGCGTGGTGTTGAAGTTCAAGTTCTAGATTCAAAAGCTGTATCGTCAGCAGAACCGAATCTGCGCGATGATATTGTCGGCGGTTTGCGCGTTCTGAATGACAGCGTAGTTTATCCGCCGTGTTCCGCGCGTTATTTCATAGAAAAATCAAATGCGACCATTTTTCAAAACCGCGCAGTCGAGATAACAGACGAAGGCATAAAATTGAATAACGGCAAAAAGGTGAAATCAAAATTCGTGGTGAATGCAGGTGGCTGTTGGTCACCCGAAATAACAAAAGATTTGAATGTTCAAAGACGCAAAGGACACCTTGTCATCACCGACCGTTATCCGAATTTTGCTCATCATCAGATTATCGAGTTGGGCTATTTGAAAAGCACGCATTCATTTGAAAAAGATTCCGTAGCTTTTAACATTCAGCCGCGAAAAACGGGACAGATGCTTGTGGGTTCGTCGCGTCAATACGGCGACACTGACAAAAAAGTTGATAACAATATCTTAAAAAGAATGCTGGAACGCGCCATTTTGTATATGCCTTCGTTGAAAAGCTTAAATGCAATCAGAGTGTGGACAGGATTTCGTCCGGCAACGCCCGACAAATTGCCTGTAATCGGCAAACATCCTTCGCACGAAAATCTTTATCTTGCCGTAGGGCACGAAGGTTTGGGTATCACTACTTCATTGGGAACAGCACGTTTACTTGTTGACCAAATTCTAAACCGCAAATCTGAAATTCCGATTGAGCCTTATCTGCCGAGATGAACGAGAGTGTCACATTAACGGTTAATGACAAACAGGTGTCAGTTGAAAAAGGAACTGTCGTCGCCGTTGCTGTAATAAACGCGGGGTTTGATTCTTTCCGCAAATCCGTAACGGGCGAAGCGCGTGCGCCGATTTGCGGAATGGGAATCTGTTTCGAGTGCCGTGTGAAGATTGATGGCGTTTCACATTCGCGTAGCTGTCAGATTTTTTGCCGTGAAGGGATGACGATTGAAACAGAGTAATTTCAAAACAGACATCTTGATTGTTGGCGCGGGTCCGGCGGGAATGGCGGCTGTTTGTGCGGCAACACAATCGGGCGCAAAATGTTTGGTTGTTGATGACAACCCGAATATCGGCGGGCAAATCTGGCGAAAAGAAAACGCAAAGCCCGACACCAAACAAGCAAAAGAATGGTTTGAAAAAATCCGCAAGGCGAAATTTGATTTGCTTGAAGGAACGCGAATTGTCAGCAGCCTCAACGAAAAAGTTTCGCTTGCCGAAACCTTGGAAGGCTTTTGCGAAATAGAATTTTCAAAATTGATTTTGGCGACAGGCGCACATGAAAGATTTCTGCCTTTTGACGGATGGACATTGCCAAATGTGATGGGCGCGGGCGGGCTTCAGGCACTTGTAAAAAACGGTCTGCCGATTGAAGGAAAGCGCGTTGCTGTTGCAGGAACGGGCGCACTCCTTTTAGCCGTTGCTGTTTACCTAAAAAAACACGGCGCAAAGGTTTTGCTTATCGCAGAGCAAACCACTAAGCGAAAGCTTTTCAAATTCGGACTGAATCTTTTCAAACAACCAAAGAAAATTTCACAGGCATTTGCCTTAAAAAAAGATTTGCTTAACATTGCGTTCAAAACAAACTGTTATCCGATTTCTGCAAACGGGCGCGACAAACTTTCAAGCGTGACGTTTCAGCAAGGTAAGCGAAAGTTTTCAATCGAATGTGATTATCTGGCGTGTGGTTTTCATCTGTTGCCAAATACTGAATTAGCAGTTTTACTTGGTTGTAAACTAAAGAATGGTTCTGTCGCCGTTGATGAATGGCAGAAGACTTCCGTTCAGGACATATTTTGCGCGGGCGAGGCGACAGGGGTCGGCGGAGTTGACCTTTCATTGATTGAAGGTCAGATTGCAGGCTATGTCGTAACAGGTGAGCAAACAAAAGCACAGGGACTTTTCGGTGAACGCGCAAAACAAAAACGATTTGCCGAATTGCTCAACAGTACTTTTGAATTACGACAAGAATTAAAAGGTTTGGCGAGGACAGATACAATTGTTTGCCGTTGCGAAGATGTGACGTTCGGAAGACTTTCGCATTTTGATTCTTGGCGCGAAGCAAAACTCCAAACACGGTGCGGCATGGGCGCGTGTCAGGGAAGAATCTGCGGCGGGGCGGTTGATTTTCTTTTCGGATGGACAAACGAATCCGTCCGCCCGCCGATAATGCCCGTAAAAATTGAAGGACTTTTGAGAGATGATGGATAGATGAGGGGTGAATAAATCGAATCCCAAATCAATAACTGAAAACGAGGAAAAATAATAGAAAATAAATCCGCAATCCACAATCCGCAATCTGCAATTGAAGCAATGTGGACGGGTGTAATGCCCGCAATAACAACTGCGTTTAATGAAGACCTGAGCGTTGACCATGATTTTATGGGATGTCATGCGAATTGGATGATTGATAACGGTTGTGTTGGCATAATCGCGTTAGGATCATTAGGCGAAGGTGCAACACTCGAACATGAAGAAAAAATTTCTATACTTCAAAGCTTGGTTACGGCTGTAGGAAACAGAGTTCCCGTTGTAGCGTCGATTTCCGCGCTTAGTACTAAGCAGGCAGTAGAGTTGGCACAGCATGCAAAGGATGCAGGCTGCTTGGGCTTAATGGTCTTGCCACCATATGTTTATAAGAGCGATTGGCATGAGATGAAAGCGCACCTATCGGCTGTGATTGAGGCAACCGATTTGGATTGTATGCTCTACAACAATCCTGTCGCTTACGGTACGGATTTCACGCCGGAACAAATCGCAGAACTCGCAAACGAACACGCGAATCTTAATGCTGTTAAAGAATCAAGCACGGATGTCAGACGCATCACGGCAATTCGCGCTCTTGTCGGCGACAGATTAAAAATTTCAGTCGGCGTTGATGATGCAATTGTCGAAGGCATAGCCGCAGGCGCAACGGGCTGGGTAGCGGGTCTTGTAAATGCTTTTCCAAAAGAGTCTGTTGATTTATTTAACTATTCGATGAACGGTGAAACAGAAAAAGCTTTTGAGTTATATTGTTGGTTTTTACCTTTGCTCAGGCTTGATACAGTTCCGAAATTTGTTCAGTTAATCAAACTCGTTCAGGAAGAAATCGGCATGGGAAGCGTGCGTGTGCGTCCGCCGCGTCTTGAGTTGGTTGGCACAGAATTAGAAGAAACAAAAGCACTTGTTCAATCATCGCTAAATCAAAAAGCACTAAGCGCCGAGATGTAACTTAATGAAATTTACAGGCAAATCATTTATCGGTTTTAATCGCGGCGCAGAGAGCGAAAAGATTTTGTACGGCGTCAATCCCACAAAGGGCGAACAACTTCAGCCTGCTTTTTATTCTGCGGGTTTGGATGAAGTTGACAGAGCGGCGCGGTTAGCAGAAGAGGCTTTTTCTTCTTACCCGAAAGCAAGCGGTTTTGAAAGAGCAAACTTTTTAAGAACAATCGCCGAAAACATCGAAAGCGTGAAGGATGATTTAATTGCTCGCGCAAACACGGAAACGGCTTTGCCAATCCCGCGTCTTCAAAATGAAACGGGGCGCACAATAAATCAGCTTCATCTTTTCGCCAATGTTGCGGAAGAAGGCTCTTGGGTTGAAGCAAGAATTGACCAAGCCGAACCCCAAAGAACTCCTTTGCCAAAACCCGATGTGCGTTCGATGTTAAGACCGCTTGGAGCGGTCACGGTTTTCTGTGCCAGCAATTTTCCTTTGGCGTTTTCTGTTGCGGGTGGTGATACAGCTTCCGCTCTGGCGGCGGGTTGTCCTGTCGTTGTCGTGGCGCATTACGCGCATCCGGGAACCGCAGAAATTGTGGCGCAAGCCATCAGTGACGCAGTCAAATCTTGTGGCTTACACGAAGGCGTTTTCTCTTTGCTCTATGCCCTTGGCAACGAAGTCGGTCAAACGATTGTTCAGCATCCTTCGATAAAAGCAGTCGGCTTTACGGGTTCGCGCAAAGGTGGTTTGGAGTTGATGAAACTCGCACAATCGCGCCCCGAACCAATTCCCTTTTACGCTGAGATGAGCAGTGTTAATCCCGTTTTTATTTTGCCCAATGCAATGCGCGAAAGACGCGAACAAATCGCCGCAGGGTTACACGCATCCGTAACGCTCGGCGTCGGGCAGTTCTGCACAAATCCGGGGCTGGTTTTCTTAAACGAAGATGAAGATGCAAAGGCATTTGCCGATAAAGTAAAAGAGCTTATTTCTGCAACGCCTTCAGGAGTAATGCTTACAGAAGGCATAAGCGAAAACTACAAACGCGGCGTAAATTTACTGTCAGAAAAAATAACAGCGTTACATCATGATTTTTCGCAAACAACATCCACGCTTTTTCAAACAAACGCGAAAGCTTTTCTCGAAGACGCGAGTTTAAGCGAAGAGGTTTTTGGTCCGTCAACGATTCTTATAACACATCAGAACAAAGACGAAATTCTGAACATTGCGCGACAAATGGAGGGGCAATTAACAGCAACGATTCACGGGACAGAAGAAGACCTTCGCGACTATCAGAATTTAATTTCAATTCTTGAAACAAAAGTCGGAAGAATAATCTTCAACGGATTTCCTACGGGTGTCGAAGTCACACACGCGATGGTTCACGGCGGACCATTTCCAGCAACATCAGACGGACGTTCAACATCCGTAGGCACAAGGGCAATAACGCGATTTTCTCGTTTTGTTTGCTATCAGGATTTTCCGCAGGAATGTTTGCCCGATGAACTGAAAGACGAAAACCCGCTTGCGGTAATGCAATACGTTGATGGCGTATTCACAAGAAAAGGAAGATACAAGGTGACATTTTAAGCCGGGAACGCCGCCATCATGGCGGCAATTCTAACCCCGGGAACGCCGCCATCATGGCGGCAATTCTAACCCCGGGAACGCCGCCATCATGGCGGCAATTCTAACCCCGGGAACGCCGCCATCATGGCGGCAGTCGTTGTTACACGTAACTTTGAATTTCGGTGAGAATTGCCGCCAGGATGGCGGCGTTCCCAGTATTATTTCAATGCTTTGAACCATGCGCTACTGAACTTCCACTCCGCTGAGGTTTTACAAAGCTTTGCTTTTACAGGGTTGTTCTCAATGTATGCAACCACAGTATTAAAATGCTCTTCATTACGAATAAATCTATCGAAATATTCTCTGAACCAGAAATGTCCCTCACGTTTGAGAGTTTTGTTAGCTTCTTTGGCGGTGAAAGATTTCCAAGAGTGCATAATATCTTCCAACATAAAATCATTAATTGGAGTAAAAAGGATATGGACATGGTTTGGCATTACTACCCAAGAATACAGTCTGTACCGCTCGTTATCGAAAAACAGCATGGCATCTTGGACAATTTGTGCGACTCTTTCATCCCTGAGAAAACAGCTACCGTAACTTTGATCTAAATAAGTTTCGACGCGCTTACGAAAAGCCACGCCCATATATTCCGCTTTTTCGTTTTTCAGTTCTACTTTCCATTTTTTAAGCAAGTCTTGAGGCATCGAGTCATACAAACGATATGTGACAAACTGAGGTAACCCGTCGCGGTCAAAATGCGGCAAATAACCTCGACTGTGCCACCCTCTCGGTTTGAAATGTTCTTTATCCATAAAACATCACCCCGGGAACGCCGCCATCCTGGCGGCAATTCTAAATCTGGGAACGCCGCCATCCTGGCGGCAATTCTAAATCTGGGAACGCCGCCATCCTGGCGGCAATTCTAAATCTGGGAACGCCGCCATCCTGGCGGCAATTCTCTCAAAATTCAAAGCTATTTGTTATAACGACTGCCGCCAGGATGGCGGCGTTCCCGGGGTTATTTCGTAAATACCTGTGACATATCTGCGAAGGCTTTGAACTCAAGCGCGTTTCCGCAAGGGTCCAGGAAAAACATAGTAGCCTGTTCGCCCGTTTCGCCTTTGAAACGAATATAAGGCTCAATAACAAACTCCACATTATTCTCTCTCAATCTGTCTGCCAAAGATTGCCATTCGTCCATTGAAAGAATCACGCCAAAATGCGGCACAGGAACATTGTGACCGTCAACGGGATTAGCTGATTTTTTGAAAGATTCTTCGGGCGCGAGATGCGTCACGATTTGATGCCCGTAAAAATTAAAATCAATCCAATGGTCTGAACTTCTGCCTTCGGAACACTGCAAAAGTTCACCGTAAAATTTTCGGGCTTCTTCCAAATCACGAACCGGAAAAGCCAAATGGAATAAATTGTTCATAATTAGAAAATTCCTTAATGTTAGAAATCAAACGAAAGCCCGATTTTGCTCCAGCTCGCGGATTTGCCATGTAATGCTCTCGCTCTGTAAGGAAGATACATTGATTCAATAAAAATCCTAATACAGAAAAGGATGAAGCCATAAATAATCACCTCATCCTTTCTTTATTACACAACCCGTTGCACTCTAATCTTCTTCTTCAGCTCTTATGCGTCCTTCTGCCTTCGCCTGGTCAATAATCTTCTGCGAAAGATTGCCGGGTACAGGGTCATAGTGTGAAAAGCCCATATGGAACGAACCACGTGCGCCCGTAATTGAGTTTAATGTTGATTGATAGCTGAGCATTTCCGACAGCGGAACTTGTGCTTTTATGACCTGTTGCTTTCCGAGCATATCCATACCCTGCACACGCCCGCGACGTGAGTTCATATCGCCCATGATGTCGCCGCTGCATTCCTGCGGGGCTACGACTTCGACGTGCATAATCGGCTCAAGCAAAATCGGTTTGCATTTATCAATTGCGGCTTTGAAGGCTTTGCGCCCTGCGGCACGGAATGAATGTTCGTCCGAATCAACCGTGTGATAAGAACCATCAATGAGTTCGACCTGGAAATCAACAAGCGGATAGCCCGCAAGCGCACCGTTTGCCGCCGATTCGATAATTCCTTTTTCAATCGCCGGACGGAAGTTTGCAGGAATTGCTCCGCCGAAAATCTTGTCAACAAACTTAAAGCCTTCGCCACGCTCAAGCGGTGAGAAGACGCATTTGCAATCGCCGAATTGTCCGCGCCCGCCCGATTGTTTTTTATGGCGTCCCTGAACCTCAGCACGCCCCGTGAATGTTTCTTTATAGGGAACTTTCGGCGGATGAAGCGTGACCTCTACGTGATAACGCTTTCTCAGTTTTTCAACGACAGTTTCAATATGAAGTTGTCCCGTGCCTGAAAGTAAAAACTCTTTTGTCTGTGCATCACGGTCAAAATGAAGCGACGGGTCTTCTTCTAAAATCTTATGAATCGCACCACTGATTTTGTCTTCGTCCGCACGTGATTTTGGTTCAATGGCAAAAGCAATTGCGGCTTCGGGATATTCGACCACGTTGTAAAGAATCGGATTCGCTTTGTCGCAAAGAGTATCGCCTGTCTGTGTTTCTTTTAGTTTTACACAAGCAATAATGTCGCCCGCTTTTGCCGACTCAACCTTTTCCAGATTCTTTCCCTGAATAACGTGCAGTGCCCCAAGACGTTCGTTTGTATTGCGCGTCGAATTATAGACCGTAGCGTCATGGTCAACCTTGCCGCTGATAACGCGCATGACATTAATGCGTCCGGCAAACGGGTCTGCAACTGTGCGGAAAACGTAGGCGGAAAATGGTTCGCCTTCATTATATTTGCGTAGGATTTTCTCACCACCTTCTTCAGTTAATCCGTGTTCGGCTTCGTGTGTCGCAGGATTCGGAGCGTATTCGACAATCGCGTCAAGCAGATGTTGTAACCCCACAAGCGTCATACTCGAAACTGCAAACACGGGACAAAGTTTACTGTTCGCAATCGCTTTGCCGATGTTTGGTATTATGTCTTCGTCCGGCAGTGTTCCCTCTTCAAAGTATTTTTCCATCAGCGCGTCATCTGATTCGGCAACAAGTTCAACCAATCTTTCGCGGGTCGCATCAACCAGCCCTCTGCCTTCTTCGGGTATAGGAATTTCTTTATATTTGCCGTGTTCGTCGTATTCGTAAGCTTTCAAATGAAGTACATCAACAATGCCCCGAAAGTTATGTTCACTACCGATTGGCAACGTAAAAGGAATTATCGAACGTGCAAATGCTCCGTGCGCCGTATCCAGAGCAGAACCGAAATCAGAGTGTTCTTTGTCCAATTTGTTTACAGCCATGAAACGCGGCAACATGAATTCATTTGCAAATGACCAAGTCTTTTCCGTTTGAACTTCGACGCCTTTGACTCCGTCAACAATAACCAGAGCGCAATCGGCAACACGAAGCGCGGGACGAGAATGAACAACAAATGCCGCATAGCCCGGTGTGTCAATCAAATTTATTTTTGTGTCTTTGTGCGATAGATGTGCGATTGCGGAATTGAGCGTTACTTTTCGCTCAATAGAGTCTTCGTCATAATCCGTAACTGTCGTTCCTTCGTCAACTTTGCCCCAGCGATGCGTTGTTCCCGCAACGTGGAGCAACGAACTGACTAACTGGGTTTTCCCCGCGTCGCCGTGTCCAATCACAGCGAGATTACGAATCTGTTCCGTGTTATATGTTTTCATGGTTTTTGGTCAGTTGTCAGTCGTCAGTTGTCAGTTGCACGCCTGATAAGCGAGTGCTTTGAAGATTAAGCTCAAGTGAATCAAACGAACAACTGACAACTGACAACTTTCCTTTCAATATATTTTTCCGAGAATGGATGGCATCAGCCTGCTATTATGGCTTGATAAGCAGAATGCGTCTTGGTGAATCGGTAATTTATCCACCATGAAGAAGATTGGCAAGTGACGTTGATTTCTAAATTCGTAATTGGTCAGTCATTGGGGTACGACGGGCTGCCAGCCTGTCGCTGTTCTTTTTTCTTTCACATTTTTTCGACAGGCTGGCAGCCCGTCGTACTTTTACACCCAATAACTGACCGATTACCTAAATTCAAACAAAAGTGATTGACAACGCAAAAGGGGGGGGGATAGTATTTGAGTCCACAATACACTCTTGGGTCGTTCCCATGGGTTTCACTTAAACAATACAATATCTTTTCCGATGTGCCTCAGCCTTCGCTGTTCTACATCATTCCAGGAGATAGATTATGAAGCGTATCTTAACAGCCTTATCACTAACCGCATTATTAGTGTGTGTAGGCTGGGTGGGTTTTCACGACAAGAACAAAAAAAACACACAAGCCAAAGTTAAATTCACTAAAGAAGAAGAAAAACTGTTAGACCGTCAAGTAATCATTGGTTCATTTGAACCCATAAGAAAAATGCTTTTGAAAAAAGGTGTCCCCTTTGAACCAAGAGAATTACTTGAACCAAACTGGCAAACTAAAATTGCTCCGAAACTTGGACGAATGAGGGAAATGCAAGAAGCGATTCTCACAACGGACAAAGTGAGCGGGGTCAAAATCGCAGATAGGATTTTTATTCCTGAAAAAACAACTATCACGGATGACACCGTGATTATCGCAAACTCAGTGATATTTGAGGGGAGAAGTGCCGTAATGGAAGGTTATGGGGGAAAAATTTATTTATTCCCAATTCAACAATCCGGTCTTTTAGGAAAATCGCTCGTTGAATCAATGCGTGATGAGAATCTTGATATTAGCCGTGAGGCTTTTTCGTCTTCCTTAAAATCATTTACACCTAAATTAAAAAAAGGCATAGGTGGAATAACAATACGAATGAACGGGTTTGGCTGGCATGAATGGCGAAGACAACAAGACGAAAAAAGAAAGTCTCAATCAAAATTTGTTGCTGATAAGAATTCTTCCAACCAAGAATATACCGATATTAAGAACGGTTCTCCGGGGCAAAAAGGCGACGACGGTGTTATTGGATTACCGGGAGACCTTGTATCTCCAACTACCGCACCAAGAGGCGGACATGGACACTGTAGAGGTCACGCAGACGGATATGAAGCCGTAGAAGGATTTGAAGGCAACACTGGCAAGCAAGGTACAAAGGGCAAAATTGGATATATTGGGGGAGGAGGAGGACAAATAAATCTGGCTATTAGCCCACCATATGGAGCATATACTTTAGAAGTAATAGGTGGCACAGGAGGACAGGGTGGTACAGGAGGAGAAGGTGGACCCGGTAGCAAAGGTATGAATGGCAATAAAGGCGGGGATGGTGCCGATTGTCGTTGTGAGGAAGGCGGAACGGGTAATGGCGGTAAAGGCGGGGATGGCGGTAAAGGCGGTAAAGGCGGAGACGGTAATACTGGCGGACCCGGCGGACCCGGTGGCCCCGGCGGCATAATCGTAATCACTGCCCCATCTGATTTTCAGGTGGGGAGAATTTTACATAGAGAAAGAGGGGGACATCCGGGAGAAGGTGGGGAGGGCGGTCCACAGGGTTCGGCAGGACCTTCCGGTGATTTTGGTGCAGGTGGTAATGGTGCGCTGAACACTTACTGCCCAAGCGATTTTGGGGATCCCGGTCCACATGGAAGAAGTATGGCTAATCTAGGGCATGGTAATCAAGGCGATAATGGTCCAAGAGGGACAGTAGAAGGTGATAATGGTCAGTTTTATTTTATTCAAGACAGCGGTGGTGGGGGCGAACCACCCCCACCTATCACTTATACTAACTCTTACTGCACCTATAATTGGCTACTCATTGAACATTGGGTTTCCTATGATGGTGGCGAGACATGGATTTTAGTTAGCTCCGAATTTCTGACCGACCAAAGCTGTTCGTAAATCACAAAGGAGAAAACATGAAAAAGTATTTAACCCGAAAAAACATTGTCTTAGCATTATCACTCACTCTTATTACGTTCAGCGCAATTGTCATCAGTTGGTACAATAAGAGTTATTCAGCCAATACCAAATTATCTACATCTCAAAATGGAGTTGATAACGGTGTAGTTGAAAACCCTTTATGGCAACAACAAATGACCATGCCGGAACTTATCCAAAGCAGCACTCATGTCATCATGGGAACTGCTTCGGGAAACATAGCGCGTCTAATGGACGACGAACAAACTGTAATTACTGACTTCAGAATAAGAGTTAATCAAGTATTCAAAGGAAATCTCCAACAAGGAAGCTATGTTGTGGTTACTCTACCCGGTGGTGCTGCCAGAAAAAGCAATGGCAATTTGAGAGTTGTCACAGCACGTGGTTTCAAACGAATGAATAATTCTCTTGTTTACGTTTTGTTTTTGAATGAAGACACAGAAAGACCCGGTTCATTAATTCCAGTGAATGGCCCACAAGGTTTGTTTGAAATTCCAAACGACGGAACGAAGGTAAAACATCTTGGTCGCCCACTAAGTCTGCCGCCACAAGACCCAAATGACCCTAACATTCCAAACCGCGAAACTTTCCTTCGACAGCTATATGATTTACTCGAAGGAATACAATAAACAATTTGCTTTGTGAAAATAAAGCCGTCAATAGTTTGCCAAAAACTATTGACGGCTTTATTTTTGATAACTCCTAAATCATCAACAACCACTTTTTGTTTTGCGTCCTCAAAGGCTTTGTGCAAAAGTTGGCACAAAGCCAACGTCTAGGTTAAGGTTCGGTTTATTGATAATTCTTATTTCTAACATCAGTTTTCGAGGAACAGTTTAATGATTACACTTTGTAAGCAGTTCAGACTTATTTTAACTTCCGTAGTTCTGGCTTCGTTTATTTTGTCACTAAACGGATTTATTTTGATGGCGCAAATCGGCTCTCTTGAAGAGAGCGTCGTTGGCGGCATAAGCATTTTCCAATCGCGCAAAGTAAACCAAAAACATACAAACCAAAGCTCAAAAGCTCCTCAAACGGTTGCGGTTAAAAAAGCGAAACAGCAAATAGTCAAAAGAATTGACAAAGATATTGATGTGACCAAACCTCTGCCGCCGTTGCCAAACGACAAAAAAGAAGCCGCCAGAATTCTTGTAAACTTCGGAAACTATAATTTCAACTTGGGTAACTACAACGATGCGATGAATTCCTATCAAACCGCCGCAAATATACTTCCGACTTATGCGCCGGCTTATGTCGGTATCTCCGACACTTATAACGCAGTCGGAAATCAGGCGAAGGCTCTTGAGTTTGCACAAAAAGCGGCAAATGTTGATGCGAAAAACCCCGATGCCGTTTTCAGTTTGGGACTTTTGTATTTCGAGCAAGAGAAATACGCAGATTCAATCGCAACATTAAAACGTGCTGCAACGCTTGCGCCCAAAGACGGAAAGATTCCTTTTCAAGAGGGGTTGGCTTACCGTCGTCTCAATCAACCTGAAGAAGCAACAAAGGCTTTCGAGCAGGCTGTCAAACTTTATCAAGCTGCGGTGAAAGCTGATAGTAAAGATGTTTATTCGTATGTCGGGTTGGGACAGGCTTATGATGAACTCAATCAAAACGACAATGCTTTGACCGCTTATTTCAATGCCATAAACATTGACAAAAACCTACAGATTCCCGTCGCTCAATCACGTCTCGGTGCGCTTTACTACGAAAAGGGTCAGTATAATGATGCTTTGGCTGTACTTCAGGCTTCATTGAAAGGTGAACCTAATAATCCTGAAACACATTATTTCTTGGGCTTGACATATGCAAAGCTCAACCGCGACACAGACGCCCTTGCCTCTTTGCAACAGGCTGTAAAACTTAGTTCCAACTTTGCCGAAGCTTACTACGCCCTAGGCAATGTGCATGACCGTCAAGGACGATTTGAAGATGCAATAGCAGCGTACAGAGAAGCAATCGCAAACAGACTCGATTATGCCGAAGCCTATTACGATTTGGGTGTTGCCTATTATAACGTAGGCAAAATTCCCGATGCTGTTTCAAGTTATATGGCATCGGCTCGTTTTAAACCAAATGCAGACGTTTACAAAAATCTTGGCGACGCTTTTACGCTGGATAAGAACACCGTCAGTGCGTCAATCTACTACAAAAAAGCGACCGAACAAGACAATAACGACGCAGAGGCATTCAGCAATCTTGGTTACGCCTACGCAAATATGAAACGCTGGAGCGATGCGGTCACGGCATTTCAACGCTCCTCGGAAATTCGCAAGAATGATGTAAACGATTTGTTATATCTGGGTGTGGCTCAAAACTTTGCAAAACGACATACGGATGCCATTGCAACTCTTACAAGAGCAAGTGAGATTGATTCAAAAGACGCCACAATTTTTTATCAGCTCGGCATTGCCAATCTTTATGCAAAGCGTTCTGCTGACGCTGTCACAGCGTTCAAAAAAGCCGTACAGCTAAACGACAAATTTGCAAGTGCTTATGTCGGTCTTGCTTTGGCATATTCGGATCAAGCCGCAACGGACAAAAACAAGTGGAACGATGCTATCAATGCCTATAAAGAAGCAATCAAAATCAAAAGTAATTATGTGCTTGCCATCTCTAATTTGGGCATAGCTTATTTGAGAATTGATAAAGTTAAAGAAGCGAAAGAACAAGTAAAAGCATTAGATAAGGCTGGTGACAGAGTAGCCGCCGGAAATCTTAATACCCAAATCAGCTTGTACGAATTTTCGAAAAAGAAATAGCAAATTCTGAATTCAGTGTTCAAAGTTCAAAGTTCAAAGTTCGGGGAAGAAACCTTCAACTTTGAACTTTGAACTTTGAACTTTTACTTACTGTCCTGTAAAGTTGCCCCAATCGAAAGCAAGGCAGATTCACACCACAATTTTGGAGGAGAATTTAATGGGTGGTAATAACTTTTTAATCATAGGAATTATTGCAGGAGTTGTTGTTCTTTTTCTCCTGCTCGTAATTATCGGGATCATCGTCTTCGTTATGATGAAAAAGAAGAAGGCGAAACAGCAACAACTTAGCGGTTCAAACACAGCGACGCCTGCATTTACCGAAAATCAACCGATGCCTTCGGCACAATACGAGGTCTCGCCTTCGACTCCGCCGGCATGGTCTGAGCCAATTCCGCAATCAGCACCGGCTTGGTCTGAACCTACACCACAATCAGCACCGGCTTGGTCTCAACCCGTAAATACGCCTACTCCTGCTACGCAAGCTTGGACTCCTGAACCTGCGCCTCCTCCGCCAATACAGCCAACACCTTCTTACGCAGGACAATACACAGTTGAAGAAGAATCATATAATCCGGCACCCCCATTCTCCGAACCTGAGCCGATTTCACAGTTTACTGCTCCGCCACCGCCACCACCGCCTTCAAATTATTCGATGCCCGAACCGCCACAGCCGTCAACAGGACCAATTCCGCCCGGTATGATGACAATGCCGCCCGCGCCGCCGACGTACCCAACAAGTCCGAATGTCCGTCTGGATACATCGCAACACACTATTAACGAAGTTTCTGCGCCACAACCGACGCCACCTGCTCCGCCCGTTGAATCACAACCGGTACCAACGCCAATTCTTGAGATGCCTATTGATGAAAGAGGCATAACAATGGACTTGTCACAGTACAAGAAGTTGATTGAAGAACAGCTCAAACCCAAGAGTCCGGGTTCAATCTTTTTCACATCGGGTGCGCTTGAAGGACAATCGTTTGAAATACCGCCTGAAGGTTTCTATGTGGGACGTGACAGCCACTCTGCACAAGTCGTTATCCCTGACCCGCGTGTCTCCAAAACGCATGTTTGGATTGGAGTAAAAGACGGCAGAGTTCTTGTTGTTGACCAGGAATCCCGAAACGGAACTTTTATCAACGACACAAACACAGCACGCGCATCACAAAGAGAAGTCCACGACGGCGACATTATAATTTTGGGCGAAGCGAATGTTGCACGCTTTGAGTTTAGAGCCGTTAAATAATCCGTTACCTTTTTCAAACCCGGAACACGCCGCTAATTTCTTAATACAATGCGGCGTGTTTTCGTTTTCTTTCTCTTTGTTCCGCTTCTTTGATTTTCCACTCGCTTGACGCGGCAAGGTCACATCCGTATATTCTCAATTCGCCAATTTAGCCACCTTAGCTCAGTTGGTAGAGCATTCGATTCGTAATCGAAAGGTCGTCGGTTCAAGTCCGACAGGTGGCTCCACAATTTCTTAGCAAAATCGCAAAAAAGGACGGCGTTGAAACCGTCTTTTTCCACTGTCATACCTAAATTCACACCAAAAATGTATTGAAAATTGTTTTTAAGCTTTGCGGCTTCGCGTTGATTTTCGTGTTTCTTTTTCTGCAACTTGTGTTAGCGGGTCTGTGTATTGACGATATAGGTCAAAGAGAAATTCAAGGCGTTCTAAATCTGTTTTGAATCGCTTTGAGCCATAGCAAGCGTCAATGGCTTCATCGTTTGCCCTGTGAGCATCAATCAATTCTTTCGGCATTGTGTTAGGGTCGTAAAGGTCTGCTAAGGTTGCGCCCGTGAATTTCGCTCTTGCGTCTAAAATTGATTGCGCTGTTTTCTCAACTCTATGTTTTTGCTTTGCGCTTGGTTCTAAAGGAAAAGGAAAGTTGTTGTAAACAATATCTTTTGAGTAGCGATAATCTGATTTTAACCGCCCACAAACTTGACGCATCCAAGCCATATGCATTTGAGAAGTCAACACGCCGAAATGATATAGCGTTGCGTTTGGAATGATTAAACAAAGATTACTTGTCACAACATCATTTGAGAAAAAGCCCATTGGAACATATTTACGCCGTTCGGATGATACAGAAGGAACTAGCAAATACTGATTAGGCAAATTTCTATCTCTGAGCAAATAAGGAATTGTCGCAAACTTTCTTGTTGATGGTGCTTTGCTGTTTTCTCTGAATTTTCTAACGGCTTCAATTCGCTTCTTAATTTCTTCTGGCATTTCGCGCAACTCATTCGGCTGTGCATCAACAAACCACAGACACCAACGGTTTCCGCCGTTAATAAATTCATCCGCGCCTGTAAAGCGTTTTATAAACTTCCTTAATGATGGTTGTTTTTTTAGTAATTCTTGACGCTCTTCATTTGATGAGATGATTAAATTTCCACCATCCAAAGGCATATTGCCGAAATTCATTTGTGGCACATCACAAAGCGTTTTATCCCGTCTTGAAATTACCAAATCAGCAACATCAATCAAATAAGGATTGATGTTTTTAGATTCGATTTCGTGCGGTTCGGAGACGGGCTTTTCATAATCGAAAAGCCGCTTTAGGTTTACATCGAAAAGAGCAAAGCCAACTATAACGCAATGCACAGCCGCTTTGCCTCTCGCTTCATTGTTCCATTTGAAAGTGCGATGTGCGAAATGAATTTTTGCTCCTTTATCAAGTAAGTAATTCCAAAGAACGCCCACTTGTTCGCCTTGTGTCATTGAGTTTGTAGAAACAAAAGCTACTTTGATTTTCGTGTTTTGTATAAACTTTGCGGCTTTGATGTACCAAGCACAAACATAGTCAAGCAAACCAAAGTTTGAAACATCTTTTGCGACTTCTGCTATATCGCTACGCTGTACCTCATTCATCATCTTTCCGCCAACAAAAGGCGGATTGCCAAGAATATAAAGCGTCGTTTCTGTTTCGTTTCCTTCACGGCTTACAAGTTCGTTCCAATCAATTCGCAAAGCGTTCGCGTGTAAGATGTGCGCCGCTTTCTTGAGTGGCAAACGCGCATAACTCAAACCAAACTCCGCAGAAAGTCTCATATTCGCTTGATGGTCTGTCAGCCACAAAGCTACGGTTGCAATTTGCGCCGGAAAGTCTTCGTACTCAATGCCAAAGAATGAATCAACATCTATCTTTGAAAGCTTCGTTACATCGAGTTCAAGTTGTGCGCCGCCGGAAAGTTTTCGTTGCTGTTTTAAGACTTCAATCTCTAAAAGCCTTATCTCTCTATATGTAATGACTAAAAAGTTTCCACAGCCGCAAGCAGGGTCAAAGAATCTCAATCGTGAAAGCTTGTCGTGAAACTGTCTCAAACGCGAAGCATTGTTTTTAATTGATTCAAACTCGTTTGTCAGGTCATCAAGAAAAAGCCCGCGAACAACTTTCAAAATGTTCTGTTCGCTTGTGTAGTGCGCTCCAAGATTGCGTCGCTTCTCTGCGTCCATCACAGATTGAAACAATGAGCCAAAGATTGCGGGTGAAACCTTGCTCCAATCAAAAGAACAAGCTTCAAGCAAAGTTTGGCGCATCTTTCGATTGAAAAAAGGCAAGTCAATTCTTTGTTTGAAAAGTTCGCCGTTGACGTGCGGGAATTGAAGCAAATCATCATCAAGTGTCCTCTGTCTTTCGCTTTCCGGCGTGTCTAAAATCTGAAAGAGCAAACTAAGCATCGCGCCCGTGTTCGCGCCCGTTTCGTCTGTCTTATCATCAAGGAAAAATCGAAAATGGTCTTTCGGAAAGATGCCTGTGTCATCTGCAAACAAACAATAAACAAGCCGCACTAGAAAGACTTCCAATTTATGCCCTTGATAGCCGCTTTCCAACAGCGCGTCGTGAAGCTCGCCCATCTTTTCAGCGACGGCAATGTTTACAGGGTCCTGGTCTTTGTATGTTCGTTTTGTGTAGCCCGAAATGAAACCGAAAAGATGTATGTTGTTTGGTAAGTCTTCAAGTTTGAAACTATGTTCTTCGTTTGTCTCAAGGTCAAAAAGGCGAAAGTTTGCAAAGTCCGAAATGATAACGCATTGCGGCAATTCGTTTTCGTTCAGATTTTCAAGATACTCAAAAGCTTGTGATGTGGCTTTGTCTAAATTCTGCCCGCGTGATTTATGCTCTGCCAAAAGAACACCGCGCCAAAACAAATCAATCGCACCTGTGTTCTTATTTGTTTTTTTTACTGCCTTTTCAAAGACAGCAACCTTGCGCCGTTTGACGCCAAAGATTTCAAGAAACTCATTCCAGAAAGTTTGAGATTCTGCACGTTCGCGTGTTTCGTGTTTCCATTCGTGAACAAAAGTTATTGCGTTATTTCGGATTTCAGCTTGTGTTAGTTGTGGCATAAGCTAAGAGTGATTTATTCCTTTGAAGTTTTGAAAACTCGCTTAAATTGCGATTACAAGTTTGCGGAATTTACCTTAACAAAAGTTTCAAGTCCACAAATCATTTTCAGCTTGTTTTATTCACTTCTAAGCAATAGAGCGCGATACTTTTGTTTAACCTCTTCTATGGTCTTTATAGATTCCGGTTTTCCTGTGATTCTTTCCAAACATTTCCTTGTTTCATCTTCATCAAATGCCGCGTTGCGAATTATTGAATCACCTTGCTCTAACAAATTTATGTTCATGTAATCTTCCGCCATTCGCTCACGCCATGCCTTCAATCTTTTTTTGAAACTTTCTAAATCGTGCCTGAGCCAGACACATCTGACTCCGCCGGATGAAATAAAGATTCCACGTTTTCTGAGGCTCATTCGATACACGAACCTGTCCGTAAGCAGGATATTCAATCGCCATTGCAGAAACAGATTCTTCAATTTCAACGGCTATTCGATTTTTGTATTACTTAACTGAGTTTCAATTTAACTACCTCACTAACAATTTTTCCGTCTGCATTTTTTCCTGCAAGTTTTGCTAAAGTAGCTTTCATTACCGTTCCCATGTCTTTTATAGAAGATGCGTTGGTTTCGGTAATTGCTTCTGTGACAGCCAATTCAATTTCTTTGCGTGAAGCCGCTTGCGGCAAATATTCTTGGATAATCACAGCTTCTGCTTTTTCTTTTTCAGCCAATTCAGTGCGTCCGGCTTTTTCAAATTGTTCGATTGAATCACGTCGCTGTTTGAGAAGTATTTGCAAAAGCTTCATCACCTCATCATCCGTGAGCGCAGTATCTTTGCTACCTTTATCAATCTCTTTATTTGTTATGGCGGTTTTCACCATTCTTAAAGTAGAAGTTTTCACACTGTCTTTTGATTTCATAGCCGATGTTAAATCTTTAATGATTTGTTCTTTTAGGCTCATAAATCCATTTGTGTTCCTTTGTCAGTTTTCGGATGATTGTTTACCCTAAGTCGAACGACAAAATCAAAGCCAAGTGTCAGAAAAAAAATCACAAAGCTATCTTCTACCGGGCATCATTGCGGGAATCGCAATGATGTTACTTGCGCTTTATCCTCAATTCCGATTGTGGAACAAACTAGGTAAGGAATGGAACGGTGCTTATGCCTACAATGACATTGACGAAGTAGCTTACACGGCATACTTACAAGCTTTGATTGACGGACGCCCACGCAAAAACGATCCCTATACGGGAATTGATAACTACAAAAAAGAATCTTTGTTTTCGATTCAATTTATCGCTCCGTATATGGTCGCTCTGCCCGCACGCGCGTTCGGTTTGTCGTCTTCGACAATAATGATTTTCATTACAGCGTTATCAGCATTTTTTTCTGCGTTAGCGTTGTTTTGGTTGATAAAGAAAATAACCGATGACGACAGATTTGCGGCTGCCGGAGCATTGTGTGTCCTGTGCATGGGGACGCTCGCGGCTGGCGAGGGGGCAATTTATGAAATAACAAATCGCGGTATAGCTTATCCGTTTATGCCGTTTTTAAGACGTTATGTTCCGGCTATCCCGTTTCCGTTTTTCTTTGCAATGTGTGCCTTTGTCTGGTCATCATTAAAAAGCGAGAAAGAAAAAAGACGATATGTTTTAGCATTCCTTGCGGTCATCTGTTTCACTGTTCAAGTCTATTCATATTTCTTTTTGTGGACGGTTGCTTTTGCCTGGTTGATTGGATTATTTGTGTTGTGGATTCTATCGCACCCCGAAAACTTCCGCAGGGATTTTGAATTGTTACTTTTCACCGTTGCGGTTTCCCTTCTCTCGCTTGTGCCTTACGCATTTATGCTTTCAAATCGTTCAGATGCGATGGACGACGTACAACTTTTAACGGTTTCTCACAAACCGGATTTGCTTCGCATTCCCGAATTGATTTCTTATTTTGTTATTGCGGTTCTGGTTATAGCAATAATTCGCGGCGCGGTTGCATGGAAAGATAAACGAACCATTTTTGTCTTATCTTTCGCAATTGTTCCTTTGCTGATTTTCAACCAACAAATCCTCACGGGACGCTCTTTGCAACCGATTCATTATCAGGTTTTCAGCGGTAACTATATTGCGGTTTTGTCTTTGATTTTGTGCATAGCACTTTTCAAAAAAGGCGAAAGAGTTTTTTCAAATCCGGTGCTGATATTGATTGCCATAATATCGCTTGGCTGGGGCGCGATTGAGGTCAAACTATCAGCAAGAGTTCTTGACGAACACAATCAAGTGAGAGATGAAGCCGTCTTAGTTGAAAAGCGTCTGGCAGAACTCGCAAAGGAAAACCCCACGGCGGCATTGAAACAAACGACATTAAATTTGGATTTCATACAAGCTGATGACCAGCCTACATTCGCGCCGCAACCCGTTCTCTGGTCGCGCCATCAGCATATCTTCGCGCACATCACCTGGCAGGAAAACAAAGAGCGTTTTTATCAACTGCTCTACTACGCCGGATTGAATGAAGAATGGCTGGCACAGACCCTTTACAGCGGCGATTCGGTTACTGTCATAGCTCTTTTCGGATGGGGCAGAATCACGGACAGATTAACCGCTACACCAAAACCTTTGACGAGATATGAACTTGATATGGAGGTTCGCTCATTTGCAAATTACATCGCTAAGTTTGACCGTGAGCACGCCGCGAAATTTGAGATTCATTACGTTATCACACGCTTTGATTATGCAAATGGCTTTGAAAGACTCGACCATTGGTATGCACGCGACGAAGGCGAACGGATAGGAAAGTATGTTCTCTATCGCCTTAGATTGCGCGAGTAACATTTTTGTTTTCAACCAAACGCGAAATATCAGAGCTATTTAGAATTGCCTAAAGGTAATTGATTAGGTCATCAACCAGCCGTCGAAAACGGTGTTCATATTTGTAGCCCACAATGCTAATCGTGCGACTGATGATTCGCGGCATCGGAGTTATCGAAGATAACGACATACTTTTTCAGTTTGATTTTTATGTCGCCATTTTCAACGGCTCAA
>Ga0187894_10002575_pt1 | contig 21483 bp, 18 predicted proteins | sample GBC1701081metaG_FD_136650 | JGI IMG/M metagenome (GOLD analysis project Ga0187894, IMG submission 136650) | White microbial mat communities from a lava cave in the Kipuka Kanohina Cave System on the Island of Hawaii, USA - GBC170108-1 metaG ...
CAAATTTTCTATTGAGCCGTCCCTACGGGACTCAAATTGCTTTATCTGACATTCCCAACGATGAATCGTTGGGCTATTTTCATCTGTCCTTTAGGGACAATTTCAAAAGTGTCCAGACCTCAGCATCTCAACCTTATTTAATTCACTTATTGGGTGTCGTGTTTCGATGAATTTAGCAAGCACGTCGTATTCATCTTTTAAGGAAACATTTAATAGGTCTCCGGGTTTTAATAGCAATGGTTTCCTAAATACAGGTACTTTTGAAGCCGGACGATTACCAAAGATAACCGGATAAGACATCATATTGCCGCTAACTTTTGTTTCTGGAAAATTGAGGCTTATTGATAAATACACAATGGGTTTACCGGATGTATTTTCTACTTGAAATGAGAAATCTTTTAGCCAACTGTCATCAGCAACAAACCTTTCATCGAAGTTGTGAGCTTCTTGTCCGATTTTGAGTTCTTTAATGGTAATTTGCGGGTTTCTTGAATACGCTTTTTCTATAAGTTTTTCGTTGTCGTTGTTATTTTTACTTGTACCGTCTTGTGCGTTTACTGTTAAGCCCCTGACACATATTCCTATCAAATAACCGAGGCACACAGCACCAAATAACAAACAAAATGTGTTAAATAGACGTTGAAACTTCATTATACTTCTCCAAATAGTCTAAAATTTTCGTAACTGATTAGGTGTAGTAATTGTGTTTTTTGGCTACCCAGCCACAGTATTTTGTGGTAAGCCATTCAATGAAAAGCAAAATTGTCTTAATTGCATAGCCCATGTACTTAGGAATCAAAGGACTGACCACAAAATACTGCATTTTTTATTTTCAAAATCAATATCTTGTACCTAATCACTTACAAATTTTCTTAATTTAAAAATGTGAAATACGGCGACAGGATTTTATTTTTCAATAGCGAGTAAAGCAACATCAAATGTCACATTTTGTCACACTTTGTTTATGGATAATGAGTTTTCTAGGTAGAAGTAGAAACAAATAAACAGTTTCCACAAACACGATAAGTATGCCCTGCAACTTTGATTGCATAAATTTTGCCTTCTTCTATGTAACGATAAATGCTTCTTTATTTACCCCTGCCAGTTTGGCGGCATTTTGAATTCTGAGCAAATGAACATATTCATTACAGCGTGGACATAAAACGTGACCGTCAGAAGTTATTTGATGATTCATAGGTTTTTAGTCAGATAATGAGTTGAAAGTTCTAAACTTTATGCTGAATGTTCATAAAGTTTCTTGAAAATCTTGCGCGTTGCAAAGTTGCGCGTATTGTAAGATATGTTCATCGTACTTCCAAGAAAGTTTTGAGAGTTATTGAACCGGGCGATGTGACCCCATTCATCACAAATTTTGGTTTTCAGTTTCTTGTGACATTTTTTCGTAAACGAAATCTAAAGCCCCTAACAACTCTGCAAGGTCGTCAAGCGTAAATAACTTTTCGTTGTAGGTGTAAATATCATCGGTTAATTTTCCAAACTGCCAAACCTGACCGTCGGTTACAATTCCGAAAATAGTCAGTTTCTTTTCATTGAGTTTCTGAGCGGCTACCATTTCAGCCAAGCACTGCGCCCAGCCTTCGTCAAAGTCATTTTTCTTTGCTTCGGTCATCAACAAAAGCGGTTTGCCCAGAACAGTCTTGCCGAGTTCAGAACGCTTTGAAATAAAATAATCGGGTGTACCAACTAAAACATCATCGTATTTGATAAAGCGATGGCTCCACAATGAAAGCTTTTTAGCGTACTTTTTATAGACCTCACGAAGAACCGGAAAAATGAGATTCTCACGAATGGCAAACTCTGAAACCCTTGTATCAATATACTCTTCTACAAAAGCTAGTTCATTTACAAGAATGTCACTGACTTCAATTGAATTTATACCGACGAAATTAGCTATCTTATACTTAATCGAAAATCGTTCTTGAACGTCACTAATCGTTTTGAAATCAGTAAAAGCCATTTGAAATTACCTCTTAAAACATTATAAGCGGCAAAGCCGCACACGCTAAACACATACAATGGAGACGAACATCATGTTTGTTGAATGTTTGTCTCCATTCGGAGACGCAAACCCATCTGTATTCGACGTAGGGTTTGCGGCTTGATAGCCTTACCCTATGCTATAATTTTGTCTCCTTCGGAAACTTTTAGGACTTTTCAAACATCTTCTAAATGAAAAAGTAAGGTTCAAATCACTTAATACTTTTCAATTTGTTCACAATAGCCGTCAAAATTTCGTTTCATCTCCTCGATACTGTCGCCGCCAAATTTTTCGCGCATCGCATGAGCTAACACAAGCGCGACCATTGCTTCGCCAATCACGCCAGCAGCGGGGACTGCCGTTACGTCCGAACGTTCAAACGCCGCGAGTTCTTCTTCTTTTGTTTCAATATCAACTGAGCGCAAAGCCTTTCTTAAAGTTGAAATGGGTTTCAAAAAACCGTGAACCCTAAGTTCTTCGCCGTTCGTAATTCCGCCTTCAAGCCCGCCTGCGCGGTTTGTCGGGCGCGTAAAATGTTTTCCGTCTTTGTCGTAAGCGATTTCATCGTGAACCTGCGAACCGAAAAGACTTGCTCCTTCGACACCTGCGCCGATTGAAACGGCTTTGACGGCTTGAATTGACATAACCGCCTGTGCAAGCCGTCCGTCTAGTTTTTCGTACCAAGATGTGTGTGCCCCAAGACCAATGACAACATTTTTTGCCACGACCTCAAAGATACCGCCGAGCGTGTCGCCTTCTTTTTTCGCACGGTCAATCAACTCAATCATCTGCGTTTGTGCTTCTGAATCAGCACAACGTAAAGACTCGTCATCTTGAATTGACTTGATGCTTTCCCAATTAAGTTCAAGAGGCACGGAGGGAACACCGCCAAGCTGAACGACGTGACTGCAAATTTCTACTCCAAAATTTTCAAGCAGTTGTTTTGCCAATGCTCCACAGGCAACACGCGAAGTGGTTTCACGCGCCGAAGCGCGTTCCAAAATATCGCGCAAATCTCTTGTCTGATATTTTACCCCCCCTGCCAAATCTGCATGTCCGGGACGCGGGCGTTTTACTGTGCGAGGTCTTTGGATTTCACCTTCGACCTTTTCAGCAGACATTACCTCAGTCCAATTCTGCCAATCTTTGTTTTCAATCATTAAAGCGATTGGCGAACCGAGCGTTAGCCCATGACGAACGCCGCTTAATATCTGCGCGCGGTCTGTTTCAATCTTCATGCGCCCGCCGCGTCCGTAGCCTTGTTGACGACGCCAGAGTTCGTGATTGATTTTTTCAATATCAACAGAAACGCCCGAAGGCAAGCCTTCTACAATTGAAACTAAAGCTTTCCCGTGTGATTCGCCCGATGTAGTAAATTTGAACATTAGTATTCTTAAACTCTTAATGTGAATCAAGGGTAGCAATGAATTTTCCACTAGCCCAGCCGTTCACGGCTGGGAAACGAAATATATCAGTTTTTCAGCCCCATTCATGGTGCTTTTGATAGAGGCTTTAGCCATCTTTCGCCCCGTAAACGGGGTTGAAAATTGGATTAGACCATCAGTTCCCAACCGTGAACGGTTGGGCTAATGGAAAAAAGTAAGATTCCTATCCTTGATTGACATTCTTAAAAGAAAAAAACAGAAAGCGCGGTTATTCTGCTTTATCTCTGCTACAAAGACAAAAGCCCTAACGCTAAACACAAATGTCCGCTGCCTCAATTTTCGTTGCTAAATTTGAATGATAAAAATATCGTTCGGATTATTAACGAAATTAGCGATGACAGCGGACAGCAAAAAAAGAAAAAATTATTTAATCAATAAAGAAGATGAGCCGGTGTTTTTAACGGAATGTTGGCGGCATTCTTTTTCAAATTACCCGGTAAATTTGATTCGGAATATTTGCTGCCGCCTGCCTCGAAAATATATTCTGCAAAACTGACACAGTTATTACCGACAGGCGTCCAGATATATTTTTTCTTTAGACGCTTTTTAAGTTCGTGCATGGCTTCCTGCGGGAGCGTAATATCTCTAACGGGAATCCTAAACCATTCCATCTTTTTGCTTTCACGAATGTAACGCTTGTAATCTTCGTGTTGCATCCATTTCGGATAAATTCCGCCTGCTTCGTCAACATGAAAGTAATAGTCACGAATGCCTAAAAGCCCGTGACCGAACATCGTAATTCCCGATACTCCGACCAGATACATTGAGTTTAGAAAATCTCCCGTGTCCAAATCGGCTTTCATAAAGTCGAATGTCGGACCCGGATAGCCTGTGAATTCTTTTGACATATAATTTCCTTGTAAAAATGTTCAGAGATACGTTTTCAGGAATATAAGCTTATGCTATTGCTACGCATGAAATAGTATTTCTGAAAATCTGTTTCATTGTTTTTGTGTGCAACCGTTTTTTGCGATTTTTTGCACACTACTTTCTATTGATTAAAAGTTAGCCCTCAGACTTGTTTTATGCCGCTATTGCCAATGCAGGAATTTGGCTTTGAGGTTGGCGAATACTTATCACCTTGTTCCAGAATTTTGCGTTCAATCTTCCGAATCTGTTCCATTTGTCGAAATTGTTTGTGACAACTCCCGATAGCTCCCATTCGGCGTGTGTGTAACTTCCGGGTTTTTCGACAAAACCTATATGACCGTCTCCTTCAATTGCTATGTCGCCGGGTTTTGCGTCATTTAACGAGACAGGGTCTGTCATGTTTATTAGTTCTGAAATCCCAAATCGGTATCCGCCGACATCAAACATTTGTTTGAAAACCCAATTGACGAAACCTGAACAATCAAAATGTTGTTTGTCCAAACAGTATTCACCCCAAATCAAATTGTCCTTTAGATTCGGGTTTTTCGGAGGTCTGCGTTGATGTTCCAAGACCATTCTGTTGTAAGAGTTCTGCAAAACACTATTGTTTTCTATTATGCCCCAACTTCTAGCCCATCGTCTTTCGGTTTGCGCCGGAGGATTTGGGATAAGAATATCTGCGAATGGGCTGGTCTTAACTTTGTCCTGAGCACATCTGCCTAGACAGATGTAAAGTTTTCCGCCAACGTGAGTCTTTGCCGCATAAAAAATTGCGTCGTTATCTTTTTTTGCCAAAACATTTTTTAATGTCGAAACATTCGATTCCATCTTTTCATTTCCCGGAACAGTTATGTTATCGGGTCTTCCGCCGTTTGCTCCCCAGAGATAATGGCTACCCAGATGGTGTTGGTCGTGTTCTTGTGCCACGCTAAGAACGTGTTTTGAATAATGCTCGTAAAAAGCTTTGAATTTATCGGACAATGGTTCTGCCATAAAAAATAAAACTCCTTTTAACTGATGTTGCTTTGGTTAATCGTTGCCGCTTCCTGGAAAGCGCACTTGTTTTTGCAAAGAGTTAAGGCAGATAAGCAGAAAGCCCTGATTGGTTTCTATAAAATGAATCTGGTCGCGTTCGACCATTGCGTAAATTGCCCGCGAACGAATTTTTGTCATGGTCACAGCCTGTTCGGGCGTAACCATTTCAACACGTGCGCCGCATTGCGGACAGTCGGCTATTGCCGTTCCGTTCATTTTTTTTATCAGTATCAACTCACTTGTGTTGATTCTGATTTGCGTCTGTTTCACATTACCCATCTGCTTTTGTTCTTTGCTCGCTTCGACTGTTGCGCGTAGAATGACCGCATCTGTTGATAACAAATTCGCGTTTCATCCAACGCGCCGTAATATGAAGCAACCAAGCCATTCTTGTAGTTTAAGATTGGTTGAAGTTTGGTTGAAGTTTGGTTTTATTTAGTATGTTTTCGGTAATTTTTCGGTAATTCCGCTCTTTTTGCCGATTATGGAAAAGCTAAGAAATCGTTTTTTTGAATTTGGAGAGTTTCGTCTTGATACAGTTGAGCGCACTCTTTTCAAAAACGGACTGCCTGTTGAAATACATCTCAAGACCCTGGACATCCTTATTGTTCTGGTAGAACACAACGGTCAGCTTGTTGGAAAAGATGAGCTGATGAATATGGTTTGGGGTGACACGATTGTTGAAGAGGGAAATCTGAAAAACAGAATTTCGCTTCTGAGAAAAGCACTTGATGACCCGCCTGACAAAAGCCATTTTATTCAAACCATGCCGCGAAGAGGTTACAAATTCATCGCGCCAGTGATCTCTTTGCCAAATGATGACTCCAACTACTTAATTGAAAAATATCAAAGGGCTGACATTTCAGTTGATGAAATTGAAGAAGACAATCAGATTGATACGAAAGTTGCTTATAAATCTCTGCCCGTAGCCAACAGAGATTTAGGATTTCTATCTACACTAAAACATAATAAAACTGCCCTTACAGTCTTTGCCTTAGTCGTTATTATTTTTGTCGGCACATTTTTACTTTATCGTTTGTTTGCCAACCAAAAGCCAAAATTCTCATTCGATAAGATGAAAATAACGAAACTGAACAAACCAGGTCATGGTTTCTCTATGATTTCTCCTGACGGAAAATACCTTGCTTACGAAGACGATGTTGGCTTATGGGTAAAAGCCGTTAATGTTGAAAACGGAAGGCGGTTGATGCCGCGAATGGAAGGGGCTACGTGGAGCATATCTTTTTCAAAAGACAGCAGTGACGTTTTTTACACAGTTGCCAATGAAAAACACCCTAACGGAATAGCCTACCAAATCTCCATTTTAGGCGGACAACCAAGAGTGTTTCTTGAAAACAAGCCGGGGGTATTATCGCCGGATTTTACCCGTTTGCTTTTTAATATAGATAATCGTCTAACGGTTTCAAACCTTGAAAGAAGCGACGAAAAAACTCTTATCACAGCTGGTAAGGATGAAACTGTTATTCATGTTTGCTGGTCTAAAGACGGACGAAAAATCTATTATTCATCACGCCCAAAAGACCGTTCGGTTGTCCGTATATTTGAGATTTCTGTTGACGGCGGCGTACCAAAAGCATTAGGCAAACCCATTGAAACTTCAAAATTGATAGTATCTCCATTTCCGGATGATGGCGGTTTGCTACTAATCATCCTTGATGAAACAACGGGACTGAGACAACTCTGGTTTATGTCGCAACCTGACGGTGAACTGCAAAGAATCACAAATGACTCGAACGATTATTGGTACGGCACGGTAACAGAAGATGGCAAAGCTATTTTTGCTTATCACGGTTATTCTCTAAGAGATATGTGGGTTGCGGACGTTCCGAATCTTGATAATGCAAATAACATCTCGACGAGAGCGAGTGATTTCGAGGATGTGCGATGGACTACGGATAACCGCCTGCTTTTTACAGCGTCCGAAAGTGGTCAATGGGGCAAGAAAGAGATTTGGATTATTAATCCGGACAGCACACAAGAACAAAAACTAACACACAACGGGAAAAACAATCGCTCGCCTTTTATGTCGTTAGATGGGCGTTACATAGTTTACAGGTCAATATCAAACGGATTGCGCCAGATTTTTGTAATGGATTCAAACGGGCGCAACGAAAGACAAATTACAAGTGAAAGCGAAAATATGGTTCCGGGAATATCATATGACAACAAATGGGTTTTGTTCGTACGCAATATGACCGACAATATCTGCAAAGTGCCGATTGAAGGCGGGGCTTCAATAAACGTGACGGATGACCCGACACCACCCGAACCAACATGGGCAATGTCGCCTGACGGAAAATTCTTCGCATATATCTTTTTAGATGAAAAGAAAAAACAGACTTTAATTGGTGTCAAATCTGTCGAAGGCGGCGATAAAATCAAAGTCTATGATGCACCGGAAATAGCCGGTTCAATTCTTCAACAATGGACAAACGAGGGATTGTTAATTTCTACAAAAGACAATCAAATAATGCTCTTGCCGCACGACGGCTCAAAAGCGAAGAAGTTTTTAACACACGACCCTAAAGACCTTATCTCCATGCGAATATCTCAGGGTTTTGGCTCTTACCGTGTGTCGCCGGACGGCAAACGAATAGTTTATATAACAGGCACTAGCGCGCTGGATGCTGTGTTGATAACAGGTTTTAAGTAAAGTTTCGGGGATTAGCTTTCTGCCTAAAATTTCAGTTTGCTTCAACGAGTTTCTTCAAAATCGTTGCGACTCTAATGTTGTTCTCTCTGTTTTCTTTTAAACACATGCTCTCAGTTTCAAGTTTTCCCAAGAAGTCGGCGATTTTTATTTCATCAGCGTCTGCGAGCAAATAACGAACTACTTTCGGAGCATAAGTGTCATATTCATCGTCACAAGTTGAAAAACCATTCACACAAATCGGGTCCCATTCTTTCCACAGAATTTTGCAAACAGATTTGTAAAGCTCTTTCTGTTTTGCTTTCGGCAACTTCATAAAAACACTTCACTGAACATATTTCCACGTCCAAGAACGCATGCAGGGTCAAATGCTTTTTTGAGTTCCGCCATCTCGCGTAAATGCACATCGCCGTACATAACGCGCAAGTAATCAGCTTTAAGTTTTCCTATTCCGTGTTCCGCGCTGATTGTGCCGCCCACGCTGACGGCGCGTTCGATAAAGGTCTTATAAATTGCTTTTGCCTGAGCTCCTTCTTCGTCGTTGCGCGGCAAGATATTAACGTGAACGTGATTGTCGCCAATGTGTCCGAAGATAACGTAACGCAAACCGCAATCCTGCAAAGAATCCTGATAAAAATGGAGCATCCCGGCAAATTCCTGGTCAGACACAGCCATATCGGTTGACACTTTTCTCTGGTTATAACGTGAGAACCATTCGTTCATAAGCACAGGCATTTTATGTCTGAAATCTTTGATTTTTTGTCTGTCTTGTTCATTAACGGCGAACCATGATTCATCGGCAAGAGCTTCGTGTTTTTCAACAAGTTCGAGCCATTGCTCCATCAAACTTTCTTCCGTCTCTTCGGTTATTTCTTGCTCGAAGAAAATCGCGCCCGTTGCATTCGGGGGAACAAGTTCGTATTTCGTTCTTAAAAAAACCAATGACTCGTTATCAAAAAATTCTAACGCTCTTGCATCAATAGATTTTTGATTGATTGAATTTTCTCTTGAAGCAAGCGACATTTCGCGTGCTTCGCCTACAAATGCCAATAAGTTTTCTTCAGAATCGAAAAACACTACACCACTCAAAACGCCCTGCGGTTTTTCCAGCAATGAAGTTTCGATTTCTGTTATTACACCCAAAGTACCTTCGCTTCCTATAAACAAATCAATCACATCCATGTCAGGTTTTATAAAATAGCCCGATGCGTGTTTGCGAACCTGTGGCATATCGTAAGAAGGCAATTGTGCTTCAATCATTCTTCCGTTTGGCAAAGGCAATTTCAAATTTCTTCCTTCGGCAAAAACTTCTCCGCGTTTCAAATCCAGAGTCTCTCCCGTTGCCAAAACGATTTTGAGACGGCGAACGTAATCCCTTGTCGCGCCGTACTTAAATGTCCTTGCGCCAGATGCGTTTGTCGCAACCGTCCCGCCAAGATAACAACTCCACTCCGTTGGGTCAGGCGGATAAAGCAAACCTTTTGCATCGGCGGCTTTTTGATATTCACCCAGAATTACGCCTGCTTCCGCGATGCCGTAGCTTTCTTCGTTGTTAATTTCTTTGATTTGGTTTAACCGTTCGGTTGAAATAACTATGCCGCCAAAGGGAACTCGACCGCCAACGGTTCCCGTTCCCGCACCCGAAATTGTCACGGGCGTTTTTTCTTCCGTAGCCTGTTTTAGAATCTCAGCAATTTCTTCCGCACTTTCGGGAAAGAATACACTTGAAGCATTCCCGCCAAGCATATGGCTTGTGTCTAATAAATAATTCTGTATCTCGTCCTGCTCTTTTTTAACTGACAAACTCATTCTCTTGAATCATTTTCCTTAGTTTTAATTGTCCGCCCAATGATTACAAGATTTGTATCTATGTGCAAATAGTCTGCATTCAACCTACTTTTGAAAGCAGTTGATTGCAGACTATTCAAATCATTGCTGATGATTCAACATCAACTGAATCCGAACTTGCGATTGAGTCATTTTTTCCGGCTGACAATGAAACAGCCGATGCCTTGCGACAGATTGTTGACAGATAAGATCTTTACAAAACCGCTCATTATTAATGTCAATCAAGGATAGGAATCTTACTTTTTTTTCCATTAGCCCAACCGTTTACGGTTGGGAACTGATGGTCTAATCCAATTTTCAGCCCCGTTTAGGGGGCGAAAGATGGCTAAAGCCTCTATCAAAAACCCCATGAATGGGGCTGAAAAACTGATATATTTCGTTTCCCAGCCGTGAACGGCTGGGCTAGTGGAAAATTCATTGCTCTAATGAAAATAGAACAAGCCTTAATTCAATCTGACAAAGTTTGTTCTATTTTCATTCGTGGTTGTGATTCTTTGAATCATGGGAGACTACCCTTGATTCGCATTATTAGCTCAGCTGTATTTCACGTTCGCGTAAATACTTAACTCTATCTCTGATTTCGGCAGCTTTTTCAAACTCCATTTTCTTGGCGGCTTCACGCATATCTAACTCAAGCCTTGCGATTGTCTCTTTAAGGTTTGCTTTCGAGTATTCTTCAATATCATCAATATCGAGCGGGACTTTGAAGTAATCCGCTTCGTAAGCTGTCACCAAAGTTGATTCGATTGATTTGATAATTGTCTTTGGCGTAATGCCGTGTTCAGTGTTGTATTCTTCTTGAAGTTTTCGACGCCGAAGTGTTTCCTCAATCGCACGTTTCATCGAATCCGTCACCTTATCCGCATATAAAATCGCTTTTCCGCTTGCGTTGCGTGCGGCGCGTCCTATTGTCTGAATCAACGAACGCTCTGACCGAAGAAAACCTTCTTTATCAGCATCTAAAATTGCCACCAATGAAACTTCCGGCAAATCCAAACCTTCGCGCAAAAGGTTGATGCCTACTAAAACATCGAACTCGCCTTTGCGTAAATTTCTCAAGATTTTAATACGTTCGAGCGTATCAATATCCGAGTGAAGATAGGTCACGCGGACTCCGACTTCCGCAAAGTATTCCGACAAATTTTCAGACATCTTTTTTGTCAATGTCGTGACCAAAACTCTTTCATTTTTTTCTGCACGCGCACGACACTCTTCCAGCAAATCATCAATCTGACCTTTGACCGGACGGACTTCGACTTCTGGGTCTAACAAACCCGTCGGACGAATGAGTTGTTCTATAAATTCGCCGTCGGTCTGCCGAAGTTCGTAAGGTCCGGGCGTGGCGGAAACATAAATTACCTGTCCGACTCTTTTTTCAAATTCCGCAAAACTCAACGGGCGATTGTCCATCGCTGACGGAAGACGAAAACCATAATTAACAAGAGTTCCTTTACGTGACTGGTCGCCTTTGTACATAGCACCAATTTGCGGAATTGTCTGGTGAGATTCGTCAATTACCATCATTGAATCGTTCGGCAAATAATCAAGAAGTGTAGGCGGCGGGTCGCCCGCATTTTTGCCTGTTAAGTGGCGCGAATAATTCTCGATGCCGCGACAAAACCCAAGCTCTTTTATCATCTCAAGGTCGTACATTGTACGTTGATGAAGCCGTTGCGATTCGACCAGTTTTCCTTCCTGAATCAATTGAGGCTCCCACCAATCCAATTCTTCTTTTATTGTTTTGATTGCGCGTTTTATTGTGCCGCGCGACATGACATAGTGGTTCTTTGGATAAATCGGCACGCGGGAATCGTGCCTCTTTATAACTTCGCCCAGCAGCGGGTCAATCGTGGAAACCGAATCAACTTCATCGCCCCATAATTCAATTCTGTAAGCCTGTTCCTGATAGCTGGGATAAATTTCTATTACATCGCCGCGAACACGAAAGTTTCCTCTGCCAAACTCAATATCGCTTCTTTCGTACTGCATTTCGACAAGCTTTTGTAAAAGCTCTTCACGCGACATCTTCTGTTTTGGCTCAACGAGTAAAAGCATTCCGTAATAAGCATCGGGGTCGCCAAGCCCGTAAATACAGGACACGCTTGCAACGACAATTACATCTCGTCTTTCAAAAAGTGCACGTGTTGCAGAAAGACGCAGACGGTCAATCTCGTCGTTTATAGTGGCATCTTTTTCAATATATGTGTCGGTTGATGGAATGTAAGCTTCCGGCTGGTAATAATCGTAATAAGAGACAAAATACTCTACGGCGTTTTCGGGAAAGAAAGTTTTGAATTCCTGATAGAGTTGAGCGGCTAAGGTTTTATTGTGTGCGATAACGAGCGTCGGATGCTGAACGGTTTGAATAACAGAAGCGATTGAGAAAGTTTTACCAGAACCTGTAATTCCAAGCAGAACCTGGTCACGAACTCCTTCATCTAATCCTCTGACAAGTGATTCAATTGCCTGCGGTTGGTCGCCTTGTGGTTTGAACTCAGAACGTAATTTGAAAGACATAAAAAGCCCCCTGTGTACAATTGTTTATGACAGTTAAAAACTGAATTTTAACCTGTCATCCGACAGTTGTCACAGAGGGCGTAAAAGTAAAAAGTAAAAAGTAAAAAAGATTCTTTCCATTTTGCCTTTTTACTTTTGATTTCTATCAGGCTTGTGCCTGTTGTTGAACTGCCTGTATTAAAGAGGCGCGAACGATTGAAGGCAGAGATTCGTTTTCTGACATTTCACGTAATTTTTCCGTGACTTCCGGTTTTTGCGCTTCGTTCATTACCCGCACACAAATAACTCTTACATTCATATCTTCGTGTGTTGATATTGCATTCATGATTGTTTGTATCTCTCGAGCCTTCGCCAACAGCAGAAGAAATGTATAAGAACTGTAGGCATTCTTTTTATTTTGGCTTGTCAGTTGCGAAAGAGCCTTTACATCCAAGCCCGATATTATACAAGCCTGTGCCATCTTCTGAATTATTTCTTCATTGTCCATTTGGATGGCTCTAACCATGCTGTCTGCAATATCAAATTTTAATTCACTCAAAGCCCTGACCGCTACGTTGCGAATTTTTACTTCGTTTTCAGCCATAGCTACAAAGAGTGCCGGAAAAACAGATTCATGTGCAATGTGTTGTAAGCTGTGAACCGCTGCTAATTTCACGTTAACATCTGTGTCATTCATTACGATATTTGTCAGAGCTAAAACGGAGTTTTGTGTATTGTAGTTTCCGAGAATGTTTGCGGCTTTTTCTCTGACCATTGCATCTTCATTATTTATATTAAGAAGGCTTTCGTAGAGCAATTCATCATCTGAAGATTGTTGTAAAGGTTCAACAAAGGCGGGTTCTTTTAACAGCCAGATTTTCTCTTCTGTGCCGCTGGTTTCGATGGATTCCGTATCGTTGGTTTCTGCTGAATGGTCATTTTCTGCTTGATGCTCTTGGTTTGCATCAGTCATCTCGCTTGGTTTCAATTCTTGCGTAACTTTGCGCTTTGACTGTGTTGCACTTGCTTTAAGCAATTCTGACATTTCATTCCGGCTTAGTCGTTTCTTCTTTTGTGGAGTCTCTTGCTCTTTAAGCGTCATAAAGATTAAAGGTTTGCTTGTGGTTCCTTTTGCAAGTTTCTCTTTACTTCGATTGCGCGTAAGAAAATAAATCTCAAACGGCAATGCCAAAATCAAAAGTGCGGTAATTATGTAAAAAGGAATAGTTTTGCTATTAAAGACGCTCTCATCTTCATCATCAGGGAATTTTGGTGCACCTTGTAATGCCAGAATTGTAGCAGTTGTATTTGAAAATTTACTTCTGCCGGCGGCTTTTGCTTCGTAATTAAAAGCGAACAAAACCACTCCAAGCACGACTAAGAAAATCATGCACAGAAATATGCTATCTTTTGAACCCTTGGTTTTTGCTCTCATAATTTGTTTATCCCCTGAAATTGAAGGCGAGAAGTCGGTAGCTTAATCGGAAGTAACAACGATGGACGGCTACAAAAAAGCCAAAGGCGTTATGCTACGCGCAAGCCTTCTTTGCCATTAAGTTTTTCTGATTGGGCAAGTGCTTATTCCCCGGTTAAGGGACGAGGCATTCTTAGAGTACTAATTTTGAATGGTATTACTCAAGTCAAATTTTATATTTTTTGAGTTTTTTTTCTGTTTCGTTAGATTAGCTTGCTGTAATGTTGAAAATTTCGCATAACCGTCGGGTTTGCAGTGATTGTTTATCTGAAAAATTACAAGCGGGTCCCACCAACTTGAATGATTCGCGTAAAGCAGAAGTGGCGAGTCTTTTGTTCTTTGCTGTAAATAATTCAACCCTGTCGCCTGAAATGTTTCAAAATGTCGCTAAATCAGGTTTCGATTGTAAACCGCAAATACAGGCTCAAACCATTTGCTCTTGTTTGCAGTAATCATATAGACCGTTCTGAGTTATGATTATCACTTAATATCTATACATAATCTTGAACTCAGAATTCAGAGGTCGGAACTCAGAACTTAACTTAATAATGATTTTACGTTTTCAATCGGGCGACCTAAAACCGCGCGTGTGTCTCTTTCGACAATCGGACGTTGAATCAAATCAGGATTTTGAATCATGAGTTTTATTAACTCAGAATCCGAATGATTGCTCTTTGCAAGTTCTAATTCTTTATAAATTTTCTCACCCGTCCGTATAACATCACGCGGCGAAAGATTCATCTTTTTTAATAATTCGCGCAGTTTCTTTTCGGTCAAAGGCTTGATGTAGTAGTTGACCTTTTCAAAATTAATACCGCTCTCACGGAGCAGTTTGTCCATCTCTCGACACTTTGTTCAAGTAGGTTTTTCATAAACAACAATTTTGTCCGACATATCATTTCATCCTTTTGAATTTTGGTTTTGAAATTTTACCACCAACTATTTTTTTCAAACACACGGGAACTAAACTTTTGGTGTGGAGTCTAAGTTTGTGAGTTTGCTCCTAATGACCCGATGGCACCGGCAAGAGGAGAAACAAAATGTTCAATAACTTGGTGGAGTCCAGAAAACACACAGAAGATTTCAAACGCAAAAGCTCTTTCTTTTTAGGCACTATAGCAATTTACACATCAATGATGTTGGTCGGCGGCGTCGCAAGCGTTTACGCATATGACGCGCACCTAGACAATCAAAGCTTGGAATTGGTTTCGCTTCTTTCGCCTGTGCCAATCCAAGAAGAAAAGCGAATCGAAAAACAAAGTGAACCGAAACCCGCAAATAACAAACAACAAACAGCAACCAGAACACAATTAGTAGCGCGTATTGCCGATTCAACAAAAGCACCTGAAAAACCTTCTTCTGAACCAAGCAAAGTTCCTGAAATGCCTAAGTTCGGTAACGTCGTTATCGGCAATACGAATTGTGATGTTCCTGTAAATCCCCCCGGGCAACCAACAGGCAATTCAACAGGAAGTGATGTCGGTAAGAAATTAGAAGTTGAAGACACAACGCCGCCACCCCAAGTTGTCAAAAAAGAAGTGGTAGCGGAGAAAAAATCTGTGCCGAATGTAATTTCAAAAGGCGTTATTAACGGTCAGGCTACGTCATTGCCAAAACCCGCTTATCCGCAAATCGCAAAAACAGCAAATGTAAGCGGACAAGTTAGTGTTCAAGTGTTGATTGATGAGTCGGGCAGAGTGATTTCGGCAAATGTGGTTTCAGGACATCCTCTTTTGAGAAACGCAGCTGTTACCGCCGCAAAACAAGCCAAATTCACACCAACAAAACTTTCAGACACACCGGTTAAAGTAAACGGAATGATTGTCTATAACTTTGCGTTGTAAAAAAACAGGTTCAAAGTTCATGGTTCAAAATAATGCCGAACTTTGAACTAAGAACTTTGAACCTTGTGTTTATAGAAACGAGGCACACGCTCGCTGATTCCGCAAGTTACTTCGTAAGAGAGAGTGCCGACTTGTCGGGCGATGTCTTCGGCAGTAATTGAGAGTGAGTTTTCGTTCCCCAACAACATGACCGAATCATCTATCCTCACCCCTTCAATATCCGTAACATCTATTATCGTAGCATCCATTGAAACGCGCCCGACAACGGGCGCGAATTTTCCGTTTACAACAACACGCCCTTTATTTGAAAGCCCGCGCAAATAACCATCGTGATAACCAATGGAAATTGTGCCAATCAGCGAGTCTCTTTCCGTTTTGAATGTGCGTCCGTAACCAAGCGTCTCGCCTTTTGGAACACGCTTCAAAAGTGTGATTCGTGAATACAAAGACATTACCGGCTGAAAGGGAATCGGCGTAATTTGCGGTGGCAAAATGTCGCGCCACAGCCCGTAAAGAATCCCGCCTGCGCGAACTAAATTTTTATGTGATGCACCGTGTCCGACAATCCCGGCAGAGTTTGCAAGGTCAATGAACGTAGGGGCATAACCATTCTCTTGAAAAGCCCTTACTGCCATTCTGAATTTTGAAATCTGGTCAAAAGTGAAATTGTCTGACTGTGGTTCATCTGCTGAAGCAAAGTGTGTCATTAAACCGTCAACACGGATATTTTTGAATTGTGAGATGGCGTTTATAAAATCTCCAACCGCATCATAACGAACGCCAAACCGTCCCATACCCGTATCAATTTTGATGTGAACATCTGCTGTTGTCCTTTTGTCCTTTGCCAAACGGTCTAGGGCTTCGAGCATATCAATGCGGAAAATTACGGGGGTCAAACGATGAAATAAAATTGCTTCTTCCTGACCATGCCAAAAACCGCCTAAAGTAAGAATAGGGTTTGTTATGCCTGCTTCTCTTAATTCAATTGCTTCTTCCGGCAGAGCAACTCCAAACCAATCTGTTCCTTCTTGTTCCAGTCTTCGCGCACATTCCACAGCACCGTGACCGTAAGCGTTCGCTTTTACAACTGACATGATTTTTACATCCTGCCCGACACGCTCACGAATTAAACGAAAGTTTTCAGCCAATGCGTTGAGATTGATTTGCGCCCATGTAGGACGACATCCTTGAGGATTAACATCAGAGTTTGAAACAAATTTTTCCATCAAAATAATCTGCTTACTCGCGCCACATATTTTCAAAGCGAGTGAACTCCTTGAGAAAGGCAAGTTTCAAAGTGCCGGTCGGACCGTTGCGTTGTTTTGCAATGATTATTTCAGCAAGCCCCGCATTTTCTTCTGTGCGGCTGTATTGTTCTTCGCGGTAGATAAAGGCGACAACGTCTGCGTCTTGCTCGATGCCACCGCTGTCTCGCAAATCAGAAAGTTGTGGTCTATGGTCTGTTCTCGTTTCCGAAGCGCGTGACAATTGAGACAGGGCTATCACAGGAACACTCAATTCCTTTGCAAGACCTTTTAGTTCGCGCGAGATTTGCGAGACTTCTTGTTGGCGCGATTCAGTGCGACGCGAACCTGACATCAACTGCAAATAATCAACAACAATCAAGTCGAGCCTTTTTTGTTCCGTAGCAAGACGCCGCGCTTTTGCACGCATTTCAAGAACTGAAATGCCGGGTGTGTCATCAATAAAAATCTTTGCCTCCGACAAAGTGGCAAGTGCGTTTGCAAGGCGGGGCCATTCGTCGCGTGCAAGGTGTCCGCTACGAAAACGATGTGCATCAACTCTGCCTTCACTGCAAAGCATACGCATCACCAGCGACTCTTTTGACATTTCAAGAGAGAAAACAGCAACAACGGCTTGAGCTTGAATTGCCGCATTTTGCGCTATATTCAGGCACCATGAAGTGTTATGAACACAGATGTCATTCGCAATGAAGTTATGAGTTTCAGGGATGGTTAAATCGTAAACTTGTTTGTCGCCCGCGTATTCTATCGAAACAATTTCGTCCCAATAAATTTCGCTTGTTGCAATGTAATTCAAAGCCTCACTGTCTAAAGCTGTAGCTATTGCAGAAAGTCTGTCCCGTGTTGGGGCGCGTTTGCCTACATGGATATTTGTGTGGTTTTTCAAATTCGCACGTTTCGCCAATGAAGACCAAGACTCCTGTCTTTTCAATCGTGTTATGTGTTCCAAAATTTGAATCGGAATCAAATCGCAGTGTGTTTGATAGTTTCTTGATTCAAGAACGGTTGCAATTGCCGATAAAATTTCTTCTTTTCCGTAAATACCGATTTCGTCAATAAAAGTTTTTATCGAACGTGCATCCGTTATATCAATCTGCCAAGCATGACGCCGTGAATCTTTATACTTAATGTTTCGTTTCTTTAATGACGCAATTACTCCAAAACGCAAAAGCAGATGCTGGACTTGACGAATGAGTTTTTCACTAACGGATGCAAAACCAAGTTGACACTGCCCGCTTGATAAAACGGAAGCCCAGCCATCCGTTGCAAATAAACGATTCAGAAACAAAGCGACAAGATGACGTTTTAATTTGAAGATTTGAGGCGGAACAAATTTAGTATGACTGTCACAGCCAAAAAGGTTTATCTCTTTCAACCATGATGTTAATGGGTTTCTGTATTTTGTTGAATCGGTTTTGCGGACTCTTAAAGAAAATGTTCTTTCTTTATCATTTGCTTGAGTTGTTTCAACCCCGCCAAACTCACTTACTGCTCTTTCAAAATCATCTTGTAAAATTTTTTTGCCGACAGTGAAAACAGGTGATGTATGAGTTAAGCAACCATCGCCAATCAGATAACCCAAAATTTTAACTTCACACTCGCGCATTTCATCGTTGCCGAAGACATTCATCACACGCGGCACGGCAATCTTTTGCCCGGCTTTCAAGTCATAAAGCGGTTTCCATCCTTCAAACGCCAGGAAAGGATGTGAAAGCGTGCATTCAATCTTTCTCCCAAGTCTGGTTTTCACTTCATAAACAGGCTTGATTCCGTCGTCAACATAATCACTTGGCTGTGTGAATTTGAACTTGAGATTCTCTTGAAGGGTCAATACTTCTGCGCTTCGTTTTTTGTAAATTTCTTCAATAGTTTCAACGCTTCCATCTCTCAAAATAATCTCTGTTTCTGCGCTGACACACTTTCCCATTGACGGTCTTGCGGCAACGATTATTAAATCCGAAGCCTGTAAACCCGAAGTCATCTGGTCAAATTCACTGAATCCCGAAGTCAGTCCCGTCAGCATTACACGACGACCTGACATTTCTTCGACCTTCTCTAAGATTTTTTCGGCAACTGGTTTGATGTGTGCGAAACCCTGTCGTGTGCGTTCGTCTGCGAGGGCAAAGATTGCCTGTTCGGCGTGGTCTAGGATGATGCTTGATTCTTCTTCTTCTTCTAAAACTTCGCTGATGATTTTGTTGCAGACCTTAACCAGATTTCGTGCCAACGCTTTTTCGCGGACGATTTTTGAAAAGGCTTCAAGATTTGCGAAATGCGGCAAGCCGTAAGTCAGATTTGATATACCCGTGATGCCGCCGACAGATTCTAACGAAGCCTCTCTTTTAAGTTCTTCGCCAACGAGTAGTTCGTTTATTTCAGAACCGCGTTCAAAGAGCCTTGTCATAGCCAAGAAGATGCGACGATGTGCCGGAACATAAAAATCTTCAGGCTTGATTTGCTCAATGGCTTGACTGATAAGGGTGTTGTCTAAAATGATTGCGCCCAGGATTGCACGTTCAGAGTCGGCACTATTCGGAAGCGGACGTTCCAAATACTGCTCTCGTGTGTTTGTGCTTTCGTCTTTTGTAAAACTACCGGGCATTTTGCTGGGATTATGAAATTTTAGAGATAAAAAATCGCAAGCAGGCAGTACATCAAAAGCAAATGACTTTTATCAAGCCGTCCGACTTGCAGTTTGGCAATATACATCAACATCCGCAAGAGACAAAACTTGCTTTATGTTGTTACTATGCGGCTTGAAAAAAGTGTAGTTTTGAGCATGATTAGTGAGAATTTTGGAGTCGAATTTATGAACCTTTCAAAAAATTTGCGTTCTTTCTTCTTCGTTTTTGTTGTCTCATTTCTGTTTATTTCAGGTTCTTGTGGTTGGTTTACTTCGCCTGTGGTAAAAAAATCAACCATAAACAAATCTGTGCGTGAACCCGAAAAATATCAGGCGACGTTCTCTTGTACTCTTTTCAAAGAAGGCAAACAAGAAAGCGAGCCTTTTGCACGGTTGAAAATTTCGCACGACAGCCTTTCGCACCGTTATCGTTTCATTGTTCAGGACAGAGACATTATCTATGTTGAAGGAGCTAAAGAAGACACGGTTAACGGCAAAAGAAGTATCAAACCGTTCTACTTTTTTTTGATGCCAGAATGTAATCAGTATTCAGAAAGCCGATTGGAAGAAATCGGTTTCAAAGTTCCAAGCTCCATATCTCCTCAAGAACTCGTTTACAATATTCAGAAACAGGAATCGGTCGAAGAATTAGGCGAAGAAAACGTAAACGGACGCAATGCAACCAAGTTCAGATTTGAAGACAAAATTATGGGAGAAGGTTTTGTTTATTTAGATAAAGAAACAGGTTTACCGATTCGTGCCATGGTAAATGCCCAAGTCTTTGACCCCAAAACAGATTACGGCGACCCGGATGCCGAACGCCGTTTTTTGCGTGTTGTTGTTGATATAACCGATATTGAAATGACATCCAATCCAAACGATTATGTAATACCGCAAGGTATGGAAAAGGTTGATGTGGGAAAACTTTGCCCTCAGGTAAAAAATACAGCTGTTTCCATTGCCAATAAACTTTGGGAAGCCGCAAGTAAAACAATTCCAAAATAGAATTTCGGCAAGATTAATTGATATTCGCTAACAAGTTCCTTTTGCCATCTCGCATTTGCAGGCTGTTTATTTCACGGTCGAATGCCTTACAATTGTTCGACTTTATGAACGGAATAACACGTGTAAGAATCGGATTCGCAACTATTGTCATAATTTTGGCAATTAACGGGTTTTTCTTTTACCGCACAACCAAATCTTTAGAGAACAATTCGCTTTTAATGGCGCAAAACCGCGAAACTTCACGCATAGCAAGAACGCTTTTAATCGCTATGGTTGATGCCGAAACAGGTCAAAGAGGCTATCTCATAACAGGCGAAGACAGGTATTTAGACCCTTACAATCACTCCCTGAAAAGCATAAACAGTCTGATGTCCGAATTAAAAGAACTTACTTCAGAAAGCCCTAATCAACTCCAATATATTCTTTTGTTGGAAAAAGCTGTTCCGGAAAAAATCAACGAGTTGGAAAGAACAATTGAAATTCAAAAAAAACAAGGGAGTGAAGCTGCCAGACAAATTGTTCTTTCAGATGTCGGTAAACAAAAGATGGATGAGGTACGCGAAATCAGACCCACTCTTAAAACGAATCCCCGTTTTAGTTTTGACCACATCAAAAGCCGAAGAAGATATGTTGAGTTGTTATGATTTGGGGGCAAATTCCTATATCACCAAACCGGCAACCTTTGAACGATTGGTTGATTTGATGAAATCTCTGGGTGATTATTGGATTGAATTTGTTGAATTGCCAAAATCAAAATAGTGTTTCGAGGCGTGTAAATGAAAACGTTGACGCTCTCCATCTAAACCTAAGCGGTTATAGATGGAGATTCTAAAGACACGCTTTGTGCAGCCACATACGTTATGTCTTTACGGGTTTGCCCAGCCCGTTTCAAGATTACTTGAGCAGAC
>Ga0187894_10002576_pt1 | contig 21471 bp, 16 predicted proteins | sample GBC1701081metaG_FD_136650 | JGI IMG/M metagenome (GOLD analysis project Ga0187894, IMG submission 136650) | White microbial mat communities from a lava cave in the Kipuka Kanohina Cave System on the Island of Hawaii, USA - GBC170108-1 metaG ...
GAATTGCTCGAACGTGATGGCAGACGCTGGCGCAAATCGGAAAAAGATTTCAGCGGCTGATGCCGGTCTTACTTTTGTCACGTTTCTGTAAAAATCCTATGGCGCAATGTTCACAATCGCTACAAGTGAATGTTGCGCCATAAGTATTTCCGCTCTTTTCACTCTTTCACTGTGGAATAAAAGCCCAACAACGACGGATGTAGAAGTGAACGGAGGTAAGACAATGACCAAAACACAAAAGATCATCAGTTGGGCTTTACAACTCATCGTTGCCGGAATCCTGTTTCAAACTCTTTTTTTTAAGTTTACCGGCGCAGAAGAATCGAAATATATCTTCATGACATTGGGCGCTGAACCGTGGGGGCGCATCGGCTCCGGCGTCGTCGAACTCATTGCCGTCATTCTGTTGTTGATTCCGCGCACCGTAACCTTTGGCGCACTTCTGGCGCTTGGCACAATCACCGGAGCCATCTTCAGCCATCTGACGAAACTGGGGATTGAAGTCAAAGGCGACGGCGGGCAGTTATTCATCCTTGCCTGCGTCGTCTTTGTCAGCAGCGCTATTATCCTGTTTTTGCGCCGCAAAGAGATTCCCGTTATTGGCTATAAATTTTAATTTCTCATCTTACGCAGCGTAAGGGAACCGGTAGTTTTTTAGTCCCGGAGGGACGACCGATAATAGCCTGTCGGCTTCAGCGACGGGAAGCGGAGAAGCCGATATTCCTAGTCCCGGAGGGACGGCTGAAGGTTGATCTTGCCGAGCGGATTCAGCCGTCCTTACAGGACTAAGCGGAGATGCCATTATCCACCCAAGCGATGAATCGCTGGGCTATTATTGGTCGTCCCTGACGGGACTAACGTATCGGTCATCCTTCTCAGGCTGCCTACGTTGAGTTAATTCTTCAACAAACCAATGTGCCTCATCTGCCAAAGACCGATGCTGAATAAGTCTTTGGCGAACGAAATTTTTGCTTCCATGACGATTCTCCGCTCTACTCGCCGCCGCGCTCCTTTCATTTTGCTGATTGGCATTCTTCTGCAACCGTCGCTGGTTGCCTCTTCGCTGCCTGGAGCAAAATCAGGCGAACTATTTGGCAACCCTTTGCGCGGTCTCGGCGCTCTCCGCGCCTCTGCGGTGAACAGCTTTTCAAACCAGCTTACTCTGGGTTGTACGAGCGGCAAACTTACGCCACAGGTTTCGCAAACATCTACATCCGAAACTGCCATTCAACAGACCGAACGCCTCATTCGGGAAATCATCAAAGCCTCTTATCCTGAACTTGCGAATACCGATGTGCGCGTCAAAACCTTTTCCAGCAAAAGCGACTATTTCCGCAGCAGTTTCAGTTTTCAACGCTTCCTGTTTGGCGTAAAGATGCGCTATGTCATTAAAGTCAATCCGCGTCTTTTTGATTTGAACGCACCTGCCGATGGCATCCGCGCCATCCTCGCCCACGAACTCGGTCACCTCTACGATTTCAAAAGAAAAAATCGCCTGCGCCTTTTCGGTTTAGTTCGTCTGGCGTCGAAAAGCTATACGGCAAGATTTGAGCGATGGACAGATTTACAGGCAATAGCGCGGGGCTATGGCGACGGCTTAAAGGCGTACCGCATCTGGCTTTATGTCAACATTCCCGCCGACAAACTAACAGAAAAAAGCCGCAACTACTTTTCACCGGAAGAGATTGATTTGCTGCAAGCGAAACTGAAACAAAATCCGGCGCTGCTGCAACGCTGGCTTTCTCATGTGCCAATGAGCCTCGACGAGATTGAATCGGCACAGTAAATTTTCTATTATAACGTCTCTCACATTTTTAATTATCTGATTTTTGCTATGTAGAATTATTTATTTCCGTATTCTCAAAATAGTTTTTCACCTTAATAGAATAATGTTATATAAACGCTATAGATCCTCCCTCTTAGCCAGGAAATGCAATAAACTTGCAAAAAGAAAGGATTGAGTCGTGGAAACGAGAAATACTTTAAGCCTTACAGATAAGTCGAATCGTGAATCTCGAAATGATCGCACCGGACAAGTTTGGAAAGTCATTCGAGAGGTATCTCAAATGCGGCATTATCCTGCTCATACTTTTCTGTTTCATCAAGGTTGGCAGGCAAAATCAGTCTATTTTGTAGAGAGTGGCATCGTAAAGGTATTTCACACCAACGAAGATGGCAAAGAATCAATTATAGATTTGCGAGGTGGCGGCAACGCCTATGGCGTTGCCGCCACCCTGTTAGCCAAACCTTTTCAACTATCTGGAATGACCTTGACTGATTGTCAGGTATGGAGCGTTGATTCTGAAACATTTCTCTCCCTCTTACAAACGGATGCGAAGTTTTCTCTGTATATCCATCAGTTGCAAAGCCAGAATTACTACAAACAGATGGGCATTCGCTTCGGCAGTGTAAGGCAAAGGCTTGAAAATCTGCTCAGGCAATTGATTCTGATATTAGGTCTGGATGAAACAGAGAAAAACTTGCGCTTCAGAAATCCAATTAGCCAATATGATATGGCAGCGCTCATTGATACTACTTACACCTATGTTAGCAAAATACTGAAACAGATGGAAAGAGAAGGGCTGCTCCATAAAAAAAATCGCTGGCTTACCATTTTCGACCCGCAAACTCTTTGTCGTATGGAGGTTTGCTGAATCATAAAAGAACAAAGCGAAATTTATCATTTCGCAAGAATGCATTTGCAATTTTGCAACGACTGACAAACTGCTTTTGTTGTAAACTCATTGGCAATCTAAGCTAGATAAAAACTGCGGAGGTCAACAATAAATGAAGATTTTATTAGAATCCCTAGCTTATATATGCCTCATCATAGCTCTGTCTTTGCTGGTCTTTAACGGGACGAGTAAAACCTATGCTCAACAATGTCAGGATAGTCGTCTTGGATGTGGAATTTATAGCTGTATTCCTTATGACCCAGAGGGTGGAACCTGTTATGACTACACTTGCTCCTATTCACAAACTGTTGCCGTGTACGTCCCGGCGCTGGTCAGCAGTTTACTTGCGAAAAGAGAGGATGCAGCTACACTTTTTGCTATCCTCAATAAATAGTCAATGGAGGATGTATGAAAAAGTTGAGAATAATCTTTGTACTCTTTACTCTGTGTCCCGGTTCAGTAGCGTTGGCGCAATATGCGAAGCGAAGCGCAATTGAAAAAACCTACCCCGCCCGAGATTATATTATGCAACAGACGGAGACTCGCTATTTAGCTGATGGTTCGGTGAAATCTATTGGCTACAAAACTTCTTGGGTCAAAGCTTCAGGAGAAATCAAGACCGTAGCAGTCCGCTTTAAAGACGATAAACCCATTGTATCTTATGGTCTTGGCAATGAAAACGGTCAGTTCTGGTATAAAGCTAATGAAGCAAAAATCTACCTTTCCGGTACTCACAATGATCCTTGGCGGGATAATCGGCGTTCACCTCAATATCTTCTTACCAGCCCGCAGTATATAAGAACAGATAAGGTTCTTGGTTATACTGCCTATGTGACGAAGACTCCCGCTTTTGAACTATACTTTGCCCCTGAAGTAGGACCCAATCCTATTAAAACGGTTAGTATCGTCAAAAATAGTAAAGACGAGATTGTCGAAAGGGTAGTGCTTGAGCCTGTAAAAATAGAATTTTCGCCTGTCCTTCAGGAAATGTTTGCCACGCCAAATTTGCCAATAGATTTTTCCGAAATTGAGCAGGAAATTACACAAGCAGAAACTGATGGAAATCGCAATATAGCGGAACATCTCAAAGGGCTTGTGGCAAGCTTGAAGCAGAAACGCCAGTAATAGCGAGGCACACCAAGTCATACTGAATACGGTATCTCCGTTATTCAGTATGTGAATCAAGAGGAGAATATATCCGTGTTGAAAACAAACTCGACTTGTGAATCTTTGCTTGATTGCCGCTTATTAAGTCATTGATTCTGTATTGTTGATTTCACCCATTGATTCGCATTTCTCAATAGGCTTTAACCAATCCGCGCCAGGCTCGCGGCAATCTGTCCGGCAATTCCGGCATTGTTTTCGAGCAGAGCGCGATTTGCTTTCAGGGTATTGCCGCCAGTCAATTCTTTCATCTTCTCCAGTAGAAACGGCGTCATTGCTTTGCCGCGAATGCCCTGCGCGTCAGCTAGTTGCATCGCCTCACTAACGGCGCGTTCGACTTCGCTTGCGGCAATCTCAAACGACTGGCGAGGCTTCTCTGCGCCATTCGCTTTTCATCAGCAATCCCAGTGTAATTGCGCCGACGACATACAGCACCGATACGGCGCAGGCTTGATGATAGGCGCATCAGGAATGACCTCAGCCAGACGCGGCGCAACGGCAGGCACAATCTCTCGCCATATCTTGCGACAATGAACCGAAGCAGCAAACCGCTCAAAATCAATCCGGTTTTCAGCTATAATAACGAAGGCAAAGTTGAAAGAGTGACGCTGCCGCCTATGGAAATTCGCGCCAAAGAAAGCGCCATTGTTAATTTGCTAGACTATCAGGAAAGCGGCTTGATTCCGTCCACGGTCCAAATGGGCGATGTAGATTTGCAATACGAGGGTGAGGCAGGCGCATTGATAGCCGAATTGAACAGCATTGACCAAAATGGAACTTTTGTCAGTCCTGTGCCTTTAATATGTAAAGGTGGACGCGACATAACGATGTCGTATTGGCGAACCGATGGCGATTGGCATAGTTCGGTGACGTTAGCAAACATTGCTTCGGAAGCAAATGATAATGAAGATACTGTCTTTAATCATTGTCATTCTCGTATTCGGCTCCGTAAGAGTTGAAGCGCAGGGGTTTTCCGCCTTATTGGACAGGATAGAAAATTCTTTACAAACCAAAAATCCTCAGTGGAAACTGACCTATAAAGAAGTACGAGACCGTTCCGCTGTCTATATTTGGAAATTCGGAAATCAGGGAGTACAGGTCTCCCTCTATTATCTAGCTTCTCCCAAAGAGGCAGAGGAGAAGTTAAGCGCCGAAATGAATTATGTCCCTGTGTCACCAACCGCAGAGTTAAAAAATCTCGGTGATAAAGCTTATCTCTATAAATCTTATAATCGAGACAATAGCGTGATTCGCTTTATAGCATCGAATGTCTATATACAAGTGGGCGCACCTTCGAGGGCGATGGCGGAGAGCGTAGCTCAAGATATTGTTTCTATCATTTCTCACAAATAGAATGTAGTAAAATGCGATTGGGCATCTATGCGATTTTTTATAACTTTGACGATAAAGCGCGATGGATTTATTCGCACTGAGAACCGGAAATAATGAAAGCCATTTCATTAAAATTCATTTTGGTCTTCCTACTTTTTCCGCTAGCGGCTTCCGCGCAAGACTTAAAACCATTGCTGGATAAGGTTGAGGGAATGGTGAAGAGTAATCTTGCGGATTGGAAACCGATTATTAGGACAATTCATTCAGACGATGCCTCTTACAACTGGCGCTTGGAAGATAAATCCCTGAATCTCTTTATTAAACAGACGGAATCAAAAGAAAGGGCTGCCGTAGACCTTCAAAGTGTATTAAGCGGTTTGTCAGTCAGACCTAGAGAAAAAATTGAAGGATTAGGAGATGAGTCTTTGCTCAGTATCAGTAAAGGCAATGGATACTGTTCTATTGTTTTCAGAAAATCGAATTTTCTGATTCTACTCAGTGCGCCTTCTTTAGCAATGGGCGAAAGCCTTGCCAGAGAGATTGCCGCAATGATCGAGTCGAAATAAGTCCTATACAATTTCTGGCAGCATCTCACCACGTTGAGCCGCTTCGAGCAAGCCATTCACAATAACCATAGCTACCCGCTCAACGATTCTCTCAGTCAGCCTGCCATCAAATTGACAACGTAGCCAATAATGTACTATATTGACACTAAATTATGATGAAGTGGTAAGCGGCTGTCGGTTTGAGGCGGGAACTGACAGCACGGAGCATCGCTTCTCAACAATCGGGCGAAGCACCTTACCGGCAGCGTGGCGTGAGTTAGTAGAAGTGTCGGCGGATGATGGCGAGCAGGGCGTAGGGATGAAGGGATGAAAAAGTGAAGGGATGACGAAGCGATAGAGTTGCTGTTCGCCGTGCAAAAAAAATGCGCCAATGCAGAAACCTTCGCAGAAACGAAAAATGGCAGCGATACACAAATCCAAAAAAATTGCGCCAATATAAAAAGTGAGTGAGGACATAGAAAGAGCATTACATAGAAAGAGCATTACAATAATGGTACGAATGTGATGCAACAAGAAAAAAAGCGCCAATACCGTTTGCTATGTGCTGCGAAAATGACAGAGTTGCAGAAATGAAAAATAGCGCCGATACAAAGACTATTTTGGAGTGCGGTAACTGGTTACCGCTTTGCCGTTCGTCGCCTAAACACACAAAAAGCGGCGACTGGTCGCCGCACTGCAAAAAAATTGCGCCAATACAAAGCGGAAAAAATGGCAGCGATATAGTTCCTTGCGTCGTTGCCGACAAAAATTTTTGCGCCAATACAAAGAGATGAAACGGATGGAGCAGGATTTGTACTGATTTAGTACGGAATTAGACGCGGATGAACGCGGATGCGACGGATTGGCACGGATGATCCGCTTTCATCCGCCCAATCCGCCCAATCCGCGTTCTATTCCTGGTTGGCGAAAAAAAAGCGCCAATACAAGTTGCATCGCCGAGGAGTCAGAAAAAAATGGCAGCGATGCAGAAATGAGATGCAGAAATGGAAAAATTGCGCCAGTGCGGAAGAGGCAGCACATAAAAAATAGCGCCAATGCAGAAGTGAATCGCAGGAATCAGTGCAGATATGGAGGGCAATGAGTCAAAATGATACGCAACGGTTCGATTTGCGTGTCAAAATGACACAGATTTGGTACGATAAAATAAAAAATGGCAGCGATGCAGATGAATTTGCAGATGCCGAAAAATTTTTGCGCCGATGCAGAGAAACCAGTTGCAGAAATGAAGTCATCGCTTCATTCGCGCCAGACTTGCGGCTATTGCGCCGGCAACTCCGGCATTGTTCACTAATAGGGCGCGGTTTGCCGTCAACGTATTGCCGCCGGTCAACTCTTTCATCTGTTCCAATAGAAACGGCGTGACGGCTTTGCCGCGAATACCCTGCGCGTCGGCAATCCGCATGGCTTCGGTGACGGCGCGTTCGATTTCGCTTGCGGCAATCTCGGACGACTGGGGAACCGGGACGCAAACCAGCACAGCCGTTTTTGCGCCGGTGCGCCAGTGCTGCGCCGCTAACTCTGCCGCTTCGTCGCTGCTTTGCACCATGACATCAACCGGCAAGCCGCTGCGACGCGAGTAGAAAGCCGGAAATTCATCGGTCTGAAAGCCGATGACCGGCACGCCGAGCGTTTCGAGGTATTCCAGCGTCTTCGGCAAATCGAGAATCGCTTTGGCTCCGGCGCAAACGCAGACAACCGGAATTTGCGCCAGCGCCGTCAGGTCTGCCGATACGTCAAACGACTCGCTCGCGCCGCGATGTACGCCGCCGATGCCGCCGGTCGCAAAGACTTGAATACCGGCAAGCTCGGCTATTCGCATCGTCCCGGCAACCGTCGTCGCGCCCCACTGTCGTTTCATCAGGACGCTGGCAAAGTTGTTCAAGCCGACTTTCTCAAGGCGGCTGCCATCTGGCGCTTTGCCGGTGGCGAAGCGTTGCAACTCCTCTTCTGCGAGTCCGGCAACCGGCGTTCCGGCAATGATACCGATAGTCGCGGGCGTGGCATTGGCTTCCGCAACCTTCGCTTCACAAGCCCGCGCCGTTTCGAGATTGAGCGGATAGGGCAAGCCATGGGCGATAACCGTGGATTCGAGCGCCACGACCGGCTCACGGTTGGCGATTGCCTGCGCCACCGGGGGCGATAGTTTCAGCAGTTCATTTTTCGTCATCGGGTTTCGTCTTTCCTGTCTGTTAAATTATGAAGAATATCAATGACCAATGGCTAATGACCAATGACAAGTGCGAAGCGCAAATGTATACTTTCGCCCGCAGCAGAATTTCTTGACAGGAGAGTTACGCAGATGGCAAGCAAAAATGTACTGGCAGTAATTCTAGGCGGCGGCGTTGGGCAGCGACTCTATCCTCTTACTAAGAGCCGGGCAAAACCGGCTGTGCCGCTTGGCGGCAAATATCGCCTCATTGATATTCCGGTTTCCAATTGCATTAACTCTGACATCCTGAAAATCTTTATTCTGACGCAATACAACTCGGCGTCGCTCAATCGCCATATTGCGCGAACCTATCGTTTCAGCCGTTTCACCAACGGTTTTGTCGAAATTCTGGCGGCGGAAATCACCCCTTCCAGTCCCGACTGGTTTCAAGGCACTGCTGATGCCGTGCGCCAGTGTTTCGATCATCTACAGGATTACAGCGAGGACACCATTTTGGTACTTTCCGGCGATCATCTTTACCGCATGGACTATGGCAAGTTCCTTGAAAAGCATGAAAGCACGAGCGCCGATTTAACCATCTCCGTTACCGCCGCCAGAGAGAAAGACGCTTCGGATTTCGGCTTGCTCAAGACCGACGAGAGCGGGCGCATTGTCGAATTCAAAGAGAAGCCGTCCGGCGACGCCCTCGAATCCATGCGCGTAGATACGACAACGCTGGGATTGAGCGCGGCAGAAGCGGAAAAACGCCCGTTTCTTGCCTCTATGGGCATCTACGTTTTTAAGAAAGATGTGTTGGGCGAACTGTTATTGAAAACCATGCCGGCAGCCGTAGATTTCGGCAAAGAGATTATCCCCGAAGCCCTGTCGCGGTATAATGTACAGGCGCATCTGTTTGACGGTTACTGGGAGGACATCGGCACCATTAGCGCCTTCTATAAAGCCAATCTCGATATGACGCTGCCGTTGCCGCCGTTCAATGCCTTTGATACGGAAGCGCCGATGTACACGCGCCCGCGTTATCTTCCCGGTTCCAAAGTTCTCGATTGTCAGGTGCAGGGCAGCATCATCACTGAGGGCTGCATTCTCAACGGCTCGGTACTGAAAAATTCGGTCATCGGCATCCGCAGCCGCATAGACCACGGCTCGCATCTGGATGGCGTTTTGATGATGGGGGCAGATTTCTATCAAACGATGGAGATGATGCAGGCAGACACCGCTGCCGGAATGCCTCGCGTCGGCGTCGGACAGAATTGTTTTATCCGCAAAGCAATTATTGATAAGAATGCCCGCATCGGCTCGAATGTGAAAATCCTCAATGATGCGAACCGCCAGCATCACGACGGCGATAATTATTTCATCCGCGAAGGTATCGTCGTCGTCCCGAAACACGGCGTCATCGCCGATGGCACAGTGATATGAGAAGACAAAAGGTAAAAGGACAAAAAGCCCTGCCGATTGTCAACGCCGATGTCGCTTTTGACGCTTACGCTTTGCAAGGAATCTGGTAGAATAGATTTGCCTCGTGATTCTCCTCACATAAATCTCCCTGTTGATACCGTTCGTAATGCTCATAAAAAGGAGAAATACGGTGAAAAAAATACCTTATGTTTTATGTTGTCTGCTGATTTCCAGCCTGATTTGTCCCGCGTTGTATCGCACCGCCGCGCAATCCGAAATTCAGGAATCACCCAATGCGGTCATTGTTCCAGGTGATTTTACCATTCAACTGACGCCGGTGCTTTCCGGTTTGACGTCGCCGGTCTTTGTCACCTCTGCCCGCGACGCGAGCGGACGGCTCTTTATTGTCGAACAACCGGGCAGAATCAAAGTCCTGCAACCGAACGCCACACAGCCGACGATCTTTCTTGATATTACCGGCAAAGTCATTTCCGGCGGTGAACGCGGTCTGCTGGGGCTGACCTTTCATCCGCAATTCCGTGATAATCGGCGCTTCTTTATCAACTACACGCGCCGAGAGGATAGCGCGACGGTCATTGCCGAATATAAAGCCTCAGACGCTAATGCCAATGTTGCCGACACCAACGAAAGGGTAATTTTGACCATCGCCCAACCCTTCGCCAATCACAACGGCGGCATGGTCGAATTTGGTCCCGATGGCTATCTCTACATCGGTATGGGCGATGGCGGCTCACAGAACGACCCGAGTAATCGCGCTCAAAACCTTAATGACTTGCTGGGCAAGATGCTGCGGATTGACATTGACCGTCCGAACGGCAATACGCCCTATTCCTCGCCTGCCGATAATCCCTTCTTCGGCGCAATCGCCGGACGCGATGAGATTTACGCCTACGGGCTTCGCAATCCGTGGCGCTTCTCGTTTGCCCGCAATAGCGGCGAATTGATAGCCGGGGATGTCGGGCAGAATGCCATCGAAGAGATTGATCAGGTTGTCAAAGGCGGTAATTACGGCTGGCGGGTGTTGGAAGGGTCAAATTGCACCAACAACGATCCCGGTTCCTGCAATCAATCCGGTTTCATTCAACCGCTTGCCGAATATAATCATTCGCAGGGGCGTTGCTCCGTAACCGGCGGCTATGTCTATCGCGGCAGCAAAGGAACCTTCCGCCAGACCCATTACGTTTATGCCGATTATTGCACTGGGGAAATCTTTGTGCTTGATGGCGCAACGCAGAAACTTCTTCTCGACGCCAATATGCAGATCGCCTCGTTCGGCGAAGACGAAGCGGGCGAAATCTATGTCGTTGGCAGCGGCACAGTGCAACGCATCACCAATGCCAATCCGTTTACTGCTCCGCCTGACCCGCCGCCTGCCAACGAGTTCAGAATTTCTTCGCCAATCATTCGGAAAATCTCTTCCGGCAACGAAATGAATCCGGTCGTCGTGACCAAAAAAGGCAAGAAGTTTCAGCTGGTTCTGGTTGCCGGAACAACGGCTGATTTAGCGAAAAACGCTGGAGCAGTCGTCTTCATTAACGGCGTCGAACTGGCAACCGAAAGCGTTGCTGACAGCAGCGGCACACAGGTGTTATTGATTGCCCGACTTAAAAACGGCACACTTCGGGAGGCAGGCATTCTCACCGTTGAAGCGCGGCGGGCAGATGGCACAATGTCAAATCAGGTTATTATCCCGGTTTCTCCAACCACTTGATTATTTGCAGCTAGTGGCGCAAGGAAGAGAGCAAGAGTTCAGAGTACAAGCTTTAGCTTGCTGGTTTGAAGCAGCCTAAAGGCTGGACTCTGAACCTTTCCTCACATTGACCTGTTACCTATTTCATGGCTCTGCTTTTGTTCATCGTTGCTGGATATTGGCGATTTCGGATTGCCGAACCAGGAATAGAAAACTACAATTTCAATCTATTTCACTTAGGAGTCATTTCTGTTGTTCAAGTTGAAGTTTGCTCTTATCACGCTGGCGCTCTTTACGCTTGCTTCCTTCAATCTGCCGTTAAAAAGCGAGGCGCAGACGCGCCCGGTGACGGTTGCGCCAGGCTTTGAGATTAATCAATTTGCCGATGCGGGCAATGTTAGTGAGTTCACAGGCACAGGACAAGCAGGAGCTGGCGCGGGAGCAACAGCTATGGCTTTTGATGCTCGCGGACGTTTATTTGTCGGCACAGGTCGCGGCAAAATCCTTATCCTGCTCGACACCAATGAAGATGGACGCTGCGATACCGTCAAGACCTTTGCGACCGGCGTTTCTATTCCCCTTGGTTTGGAGTTTCGCAGCAATGGCGATCTCTATGTAACAAGCAATCTACTCGGTGGCGCAGGGCGTATTATCAGGTTACGCGACACGAATGGCGATGATGTTGCTGATGAACAAACGATCATCGTTGATGGCTTGCCGAGCGAAGGCGACCATCAAACCAACCGGCTGCGCTTTGCCCCTGATGGCTTGCTCTATTTCGGGCAGGGGTCAGCAACCGACAACGGCACACCGAAACCGGGTCGCCCTGCTGAGAAACCGCTCAACGGTACGATGCTGCGCGTCAATGTTGATGCTGCTAATCCACAGGATACGTTGGAAGTGGTCGCTACGGGTTTGCGAAATCCTTTTGGCATGGTCTTTCATCCCGAAAACGGCGAACTCTTTTCTACCGATGGTGGTTCCGGTGAAATCTGTCAGGGCGGCGCTTGCCCGGAAGATACGTCGCCGCCGGAAGAGATTAACTGGATTGTTCAAGGCGGCAATTACGGCTATCCGAATTGCGAAGGAACGCCCGATTCGCGCCCCGGTTGCGCCGGTGTGCGTGCGCCGGTGCAGCAATTCAGCCGCCATCTGACGCCGACCTCGCTGGCTTTTTACACGGGACCGCAGGCGAATGAATTTACCAATCATCTGCTGATAACGCTCTTCAAACGGCTCTTTGGCGAAGGCGGCGATTTGCGCCGCTTGAAGATCGAAGGCGATAAGACTAGCGGCTTTCGCGTCACGCAGAACGAAATGATTGCCGAATTCGGCTTGATTGATCCGGGAGATGGTCCCGTTGAAACCCGCATTGACCCTATCAGCGGCGATATTTATGTCGCCCGTTTCGACCCTGTAAGTCACAGAGATCCGAATGAGCATCATCACATCATTTACCGCATTCATCGGCAGGGCAGTGATTCGCAGACTTTCATCGGCGGACTGCAACCATCAATGCTGGCAGTCAATTCCGGCGCGACGACGCTGAAATTTGTCGGACGACGACTCAGAAGCGGCGCGGTCATCTTTGCCGATGGCATTCAACTGACTACCAGACAGGACAGTAACGGTGATTGGAATGCCGACTTACCCGCTAGCTTTACCAATATGCAGCGTACCATAATGATTCAGGCACAAAACCCGGACGGTACGCGCTCGAATATGTTGTCGTTAGAGGTGAAAGGCTCTGTACCGCCGCCACCACCGCCGCCTGATAAAGTTCCGCAGATCACTTCCCACTTCGCCTATTTCAAAAAACGCGCCAATGTGCAGAATCCGTTGGTTGCCGGGTTGAAGGCAAAGAAACTTGGGCTGGTGGTAACGGGAATTGATTTTGATGCAAGCGCCCAATTGCTTATTAACGGCGCGGCAGTTGAACTCATCAGCGCCAGCACGACCGAATTAGTCGGCAAATTTGCCAAATCTATGGTTGCTGCACCGGGAGAGTTAAACATTCAGGTTCGCAACTCGACCGGCAAAACATCGAATGTCGTGAAACTGATTGTTGCCAGCCAGTAAACTTCAACAGATGTTGAAAAGAAAGACGCGCACCGATGATGAATCTCATCGGTGCGCGTCTTTCTTTTGCCGGTCAATTCCCTTCAAGGCTCTTTGTCAATATCAGAAATTTGTGGCAATCTTGCTTTACCACTTAGCCTGTAAAACAGATGAGAAACGTCTACGATTTTGTAGTAACAACTTTCGATAGGAGTCTGCCAATGAAAAAAACCCTCTTTAGTATTTTGCTCACGCTTGTTCTCTCAGCTTTGGCGTTTTCGCAAGCGCCAACCATCGAACAATCGCTCTCGATGAAGAGCGTTTCGACGCCGCGCATCTCGCCCGATGGTCGCTTCATCGCCTATCAGGTGCAGGAGACCAACTGGACGGACAATGCGTTTGAGAATGAAATCTACATTGCCAATCCGGCGACGGGCGAACGCTATCAATTGACCAATGCCAAGAAATCGAGCTTTGCGCCCACGTGGTCGCCCGATTCTAAAAGGCTTGCTTTCATCTCTGACCGCGACGGTAAAAATCAACTCTACGTCATCACGCCAACTGGCGGCGAAGCGGTGCAGTTGACCAATCTCGAAACCGGCGTCAATAGCTTCGATTGGGCGCCCGATGGACGGCGCATCGCCTTTACTGCCGCCGACCCGAAATCGAAAGAGCGTAAAGAGCGCGAGGAAAAGTATGGTGAATACGAAGTCGTCGAAAATGACTACAATTTCATCCATCTATGGCTGCTTGACGTGACGACGGAAGGCAAGATGCCCGAAGCCAAACGCCTCACCGAAGGCGCAACCTTCACCGTCGGCGCATTCAATTGGTCGCCCGATTCGTCGCGCCTCGCGTTCAGCGCCACCAAGGATGCCGACTTAGGCTCTTCTTACACCGCAGATATTTATGTGCTGAATGTCAGTGATAAATCGCTCAAAAAGATTGTGGACACCAAAGGCGGCGATACCAATCCGGTGTGGTCGCCCGATGGCAAACAGCTTGCCTATGAGACGACGAACGGGCGCGAGTTCTTCTTCTATCAAAACAGCTTCATTGCCATTGTGCCGAGCGACGGCGGCGCTCCGCAGCTTCTAACCGAAAGTTTCGATGAATTGCCGCGCCTGATGACGTGGACAAACGATGGCATCTATTTCGGCGCATTGCAGCGCGTCTTTTTCCAACTCTTCCGCCTGAACCCGACGACGAAAGCCATTGAACAAGTAACGCCAGCGCACAGGACGGCTTCGCAAATCTCTTTTGCCAAAGACTTCAAACAGGCTGCCTTCATCGGCGCTACCGCCAATGCCTTCTCAGAAGTCTATACTTCGGCGCTTAAACCTTTCGAGCCGAAGCGTGTGACACAGATGAGCGAGCAGTTCAAGCCCTACAAGACGGCGACTCGTGAATTGGTTCGCTGGAAATCAACCGATAGCGCAGAGATTGAAGGCGTACTCATTAAACCGGCAAACTACGACGCAACGAAGAAATATCCGTTGCTTGTGGTCATTCACGGCGGGCCCACGGGCATAGATTCGCCGATTCTGAACGCTGACCGCACCTATCCGCTAGAGATGTTCGCTGCGAAAGGCGCGTTGATTCTGCGCCCGAACTACAGAGGCTCGGCAGGCTACGGCGAAAAGTTCCGTTCGCTGAATGTCCGCAATCTCGGCGTCGGCGATTACTGGGACGTGATTTCCGGCGTGGATTATCTGATTGAGAAGGGCTTGGTTGATAAAGAGCGCGTCGGGGCGATGGGCTGGAGTCAGGGCGGTTATATCTCGGCATTCATCACGACGACAAGCGACCGCTTCAAAGCCGTTTCCGTAGGCGCGGGCATCTCCAACTGGATGACCTACTACGTCAATACTGACATTCACCCGTTCACGCGCCAATACCTGAAAGCGACGCCTTGGGACGACCCGGAAATCTACAAAAAGACTTCACCGATGTCCTACATCAAAACCGCCAAAACGCCAACCCTGATTCAGCATGGCGAACTCGACAAGCGTGTGCCAATCCCGAACGCTTACGAACTCTATCAAGGCTTGCGAGATCAAGGCGTACCAGCGAAGCTCGTGGTCTACAAAGGTTTCGGACACGGCATCAATAAACCGAAACAACAACGCTCGGTAATGGAGCAGAATTATGAATGGTTCAGCCAGTACCTCTGGGGCGAGAAGGCAGAACCGGCGGGAAGATAATTTGCTAGCTATTGCCAATCAATCGCCATGAATTCATCCGAGTAATTTGGCGGCTACGAAAAGACCGAATGTTGGAATAAATTTCAAGACCCATTTACTTGTCTGTCATAAACTCTGCAAAAAATCCTCTGAAGATTGTTCATAGAGTGTGAGCTTTTGTCATTGCTCACACTCTTTCACCTCAGCCGGTGCTCAAGCGTTTCATATTCCCGAATTGACTCGCAGCTTCGTAAGGAAAGTTTCAAGTATTGGAACATTCTTCGCTATCCGCTGTCTAAATAGATAAGTTTTGGCGCTGAAACTGCTCAGTCGTTTCGCTGAGAACGACAGGGTGGCGAACTTTCTGTAAATTCGCCAAGCCTTGATTGATAGCAAAGGACGTAGCCACATTTTTACAGAAAAAGCGATGCCCTATCCTGAGAACTATCTATTTAGCGAAGCGCGAATCATTCGTAACCCAAGAAACAAGGAGCAGACTATGAAGACAAAATCAGGCAAACTCGACCGCTTACAGATTCCCAATCCCTGTCCTGCCGATTGGCAGCAGATGACCGGCAATACAACCAGGCGTTTTTGTGATAGTTGTCAAAAGCAGGTTTATGACCTCTCGGCAATGACTCGCCTACAGGCTGAGGCGTTAGTAACAGCCAAAGGCGGGCAACTCTGCGCCCGCTTCACCCGCACTGCTGATGGCGCACTGCAACACCTCGCCGCTCATACGGAATTGCCGCAACTGCATCAAATCAGCAGTCGTCGCGCTTCGCCAATCGCCAGCGCCATTCTTTCGGCGGTTATCGCAACGATTCCTGCTATGGCTGTCGCCTCGCAAACGCCGCCGTCAATCTCGCATTCTGTTTTTGCCGAAAACCGCCAAGCAAAGCCTGACCTGCAAGGCTCGACAGCAAATTTATCAGGCGTGGTTGTGGATGAATCCGGCGCGGCAATTGCCGGAGCAACGCTGCTGCTAATCAATGAAAACACTTTTGCAACTCTGAAAAGTATTTCATCTGAGGAAGGCAAGTATCACTTCGAGATTTCCGGCAAGGGCATTTACATTCTCAAAGTCGAAGCGCCAGGGTTTCAACGGTACGAAACGCATGGGCTGAGTTTGCATCTGGCAAACCGGCGGCAGATTAATATCAACCTGCGAGCCGAAAGACAAGTTGAAAGCCTGAGCGGAGTAGTGGCAGTACCGAGAGAACCGTTGCGGGAGTTATACACCGAGAGCGACCGGGTGGTTATCGCAACCGTCGGGAAATCGGTGAAGGTCAGAAAAGACGGCGATAGCAAGTTGATGAGAGTTACGCTGGAAGTTTCGTCAACCTTGAAGGGCGAACACAAAGCAACCGTCTCTTTGTATGAATTCCTTTATCAGGATGCCAAGAGTGATTACATAAAAGGCGAAAAGATAGTATTCTTCCTGCAACGCACTGAGGAGGAAGAGGAACGCGACGGTTACTTTTCAAGTGGCTGGCAGAGGCATAAAAAACTCTCCGATGAAGATTTGCGCGTCTATACACAACACCTTGAAGAGTTGGCGGCAATTCTCGATAGCGACGAACCGGCATTATCAGAAATTACCGAATGGCTGGTGCGTTGTGCTGAAGACAAAGCCACACAGGCGGAAGGACTAGCTGAATTTAATGAAGGGCTACAGGATTTGCGTTATCTCAAAGAGAGCAAAGAGCGAGAACTCAATAAAGACAACGAAGCGACGAAAGAAGAAGATGATAATGAGAATGAAGCAACAGAGCCTGAAGAGGAAGAAGTCTCCGTTACCGTTACACAGCCTCAAGAGACTAGGCAAACCGCTGACATCGAAATTGCTGATGAAGAAGTAAGCGAGCAGGCGAAGTTGGTACGACTGCTGACGACAGCGCAAAAAGAACGCTTGTTGAATTTAATTTTCAATGCGGAAAAACTTGAAGATGTCAGTTCCGAGTTGATTAGCTTCGCACGGGAACTCAAAGAGCCGCGACTGATGCCTTTTTTGATTTCACGATTGCAAGCGACACAGAATGCGCCAACCCATAATACCTTCTACTATGCCTATGTTCTTGCTGAGATGCTTGGCAACGATAAGCTCAAGAAAATTGCCGATGAGTTCGAGGCATTTGAAAGAATCGTCCAAACGGGTGAGGATGCAGAGGAAGAAGAAAGTGAGGAGGAGGAAAGTAAAGAGGTAAAAGCAAAGCCTGACGAAACAACAATTTCGCAGCAACGCAGCGAGTTTGTGAAAAGATTTCTCGCGGCTGTCAATAAAACATCAAAGCCCCGTGAAGAAAAATAGAGACAAAATAGATTGATTGTCTAAGAGCGTAGTTCGTTACTGCGCTCTCTTTTTCTTTATTCGACCTGTTCTTTATTATGGTAATTTGCCGCCTGCCGTAGCGAGTAAGAGTAGGACGAGAAATCAAATATGAGAAAAGGACTTTTGCGGCAGAAACGGCGGCATAGCGGCAGTTTCTTTATAGCTATCTTGAAAGCAGAATCGTTTTGCTGATAAAATTTGATTGTTTCGCATGGTGGATTTCCAGAGATGCTCTCTTTTACAATTTCATGAAAAGGGCCGTTAGCTCAGTTGGTAGAGCAGCTGACTCTTAATCAGCGGGTCGTAGGTTCGAGCCCTACACGGCTCATCTTTAGAATCAATTACTTAGCCCATCATGGCAGATGGGCTTTTCCTTTGTTATCTAGAAAGTTATCTAAGACACCGCCGCCTATCTATCCTGATCCAGCTTTTTGATTTTATTGCACTCACGCTTTTATTGCTTTTGCTCGCAGCCTTGTAAAAATGGCAGAAGGTGTTTTTCCTTTGAATACAACACTCGGAAACCAACCCGAAAGAAGCTAATTTCACCGTTATTGCGCTTCCGCAGCAATGTCATCCGCGAGACACCCAGGAATTTCGCGGCTTGCGTTTCGTTCAAAAGCGGCTCGGTCAACGTCGAGATTGCTGGCTCTGCTGGCGCTGTCTTTGACTCCGCCACTTCGTCTGCGGCGTGTTGCTCTATTGTCACCTGTTGCCCTTCTGTCACCATTTTAAGAGGATTTAGATGATAGAGTTCAATATGGATTTGTGTTTTTCCTATGATGATGCGATCAACCATCTGTTCAATAATAAGGCGTTTCTCGTCTTTGGTTAGTTCGTGCCAGTAATCAGCAAGCGCCGGCTTTTGCTCAGGGTTAAAGGTAAGACTCTTTAGCTGTTCTTGAAAAATTTCCTCAAGGTCAAGCGTACCGATTTTATGGCGACAATCAGAGCAGATGTATTTTGGTGAGTTACTTGGCACTGACATCCGTGCGCCGCAGTGACAGTAAATTAGTCCGGCAAACAGTTGCACCGCTTTTTTGCCGGGTTTGTGACTACCGTTCAGCAGCGCGTTGACCTGTTCCCACAATTCACTGGCAACAATTGGTTCAATAGCCAGTTCTCTTTGCTTGCTTTTATTCTTCTGATCATGATTTTGCTTGCCTTGATAGACGCCTTTTGCCGAAGTATCGCGCAGCAGTCTTTCCACCGTCATATCAGAAAACCTTGCGCCGGTTCGCGTTCGATAGCCGGCTTCATTCAATAGTCGGGCGACCGTCTTTTTGCGGCGATGTTGAATGAAGAGTTCATACATCAGCTTTCTTACCACAGCTTCTTGTGCATCCGGCACCAACGTATCGTTCAGCCATTGATAACCAAATGGCGCGATTTTCTGTATAGACTTTGTTACATCTGGTTGCTCGCTCATAGTTTATCCTGCTTCCCATCACGCCGCTTCCTTGCCGCGCCGATGACATCGTTGATTACCTGTAAGCGTATCTGTTGCTCCGTTTCCTTGCTTTCTTTATAAGCAACCGTAACCGCATAGCCTTTTATCTTGCCGTCAAACGCTTGCTCGGTTGATGAAGAGACGCTTTTCAAAAAGTCAGCAAAAGCCTGCGGGTGTAGAAACGTCAGCGCCTTAAAATCACTTGCCGGCAAATCTTCCTGCGCCTGTTGTTTAATGGCTGCCAAATGGCGTTCATCAACTGAGACCACTACAACACAGTTATAGCCTGAAGCGAGGCACTTTTGAATGTTTTGCACTTCATAATCAACTGGCGTCGTAATCGCCACCTCACAGGCAATTCGATAGCCTTCCCGCTCCAGCGTCACATCAATTCTGCCGGTGCCGCCTAAGACTTCCTTTTCAATGGTTGCCAGATAGCCCTGAGGCTCGGCGATCTTCTTGATTTGTTTCTGCAAGTAGAGATGTTGTTTGCCTTCCTTTTGCGGCGTTGATGGTTGCGGTAATACCCTTTGGGAAGACATCTCTTCTGCAATAGGAATGGGCTGCCGGTCTGTTGTAGTTGCAACCGTAGTCATATCAGATGGTACAGAGGTAGAAGATTGTTGTTGCGCCGTTAGCTTCTTTGCTCGCTCAACCTTTCTTTCTCTTCCTGTCTCAGGCGTAAGACTCTCTGCCATCGCTTGTCTCTGCTCTGCCAGTTCATGCTCCACCTCGTCGCGCCGTCGCGCATATCTCGCCCGCGATAGTGCCATAATCGTTTCTCGACGCTCGCGGGCAAGCGCCTCGTCAACTTCCGGCAACGGAAAGGTTTTTAGGTTGAAATCGTACTCGTTGCGCTCCACTCGAACGATTGCCTCACCAACCCCCAAGTTCTGCAAGTCGGCTGCGCCAAACGATGCAAACCCTTCGGCAAGCTTTTGCGCGTCAATGTCGCCCAAGCGGAAACAGAGGCGGGTGGCGGGATTGGTGACGAGCGAACTGGCGACATCCGTATCTTTGTTCCACAGCACTCGAAAATCCTGAGTCGCCAGAGTAATGCCCACCGCGTATTTACGTGTGCCACTCAAAATAGAGGCAAGTGACGGGGTGATGAAATTCTGCACCTCGTCCACCGTGATTTGTACCTGGGTGCGCTCAGATTCCTCAACATCCTGCCGGCTCAACGCCGTCTGATGAAACTTGGAAACCAGCAGGGTGCCAAGCATAAAGGCGTTTTCCTCGCCGATGAGACCTTGCGATAATTTTGCCAGGAAGATTTTTCGCTCATCCATGATGGCGCGAAAATCAAGGTGATTCTCTTTCTGAGCAACGATATTGCGAATCAGCTTTTGCCGCAGAAAAGTGTTCAGGCGCGTCAATATCGGCGCTTGCGGATTGCCGGAAAGCAAGGAAAACTCGCGCTCGAAGTAATAGACGACATCCTCATCGCGTACTGTGGTCAGAAACTCTTTGCGAAATCTTGGTTCAACCAAAAAGCGTTTGAGGTCTAACAGGGTGCCGCCACGCTCGCTGAGAAGAAAGGCTTGAATGGCATTGCCTAAAATGGCGCTCATCTGGTCACCGAATGAGGTGCTGAAGCGTCGGAAGGTCGCTACCAAATCAGATTCCAACAGCGTTCTTTCTAAATCAGAGTGGGCGGCAAGGACATTAAAGGCGACAGGAAAATCCGCGTCCGAAGGATCGAAAACCACGACATTCTGATAGCGGTCTTCGGGAATGCGTTCTACGATTTTATCAACCAGATCGCCGTGCGGGTCTATGACAATCACCCCGACCCCATTACCGATGTCTTGTAGAATGAAGTTCAACAGCGCCGTTGATTTCCCGGTCCCGGAGGCCCCGATGACAAACATATGCCGCGCCCGATGCGCCAAACTCAACGAAACTTGTCTGGTGGTGCCGCGATGGGTGTTGTCGCCAAGTACCAATTGGTGCCCGAGAACGATGTCGGGAGCGGCTTTGGTTTTGCGAAACTGTCGGATTAGTTTTGCTGAATAGACCGACGCGGAGGGCGGGTGACATAGAGAGGCTAGTTCGAGGCAGTTCAATAACATACCACAGCGGTGACTTCGCCGCAGGACAATATCCGAGTCATAGATCGGCGCTGGATTGGCATGGTTCCCATTACCGGCAAGCGGAATTAGTTTATTGCCGAGCGGGTTGGCGAACTGGTCTACGGCTCCGCCGAGCCGCCGCACCAGTCGTTGGGCGTCTTCGCGTGTTTGGCTGCGGGCGGCAAAGCGTAGGACGGCGGTATATAAAGGGCTGGCGAATTTCTGTTTCGCCAGCGCCAGCAGTTCCGAGCCGCGAGGCAGCAGCTTGCTGTCGGTTTGCGTAAGTGTCTGTAAGACGGTTTCTGCCCACGGTTGCTGCACTTTCTGAAAGAGAATTTGCACCAAGCCGATGTCATC